>SMVA01010050.1_pt1 | contig 16564 bp, 12 predicted proteins | sample 2456451 | NCBI WGS metagenome assembly SMVA01 (sample SAMN11095933, study PRJNA526329) | marine sediment metagenome | biome: Marine sediment; feature: Surficial sediment; material: Deep marine sediment; isolation source: Hadal surficial sediment | place: Pacific Ocean | collected 2014-05 | depth...
AGCTGGGAATGCCGGTGGCGTCGAAAACCAGGATATCGGTACCACCGGCGTTTTCGATGGTGACGGTACTCGCACCAATGTTTTCGAACGGTTCGAGGAACGCCTGAAAAATCGGTCGAATCGATTCATGCCCCAGCAAATATATTCCCCGGATATCATGACCATTGTTGTCATGATTGAAGTACGCGGAAATATTCTCCTGGTTCGGCGAATACTCACCACTGAGAATGTCTCCAACGTGACGTTTTACGTACGCCGATGACCCCAACAAACCCTGTTCTTCCGCACCCCATAATCCAACACGTATGGTACGACGCGGATTGAGATTCAAGGCCTTGATCATTCGCAGGACTTCCATTGAAGTCGCAGCACCAACGCCATTATCCGCGGCACCGGTACCGGTTTCGACGGAGTCGAGATGTGCGCCAAGAAATACAACCTCATCTCTAAGCAGCCTGTCAGATCCTGGAATCTCTGCGATCAGATTGACGTATAGCTGTGGGTCCTCGTAATAGCGGGTTGTCAGGTTGAGCGATAATTCCGGCGTGATGCTTCGCTCCTGCATGGCCAGCAATCTCGCGTGCTGTTCACGCGGTATGACGTAAAAAGGAACTGGCTTCGGGTCTCCGATCCTCCGGAATTCGACCAGACCTGAGTCAAATCTGCCATTCACAACACCGGCAGGCGCTGAACTTGAGCGCAATACAGCAGCAACCCCTTCGTCGATCAGGAATTGAGCTAGTTGTCGATCACTCTGATCATTTTCTGTGGCTCTTTGTTTAAGCCGCTCGACATAAGTCACTGTCGACCCGGGCCCGTCAAGCCCGTCAGGAGTCACTGGATTCGATCGATTTGCCGCCCTTTTCAGCCTCTCATCGGACCAGGCGCCGGTTTCCCCGTCGATCTCGCTGGTAACTTCGGGATGCAGAAGAATTTGCCCACGCAGTCTCCCTTTTAGCTTTTGCAAGGCCTCGAGATCGTAAAAATCCACGAGTATTACAGCACCTGAAACACGACCGTTGGTGCTTCGGCTGCAACACACTGGCTGTGCATTCAGGCTCATGAAAGCAGGCGACGTCATGACCGCAGAAAATTCCTCGACTTCCCAACCGCGGAGGCCTTCGCCAAAGCTTTCGATACGAATGTTATTGATGCCCCAGCTGCGAAGCTGAGATTCCACCCATTTGACCATTTCGAGGTAGCGAGGTGTGCCGGTCAATCGCGGCCCGTAAACATCCGACAAATAGCTGATCGTATTATTAACCTGAGAATGCTGAAAACTCTCTTCTCTCAATCGAGAGATGACAGAATCATCAATCACTTCGTCAGCAAGCGCCTGCGCCCCGGTGACATTTATCAACGTCAATGTGACGGCCAGCCAGCGTCGTGCTTTCAGCATCGCGCAGCGCCTTGGTCATTAAATGGAAACGAGTTCAATTCATGTCACCTTCAATTCCGCTAAATCACTACGCAATACGCAACGGTTAACGTCTCAATCCGAAAGGTCACGCGGCGCCGGTCCCACTCTGTAGCCATTTGGAATCGGGTCGTTTGGATCCAGAACAATTTGATTGTAGCCCGTGATATAGGCATTGCCGGTGATGCGCGGCGTTACATACGTGATTCCATTGCGTACTTCTGATCTAACCGCCTCGCCGGTAAAGCACGTGCCCAACGGTCCTTCGAATCGCTTGGCCTCGTTTAGCCCAATTTCGCCGCGGCTGTACAGCAACGCAATTCGAGCACTTGCCCCTGTTCCACAAGGCGACCGATCAAGAGTGCCGGGAGGCACCAGGATAGTCTGCCTGTAGTCGCCGGTAGTCTTTTTCCGGGATGTGAATAGCACCTGATAACACCGATCAATGCTTGGATCCTCCGGGTGTACTGTGTCGATTTGCTCGCCAACAGCAGCGCGGATTTTTAGCCAGGTATCAATCAATTTAGCGTCATTATTCAGAGTTAGATCCAGTCCAAGTGGATCCGCGTCGACAAATGCGTACATATCGCCGCCATAAGCAATATCGACGATTAGTTCACCAAAATCCTCAACATTGATTGGAACCTGATCTTGTAGCAGAAAACTTTCGACATTCTCGAAACTCACCGCACCAACATCGCCGTTTTTGACCTCGACACTACAAGTAACCAGTCCCGCCGGCGTATCGAAGCGAACGGTCGTAATCGGCTCCTCAATCTTCACCATGCCTTGGGAGACGACGGTCATGGCAGTACCAATGATGCAGTGACCACACATTGGTACGTATTCATCCTGTTCCATGATGATCACGGCGAAATCCGCCTCGTCGGATTCCGCGGGCAGCAGCAATACGGAACACATCAATCCGGAGCCCCGCGGTTCAAAATTTAATATGCGCCGTAATCCGTCGTCCTTATTCTTGAGCCAGCTTCTTTTCTCATTAAGGGTTGCACCGGGTGGGACCGGAACGCCACCAACAATAACGCGCGTCGGATTTCCTTCAGTATGGGAGTCGACGGTTCGTACTGAGCGAAGAGAATAACTAGCCACTTTAGGTTCCTCAAACTATTGTTTCGAAAAATCCTGGAATACAAACTTCACATGATATGGCTAACTATGAATGGTAATCCGTGTGGGGACGAATATTGACTCGATTCATTGGCGGAGCGAGAACCGAATAAAATGTTCTCATGGCGCCTAAAATTACGACTCCAGTTAGCAGAGATGCCGCACCGCTTAGCAACTTGTCCTCAGGACGTGTAAATATCAACACATCCCACAAATACCAGACACCTCTCCAAAATGATACAACACCGAAGCCTATCACTGCCGCCATCACTATCGAAACTGCGAGCGAAACGCTGGGATCTTTAGATTTTGAATTCGTCACTTCTTTATTTGATTTGCTCACTACTCTGACCTTGAATTTCAGATTTAAAATAAATTTCCGTGCCACGTTGACAAAGCTTGCGCAACGCATAACAGGCGGTATTGCCATCGACGCGGGCTGAGAATAATGTCATTGAACAGAAAATGCGACCATTGATGATGCCAGCACAAAATTACTTACAGCTTCAGTATCCAGACGAACGAAGCTATTAATGCGCCCACGGCCACCCAACACGCGACGAAACCATAAACCGTCGATGCTGTCGGCTTCATGATTTCAAAATCCGGATGATCAATCAATACCGACCGCGGAGCAGGCGTTGTACTCGCAGGAAGGGTCACTGGCTCTACCTCTGGCTCCCCCGATTCCACTGGTGTTCGAAGTGTTTCATAAACTCGATCAAGTATTTCATTCGATGGCGCCTGAGTGACCAGACTGACACCAATCATAACAATTAGTGCAACTGTCAGATAAAAGATCATCTGCCACGGCAGGGAAAGCTGACCGTTGTACAACATAAACTCCGGCAGAAACCGCGAAAAGTGCGCATTGAAGCTCCAGCCGGCAAAATCTATGTCACTGGTGAACAACCAGACCGCGTATCCACTCAATGTAGAGGCCCATGCGGCAGCCGATGTCGCGCGCCGCCAGATAAAACTAACCCATATTGCGACTCCCATCATTGCCTGCACTATCCAGAAAAGCACAAGCCCGTCCACAATGCTCGAAAGGCGGAATGCAATCAGTATTCCTGCAACCACCACAAATACAGAGGCGATTCGCCCAACCCGAATATAGTGTTCGTCGTCTTGATTTGGCTTGATTAGGGGCTTGTAGATGTTTTCCGTTAACAAGGCGGCGGATGACACCATGAACGTATCGCAGGAGCTCATTACCGCTGCCAGCAATGAGGCGACGAATAATCCGACCAGTCCGGGAGCAATTGTCGGCAAAAACTCTCTAGCCAGAAGGCCATAGACGTGATCCGGATTTGTCTCGGTGTTCGCATACAATGCGATCGCCACAAGCCCGGTCAATACCCAGGCGATCGTGCAAAGTCGTTTTAGAAACATGCCACTCACCAGTCCAACCCTGGATGCATGCTCGTTTTTGCCCGCACCGCACATCGCCATCGAATAGGGTGATGCTACCCAACCGATGAGTGCGTTCACCGCTATTACTATTACATACAGAGTCGTTATTTCGCTTGGCGCTACTATCGAGAAAACTTCCGGATTATCAATAATTTCACGCAGGCCTGACATCCCGCCAACTGCACTAAGCGCAAACGGTAAAATCAAAAAAGACAAAACAATCGTCAATATTCCCTGGATAAAATCGGTGACGATCGCGGCATTCAATCCGCCCGCGACACCGTAGCTGACGAACAAAACCGTCATGCCGACAATCGCAATCGACGGACTAATAGCCCCGCCGGATACCGCCGTAATCACCGAGCTGGATGCTTTGAGAACCACGCCAATATTGACGGACAATTGCAGAATGCCGACCAGCGCAAAAAGTACTGCGACACTTTGACCAAATCGGACATTTAGGTAATCAGCAGTGGTCACCGCTCGCATACGGCGAAATAATGGTGCCAATAGCCAATAGAATGGCGTCGCAAACAACCACAGCCATTGATACCAAATTCCGGAAGCACCGGACACATATGTTTTTGAAGCGACGGAAACCGCCTGATCTGTGTTCGTCCCGGTACCGAAAGTAAAAAACATCATCATCCACTTGCCGAATTTTCTATCACTGATAAAAAAATTCGACGATGAAGATACTTTCTTGCTCGAATACACCCCTATTACGGTGATTACGAGCAGATAAACGGCAATAACCAGCCAGTCAATAACCAAAATCTCGTCCTTATGCGTGTTCTTTGGCCTACGTCGCCATAATTCACAGAGTGGCAAATCCATGTAGGCGACGATCCGGGGTCTTCACCCACCAATGCGCAATTAAATTGGCTGAATCGTATTAATCACATCGGCAATCCCGTGATGAGGTATTGGCGGACAATATCTAATCTACCGGCGCGCCTGGTTTGAACGATGTGTGAGGCGAATTACACTGCCAGAGCCTTGCCCACCACGGATGCCCTTCTTCTCGTCATTGTATTAATTGTCGTATACAATATACAGATTGGCTATTTGGTCAATACCAATATACCCGTCACCCACCGGGCACAAGAACAAAATCGCTGATCGCAGCCGGCACTGCGACACAACCAAAGCTGCCTTTCAAATTAATCCATTCAGTAGGACAAGAAAACATGGCATATCGAACTTTGGGTAGAACCGGACTTCAAATATCACCTCTCGCCCTCGGCACAGATAATTTTTTGGATCCAACACCTGCGGACGAGTCAGCAAGAATTCTGAATATGGCGCTGGAGGCCGGAATCAATCTTATCGATACCGGCGATACTTATGCCAACGGCGGCGGCGAAAAGATCATTGGTAAGACCATCAAAAAGAACGGCAGGCGGCACCAGGTATTGATTGCGACTAAAGTGGATCACGGTCAGCGCCGGCCGGGCTTCAGCGTAGACGATCCTGCACAATTCGGGCCTAACGACCATGGACATACCCGTCTTAATATCATTCGCGCCTGCGAAAATTCATTGAAGCGTCTGCAAACGGACTACATCGATCTCTATCAGATCCATCGGCCATCTCCTGATATTCCGTGGGACGAACAGCTAGCGGCGCTCGATACGCTGGTCCAACAAGGAAAAGTCCGATATATCGGATGCTCGACGCATCCCGCCTGGGCGGTGATGAATTCGATCATGATTAGCGAATTGAAAGGCTACACCCGAATTGTGTGCGAACAGCCACCATACAACCTCCTGGACCGTCGTATTGAAAACGAGCTGCTGCCAATGTGCCAAACGCACGGCGTCGGAGTAATCACCTGGTCGCCAATGGCAATGGGCGTTCTCGCCGGCCGTTACAAAGATGCTGACAATTTACCTGAAGAATCGCGTGCCGTGCTACGTGGCGGCTTTTATGCCGATCGCGTAACCAAACGGGGTATTGAAGTCGGAATAGCGTTCAGCAAACTTGCGCAAAGCGCCGGACTGAGTGCTGCTCAATTGGCGATTGTATGGGTAAAGGACCAGCCGGGCATTACCGCACCACTGATTGGCCCGAGAACGGTGCCGCAGTTACAAGAATTTCTGGAAATCCTGGAGACTCCGCTCGATGAGACCGTGCGCGAGGCATGCGATCAGCTGGTTCCGCCAGGAAGTGCCGTTGCCAATTTTCACAACACCGCGGACTGGATGAAGGCGATGATCCTCTGAGAATATTGCTGCGCTCCTTACACAACCACTGCTATAGAGATCTTAAAATGTTAACGAGAATGGCAATTGCCCTATTCGGCCTGATAATTTTTAGCAATATTGGCCATGCCGAGGTCGTAAGCCAATCGGCCTGGGCCAGCGCGGATATTCTGCATCTAATCCGGCGCGAGAAGCTCGATCTCATTCTTCCCGATGCGATGAGGGACAATGATGTTGATATGTGGATTCATGTCATTCGGGACGGAGATGCCGACCCGATGGCGCTACACTTCGGCCCAGTGTCTGGATATGTGATTTTTACTGATCGGGGCGGGGACAGAATTGAACGCGCATTATTCGGTAGCGGCGGTCACCCGGACTTGTTTGATATATTTGGTTCTCGTGAAATTTCCCGTGCGATTGCTGGCTACGAGTATGGTCGTCAGGATCCAGATGTCTACAATGAGCTATCGAACTTTATCGCAGAACGCGATCCTCAGAGGATTGCAATTAATTCCTCTGCCTGGCTCGCGATTGCTGACGGCATCTCACATTCCGAATATCTGAAACTCGAGAAAATTCTGGGGCCAAAGTATTCCCGACGTTTGGTTTCCGCAGAAAATGTCATTACCGATTTCAGAGTACGGCGGGTTCAACGGGAAATAATTGCTTTCGCTAACGCGCTCGAAATTCATCGGCAGATCCTGCATCGTGCATTGAGTAGAGAAGTCATAACACCGGGTGTGACCACGCTGAGAGACGTTGGCAGGTGGGTTGCAGAGCAAAAATACAAGCTGGGCATCCTGGATGAATTCCATAGGGGCGTCAGCATACCGCGCATCCTGTATTCAGCAGTTTCCGAGCCAATAGATGACCCAGACGTAAGATGGTGGATTCATCACGACGACTATGTCATTCAGCGTGGCGATTTCATGACATTCGATATCTCGGTTCGATATCTGGACTACTTTTCAACCGACTATAAGCGTAACGCCTATGTGTTGCGTGAGGGAGAGTCTAGCGTTCCGGAAAGCATCCAACGGGCCTTTGATCGGGCGATTACTGCACACAAGATCATGCGACCGCACATCGTCGTTGGCCGAACAGCTAAGGAAACGCTGGATTTGCTTGTCGGAGCGCTCGAGGCCGCGGACTATGTCTACACACCATTCATCGATATTGGAACAGAGGATTACAAGCTAGTTCAGAAGACGCTCGCTGATACTGATCAACCGGGATTTTCGATCGATCTTCATTCGATGGGAAACAACGGCGGTAGTTTGGTGACACTGGGTGCCTCAATCGCGCCCTTCAGAACAGATCGATTTGATCTTGAAATTCAAGAGAATCATCTGTTCTCATTTGAGTATATGGTGCACTCACAATTGCCTGAACGGCCTGGCTTTCCAATCTCAATCAATATCGAAGGAAACCACATTGTCACCAGTCGTGGTGTTGAATATCTTCATCCTCCAAACGAACAAATCCTGATCATTCAATGAAACGACAGTTGCCGTCAATGCATATACTGACCGCCATTGACATAGAATTTGGCGCCTGTTGTAAATTTGGCGTCAACCATACAGTGGACCATATTCGTAATGTCCTCGAATTCTCCCAATCGGCCCATGGGTAGTGTTGCAAGCTCTTTCGCCAATCCGTCTTCAGTCTCAAGGTTGTAACGCTCGATTACCTCCCGTGTTCGAACTGATCCTGGTACCAGGCAGTTCACTCGAATTCTTGGGGCTAACTCAAGTGCCATACACTTTGTCAGGACAATGACGCCTGCTTTGGCCGCGCAGAAATTAGCTCCGTTCTTTCGCCCCGTTGAACCTGCTGCTGCACCCAGGTTGATAATCACGCCCTCGCGATCCGAATTATGAAACACGAACTCCTGGCCGCATACGAAGTGCCCTTTTAGGTGCGCAGAAATTACCGAATCCCATGACTCATCGGTGATTTCAGTAAACGGCGCATCACGATTTATTCCTGCACAATTGATTAGTATGTCAACTCGACCAAACTTTTCGATGATCTTGCCGTACATGGCATTTACGGCAGCTCGATCTGCTACATCAGCCTGATATTTCATCACCTTGTCCTGGCCGTAAGTATCAACAACCTCCTGACAAAGTGCATCTGCCTCGCCATCAAGGAAATAATTAATGGCAACACAAAATCCCTTGGCGGCAAAGCTGCGAATCAATTCAGCTCCAAGGCCGGTTGCAGATCCGGTTACTAATACAACCCTATCCTCACTCACGTCCAATCTCCCTGCATGTTAATTTTCGGATATTGTATACAAAACCAGTAGATTCAGCACAGCCTTTTCAACCATTCGTATACTGAGCATCACTCCAAATGCAAAACTATGCGATCGGCACGCAAATACCAAGAATAAGGCTGGTATCGGTCGCCTCAGACCGGTACGGCGGACGCGGAACCCAGGTTTCTAACGACGAGCTCGGCCGCAGCCATATCAGCAAGAGCAGAACCGGTTGATTTAAAAAGCGTTATTTCATCGGCGCTCATTCTTCCTTGAACCTTTTTTCGGGTCAAATCACTTAGATCGCCAACGATTTGCGACTTTGTAATAACACCGCTTTTCAATGGAATTAGTACGTCGCCAGCCTCTTTCATTGCCGTTTCCATTACATCCACATAGATTCTTGACTTCCGGGCAGCTTCATCATCGCACTCTCTCTTTTCAGGATCGTGGCTCCCGACAAAGTCCATATGTGTTCCCGCTTCAATCCATTTGCCGAAAATAACTGGTTCCGGCGAGCTGGTCTGGCATGAAACAATATCGGCGTGTCGACACGCAGCTGGCAAGTCGCCGGCGACACTGACCTCTATATCGTCCCGTTGTGATCGTACGAATTCTGCCACTGATTCTGCTGCTTCAGGCCGCCGCGCCCAAATTTTAATAAATTCAATCGGCCGTACGGAGGCATGAGCCAATGCCGCGTGAGGTGCCAATGCACCGGCTCCGCACACGAGCAAGTGTTTGCTATCTGGCCGGGCCAGATAATCTGCGGCCAATGCACACATGCCGGCTGTTCGTCGCCGTGTAATTTCGGTACCATCGATGATTGCCTTCGGCGCTCCGTTTAACGGATCGAAAACAAAGATCACAGCGTTGATGGTCGGAAGTCCTTTTTTGCGATTGCCAGGGAACAGTGTGAATATCTTGGTAGTTAGATCATGACCAGGACCCCATGCCGGCATAAATGCCATGCAGGTACCTTCCGTTTCACTCATTTGCTCTAAGTCAATCAAGTCCCGCTTCGCCGTCATGCCCTCAGCGCAATAGATTTCCCTCAGGCTTTCCACTAGTTCGCCGTATGGAAGAGCATCTGCTACTTCCTCGGACCCTATATATCTCATCAAGTTTTCTCCTGCAATGTCACACGGTCTATTGATTACAGGCAGATATAATAGCTTATGGTTTTCATTTTCTGGACATCAAACACATCGCTGGCGAAATTATATTGTCATGCGTTTCATGAGTATCATAGTGAAAGGTCATTGACAATTTGGGCCGTTTTGTTACTTATCACTCATTGTAACCTCACTTAGGAGTCTCCCGTGTTAGCGTCTGATGCAAAGATGAAACAAGCGAGCTATATCTGGGCTTCGAGTCGAGTTTGATATTGATGAGAAGCGGACAATGACAAGAAGACTTCGAATAGGCGGACTAAGAATTGCTGCCGTATTGCATGACCTTGTAATCGATGAAATCCTACCTGGCACCGGCATAGATCCCGATCGTTTTTGGGTTGAATTTGAAGCGATTGTCAATGACCTTGGCCCTGAGAATAAGGCTTTGCTCGCGAAGCGTGATGATCTGCAACGACAGATCGATGCCTGGTATCGACAACACGAGGGACGGCCGACTGACGTCGATGCGTACAAGGAGTTCCTGACAGATATTGGCTATCTGATTCCGGAGGGAGAGGCATTCCAAATTACGACAGCCAATGTCGATAGAGAAATTGCCAGCATTGCGGGTCCGCAACTGGTTGTGCCAGTGAACAATGCGCGATTTGCGTTGAATGCCGCCAATGCGCGTTGGGGCAGTTTATACGATGCGCTTTATGGCACCAATGTTATTCCTGAGGACCATGGGCGTGAGAAAGGCGCGACATACAATCCTGTCCGTGGCGAAAGCGTCGTTCAGTTCGCGGCCGAGTTTCTCGATCACGCAGCGCCGCTGGCTCAGGAAAGTCACAAGAACGTTGCTGAATATCGGCTCAGCGGGGCCGGTGGACGAAAGAGTCTCTCTGCAACTCTAAAAGGCGGCACAGGCACTAATTTGTTGAACCCGGAGCAGTTCGTCGGGTACACAGCAGGCGAGTCGCTGAATTCGATACTGTTACTGAATAACGACCTGCACATCGAAATACAGATTGACCGCAACGACCCAATCGGCACGACCTCGGATGCTGGTGTTAAGGATGTGATCCTTGAAGCCGCAGTCAGCACCATTATTGATTGTGAGGATTCCGTCGCGGCCGTAGATGCTGACGACAAGGTGCTTGTCTATCGAAACTGGCTTGGCTTGATGACCGGCACGCTTGAAGAGGCGTTTGAAAAATCCGGCAATGTGATTAGACGCACATTGAACGCCGATCGGGATTTCATGGCACCGGATGGCAGCAGCTTCTCACTGCACGGCCGCAGTTTGATGCTGGTGCGCAACGTGGGCCACCTCATGACCACCGATGCGGTACTGGATGAAGACGGTCAGGAAGTCCCCGAAGGTTTTCTCGATGCGATGGTCACGACACTCTGCGCTTTGCACGACCTCAAAGGAAAGGGACGCTTTCGTAATTCCCGTACAGGCAGCATATATATCGTGAAGCCAAAGATGCATGGACCGGCAGAGGCCGCGCTAACTGACAAGCTTTTTTCCCGGGTCGAGGATGCGCTCAGCCTGCCGCGCAATACCATCAAGGTCGGCGTTATGGATGAAGAGCGTCGCACCACGGTTAATCTGAAGGAGTGCATTCGCGAGGTTAGCGCGCGAATCGCATTTATCAACACCGGCTTTCTGGATCGTACCGGTGATGAAATTCACACCTGCATGGCAGCCGGTCCGGTACTGGGCAAGGAGACCATCAAATCTGAACCCTGGATCAGGGCCTACGAGGACTGGAATGTCGATATCGGCCTTGAGTGTGGCTTGAAGGGCAAGGCCCAGATCGGCAAAGGGATGTGGCCGAAGCCCGATGAGATGCGTCAAATGATTGACACAAAACAAGCACATCTTGAGGCGGGCGCCAATTGTGCATGGGTGCCCTCGCCCACCGCAGCGACCTTGCATGCGACTCATTATCACTACGTAAATGTGCCGCAAAAACAAACTGAATTATCCGCTCGGGCAAGAGCCAATATCGACGATATTTTGATGCCGCCTTTGCTTGGCGACAAACTGTTGACTGATACAGAAGTCGAAGCCGAACTGGAAAACAATGCTCAGGGTATTCTCGGTTACGTAGTACGCTGGATTGATCAAGGCATCGGCTGCTCCAAGGTGCCAGATATCAAGAATGTGGGTTTGATGGAGGATCGAGCTACCCTGCGTATTTCCAGTCAGCATATTGCCAATTGGCTAAGTCACGGTATTGCTACTGAGGAGCAGGTCAGGGCCGTAATGGAGCGCATGGCACGCATTGTTGATCAGCAGAATACCAATGATCCGACCTATCACAGTATGCATCCTGACCTTAATAGCAGCATCGCGTTTAAAGCTGCCTGTGATTTGGTTTTTAAGGGTTGTGATCAACCCAATGGCTATACTGAACTGATACTGCATGCCTTGCGGCGCGAAGCAAAATCATTTTTCGACAGAGAGACCCAAAAATGACATTGTCAATTAAAAGACTTTCATTGAGTGATGCCAAACATTTGATCGATGGTGCAAAGAAAAAGGCACAAGAGATCGGTGTGCCGATGTGTATAGCAATCGCTGATGAGTCTGGAAACCTCATTGCTTTTGACCGTATGGACGGCGGCAAAGTTACAAGTATCACAATAGCTCAGGACAAAGCCTTCACTGCTGCTGCTGCCCGCAAAGCTACACATGAATACAATGAAGCCTGTATTCCCGGCAACCTTGTGTTTGGTATACACACGGCTCTTGGCGGACGTCTTTGTGTGGTTGGTGGCGGATTGCCGGTCGCTGTTGATGGCGAAGTGGTCGGCGGTATCGGCCTGAGTTCCGGTACCCCACAGCAGGATATGCAGTGTGCGCAAGCGGGCGTCGATCACTATGCGGATCAGATCGATCGGTAAAACAACTACGAAGTGCTTTCCCCGTTTATCCATTTGTCGGTGACGGTGAGATCGCCAACGGCAACGATACGACTTGCGCGCCAACGGAACTTAGGATTTAAGCGATGGCCGGAAGTTCGAATCTTCTCACCCCGACCAATGATATCAGTCACTTAGCACGAGTTTCAGAATCGGAAATTCAGCTATCAACCCTGTTGAATGCGAATTCCTACTGTTCGCACAAATTCGAAAGATTTCCCAGTCTTGTCAAATGCTGCTGTCCCTCCTGCTGACCGCCACGTAGTTTCACATGAAAATAATCATTTACAATGATGAGTGGCAAAGATCGCAATTCGTGTAATATATTTAGCGGCTCGGGCTGCCCCATTGAATTTTTAAAAATTCGCTAACGTGCGACTTGCATAAGATTCCTGCAAGCACCGCAGCCAAATATGTTTCGGCTGTAAAACGGCCCAATCGGGCGTCAGTGTGGCGACTTTTGAGCAGATGCAAGTCAACGGTGCGCGCAAGAACTGCGGGTCCCCAGGGGAATTGAAGACAGAAAAATTGGCACACGGACTCTACGATCCAAGATTTGAGCACGATAGTTGCGGCTTCGGGCTGATTGCAAATATTGATGATGCGCCGAGTCACTGGCTAATCGAGACAGCAATTTCTGCATTGGCACGCCTCACCCACCGCGGGGCGGTTGCAGCGGACGGAAAAACCGGCGATGGCTGTGGCTTGCTGATCAAATTTCCGGATTCGTTTTTACGTGCTGTTGCTGAAGATCTGGGAATTCACGTCGGTGAGCGATTCGGTGCAGGAGTGGTTTTCCTGAGCCAGGACCCAAGCCTGGCTGACAAAGTCAAGAACGAAATTAATAAAGCAATAGCCGATAGCGAACTTGAGGTCGCCGGCTGGCGTACAGTGCCAGTAAATGCCGAAGTTTGCGGTGAGCTGGCGCAACGCACGCTGCCGCGGATCGAGCAGGTTTTTGTCAACGCTCCTGCCGGCATGCAACCCGGCACATTCAATCGGCAATTGTTCTTCGCCAGAAGACGTGCGGAAAAACGATTTATGGAAATTGATCCGACCGCCTATGTAGCAAGCTTGTCGTCCGCAACGATCTGCTACAAGGGTATGGTCCTGCCGGACGCGTTGCCGGAGTTCTTTACCGATCTTCGCGATCCGCCAGGGCGCGACATCTGTCAGCTGCGCCTATCGCCGAGACGAGGAAAACATGCCGGGTTCACGGCGTGAGGTGGAAAACAGCAAGGAAGAAGGCATTAATTTCCTGTTCAACCAACAGCCGCTTGAGATCCTCGGCACGGATCGAGTCACAGGTGTCAGGTTGATCCAAACAAAGCTTGGCGATCCGGGTGCCGACGGACGACGTCGACCAGAATCGCTTCCAGACACCGAGATAGTTATTCCTGCAGACGCGGTAATAATCGCATTCGGATTTCAGCCTGATCCGCCCGAATGGTTTGATGAATTCAGTATCGAAACTTCGTCGAGTGGCCGTACGCGTGTCGATAGCATCAGCGAATTCCCTTTCCAGACGACGAACCCAAAGGTGTTCGCCGGCGGTGACATGGTGCGCGGGTCCGATCTCGTCGTTACCGCCGTATTTGAAGGACGGGAGGCCGCTGCTGGCATTACCACATACCTGGGTGTCTGAAATTCCGTCACCGGAAGCCCGCCCACTTGCCGAAGGACGCAGAGCGCCCGAAGGGCGAGGTGCAGGGATACGCCTCGTCAACCGCTCCGACAGACGCCGAAGGCGAGGCGCCAGCGGCGCCGGTTAATCTTCTCACCGAGCCCAAAACAGAACGTATTCTGTCAGATCACCGCGATTCCTGAGCGCCCGCTCCCAATTTTTCCGATGTTGATCAATAGGCTACAGAACGATACCGATCGGGTTTTTTCACCCCGCAACTGACGAAGAATAGGAATACGGCAAATCACGATGCCGGGACAAGACCCGATTTGATCTGGGTCCTGAAGAATTTGGATTTGCGGCAAACCACCCGAGTTCTTCGCCCATTCCAGCTGTTGCCCCGACAATAATGACGGCAGGAGCACAAATGTGAGCCTCGACTGCATCATTTGCAATAGTCGCGAGCGTTCCACGCAGCACGCGTTGCTGGTCCGTGGTGCCATTTTCGACGATGGCTACGGGCGTCTTGGCGGCGATCCCGTGCTCGATCAGTCGTTCCGCGGTTTCTGCTACTGACCCGACGCTCATATACAGAACCAGCGTCTGACCCGGTCGAGCCAGTGTGCTCCAATCCGGCGCCTGATCACCATCAAGTTTTGCAGTCGCGAACGTGACGCTGCTACTAAGTCCGCGATGCGTTAGCGGAATCCCTGCATAGGCGGCGCAGCCCAGTGCCGCGGATATGCCTGGAACGACCTGGAATGGTAGTCCGGCATCTGCCAGTGCCTGTACTTCTTCGCCGCCCCGTCCAAATACAAATGGATCGCCGCCTTTCAACCGACAGACCCGTCTGCCCTTGCGGACATAAGCAACAATCAATTCGTTAATCTCCGTTTGCGTTATCGTCACGTTATTGGCCGTTTTGCCAACGTATACAAGCTTCGCGTCTTTGCGTGCAAAATCGAGAATTTTCTCGGATACCAGGCGATCATAAACCACGACGTCTGCGTGACTGATCAGCTGCTGCGCCCGAATTGTGACCAGCCCCGGGTCACCAGGTCCAGCACCAACAATATAGGCCTCTCCCACCTGTGGGGAATGCGGAACTACGTTCTCAATGAGTTCCATGCGCAGCGCGCGCTCGGCCTCCTGCTTGCGATTGGCGAGCAGATGCTCTGCAATTGGCCCATCGAAAAAGCGCTGCCAGAACCGTCGACGTTCTCTCACGGTCGAAAAGCGTTTTCTTACCAGCTCCCGCCACCTACCGGCTTGTGTCGCAAGTGCATCAATCCGGGTCGGCAACCAGGCTTCGATCTGAGATTTCAGCCGCTGCGCAAGTACCGGGGCATTGCCGCTGGTTCCGATCGCTACAACAACCGGCGAGCGGTCGACAATAGCCGGTACGATAAAGCTCGATGCGGCGCCGTCATCGACGACATTACAGAGGATGCCGGCGTCCTCCGCAGCGCGGGAGACCTGCCTGTTGACCTCCTCGTCATCGGTCGCGGCGATGACGAGCCTCATTCCGGCGAGCAATCGATCCGCAAACTCGCCGTCATGCTGCACAATCCCGTTTTCATCCCGTAGCCTGGCGAGCTCGTCGGTCAGATCCTGCGCAATAACGGTCACTGCCGCACCAGCTCGCATGAGCAGTCGCACCTTGCGTTCGGCAACCACACCACCCCCTACGACCAGGCAGGGACGGTGGTTTAGCTGCAGGAAGACTGGAAGGTGATCCATGTGCACGATCCGGGATTGTGATTGTCAACCATATCGACCGCAGTTGGGAAACTGAAATAGAAAATCGATCTGCACAGATAACATTGGGGAATATGGCGAACTGTTCATTGACAGCACCGGATCGCAGTGTTTATATCGGCATTCGCTATGATTAATACATTCGAGACAAACTGCGTAATGTGTTGCTGTCGATCCTATCGGCGGCCTGCTGTGCATATGATTTAGCGAACAGTAAAGCAAGATTTGCAAAGCCGCCCAGCCACCAGGATGGGCGGCTTTTTTTATGTCCTTGAAAGGACAAGGGAAAGTTCTATGACTCTGAAACAACTGAAGTACCTGCTTGGCGTAGTGGACAATGGGTTGAACATCACCAGTGCCGCAGATCGCCTGTACACCAGCCAGCCAGGCATCAGTAAGCAACTCAAGCAGCTTGAGCGGGAGATTGGCGTCACGATATTCTCACGTAAAGGCAAAAGTCTGGTGGCGCTGACGCCTGCCGGACAGACCATCGTCCAGCTGGCACGCAAGATTTCGCGCGACGTGGAGAATATTCGCAGCCTTGGCAAGGAACTGACGGCGGAACAGGAAGGGACCCTGTCGATCGCCACCACACACACTCAGGCAAGATATGTGCTACCGGAGATCCTAAGCCAATTTCATGAGCGCTATCCGAACGTCAATCTGGAGCTGCATCAGGGAACGTCAGAGCAGATTGCTGCG
>SMVA01271754.1_pt1 | contig 16561 bp, 34 predicted proteins | sample 2456451 | NCBI WGS metagenome assembly SMVA01 (sample SAMN11095933, study PRJNA526329) | marine sediment metagenome | biome: Marine sediment; feature: Surficial sediment; material: Deep marine sediment; isolation source: Hadal surficial sediment | place: Pacific Ocean | collected 2014-05 | depth...
TAAAGGGATAGGTAATTAAGTCAATCATCCTGGTAGGTTACATATACGTTTCATGAGCCTTAAAAACAGGCCATATGAGGCGCTATAATCTAGTCTATACTATGATAAGCCATAGACGCTAAAAGGCCCTCAAACCGTTAAATTTGAGGGCCTTTTAAGTACTATTAAGGTCAACTATTTAATCCTTCCACTGGCCAAACTCTCTCACCTCTTTTTCTTTCTTACGGCGTTCAATCCGATAACTGAGTATTATATCGTTCTCCCGACAGTATCTAACGAGTCCATAGTAGTTAGGTTCTAGCAGTCCATCTTTAATTAACGCCTGCTTTGACGCCTCAAGATACTGGTCCCCATATCCGTATTGAAACGGCTCATAGAGAACACGCTCATCGCCGTTGACGTATATTCGAACCGCAAAGTATGCATTGCCGTGAATCTTATCAATGTACTCATAGGCTATTATTTTGATCGAATTTAATTTCTTCATTGTCTCTGTCTCCTAATACTATGGTTTGAAAAAATAAGTTTGAATACTACCGGCCTTAATCTCTGAACTACTCCCTAAGTTGTCCACCACGATACGACAGACAAAGTATGGATTAAGTTCTATCTCTCCGTCTTCCAGTTCTTTGAATTTATAGTGACAAGTGAAACCCTCTTTTGCTATAGGTATGCCTTCTTCAGGAACACCGCCGGTCCAAAGTCCGTTGGGCTTACAAAGATAAATCATGAGGTCCAAGATACACTCAAACGTCTTAGTGTCTCCTGTCTCTCTGTCCACAATTAAGAACCCTTGACAGTAACGATCAAAATTATACTTGTACATGTACCGCATAAGAGGGTCAGGCAAACAGTGACCGTACTGGTTCCGAGGTATGTTTCTAATCTTAGTTTCCAATGATGGATCGATTTTATTCTTCATTACTTGCTACCTCCTAATTTTTTAGCTTTGCGGTCCTTACGTTGTTGCTCTTCCAGTGCTTGACGGCTTAATATCTTCTTAATTAAATCTCGACGGTGTTGGGCCTCTTTACTGTCTCCTACACCATCATAGTATTTAGCGGAATCAGTTAGACTCTCGGTAATCATTTCTACATCTTTATTGTTTAGATAAATGTTGTTAATAGCCATTTTTTTGTTCTCCAGATTAATTGTTATTAAAGTGATACTAGTTCTAGAACGCTCTTACTCTTTGGATCATAGGTGCAGCTTAATTCGTCGATAGCACCGCTCTTATGTTTTACAGTGAACCTCATTACTACAGTCTTCTCGTGCTTACTGTCGTACCGAATAAAGTCTAGAGGAGTTCTTGCATCGGTCCAGCGGTTCCAGTTCCAACCGTTTTTTTCTATCCCTATATCGATCATGTGACGATTGCACTTAGTGCGCGCCTCGGGAATATATTTTTCTACTCCAGAAGTATTTGATTCATTGACTGCTTCCGCTGTAGATGTTCCAGTGATTACTGTCTTAAGCATAGACAACATAAAGAGCGGTATAAAAACTAAGGCTGTACTCTTAATAAATTTTTTCATTTGTTTACTTCCTTAAGTCAATTAAGTCGTGTCTCTCAAGATCATTGAGATCAAATAAATAGCCTAATTCTCTTAGTTGGTAATAGCCGAAACCGATCTTAATTAGGTGATACAATAGGTCCCCCTTGAGTTCACTTGTTAGCGCATCAAATCCCTGAGGCTTACAGCCGTGCTTTGATCTAAATTGGTTTAGTAGTACCGTTTGATCTTGTAGCTCCTTTAGTTGTTCCTCCGCATTGAACATATATGCCACTGAGAGAACCAAAGTGATTCGGTCAAGCTCCCCATCTGCGTCGATGGTGAACGCTGGTGCTTCCGATGCTGCTTTGAGGTGCTGAACATATGCTGCACTCGAGATGGACTTTTCGTTCTGTTTAATAATGTCTTTATACGGTTTTTTCATGTCGTTCATGGTTTACTTCCTTCGTTTAGTGTTTATTTAGCTCTCTAGGTTCCACATAAATTCCTTAAACTCCTCTGAGTAATTGCCGTTATCAGTAAACACGTTGTAGGTCTCATTCTTATATTCAAGTATTAGAGGCCAGTTCTCCCGACTATTTAAAGAGGTACTAAACTGTAGGGGCGTCCCATTAACATCAAAGAAGTATAGGTTAGATATAAAAATACTCCCGTCATTCTCATCTTGTTCAATCTGGAAACCAGAAGCCTCATTCTCATGAGTCACTGTAACTTTATTTAAAAGCTTATAGTTGTCATGGTGATCCAAGCATATCTTGCCTAGACACTTTAATAATTTAGCCTCATTAAATAAATCTCTCGGTATTACTCTTGTATAACTCATTTGCTTACTTCCTTATTCAAAAATTAGTTGTCTTAAACATATGATCCGGTTTCGACTGCTTCCTTTTTCAGTTCTTGGGCGTACTTGACCCGCAACCAAAACCGTTCTAATTTATTAATCTCTTCGTGAATTTTATTACTACTTGTTACAGTCCTTAAGTGTTTTATTCGAACCTCAATATCGCCTCCTTTATTGAACATTCTTAAATACTGCTTACGAGTCAGTAGGTCCTCAACAGAACTGTACTGCTTCCATAACCTAGTAGTACTGTACTCAAAACATGTTGACCTCAGTCCTATCCGTTTGATGGACTCATGGACGTCTGTAACAGCCTCATGATCCTCTAGTCTCTTAGCCCTATAATCGTTTATTTGTGTGATTGCCTGTACCATATCTGTCTCCCTACTTGACGTTTTTTGCTTTGTTTAAAAATTTTTGCGCTTCAGATACTTCAAACTCAAGACGTACTACGGTACGAGCGTCTAGAGAACTTAGGTTCTCCCCTAAGTCCGCTTTAAAGTTGTTTAGTAGCTTAGTGGCGTCCAACAGCTCTCTTGTTCTACGTGCTATTAGTTTTTCCATGTAAGTAGTCTTATCACCGGCTAGTATAAATGCGCTTAATCTGTTCATCTGTTTACTTCCTTATTAGTGTTTATATTACTTACGAAACCAATTGTGCTTTACTGAAAGAACCACCGCTGGGACGATTGAGATGGCTAATATACATATTGCAAGACCGCTAAGAACCTGAACGCGATATGTATCCCCGAATACTGTCGCAGCCGCTAGCACGCCTATTAGAACGTCAATGATAGAACCAACTATGATCGTCTCTTTTTTGCTGAAGTAGTGCATGGTAACTCCTTATTAGTATCTCGTTGCTTACAAACACCTTATCGGCACAAAGGTGGAATACTTTAGTCAGTACCCCCACTGGTGCAGGTGTACCAGTGGTATACCGACCTTAAATGGCCGTATTGACTCAGTAATTTTTTTTTATTTTTTTCTTAAAAAAAGTAGATTTATCCCGATAAGTAGGTTATAATGGCGCTGCCATATAGGTAGTCTATATAGCGCCTCTAGAGAGATAAGGAAAGTAAGAATTAAAAATAATTCTATTACTCGAGGTAATTATTGCCTCTCAGTGAATTCTTTCCGAGTGTATGATTTATATGAAATCGGAGCTCCCTAGAATCCTCCTTTAGGTAAGAATTCAGAATCTAGAAATCTTACCGACAAATAAGAATTCAGAAATTTTTGAATTCTTACTGAAAAAGTAAGATTTGAAATTTGAATTCTTACAGAAAAGTAAATATTTAGAAACCCTAATGATTTCAAGGGATTGAGGGCTATCTAGTGAAAACAGGTAGTTAGCCGAAAGTCGCTGGAAAATGGAAAAGGGGTAGGAAATTTTTTTTACTTAATGGTACTTTCTGCAAAAAATTTTCCCAAATCCAATTAAGATATATAAAATTATTACTTTACCTCTGGTAATTCAGGGGTACACCTGATATACCCCAAATCAATGACAACTTCTATATTGACTTTCCGAACTCCTGAGGGGTGCGGGATCTTGACGTCAAATAGAGAACAAAATCTTTGGGCTTTGCGCTTATCCTGGTTCGCCAATTGTTAGCAAAGCCCTATTATTTTGTTGCGTCAAAACTAGGATTTTCCAGAAAGCAGACTTTCTAAAAAGGAGAAGAGATTTGATATGGTATGAGTGCATAGGGCTCGCACAAAAGATATTCGAGAGAAGTAAATTAAGCGGCAAGATGTTCCCTCAACATGACTGTAGTATCTGCAAGTCTGTGGTGGGTTACATGGTTTACGGGGAGCAGTTGTACTTTAACGGCAATTGCGGGTGTGCCCAAGGGGCTATGAGAAAGAGAGATATCTCTCATCTTGCGACCTATATTGAAATGAACCAAGACGTACCTGGATTTATCCATAAGGTGTTTCACTGGTTGGGAGAAGATAGATGAGCATTGAGAAATTTAGCAAAAAGTTTTTGACCGAGGAATTAGATCTACCTTGCAGTAGCAAGCACGTTGTCCAAGATAACATAATCGACACGTCCAGATGGTCTAATATCCATGAGTTGATCTTCGAGCATGAAGGTAAATTCTATGAGACTAGCTACAGTGAAGGAGCTACTGAGATGCAAGATGAGCAGCCTTGGGAGCATGAGGATGAGGTGGAATGCTATGAGGTCCAGAAGGTTGAGAGAACGGTTGAAGTTTGGGAGAGGGTAGATGAATAAAAAACTAGACGAGATTACAGAAGGTAAATTAAAGCCGAAGATAATCAAAACGGCAGGAGCCAGTTTTGTATGTCGCGATGATTTAAGTAAGGCTCTAGATAAGAAGCAACAGGAGCTAGCTATTAGATATATGCTCGAAATTGGTGGGTGGGTGGTGTGAAAAATGCTGACAAGTTGTAATCCACATAAAATCAACGCAGAGGTCAATAGTATCTGTAAGCAGATAACTGAACTCATGGAAGACCTGCACGACGAGACCAGCTTTGCATATGTTGACGAGATCTTAGATAGAGTGGCTGGATTTAGTCAGGATCTGGCACAGCAAATTTTCTATCTCGGGCAATTGAGAGAGAAGCTGAGAAGGAAACACTATATGGGACTAGATAAGAATGTACCTGATATGTGATGAATGTAATAGGTGTAGAAGTTCAGTCAAGCCGAGAGAGGATGAGATCCTTCTTTGCCAAGACTGCTATGTGGAAACTAATGAAGAGACAGAGGACGACCTCGAGGATTTATTGTGAAATTAAGAGTCAAATTTAATCCGTCCGAGGCTGAAAATATTTTAGGGCTCTGGCATGTTCAAAAAAGAGTCTTTTGGTTCTATTGGCGAACTCAGTATGTGTCAGCATTTGAGGAGACAGCTCATCAGTATAAGAAATTCTTAGAGGAGGGTAAGATCAAGTGAATAATTTTATTGACGTTAGAAATAGCGGAAACAAAATAGCAAGAGGGGCGCAGTTCACTAGAGGCTTTAACGAGGGCTCTATGCAAGACAAATATCTAACTTGGAATAAGTTGGGTTCTTTGATGCGTGGTCAAGGGTTGACTCTTTTCGAAGCCAAGAAGGTGTTTGAGAGAGAGTGGCCATTGGTGGCTGAGCAGAATAAGAGGATGTTTAATTGCGAGCAGCCATGGATTAAGCCTGCGAGTAAGTACGTGCTAACCGATGAGGCTAAGCAGTGTTTAGATTCGAGGAATTAGACAATGTTTAAAGTATGTAATTGGTGCCGATCAACTAGAGTTACAGTGAAGCACCGAGAAAGAGAGGGAGAATTTTTTCTCTACTATCAGTGTGAGGATTGTAAAGAGAGTTGGGGTGAAGAATCTTTAGGGGAGTCAGGATGATTACTCTTGAAGAGGTTAAAGACTCTGTAGCGGCCATAGAATATGTAGTGGACGACGACGAGGCTGCTCACTGTCTAGAGGATGATTTGTATTTAAAGATATTAAAGCATCACGAAAGCAAAGGGTGCAAGCTCTCCAAAGAGGCTCTAAAGGTAAGTAAAATGAATTTTAGTAGGAGATTTAGAGTATGTTTAATGTAAGCAAATTAATGGATAATTTTTTCAATTTCATCGTGAGCAATCCTCCTGAGTGGGTTTATGTTTGGATAGCTGTGATGTTTGTCCTAGTGGCCTGCATGACGAATCTCGCGCTCGTCGTTATTGTTAGTGCTGTAAGGTCTCCTGTTATCCTCGCGAATCAGATTAGGCGAGATTTGAAGGACGCACAGGAGTATAAGCGATCAATATTGGGGGAGAGAGAATGAGATATCTCAAGTGTCCCAAGTGTGGGAAGTTCTCAATAACCCGTAAACCTAAGGGTGGGTTAGGGGAATTTATTTGTATAACCAGAGACTGCGGATTTGTACCAAACTTTTGCGATTAAATAGGGAGTAGATCATGGAAAACAACAAAAGCGCTGGGCAGATACTAATCGAGCAATCGGCAAAACATAGAAAGTTGGCACACGAGATTTTCTTGAAGCAGATTTCAGATTTCCCTGAAGACAATATGATGGCACTTTTTTCTGGATTCCTGGAAGCCATTACTGTCGTTACTGCGACACAGGTGCGAGTGGAGAAAGGTAACGGGAACCGTCAGGCCGTTAACGCAGGTAAGGCATTTATGAAGGGCTCTCTACACAACGCTACAAAGCTAGTCGAGACTGTAATAGAGGGTAAGAAATGAGCCAGAGCTATGACACGGGGGACGTACTGTATAAAGTTGTCCTCCCTGTATGGATTGTCATTTTAGCAGCGGAATTACTTTTGGAGGTTTTGGAGTGGCTGAAACTGTAAACCAGCTTTTGGTGACCCTAAAGGATGTCAGAAACACTCCTCTAGACTCTAAGTCTAGACGAGGTCAGGCATTTAAGGGCCGAAATGAGGGAAGTACCCAGAATATGTTCCTCACTTGGCATAAATGGGGAGTACTCAATAGGGATTTACCTATCGAAGAGTTTGAAAGCCGATTTAAGAGGGAATACGGGGCTGTAGCGGCCCGAAACCTCAAAGAATATGGTGACCGTAACCCTTGGATAAGGAACAGCTCTAAGAGCTATAGACTGAAGAATGAGATTCTTTCACGAATATAGCTAAAGTTTCCCAAAATAGTGCCGAATAGACTTGTATCAGGTAGGCCATTGTGGTATATCTGGTACAGCTTTCTGGAGGTACATATGAAAAGCAATACTTATTGGATAATATTTACAATTCTTACTTGTGGTCTAGGTATATTTCCTTGGATTTCCTATGAAATAACAACGTTTACAGGACTTCACGACCCTGAAGACAATGATGGAATACTTCCTAGGTTCTCCACACCTCACAATATAGGTATGTGCTTGTGTGTCTTCTACTTGTTTATTGCACCGATGATGGGCTGGACTAGCTAGTTATTGGTGAGATATGTACCATTGCTCCTCGGCTTTAGGGCCGAGGTATTTGGGCTATACTACTGTGGATTAAGGGTAAGGAGATCGACCTCATTAAACCAATCTCTCTTCAAAATCCCCGCCTTAGGGTCAACATAGCTAACTAGATAGTTATTACCATCTCCTAGATATTCAGCACGACCGACGAGGTCTCCTTGCTCTTGGCGACCTATTTTTACGTTCTGACCTAACTGAAAACTCCACTCATTCATAACTTCTCCTTGTTTTTCAACTACACTACTACTTTAGACTCATCCGTGATAGCTTCACCGTCTTTACCTGTTACAGCACCTTGAGCCCTCAGGGCTTCGGTAAATATCCCGATCGTCTTGAGTACTGGGTCGGTAGCAAATTGCTCGTCAGTAATCTCGTCAGAAGTGTGAGGTTCAAATTCGAAGTCAATCTTTACATTGGCTCCGTCTACCGGAGTAATAATTATCATCGCCTTTTCACATCTCTTGCTCATAAATCCCCCAACTCATCTTCTAATTGATTGTTTACTTTTGCGGGCTCTTCCTTAACGAAGTCTCCCATACCACCATCGGCAAAATGCCTGAGAACTTGCCTCATCTTCTCTTGGACTGTGATGTTTTGCGGATGCATCTCTTCGAATACTCCCACAATATCTACGTCAATCCAAAGCATGAGCTTTTTCTTTTTCTGCTTGCTGCGTTTAATCAGCTTGAAGCCTTCATCCACACTCTACTCCTTTTAATATTGGTCTACCTCTATCATCAAATTCAATTTCACATAGAGGCGCTAGAATTAATCCGCCGTCGGTGCTTTTATATAGATTGAAATCTATTGAATTACGTCCGTATGCGTCAGCTAATAGGAGGTCTGTATATCCGTCTTCGTTCAGTAGGGCGTCTACTATAGTTTTAACTTTCATAAGACTTCCTTAAGGTTTTTGCCTTTATCTTTTACGCGCTTTAGAATTCTTTTATCTATCTCTCCACCCAAGATGTAGTTGATCACACATCTTTTATCCTGACCTACCCTATGAATTCTTTTCCTTGCTTGACTAAGGTCTACAAAGCTCCAAGGGATATCATTGAAGATAATATTGGAGGCTGCAGTTAGTGTGAATCCGGTAGAAGCTGAGCCTATAGTTGCAACGATACAATCAAGGTCACCTGTCTGGAATAGGGAAACTATTTTGTCTCTATCCTCATGGGATACATCGCCTGTGATTACTCTAGTCTTCCAGCCTTTCGTCTCCAGCTGTGAGGCAATCACACTACATGGAAGAACGTGATCGCTGAAGATAACTATTTGCTCGCCCTCAGTGATGAGGTCGTCGGCCAGAGTAACGGTGGCTTTTACTTTCCTGAGCGAGAATTCTTTCTTGAACGTCGCAAAGTTTTCATCTTTAGATTTCTTTCCGGCTTCATGGGCTAGGTAACATTTCTCCAGACCTGCAGCCAAGCCCTTAGGGATATTGTCTAGATAGATCTCTCTGTCGATTATCTCCGGAAGACTCAATACATTTTTAGATAGCCGGCGAAGATATTTACCCTTCAAATATTTTTTAAGTTGAGGTACATTCCTCGAACCATGATACTCCCTGACCTCAATCTCTCGTCCTCCTGGACGGTAAACCGTTTTTATCCTAGGGTTTGAGAATCTAGTCGAGAACCCGTACTGCGAGACCTCTTTGATCTTGTCTCCATTAGTACCAAAAGGGCAATAGGACAACATGCGTAGAGGAGAGTAAAACTCTGTGAGTGAGTTCTTGATCGGAGTACCACTAAGTAAAATGCAGAACTCTGGGAAGGTATTCATCACCAAGTTATGTGCTCGTTGTGTCCTCTTAGCGTCCATATTTTTGAGGTAATGGCACTCGTCGAATACAACTGCTTGCGGGATGATCCGGTATTTATGTATGAAATCATAGCTCATGATTACCCAACCGGTATCGGGCAGAATCATCTTGGTCTTGCTCACAATTAGAGCTTCGTCACCTGTAAACTTTTCGATCTCTCGCTGCCAAGTTCCTCTGAGAAAAGCAGGACACACGATTAGTCGAATACCTTTAACGGATTCGACAGCCTTTATCGCTTGCATTGTTTTACCGAGACCTTGCTCATCCGCAAGTAATCCGTATTTTGCTTTTTTTAGAAAATCTATGCCAACCTTTTGGTGGTCGTAAATCATTATCACCTCGAAAAAGGGAGACAAGCTCCCCCTAAATTTTTACTAGCTTAGTGCTTTAGTAATCTTCTGCTCTAACTTCGCGATGTCCGCTTTGCCGTGCAGAGCTACAAGTAGCTTGCTTACCTTAAGCTTGTTCGCATCGTCACTCTTCCAATCATCGCCAAGTACTTTCACTAGGATTGGAGAAACTTTAGCTCTGTGAGTTCTATCGCCCTTGTCGAATAGTACTACTACCGGAGCCTCTTCAACTACTGGCTCGTCAAGGTCTAGATCTAAATCGATTTCCTCTTCGACTTCTGGAGCCGGCTCTGCTTTTTTTACAGCTTTCTTAGCTACAGCTTTTTTAGCGGCTCTCTTCTTAACAGTCTTGGCCTTAGGCTTAGCTGGAGCCTCTTCAACTACTGGCTCTTCTACTACTGCTTTCTCCGGAGCTGGAGCTGGAGTTGGAGTTGGAGTTGGAGCGGCTGGCACTGCAATTGTATTGCCGTCGTAAGTTAGTCCTATAAACATAGCTGTTGCTGCATCTCTAGACTTAACTAGAAGTTCGTTGACGTTCACCGAATCATTGTCAGGAAAGAAGAAATAGTAAGTCTCTTCTCTGATCACTTCATTTACTTTTGTGTCAGCCTTCTCGTGAACACCGTACTGAGAGATAGTCTCAGTGATGATAATTTGATTTCTACCCTTATCTCTAGAGACGGAGTTAGTTTTTCTTGAAAGTAATCTGTCGGCTGCTATTGCATTAAAATTCATCATTACAAATCCTCTAAATCGTCAAAGTTTAAATCATCCAAATCGTCAGTCTGTTCAGCCATTTCTAATGACTTGATATTTTGACTGTCGAATATCTTATACTTGTCTGCCGCTGCGGTAAACGTAGCGCCGTAACACTTGCTCCAATATGGACACGGTCTGAAGTAGCTTTCACAGTTAGAGAAGTTCTGAGTAATCTCTGACTCCTCTTTCCCGTCAAGCTTTCTAGCTCTGTCCAATAAACCCATTAGCCTCTTGTAGGCACCCTTGGGGTTTAAGTCCTTAGCTGGGATTCCAATGTCATAGCTCTCGACGCGCTCTACCACGCGATCGATGAATTCTACTATCGTTTCTTTCTTGTTCCGCTTGATCTTTGCTTTAGTAGTAACTCGGTATCTAACTCCAGAAAATTTTGCTGGGTCTAGAGACTTGTACTCTTTGCAAAGCTGATCTACGAAATTACTGTACAGGTTTAGCTGTGGGTCATTGCAGAGTCTAGATAGTAGTGAACCGCTCAACTGTGCTGCGGTCTTTAAATCTACAATCCACCAATTACCGTTAGCATCTCCCATCACTGCATCAATGTAACCAATGTAGTCTGTACCATTACCAACTTCGGTTTCAATTGCGATACATTTCAGTTTCGCCTTCTCGTGAAGCGGTATATATTTCTTAACCATACCGATGATAAGTCCGACGTCGGTGTCCGAGTCGATATCATTGTCTGCCATAGCCTTGTTTATTATCTGCTTTGTACAAGGCTGCTCTCCATGATTACACTCTTCTAGGATTTGATGGAAAGCCTTCCCAACGCGCAAGGCGTGGGAATTTTCTGTGTAGTCAGGGTCGTTGTCAACTTTTTTGACTTTCTCGTAGTAAAACTTTCTCTCGCACCCTAAGAGCGTATTTGAACCACTATAACTTATTCGCAAGCTCATTAAGTTCTTCCTTAATCTTGTCTTCGTCTTCGAATGGGGTGTAAAGATACGCCCCAATTTCTAACCAGTGATAGAAGGGCACGTGAACATATGGGGTTCCAGCTAGTCGGGACTGTCTAAGGCGCAACTTACAGTACCCCTTATATTCCTCTACGAGTTGTTCCCTTATTGTCCCCATTAAATATCTAGATCGTCTAGGTCTAGTTCGCCCTCTTCTTCACCTGCTTCAAAGTCCGGTAGACCTTCGTCTTCAGTTCCGATCTCTCCGTCAAAAGCAGTATCTTTTAGTACCTTGAACTGGTGAGAGCTTTTGCCTTTCATTAGGCCCTTATCTAGAACTACAGTTCCTTCGTAAATGATCTTCAGCTTTGTACCTGGTTTTATGAAATCCATCTTGTAGTTAAGCTGGCCCGCTGAGTTTAGTACTACGATCTTTCCGCACATGGCTTCAAATTCGTACTGGACTCCAAACTTGCCTTGGTACTCTCTGCGAAAAACTCCTTCAACTAGAACGTCTCCGGCTTCGCAATCCTTGTACTTGATGAACTCTTTACTTCCACCCACTTCTTGATAAGCCACAATAACTCTCCTTGTAATTGACATGACTCGTGATCGAGCCTTAGATGTATTCAGCCAGATCATCTGGCACAAAATAAGCACTGAACTTCTCTATATCTTTAGCCGTTCGGCTGGATATATATCTCGGTTGTACTGGCATTGGACCTATGTCCGTTTCCATCTCCTGTCCCTCCTTGAAGCCGTAGCCCCAAGCCTGAGGGTCCATTCTACACTCTGCGTATTGCTCCATCGCTGTACCCGTGAAGTAGTGCTTCACTGCTTCACCCATACACTGGGCCAATAAATTAATAGAAGTGACGGTTTTATTGAAGTCACACTCAACGTATATTGCATCGTGTAAAGTCATGATCACGTCGAGTCCCATTTCGTGGCAGTTCCAAACACCTCTACGCATGATTACTGCGCCCCTACCTTGTATAGGGAAGTTGAGAACCGAACGGTGGTTGTCGTTGTCGCCCCAAATAGTCCAGCCGTCTGGGAGCTTCAAGTATCCTCGAGTCGTATACTCGTCGATAGTATTGTCTCGCCACAGATCGAATGAGCTATAGGTCTCAAAGAACATGTCGATCAGAAACTGTGCTTCGTCTTGAGAGCAATGGACTCCTGTGTCTTTAGTAATCTTGCTCGCTAGACCTTTAGCTCCCATACCGAATTGAATACCTAGAACTGTAGATTTAAACTTGTCTCTAATCTCTGGGTACTCGGCTTTAGTTCCCTCCCAAGGAATCGCTCCAGCCTGCTTTGCAAAGTATAAATAAGGGTCTCCGGAGTGATATGCCTCGACCATATTTTTATCTTGTGAAACTAGACCTGCTAGTAAAAATTCTTGCTGGGAGTAATCTATCGCGATAATAACTCGGCCTCTCTTAGGCTGAATCAAATACCTCATCCATGAGGATTTTAAAGGGATATAGGCTGTAGCTTTAGGCTGACTTCTAGAAGTTTGAGCCCCGTAGATTCCCATGTATGGGCGAACTCTACCGTCACTGCCTGTGGAATCCCAAATGGTTTTCTTCTTAGAGTTATCTGTGAAACCATTTAGAGCCTGCTTCTCTCTCATGTACTTTAGGAACTTATTGCCGAAGTTAGAAAGATCTCCTCGGTGATCATACTTTGCCTCGAACGCATCTAGAGATAAAGCCGGCGAACCTTTGGCTGTCTTTAACCAGTAGGAGTGGCCTTGTGCCTTAACCCAATTAATGAGTTTGTCTTTCTTCTGTATGAATCTAGTGCCTGACTTACTTTCTTCGAAAGCTTCAACTTCAGGAAAACATCTATTGATATCTCGCTGCATGCTAGTCTTTATCTCACCGACGGAAGCTGCGAAGTTTTTCATCTCTTCAAAAGCTACAGGGTAGCCTCTGGACTCCATTAGTGCTGAGAGAGCTGCATATTGCCCTCTAAGCTGCATTTCTGGAACGATGAGTTTCTTGTCTTGGCCTTTGTATAGAGACCATAGGGTCTTGATCATCACGGTTGCAAGTCTAGGTAAGTAAACTACGTCAGACGCACAGTACTTCATGATCTTATCTTGCTCGTCCTCAGTCCACTCGGTGTTATCGAGTATGAGGTCTCGCATCTCGTCTTTGTGGTCTGTGTCTATTTGGATACCTAGAAACCTGTACAGGCATGAGGCTAGGCTATGTTGTACCTTTCCTCCGGTAGTATAGCCTTCTGGCTTATCCCAAGAATTTAGTGGCGGCTTCAAAGTGACGACCTTGCCGTCAATAAGATGCTTACCTACTCGAACCTTGTTATTATTGCTCGATAGTAGTCGGTACTCTAACTGAAGGTCTATCCACTTGATTCTAGTGGGGTCTATACCGATTGAGTGTAATGCCCGTGCTTCAGCGGTTACAGCGAAAGCAAAGAAAGTGTGTCCTTCAGATATAAAAGACTCGACAAGAGCTTTCATCTCTCCTATACCGTCCTCACTCATCCACAAGTCGTGGGTGGTGGTAGTTCCATCATGATCTACTAAAACTGAAAAGCAGAGTACATTAAGGTATTCTTCATTTGAAGAATTGAATTCTGCATCCAAAAAAACTCGTCCCATAATTTCCGTGTCCTTGGAGTAGTGGGTAACTTATTTTATTACTAGATGTATATAGCTTTCGATGGAGTGATATAAACATTTACTAAGTAAAAAATCAAGTGAAGTTTTGAGGTTACGCTATAATTCCTTGCAAGCCTTTTACTGCAAGGGATACAGGATTCAGGGGGTCTTTCTAATTGCCCGTAAAACGGGTCAATCCCCTGAGTCCTCACCTCTTAAGACTTGCTGAATGAGTCTAGGTTATGTATTAGTTAAAACATATCGTCTATATCGACGTCATAGGTCTCTTCTCCGATATCTGTGTCTACAAGGTCGTCAAGGTTATCCTCCTTGGCGGCCTTATCTTTTTCCCTATATCCAAACGGATCTTGGCAATAGATAAGATCATCCATATCAGTAACCAACCTAATCACACTCTCGCCCTCAATCTTTGCAATACGAATACCGGCTTGGAGCCATGAGTTTATTACCAGTTGTATATCCTGCAAGGAAGCTTTCTTGTTGTTTGATACCTTGATACCGGAAATCAGGACCTCTTCGCGTGCCATGATCTGATTTACGATAGTCATGTGCTTGGAGTCTTCGAATTGGCTTGTAGTTATCAACTTGAAAAACTCTGGAGTCTTGAAGTCGATAGCGGATGTCATATATTTACAGCAACCGGTTGGCTCCCAGATTTCAGTCAGCCACTTGTGGAAATTACCGACCTCCTCCGGACTAGTGATATCATCCCAATGGCCTTGGTCCTTACCGAACCTATCGTCGAATGTGGTTTGTGTAAGTCTGAATGCAACGAACCTTCTCTCGTTAGGCTCACCGGCTAGAGTAAATGTGTCGGGATTTGCAAGTACCCAGTTCTGAGCGTGTTGGGTTACTTTTTCAGATTCTTGGTACATTCCTCTTCGACTACCCTTTTGGTTAGTCATTCGCTTGAAGAACTCTACTGCATTAAAACCAGCACTTGATTCCTCGTATAGGTTCAGAGACTTGTTCATTAGAGAGGAGTTGAACTTATCGGAGGTAGCCGATTTGGTATCCGCTGTATGGACGTTAGATTCGCCCAGCAAGTTCGTTGCAATGAATTCTAATGTAGATTTACCGATCGCACCTTTACCTACGAACAGAGCCACGTTCTCGACTCTCTCACCACGACATGCTTTGCGGAGGAGCCATAGAAACATTTCGATCTGATTTTCATCGTCGTCAAATAGGTGACCTAGGAAGTCTTGATACTTTTGAGGATAATAGGGTTCTAGACTGTGCCTAGTGTGCCACCACAGAGGAGGGTGCCAAGTGTTAACGAACTCTATCTCTTTTTCCTGGCTGAGGTCGTGCAGTCTAACCTTAGCGGTTTTACCACTGGTAGGGAACGGCTCATAGTCTACCTTGGCAATTCTAGGCTTCAGTAGTTGCGCTTTTAAATCTTTATCGCCTTGAGTATATTCATCCACTTCTAGGGAATACACACCGAAGCCCATCTCTAGTGGTCCGTTCGGTGTAGCGATAGTAATAGACTCGGGCTTGATGAGCTTAGTTCTGTAATCGACCACGGGGTAGAGACTTTCACCCAATGCGGCCCGTCCGGATTCTTTCCATGCAGCTTGAGATTTCTCCCGCTTCTCTCTTATCTCTCGATCTCTCTTTAGCTTCAGCGCGTCGAGTATGAGTCCATGTAATAGATTCCTGTGAGTTTTATGGTTCATTATTAGCAACCACTGATCTGCAGCAATGTCGCCCCGAAAACACTCGTCGGAGAGGAGTATATCCGGAGATCTCGCGATCGCACCGTCAAACTCCCAACTTGCTCCGCTGCTACTTAACTTACACCGACCTGACCTAAGGCCGTTCATCACAACTGCCTTTTTTGTAGACAGAGATAGGGCGTCTTTCGACATAGGAACTCCTAATTATAAAATGTGTGGGTTTCCGGTAGTATGCTCGAAACGAGATTTTTACAAGGGATTTTTTATGTCATACGTAACGATGGACACAGGATTAAAGGGCGCAATGATCTTATGGGATTACTATCTGCCCATTGATTCCCTGTGCTTTGAGAGGATGGGTTCCGGTATCGACTCCTTCAAAGTTGCGGAGAAATTAAAAGAGTGGAATCCTGACAGAATGTATGTGGAGCAGATATCCCCAAGGCCCAATCAATCTGCAAAGGCTACATTCACTCAAGCGTTTGTCGTTGGGCAATGCCACACCCTCTCCCAGCTCCATTGTGAATACGTCGAGTACATTTACCCTCAAACATGGACTGCATTCACTAAGAGGTTATCTGAGACACCCACAGCTAAGAGTAAAGTCATAGCTCAGGAACTCGCTCCAAAGTTCTTCCCTGAAATGGCAGAAAGCTATAGATCTAAGAGAGGCCACAAGATTGTTCACGATGGTATCGCTGACGCTCTTTGTCTGAACCTTTATGTTCAACGAGACCTTTACCTAGAGCACTTGAAGTAGATTCAAACCTGCCAAGCTGTCCCGTTGACCAATCTTAAAATATAGTATAATATAAGAGTTAGACACCTGAAAGGAGTCCGAGGAAAATAAATAAAGGAAATGGGGGGGGGTGTATATGTGTTTTCTCTCGCGAGATTTTTTCTGCTTGGAGAAATCCTCTCTTTTTCTCCAAAAGTAAAATGTATATACAATCGGGTATATTGTAATTCCAGCCACTTATAATTATATACACTTGTATAGCCTAAATTTTAGTGCCTCTCCTGTATAATTTTTGTGCAGCACCTCATGGCATAGTAA
>SMVA01175741.1_pt1 | contig 16552 bp, 14 predicted proteins | sample 2456451 | NCBI WGS metagenome assembly SMVA01 (sample SAMN11095933, study PRJNA526329) | marine sediment metagenome | biome: Marine sediment; feature: Surficial sediment; material: Deep marine sediment; isolation source: Hadal surficial sediment | place: Pacific Ocean | collected 2014-05 | depth...
TGACATTCGTGAATGTCTTGGTGAGGAACTCCGCATTGGATGGGGGTTGTGCGCTGGGACGGAAAGCGTTGTCATCGTCATTGGGATCCTCGGGATCATTGACGATGGTGACCAGTGTCTCGACCTGGGTCATGGCGACACCGGCGCCGTCGGGAACGTTGCCCGACCCTAATTCGGCTTCCAGCAACGCATATCCGACGTCATCCAGAAAAGCCGCCTGGGAAGATCCAACGAATGCACTCAGAACGAGCGCAATAAGAAATCTTTTCAATCTTCTAACCCCCAATGTAAAAGCCAAAGACACCATTAGTGCGTCATCGGGGATTACTGCCAGACTCGCTGATGTGATTCTTATAGTTCTCGCGATCCGGTGAGCCGATTATAGCCCTTATTACCGTCGTGAGAAAAGTGGCCCTTTGGACTAAAACATCCGGAATTATGTTAGACGACCAGCGACGGTCGAGCGTCCACAAAACCGAGGCAATACCAATTCAGTCCCCGAGCGCAAAAAGCACGAGCGCCGGCATGGTCAGAAAAGCGATAACGGTTGAAATAAGGATCGCGCCGGCGACATCTTCGGGATGCCGGTCGTAACGTGCCGCAAGCAGGTAGTTAAAGACAGCAACCGGCATCGCGCCCTCGATGATGACGACGCCGCGCATCGTGCCCGTGAGTCCGAAGAGGCTGGCCACGCCGACGCCGACCGCGAAACCCAGGATGAGCCGAAACTCGGCGAGGGCGGCCGCGATGCCGGGCCGACGCACATGGAAACTCGCCAATGAATGGCCGAGCGCCAATAGCATCAACGGAATCGTAAGACCGCCGAGCAATTCGATCGTGTTTGCGAGCGTCTTCGGCAACGGCGTATCGGTCGCGAGCAACGTGATGCCGATGACGGCGGCATAAATCATCGGTGTCCGGAGCAGCGTTTTCCAGGCCGGCTCCCGCCCCTGGAACAACGGGCCGATGATGAACTGCGAGAGCGAATAAACGAGATACACGGCCACGGCCAGGCCCAGGCCCTCGCTCCCAAACGCGAACAGGCACAGCGGCAATCCGAGGTTGCCGGTATTGCCGAAGACGACGGGCGGGAGGTAACTCCGCAACGGTTGCCGCGCGACAATCAAGGCGAGTGTACCGAGCACACCACACGTCACGAGCATGGTGACCGACGCGACGAGCATCGATGCAAACGCCTGCGCGTCGACCTCGAGAGCCGTGATGCCGTTCAGGACCAGGCACGGCGACCCGATGTTCATGATGATGCGGGTCAGAAATTCGCGCTCGAAAGGCAGCCCCGAACGCTGCCATCCATAGCCAAGCAACGCGCAAATAAGAACCGGCGCGATAATCGGAATGAGTTGTTGATACACGTGTTCGCTGCCTGTGGTAAAAATGAGGCGCTGATTAAATGGCGCCCCATTTTTTAGGAAAATTATTATGGGCGAAGTGATTCAACTGACGACGGCGGACGAGCATAACATGGCCGCTTACCGCGCCGAGCCGGACGGCACACCCCGGGGCGGGCTCATTATTCTGCAGGAGATCTTCGGCATCACCGATCATGTCCGGCGCGTCGCGGACAGGTTCGCGGCCGAGGGCTATCTGACCGTCGCACCGAGCCTGTTCGACCGCGTTCGACCGGGTGTTGTGCTCGACTACGCCGAAGTCGGGCAGGGCAGAGAGATCATGCAGAAGCTCAGCCTGGACGATGTCGTGACGGATATGGCTGCCGCCGCGGACACGGTCAGATCGGCGGGCAGGGTCGGCGCAGTCGGCTACTGCTGGGGCGGTGCGATGGCCGACCTCGCGGCCTGTCGCATTGATGTTGATGCGGCCGTCGCTTATTACGGTCGCATGATTGTCGAATGGCTCGACTCGAAACCCGCTTGTCCCGTCATGTATCACTTCGGCGACGAGGATGCGCTGATCCCACAGGAGACAGTCGCACAGATTCGTGCCGCGCGCCCGGCCGGTATTGTTTTCACTTACCCGGACGCCGGGCACGGATTCAATTGCGACGAACGCGACGACTTCGAACCGGAAAGCGCGGCGCTCGCATTGCGCCGAACCCTCGACTTTCTGAACGAGAATCTCCGGACGGACTGAACTCAGGTTTCGTCTTCAACGACGTTTTCCAATATCCCGATGCCGTCGATATCGACCTCGACAAAATCGCCTGGCAACAACCAGCGCTGCGGATCTCGCGCCGCGCCGACTCCACTCGGCGTACCTGTCGCGATGACGTCGCCCGGATCCAGCTGACAGATCGTCGACAGGTACTCGATTAGGTCCGGCACACCGATGCAGAGGTCCCCGACATGACCGCGCTGCATGATTTCGCCGTTGATGCGGGTCTGCAATTTCAGGACCGACGGATTCGGAATTTCATCGGTCGTCACGAGCCAGGGCCCGAACGCGCCGCTTTTGCGAAAGTTCTTTCCGGCGACAAACTGCGAAGTGTGTCGCTGGTAGTCCCTGACTGAGCCATCGAGGAAGCACGCATATCCGGCCACGTAGTCGAGCGCCCGCGCGGCGGAGACGTGGCGCGCCGTCTTGCCGATGATCACGGCGAGCTCGCCCTCGAAATCGTAATGCGTCGAAGCCGACGGCCGCACGACCGGTTCACGATGCCCGACGAGGCTGTCGGAAAACCGGACGAACAATGCCGGATGCGTGGGCGGCTCGCGGCCCATCTCTTTAATATGGGCCATATAGTTCATGCCTACACCGAAAATTTTACCGGCATTCGGGATGACCGGCTCGAAATTGACGGACTCCGCGTCCAACGAGTCCCCGGCCGACGCGGCCTCGGCCAGCACCCCACCGGCGATAGCGGACTTAAGATCCGGGTAACGGATCCTGAACCCCTCAGGCGGTATTTGCACCCTCCCGGCGGCGACTGATCCGTAAGCAGATGCGCCATTGATGCTGAAACTTGAAAATCTCATATATAAAACCCTTATTATGGCGCCTGGTACCGCCATCTTATAAGAACCCAGACAAATGAAAAAAGGCAGCGGCGGCCCGAGACTGACGCAGGGACCGGTCGGGGCTTCAATCCGTTCATTGATGTTGCCCATGCTCATGGGCATGGTTGCATTGATTTCCTACAACATAGCCGACACGTACTTCGTCGGCCAGCTCGGCACGCTCGAACTCGCCGCCATCAGTTTTACATTCCCGGTCGCATTCATCGTCGGGGCCGTAACGATGGCTTTCGGTATCGGTACCTCATCGGTGTGCGCCAGACTTTTCGGTGCCGACAAGCGGGAAGATGTCGAGCGTGTCACCATTCATGCAATGCTCCTCGGCATCATAGCCGGACTCATCGTCGTGACAGTCGGCCTGTTGACAATCGACCCGTTGTTCACGCTGCTCGGCGCCGACGAAACGACACTGCCGATCATTCACCGCTATATGCGGATTTACTACTGGGGCGGCATTTTCCTCGTCGTGCCGATGATCACGAACTCGGTCCTGCGCGCTTCCGGAAACGCAAAAACGCCGGCCATGATCATGACGGCGGCGGCCATCATGAACATCATCCTGGACCCGATCTTGATATTCGGCCTGTTCGGGGCACCGCGGCTCGAAGTCGAGGGCGCCGCGATCGCGACGGTCCTGGCTAATTTCGGCACGATGATCGCGTCGATCTCGGCGATCATTTTCAAGGAACACATCCTGACCTTCCGCTCGTTCTGGCCGGGGCTGATCATGGACTCCTGGCGCCGGATTCTGCACGTCGGGCTCCCATCCATGGCCAGCAGCCTGATCGCCCCGATGACGACGGCGTTCATCACCTACCAGGTGGCACAGTTCGGGCAAACGGCCGTCGCCGGTTTCGGCATCGCATCGCGCGTCGAAGGCCTGACACTGATCGCGCTGATAGCGCTCAGCACCGCGATCACGCCGTTCGTCGGGCAAAATTTCGGGGCCCAGGCCTATGACCGCGTCCGCGAAGGCGTCCGCTGGTCCTTACGTTTCTCGCTGTTCTACGGGCTCGCCGGCGCGGGAATACTCGCGCTGACCTCGAGCCTGATCGCCGGACTGTTTACCGACAATCCGGACGCGATTGCCGCCGCGAATCTGCACCTGCGCATCGTTCCGCTCAGTTATTTTGCGTTGGGCGCAATAATGACCGTGAACAGCTCATTCAATGCCATCGGCCACCCGATGCCGGCAATGTTTTTGTCCCTGATGAGAACCATAGGACTTTACGCGCCCCTGGCTTTTCTGTTCGCCCACCTGTTCGGCCTGGTCGGCGTATTCATCGCCGCATGCACGGCGAACCTGATCGCCGGCGGCGTGGGTTTCATCTGGTTACGCCGCAGCCTGACCCGGATCATCCGGGAGGAAAAAGCCGTGCTGGAAAACTGATGCCGTCACGATCCGGGCCGTCGAAGGCGAACTCCCCGGGGGGTTGGTGCCTGCGACTGCTATCGTGCAATCAGCCGTCCTGCAGGCATTCGTGCACGAATCCACGGAGATCCTCGGGATAGGCCCATGCTTCCTGAACCATGTTTGCGTGCAGCCAATTCATGACGGAGTCCGGATCCGGCTCTCCCGGCAGGATGAATTCCTCGAGCCGGCGCGAAATCCGGCGGGATTCGTCCGCAGTAATTATCAGCTGCCCGGAACGCGTACGACGGTTTTTGGGGACGTGTTCATACGCGTAATCGAATATGGCTTCGGTCAACTTCGCCGAGCGTTCATTAGTGCGTTGTATACTCGGCAGCGCAAAATAAATGTCGTGTAACTGTTTTGCGCGAAACCAGCGCAGCGATACTAAATTATTCTTCTTCATTTCTCCGCGTGATTATTTTTTATAATTATTTTATTGATTATAGAACACTTTATTTTTGTTGCGGAGATATTTCCGACGCGATGAATATGTCAAATGATAGCCAAGCGCTCAACTCATGCCGCGAAGCTGGTCGAGTATGGCCTCGTTCTCCAGCGTCGACGTATCCTCGGTAATTTCGTCGCCGCGGGCGATCACCTTCAGCAAGCGCCGCATGATTTTCCCCGAGCGAGTTTTGGGTAAATTGTCGGCGAACCGGATCTGGTCGGGCTTTGCGATCGCACCGATCTCCTGCGCGACCCAGTCCCGCAATTCCTGCACGAGGACATCGGCGCCATCGGTTGGCCGCTCGCCTTTCAATACGACATAAGCCATGATGCCCTCGCCCTTGATGTCGTGCGGGAAACCGACCACCGCGGCCTCGACGACGCGCGCGTGCGCAACCAGGGCCGACTCGACTTCCATCGTGCCGAGCCGGTGGCCCGCCACGTTCAACACGTCGTCGATGCGTCCCATCATCCAGAAATATCCGTCGCTATCACGATGCACGCTGTCGCCGGCCACGTAAAAGCGATTTTTGAATTGCGCCCAGTAGGTATCGATATACCGCTGGTTGTCGCCCCAGATCGTCCTGAGCATCGACGGCCAGGGCTTCCTGATGACGAGGTAACCGCCCTGATCGGGCGCCGTCACCGGATCGCCGGCGTCATCGACGATGTCGACTGCGATGCCCGGAATTGGCCTCGTGCAGGAACCGGGTTTCGTCGGCGTCACGCCTGGAATGGGCGTGATCATGATCCCGCCCGTTTCGGTCTGCCACCATGTATCGACGATCGGGCAGCGCTCGTGACCGATGACGCGGTGATACCACATCCAGGCCTCGGGGTTTATCGGCTCGCCGACCGTGCCGAGCAGGCGTATTTTTGAAAGATCGTATTGGGCCGGGATTTCGTCGCCCAGTTTCATGAGCGCGCGGATTGCGGTCGGCGCCGTATAGAAAATCGTGACGCCGTGTTTCTGACAAATACTCCAGAACCGGCCACCGTCGGGATAAGTCGGCGCACCCTCATACATAACGATTGTCGCGCCTGCCGCCAACGGGCCATACGCAACATAGGTATGGCCCGTTACCCAGCCAACATCCGCCGTGCACCAGAATACGTCGTCGTCGTGCAGATCGAACACCCATTTGTTGGTGATTTTCGCGACCAGGAGATAACCGCCGGTCGAATGCTGAATGCCTTTCGGCTTACCCGTCGAACCCGATGTATACAACAGGAACAACGGATGCTCTGAACCAACGTACTCGGGCTCACAGACATCCGCCTGACCTTCGACTGCGTCCGACCACCAGAGGTCCCTGCCGGGTTGCATGTCGACGTCGCAGTTCGCGCGTTTCAGAACGATGACCTTTTCTATCGAGTCGCACCCCTGAGCCAGGGCTTCATCCGTGGCCGCCTTGAGTTCGATGATCTTCCCGCCGCGATGACCACCGTCCGCCGTGATCACGACCTTGGCGCCGGCGTCATTTATCCGGTCACGAAGTGAGTTTGCGGAAAATCCACCGAAGACGACTGAATGAATCGCCCCGATCCGGGCACAAGCCTGCATCGCGATAACGGCCTCGGGCACCATGGGCATATAGATCACGACCCGGTCGCCTTTCCCCACGCCTTGAGCCCTGAGCGCATTACCAAACCGGCAGACCTGTTTCGTCAATTCCGCATAGCTCAATCTGCGTTTGTCGCCGCCTTCGCCCTCGAAAATAATCGCCGTCTTATCGGCCTGGGTCTCGAGGTGAACATCGAGACAGTTATAGGACACGTTGAGCTCGCCGTCGGTAAACCAGCGAAAATTCGGCGCATCCGTCGAATCGAGTACCTCGCTGAATGGCTTCCGCCAATGAATCTCTTCTCGTGCGAGACGCGCCCAATAGGCCTCGTGGTCGGCTTCGGCTTCAGCGTACAGCGCCTCGACATCGGCCGGCTTCAGCGTGGCGCGGGCGGCGAATTCCTCGGGAGGAGGAAACACGCGCTGTTCGGTCAGGATGGACGAAATGCTTTTGTCGTTCATAGGGCTGAGCCTTCTTTTTATTTATTGCACCATAAGCCGGTCGATCAGGTTGCCAGCCTGTCGCAGATAGCTATCGCCGAACAGATTCAGGTGATTCAGGATATGGTAAAGATTATATAGATCGCGGCGAATTTCAAAGCCGGCTTCGAGCGGCCACGCAGCGTCATAAGCGGCATAAAACTCGGTCCCGAAGCCACCGAACAAATGTGTCATGGCGATGTCGGCCTCGCGATCGCCGTAGTAAACGGCCGGATCGAAAATCACGGGTTCGCCGCCCCGCGTGACACCCCAGTTGCCGCCCCATAAGTCGCCATGGAGCAAAGACGGCTCGGGACAGTAACCGTCGAACAAATGCGGTAATTTCTCGAGCAGGGCGTCTCCCCGATCCCGGATCTCGCCGGCGTAATTTTTGCAGGCCAGGTCCAGTTGGTAACCGAGCCGCTGCTCACCAAAAAACCTGGCCCAGTCCTCATCCCATGCATTAACTTGCGGCGTACTGCCGATGGTGTTGTTCCGGTGCCAGCCGAATGCATCCGCTGTCTTCGAATGCTGTCTGGCCAGCAAGCGCCCGAGCCGCGCGCCGGCGGCATCGGCCCGGCCGCCCATATCGAGGAATTCCATGAGCAGGAACGCGGTGCCTGCGGCCGCTCCGCAAGCGACGATCACCGGCACACGCACGGCCTCGGCTGCCTTAAGCGCTGCAAGACCCTCGCTTTCGGCGGCGAACATTTCCCGCGCGGAGGATTCATTGATCTTGAGAAAATAACGCGCACCCGACCGGGTTGTGACCACATAACTTCGGTTGATGCTGCCGCCGAGAACCGGCGCGATTGCAGATTGATCTATTGCGCCTCTTTTTTCACCAATGGCGTGCGCGATCTCGACCAGGATCTCGTCGGGAATCATCGGCAGACGCAATGCTCCGGAAACTAGAATGAATCCATGATACGTACGGCCTGTCGCCGCAGTCCGTCGCCGAACCCGACGCCGTCGTAAAAAGCATTCAAATTGTCTAGATCGGGTGCCTGCCGAGCAAGCGCTTTCTCGTGAGCCGGCACGGGCGCATCGTATCGAATCTGTGCGAGCTGACGCGAGAGCATGACCTGATCCTTGTGCTCCGCCAGGCGCGCACCGAGTTTGCCGGCGCCGCGCACGGGGATATCGACCACCTGATCGAGGTTGGCGTAGAGTTCGTCGAGGGATTCGAAATTCTCGAGCAGCGCGATCGCCGTCTTCGGGCCGACGCCCGGCGCGCCCGGAATATTGTCGACGCTGTCGCCGGACAGCGCCAGGAAGTCGACGATCTGCTCGGCCCTGACGCCAAGCGCGTCCGGTACCTGATCATGACGGACCTTCCTGTCTCCCGCAAAATCCCAGAACGTATCTCCAGCCTGCAGAATCTGCAAAAGGTCCTTGTCCCGGCTCACGATCGTGACGCAATGTCCGGCTTCGCGCATCCCCACCGCCATCGCGCCGATCAGATCGTCGGCCTCGAACGTCGTGTTCCCACAATCCATGACGCCGAGCGCGCGGGTCACCTCGCGGCATTGACTGAACTGACGTTTTAACTCGGGCGGGGCGGGGTCCCGGTTCGCCTTGTAATCGGGGTAAATCTCCTTCCTGAACGAGGTCGTCTGACTCTCGTCGAATGCCGCCGCGACGAATTCCGGTTGCACGGTTTCGATGAACTCGCTCAGGAAACGAGCGTAGCCGTACACGGCGTTTACGGGATTCCGGTCCGCGTCCCTCATACTGTCCGGTATGGAGAACCAGGCTCGGAAAATAAATATGCTGGCGTCGATCAGATACGTCATCGATCAAAGGCCGCGGCGCGCCAGTTCGGTGCTGACCGGATGGTCGGGGTAGATTCTTCGGAACTCCACTAGCTCGAGATTCGCCTCTTTGAATTTGTTCTCGTCATAGAGTGTCAGTATCCCGGCCAGACGGGCTTCGGGCGCCATAGTCGATTCTATCAGGGTCGATTCCTTTTTCCGCGCTGCGGCCACAGGCGCCATTTGGTCGGCCGCTCGGCTCGATGACACCTCGAAATGGTCTCGAATGACTTCGATGGCAGATCCAAGGTCTGACCGGATCAGGCCCTCCCCAGCCAGCGGGCTTTCTCTTGCAGTCACCACTGGTTCTTGCATGCCGAGCAACTCAGGTGAACGCACCCGTGCCCTATCCATTCTGACCTCGGCTTCATTCGCCATACTGGATGCGCCCAACGCTTTTTCTTCCAGGGCAAAAACGGCTGTAGATTGAGCCGGGGCTGCGAGCAGTGCCCGTTCAGGCGTCGCACGCGCCTTCGAGGTGACGTCATTCGAATCGTGATCTGCATCGCCCATCGGCATTTCGTCATCGACCGGTATCAACCTCTCTTGAAAGACGATGCTCATCACGAGGGAAAAGGACAGCAACACAGTGGCCGCAAGCGCAACGGGTGCCGTCCACCGGCGCGCGGGCCCCGTGAGCGGCAAATACCATACCTTCGCGGCGCGCTCGGCTTCGGCCCGGATCTGCGCATCGAGCTCAGGTGACGCACCTTCCGTGCCGAGTTCGGCATAGCGGCGTGAAAGCGGAGAATCACCTGCCAGGTAGCGCTCGAATTCTTTGTCTTGCGGATCGTCGGTCATGTCATCCACTCGGCTCGTGCAGGACCTGCCTGAGTTTCTTTACCGCGTAGCGCAGTCGGCTTTTCGCGGTCTCGGCATTGACTCCGGTTACGTCTGCGATCTCGGCCAGGCTCAATCCGCCCTCCTCGCGCAGGACAAAAGCCTCGCACTGTTCGGCCGGCAGTCCGGCCAGCGCCCGCCGCAAATTATCCAACGACTGCGCTGCCTGCGCACGACTTTCCGGATCATCGCGCGAATCACCGCAAATCTCATCCGGATCGACCGCTGCAGCGGCGCCGGGATTCCGTGGTGCGCGCGCTTCAAGCCGAACCTGGTCCACATAGCAGTTGTGGGCCAGCTGGTACATGTAAGTCGTGAACTTCGCGGCGGGCCGATATCGATCCTTGGCGCGGATAATTCTGATCCAGACTTCGTGGAACATTTCCGAGGCTTTCTCACGATCCAGACCCCGCCGCAGGAAGTAGCGAAATAACGGCGCCTTGTGGCGGGTATAGAGCATCTCGAACGCCTCGACATCACCACCTTTGTAGCGAAGCATCAGCTTCCTGTCGTCGGGACCCTCGACCATGGCCGGCAGCATAAGCCAGCCGGCCAGGCCAGGGAACTGCGGGACGCCTTAGCGAACCGTTGCGGCACGAACACCGGTCTGATGACCCGCTTGATCATCCAGGGCGCCGGTTGACTGACTTCCAGCCGATTGACCCCCTGCCGATTGACTCAGGGCGGTCAGGCTGTCGGCCAGACGCACGAGGCTCAGAAACTCGCTGCGATAGCCGTTCCGGTCCGCGCCACGAGCCCCGGTCGCAAGTTCGGCGACCTGAACAAAATTGAAGTCGCCGACGTAATCGCCGCCCTTCAGGAGTTGACCGAAGGCGGCCACCGAAGCCGCAAATCGAAGTTCGTCGCTGGCCTCGTCGGCAGCCCTGATAGCGTGTTGCTCGACCGGTTGCTCGATGAGCTTGCTCATGTCCTCATCGGGCGCCTTGTAGCGGAGCCGCACGAACGCGATTTCCGCAGCACCGTTCCTCTCGACCGGCGTTGGGTCGGCATAACGCAGCGGATCGATCAGCCGCGCCGGGCTGTCGACAAGCGTCAGTTCATACAAGGCCGTCACGGAATGACCCGCGCCAATTTCTCCGGCATCGATCTTGTCGTTATTGAAATCCTCGCGCCGGAGCATGCGGTTTTCATAACCGATGAGGCGATATTCAGCGACCACGGCCGGGTTGAACTCGACCTGGATCTTGACGTCCTTGGCGATCGTCAGTAGCGTCGAACCGAGTTCGTCAACCAGGACCTTGCGACCCTCGCTCAACGTGTCGATATAGGCGTAGTTTCCGTTACCCGAATCGGCGAGCTGCTCCATGAGGTGGTCGTTGTAATTGCCGGTGCCGAAACCGAGCGTCGTCAGGGAAATTCCGCCATCACGCTTGCGCTTGATCAGATCGATCAACGCATCAAAATCCACGGTCCCGACATTAAAGTCACCGTCGGTCGCGAGCATGACGCGATTGATGCCGTCCTCGATAAAAGCCTGCTCGGCGAGCTGATAGGCCATACGAATGCCCCCGGCGCCGTTGGTCCGGCCGCCGGGTCGAAGCTCATCGAGCGCCCGCATGATTTTCGCATGCTGATCACCGGCCGTGGGTTCGAGCACGATGCCTGAAGCCCCGGCATAGACGACCATCGACACGCGATCCTGGGCGCGCATCTGGCGCGTCAGCAATTTCATGGCGTTCTTGAGCAGCGGCAGCTTATCCGGGGAATTCATCGAACCCGAGATATCGACGAGAAAGACGAGATTCGCCGCAGGACGCTGCGCCGCAGGTATCTCGTATCCCTTGATGCCGATCTGCATCAGCAGCTTGTCGGCGTTCCACGGCGCAACCGCGACTTCCGTGTTGACCGTAAACGGGCGACCGGTGCTGTCCGGAACGGGGTAGTCATAGGAGAAATAATTAATCAGTTCCTCGACACGCACGGCGTCTTCGGGCGGCAGGTTGCCGGCGTTCAGGAAACGACGCACATTGGAGTACGCGCCGGTGTCGACGTCGATGCTGAAGGTCGATACCGGATGTTGCGCGACCAGCTTGACCGGATTCTCATCGAAGTGCTCATAGTTCTCGCGATCGAGCGGCTCGGATGGCCATCTCAGGTTGTGACGGCTCCTTTGATCGTAGAACTCGACCTTGCCAGCCGCCATACGATTCATCCCGGCCGCCGGCTGTTCCAGCAGCATCGACGTCAGGCCTACCTCTCTTTCGAGCAGGCGCATTTCATCGACGGCCACCGCCGGCCGGCCGGTTGCCCCGGAGCTCATGTTGGCAGGATCAGATCTTGTGATTTCCGCCGGCTTTGGCGCGGGCTCCGCCGTGGCAGCGGGCTCGGGCTCGTTCTGAACCGCGCAGCCGGCAAATATGCCGTATACGAGCCCCATCACGAGAGCGGCGGCGGCTCGCGGCCGTCTGCCCATAGGTCTTTTAATTTTCATGTCATTCAGTCTCCGATTGCCAGAGTTAAGGGTTACGGAGGCTATAAACGACGGAGAACCCCGGACGGGGTTAATTAAATGGGGTCAGACCCCATTTAATTCGAAAATCTGGTTGGCTGGTTGGAGAAAAATGGGGTCTGACCCCATTTAATTAACCGCATTTAGTTGGAATGCTGGACGCGCTCGGCGCCGATGCCGTCGCGGAGCGTCATCGTCAGGCGCTCGTGCAACGGGCTGGATCTCGAAATATGGGCCAGCAAAAATTCCATCTGGTCGGCGAGAACACGCCGGCCCTTCAGGTAGATGTATTCCGTATAAGTCGGCGTGAACGGAACGGCGATCAATTCCATGCGGGCCTCTTCGGGCATATACCCCCCCTTGTGGTTATTGCAGCGCCGGCACGCAGTAACGACGTTGCGCCATTCGTCGGTGCCGCCCCGGCTCAGCGCCCGTACGTGGTCACGCGTCAGGTCCCTGGTCATGAACCGGCCGCCACAATACAGGCACAAATTCGCATCGCGCCGGAACAGGGTCTTGTTATTCAGGGGCGGGATATATTTGCTGCGGCGCGCGGCGCCACCGAGTGTCTTGCCGACGGTCGCGACGATGGAATTAACTTCGACGATACTGCGGAGACCCGAAACAGCGTTGATCCCGCCGCGAACACTATATAAGAGTGATCCGCAAGTGTAGGCCACCTGCTCAATGTGATACAGGCGAACGGCATCCTGATAATCGATCCATTCCAATGGCATGCCCGCAACGTCCGTTCTCAGGACCTGCTGGGAAAAATCCGCAGATTGTCGATTAGGAACCATGGCCTGTATTTTCCTTATCCTGACTTAGGTATATACCGAAATATCAGAAAAAAATCCAAAAATTTATCACGTATTTCCGATATCATCACGCCGCGAACCGGGACAAACCCCGGGCAAATAATGACGGTTCAGTCTTGAAATTAGGTATCCCAAACGAAGTCCACGCCGGTGAAAAACGGGTTGCAACGACGCCCGAGGTCGCCGTGCAGCTGCAGAAGCTCGGCTTTGAGATCGCGATTGAAGCCGGCGCAGGCGCGAGCGCGAACTTCACCGATGCCGCCTATGCCGAGGCCGGTGTAGAAATAGTCGGTGACACCCGCGGCCTCTGGTCCGGCAGCGATGTCATCATGAAAGTTCGTGGGCCCGAACAACACCCATCGCTTGGAATCGACGAACTGGAACTCCTGCACAAGGGCCAGGTGCTGATCAGTTTCCTGTGGCCCGGCCAGAACCAGGTAATCCTCGACGCGCTGGCCGCGAAGGGCGTCACGGCGCTCGCCATGGACAGCATTCCGCGCATTTCACGCGCCCAGAAACTCGATGCCCTGAGTTCGATGGCCAATATCGCCGGTTACCGCGCAGTCGTCGAGGCAGCCCAGCACTTCGGTCGCTTCTTCACGGGGCAGATTACGGCGGCCGGCAAGATACCACCGGCCAAGGTGCTTGTCATCGGCGCCGGTGTCGCGGGTCTGTCGGCCATCGGCGCGGCGAAGAGCATGGGCGCCATCGTTCGCGCGTTCGATACGCGCCCCGAAGTCAAAGAGCAGGTCGAAAGCATGAACGCCGAGTTTTTGCTGCTCGATTTCGACGAGGAAGGCGCAGGCCTTGGCGGCTATGCCAAAGTCATGAGCGAGGAATTTATCGCCGCGGAAATGGCCCTGTTCGCGAATCAGGCCAAGGAAGTCGACATCATCATCACGACTGCGCTGATCCCGGGGAAACCAGCGCCAAAGCTCATCACAGCAGAAATGGTCGAGTCGATGCGGCCGGGCAGTGTCATCGTCGACCTCGCGGCCGAGCAGGGCGGCAATTGCGAACTGACCGAGCCCGACGAGGTCGTCGTCAAGCACGGCGTCACCCTGATCGGCTATACGGACCTGCCGAGCCGGCTGGCCGCCCAATCCAGTCAACTCTATGCGACGAACCTGCGTCACCTGCTGACGGATATGTGTCCCGAGAAGGATGGGCAACTCGTCATCGACATGGAGGACGAGGTCGTGCGGGGCGCAACGGTCGTCCACAACGGCAAGATTACCTGGCCACCGCCGGCGCCCAAATTGTCGGCCGCGCCGCCGGCGAAGCAGGAGCCCGCGAAAGTACCGGAACCGGAGTCGAAATCCGGCGTACTCGGGTCGCTGCTGACATTCGGCGTCGGCGCACTCGCGCTGTTCGGGCTCGGGCTCGTCGCACCGCCGTCGTTCATGGCGCATTTCACGGTATTCGTCCTGGCCTGTTTCATCGGATACATGGTGATCTGGAATGTGACACCTGCGCTGCACACGCCGCTCATGAGCGTCACGAACGCGATCAGCAGCATCATAATCATCGGCGCCTTGCTGCAGATCAGTTCGGGCGAGACATGGATCCAGTGGCTGGCCGGCGTCACGGTCCTGATTACAAGCATCAATATCTTCGGCGGCTTCGCGGTCACGCGCCGCATGCTGGACATGTTCAGGAAGTAGAGCCGCAATGTCCCAGAATCTGATTTCCCCGGGTCTCGTCACGGCCGCCTACATCAGCGCAACGATTCTATTCATTCTCGCGCTCGGCGGCTTGAGCAGCCCGGAAACGGCCCGACGCGGCAACGTGTTCGCTATGGTCGGTATGGCCCTCGCGCTGCTGGCCACGATATTCGGCGCTGTCTCGGTAAATTACGGCATCCTGGTTGGCGGGTTGTTCATCGGCGGCGCGATCGGATTGGTTGCGGCCCGACGCGTACAGATGACACAGATGCCCGAGCTCGTGGCCATACTGCACAGCTTGGTCGGGCTCGCGGCCGTGTTCGTCGGCTTCTCGAGTTTCACGGATCCGAACGTCCCCTTCACGGGTGTTGAAAAGACCATTCACGATATCGAGATCTATCTCGGTGTCCTGATCGGTGCCATCACGTTCTCCGGATCCGTCATCGCATTCGGCAAACTCAGTGGCAAACTCAGTGGCAACCCGCTGATTCTGCCGGCCCGTCACTGGCTGAACCTGGCCCTGCTGCTGCTCGCAATCTGGTTCTGCGTACAGTTCGTCGAACAATCCGCGGCGGGCGGCGGCATGACGCCGCTCCTGATCATGACCGCGATCGCCTTGCTGTTCGGCATGCATATGGTCTTGGCAATCGGCGGCGCCGACATGCCGGTCGTCGTGTCGATGCTGAACAGTTACTCGGGCTGGGCCGCGGCGGCGACGGGGTTCATGCTGAGCAACGATCTCCTGATCGTTACCGGCGCCCTCGTCGGCAGCAGCGGCGCGATCCTGAGTTACATCATGTGCCGCGCGATGAACCGCAAGTTCCTGGCCGTGATCGCCGGCGGCTTCGGCACGAGCACGGGCACGCGTATTACCGACGAAGAAAATCAGGGCGAGGTCATACCCATCGACGCATCCGAGACGGCCGAACTGCTAAGAACCGCCAAAGAAGTCATGATCGTACCGGGATACGGTATGGCCGTTGCCCAGGCACAGCACAGCGTGCATGAAATCACGAAGAAACTGCGCGAGAAAGGTACCAACGTCCGGTTCGGCATTCATCCGGTCGCCGGTCGCATGCCCGGCCACATGAATGTCTTGCTGGCCGAGGCAAAAGTACCCTACGACATCGTTTTCGAAATGGACGAGATCAACGACGATTTTCCGGATGTCGACGTGTCCATCGTCATCGGCGCCAACGACATCGTCAATCCTTCCGCGCTGGAAGACCCGGACGGGCCGATCGGCGGCATGCCGGTCCTCGAGGTCTGGAAGGGCGCGACGACAATCGTGCTCAAGCGCAGCATGGCAACCGGCTACGCGGGCGTGCAGAATCCGCTGTTTTTCAAGGACAACACACGCATGCTGTTCGGTGACGCGAAGAAATCTCTCGACAGCGTCTTGGCGTTGCTGTGAGTTATCGCAATCCACGTGTCCACGAAAAAAGCCCCGCTCGGCGGCAGGGCTCGATTATTTATCGGGGGCTGATTTAGTTTACGCGACTGCCCTGCGACGGACCCAGCCCAGCAGTCCCAGTGCGGAGCCGAACAGCCAGGCCGAGGCCGGGACCGGTACCACAGCGGAAACCGTGGCGTTGCCATAGTTGTCGATGGTGATGAGAGTGGAGTTCGCGCGACTCCACCCCGTGTCTGTCACGAAGGCCGCCGCCGTCTGAAAGGTTGATGTGCCGGCGCCAATGACTTCGAAAAGTACTTGGGCGATCGAAAAACTGGGCCCCTCGAGACCGGCATTACCTGCCATACAACCAGTACAAAAAACTGCACCGTCGGCCCGATCGAGCTGTGGGCCGCCGGCCAATGCATTGGCATCGGTCTCAGTCGAACCATCCCAAAGGACAGCGAAAGTAATACCGAGGTACTTCAGCACGCTGTTGTTCCAGGTCGCCCCCCAGTCACCCCCAACCACGTCGTTAGCGGGAAACTCTACGCCGGCTACGTTGAAGGTGACCATCTCACCGACAATTGGAGTCGGATTTGAAACGCTCACCGTGATACTGGCCGCTCCGGCGGAACCCGGAGAAAACCCCAATAAA
>SMVA01169816.1_pt1 | contig 16549 bp, 10 predicted proteins | sample 2456451 | NCBI WGS metagenome assembly SMVA01 (sample SAMN11095933, study PRJNA526329) | marine sediment metagenome | biome: Marine sediment; feature: Surficial sediment; material: Deep marine sediment; isolation source: Hadal surficial sediment | place: Pacific Ocean | collected 2014-05 | depth...
ATTTACGCCGAAATTTGGCTTGCGCACGCAGGCACTCGCCTTTTATATCGTGATCAACGATATAAAAGGCGCGCTATTCGAGCTGAATTTCGATCTGCACTATCAACCCTGGAAAAAATTCGGATTGGGTGCCGGTCTTCGCTATTTCCGGGTGTCTGTTGACGACGAACGGGATCAGCTTTTCCGTGGCAAATTCGTATTCGAATACTGGGGTCCGGTTCTTTACGGCACCTTCAGTTTCTAGTTTTTAATCCCGCCGCCACCTCTTCCCATTGCCCCATTTGGGCCTCTCTTATGACTACGCGATCAGTCCAAAGTGGGCGTTGCAGACGCAGGCCCTGGACTTTGCAATTACGATCAACGACATCACCGGTAGCCTGATAGAACTTGACCTCGACCTGCGCTATCAACCCCGGAAACATTTCGGCTTTGGCGCCGGGTGGCGATTTTTCAAGGTGAACGTTGAGGATGAGGACAATGGGTTCTTCCGCGGCAAGTTCGAATACGAATACAGTGGGCCGTCCTTATACCTCCTGGGAAGTTTCTAAAACGCGTCCCGATCAGGTGATTGCTTAGCGGTTTTCCAGGCGATTAAAATCCAGCCACCCGAATTCGAGAGGATCGGCTTGCCGGAAAGCGCGGTGGAAGGTGTCGCTATAGCGCCAGAAATCCGGATTGGTGCGCCGGATGCCGTAATCGTCCAGAAAAACCGCGTAATCTTCCTCGGTCTTCAGATTCGCAATCGTATCGACAAATTTCGCAATATCTGCGTCCTGGGTGACATAGAACGCGTTCGGGTAGCTGCCGATAAAACCCGGGATTACGGACAGCGTATTCTCGGCCGGCACGAGATTTTTTTGCTCTTTGAATATGGATGTCATATTCAGGTGCGCGGTATTGCGAATCAACGTGACATAGTGATTGCCTGACCGGCCTTCGATTGTGAGGAACGCGGCCTCGGGCATCAGCGTGGCAGATGCGCCAATAACCTGATTCAGGCGCGCCAGTTCATTGCGAATTGTCGAATCCTTTATCGCGGCGAGCTCATGCCGTTGCGGCAGTACAGGCTCGAGCTTTTGCTCGAGCATAACGAGCAGCTCCGCTTTCGGGTCATCGGTCTTGTAGTCGATTGACGGCGTCACAGCACCCCCGAATCTCGGCAGGGTCAGGTACTCCATGACTTCTTGCTTGGCGTTTCGATACCAGTACGCGCGTTCTCGAGACCGCGCCGGCTCTGGTAACAACTGCAGGAAGTTCGATTCGCCCGCCATGCGCAGGAAATCCATATACATGCGCGTAAATAACTGATGACCGAGATTGCCGTATACATCATAGCCGGCGACAAGCAGGTAATGGATGCCCTCGAGCACGGGATAACCGATCAGCCATGCCGTCTTCGGTGTTTGGCCGAGCAGACCCTTCTCGACGACTGCGCTGTCGAAATTCCGAATGACCGTCAGCGCGGCGTTTTGATTATTGCCGCCCCCGTCCCAGATCAGATCGAGATTGACTTTGCCCGGACGCCCGAGATTCTCGAGCAGAAACTGGTCCTTGGCGGTCAGAGTTTCGCGCATCTGAGCCGCATATTTTCTCCAGTGCGTAAGCGGCGTATACAGGGCAGTATTGCTGGCCGGTAGGTCCATAGATTCCGCGCGTTCTGAAAGAAAATCATCTGCCAATTGGATTGCTTTGCTGTCCGGATTCACGAAAAATATCCAGAAATTATCGTCGATAACATCCAACGCGACCCCTCCGCGGCAAACCGATCCCTTGATGAAGTTCATGATCGAGAACTGCGCTTCATCGAGCAGGAAACGGTAGCGAGCATCGACGGGCAATTCATGGAAAGTTACGAAGGGGTTGGATGCATATTTTTCGTCGTAAGATGGCAGCGCAGTGATTTCATATTGCGGGTCCAGGAACAGCGATCGCCAGCGCTGCATGCGCGCGGAATCGAGCCGGTAGGGCATGTGCGTCTTGACGACAATACTGTTGGAGTATTCCCGGATGCGGTAGTAGACGCGAGCAACTCGCGGGTCATTGTATGGACGGCGGGTCGAGATCAATGCAATCGGCTGACCGGGCGGAGTCGCCGAACGCACGATCTGGAAGAACGTTGTCTCGCTGATCTCCGGGAAATACAGGTGCGCGAAGACGAGATGCTCGAATATATAGCGGCTCGTGAGCTGTTGTTTCAGGGAATCGCCGTTCAGGAATTTTTCCCAGGCTTCGATCTGGCCCTGAAACTCGGGGTTCATCCGTGCGCGCACCGTATATTGTGCACCCTGCTCGATCCAGCGCATCAACGTATCCTGCTCGTTGCCGGGCAGGCCGGGCAGCGCGTACGGCATACCCCAGAGCGGATGGACGTCCGCGAAGCGGTCGAAAGTTTCGGGCCGTGCACAGAACTGCTTGCGGTTCAGTGACAGGTCGAATTTTTTTCCCGGCAGCTGCTTGACGTTCGGCAGCGGGTTGTCTTCTTTGAGTTGCAGGATCCGGTACATGACGCCGGCTTCGCGATTCGCTGCCAGCGTTTGTTCGTATTCGTTCAGCACCGGGAAGAAACTCATCTCGCGCCACGCGGCGACCGAGTCTGCGTCCTCGCCAAGCCGCGTCATGGGCGCATCTTTGAGCCGCGAAGTTTCGTATACCTTTTCAGCGGTAGCGCCGCGCTCGATGCCTTCTATGGAACTCATTCTGAGTTGGCACGGCGCATCGTAGCAGCCGTGACAGACGACGCAGCGTTGCTCGACGATGGGCTTGACGTCCGTCCAGTAATCGACCGCGCCCACGGGGAGGTTTTCGACGACGCGCTCGCGGGGTGAGGCCTCGCCGAATCGCCGCTCGAGCTGCATCGCCCCGTAGGCCGTGCAGCCGGCGACGAAAGCGACGGCGGCGAGCAGGTAAATTCTGTTGATGCCCATTTAGTCCGGTGAATGAGGTGATGTTTCTGTCGTCATCGTTCAGTCGCTGCTGGTTGCGCGCGAAATTCGGATGCCGACCAAGGTCGCGACGAGTATGGCGATGTAGAGCTGACCGAAAACAGCCTCGACCTGCGCCAGCCAGCGCGCATACGGACTGGCCGGGGTTATGTCTCCGTAGCCCAGCGTCGTCAAGGTCACGGTGCTGAAATACATCAACTCGGCGAACTGTTCTTCGAACGGGACATCTCCCAGGCCGTGGAAGGAGTCGGGATTGATCTGGTTAAGGAGCACAAAAAGCAATGCCCACAATATCGCGGCGATCAGGTAGATGCAGATCGCGCCGGCAATTCGGTTCGTATCCACCGGGCCGCTCGCCAACACCTGACGGGCGACAAACCAGGCGCACATCACCCAGAAGCTTATCTGGAAAATCAGCGTCAGGTATTCCGCCGGCACACTACCGGTTATCAACGCGATAATCGCGGCTATTACGCTCAGCACCGCAAGCGCTGCGGCCGGCAGGAAAAACCGGCTTTCGCGCGCCAGGCTCCACGCGCCCAAACACAAGGCCGCCCCGATCGTCAGGTACAGCGTTATCTGGGCGGCGCCGGTACCGACCAGCGCCATGACGGGTGCTGCCGACCACAGCAGGATCAGGCCGACCAGCATGAAACCGAAATTGGCGCGAGTTTCCATCATCAAACCGATCTCATTCGCTTTCCCGCCTTCGTGGCGCGCATCAGGTCAGACTGGGCGACTTGATCCCGTTGAGCGTGGCATAGAACGTCGGTACCAAGATCATGGTCAGCAACGTGCCGAAAGTCAGCCCGGCCATAATCGTCATCGCCATGGCGACCCAGAATGCATCCTGGATCAGCGGCATCACGCCGAGTATGGTCGTCGCCGCACCGAGCGCGACGGGCCGCACGCGCGACATGCCAGCCGCTATCGTCGCGTCGTAAGGCCCCATGCCGCCTTTCTTGTTGGCCTCGATCTCGTCGAGTAGGACGATCGAGTTCTTGATCATCAGGCCGATCAGGCTCATGGCGCCGAGCAGCGCCATGAAGCCGAAGGCGGTCTGCGTGGGCAGCAGAATCGCCGTGATGCCGATCAGCGCGAACGGCACGGTCATGAAGATGATCAGCGCAGGGCGGACGGCGTTGAACAAGGCGACGATAATCACGATCATGACCAGTATCGCCGGAACCCCGCCGGGAACCAGAGAAGTCTGTGCGCGGAATGTCGTATCGAATTCGCCGTCCCAAAACATTTCATAACCCGGCGGCAACTCCATGGCCTCGAACTTGTCGATGACTGCGCTGCGCAGGGTGGGAAAGGTCACGCCATTCGGCGCAGCTTGCACGGCAATCTGGCGGCGGCGGTTGAACCGGGTAATGATCGGGTCCTCCCATTCCAGGCGTATCTCCTGCGTCACTTGGCCCATTGGCAGGGTTTCCAGGGTCAGCGTCGGAACCACTTGCAACACGTCCAGTTGTCCCGCCACGCGTTGTCGTTCTGCCTCGTTGCCGCGCACGATAATGGGCAGTAAGTCATCGCCTTCGCGATACAGCCCGATCGTTGCCCCGTCAAAAGCCCGGCGCGTTGCCTCGGCGACATCGGAGCGGTTAACGGCCGACCAGCGGGCGCGTTCCTGATCGTAATCGAGCACGACCTTCGGGACCCGCTGCCGCATGTCGACGCGTGCCTGCTTCGCGAGTGGCTCCTGCCTCAATATCTCGACGCCCTCGGCGCCGAGCCGACGAAGGGTATCCAGATCGGCTCCGACCGGGCCGCTGATGCGCAGTTCGAATGGCCAGGTATCTCCCGATCCCACCTTGTACTTTCGGGCCCGCGTAAGTATCTGCGGGAAATTCTCGTCCAGCCAGGGCTGGATTTCATCGAGAATTTCGTTCAAACCTGCAAAGTCATGCATAGTCACGATGAGCTGTGCGTAAGAAGGGTATGGAAATTCGGGATCGACCGGCAGATAAAACCGTGGGCCACCGGCACCGATGAAGGCAACGACATTCTTGACGCGCGGATCCGCCATCAGTTTGTCTTCAATCGGCTTCAGACCCTCTGCAACGGCATCGATGGGCGTGCCCTCGGGCGCCCAGTAGTCGACCATCAACTGGGTGCGCGTGGAGTCCGGAAAAAACTCCTGCGGCACGTTGGTGAAACCAACCACGGCCGCACCCAGCAGCGCGAGCATGGCAACTATCGTGACGACCCGCGCCCGGATGGCTCCCTCGAGAAGCCGGCGATAAGACCGGAAGAAACCCGTGTCGTAGGGATCGGTGTCCTCTCCGGTTTTTTCCGGTGGCTTGAGAAATGCGATGCAATTCAGCGGCGTCATGGTCATGGAAATCAGCCAGCTCAAAATCAGCGAGATGCCGACTACGCTGAAGAGCGATTGTGCGTATTCGCCCGCATCGGATTTAGCGACATAGATCGGGTAAAACGCCATCGCCGCGACAATCGTCGCGCCGAGCAGCGCGATACTCGGCGTGGCCGCACTGTCGATCGCGGCCTCCTTCGGCTTCATGCCTTTAGCCAAGCGCACCGTGTAGTTGTCGGCAACCACGATTGCGTTATCGACCATCATTCCAAGCGCGACCACCAGCGCGCCCAGCGACACACGCTGCAGGTCGATACCCGTGATCTTCATAACCATGAAGGTGCCGAGGATGGTCACGATCAGCGCCCAGCCGATCACGAGACCCATGCGCCAGCCCATCGCAAGGGTCAGCACCACCAGGACGATCAGTACCGCTTCGGCGAGGTTGATCATAAATCCGTTGATGGATTCGGTGACGAGGTCCGACTGCCAGGTGAATTTTTCGACTACGATGCCGGCCGGCAGAAACGCTTTGATCTCTTCCAGGCGCGCATCGAGCGCGGCGCCGGTATCAATAATGTTGCCACCGGCTACATTGGCAAGTTGCACGGCCAGGGCGGGCTTACCCTGGTAGCGCATCAGGGTCATGGCCGGTTCAAGGTAGCCTTCACGCACGGTGGCCACGTCCCTGATCCGGATAAATTCGGTGTCTGCTGCGCTGGCGGCGCTGCCCGATCGGGCGCTGCCCATGGGCATCGATCGACGTATGACCAGGTCGCCAATATCTTCGGGACTCCGGAACTGCCCGGTTGTCTCTACGCGCAGACGCTGGCCGGACACTTCGATGGCACCGGCATTGACCACCATGTTTTGGAAAGCGAGCGTCGCGAGGACCTCCTCGCGGGAAATCTTCAGCGTAGCGAGTTGCGTCTCGGGTATATCGAGATAGATAACTTTCGGCTGCGCGCCCCAGATGTCGACCCGGGAAACGCCCTTAACCAGGCTGAGTTCCTTTTTTATTGCCTTCGCGTAGTCTTCGATCTCGGCATAGCTGTAGCCTTCGCCGGTGATGGCCAGCACGAACCCGAATACAAAACTGAAATCATCCATGACGTCCGGACTTTGCACCCCGGGCGGGAACTGGGGCGTAACGTCGCGGATCTTCTTGCGCACCTCGTCCCAGACCTGCGGCAGCAGGGCCGACGTGAATTCCGGCCTGATATCGACCTTTACGATCGACAGACCCGCGCGGGAGAACGAATACAGGGTATCCAGCTGGGGCATCTCCTGGATCGCCCGCTCGATACGGTCGGTGACCTCAAGTTCGACTTCCTCCGGACTGGCCCCCGGATACTGGGTGACGATCACGCCAACCTTGACCGTGAAATCCGGGTCTTCCAGCTTGCCCAGCGTCAAAAAGCTTAATATGCCGCCGGCGACGGCCAGGAAAACGAGGAAATTCGTGAGCGTCTCGCGCTCGAGCGCAAAGATGGTCAGATTCATTGCGGCGCTGTCTCCCCCGGCGCCCCGAGGATGCTCACTTCCTCGCCCGCGCTCAGCAGCGTCGCGCCGGCCACGACAACCCAATCCCCGGCCTCGAGGCCGGACTTGATCAGGATGCCGAATTCGGAGAAGTCACCGGTGTGCACTTGGCGACGCTCCAGCGTGTTGGTCGCCTGCTCTATCACCCAGACATAAGATTTTTTGGTGTCATCCTCGGCAAACAGGGCGGTGGTCGGTATCTGTATGCCGAGCCTCGCGGAACCCTCTGGGAGATCGGCTTCGATCAACGCTTCGCCGGCCATGCCCGGCAGAATTTCCACGCCTTCCGGCTGTTCCATGGCCAGCGTGACCGGATAGGTGCGCGTGACCTGACTCGCTTCCTTACTGATTTCCTTGATGACCGCCGGGACCTTGATGCCGGGCAGTGCGTCGAAGCTCACCTGGGCGCTCGTCACATACGGTGCATAGACGATCTGATTTTCCGGCACGCTGATGGTGAACTCGATGCGCGAGGGATCGACAATACGCAGAATGGGTTGCATCGACACGACAGTTTCGAAGTTTTCGACATAGGTTTCGACAACCTCGCCGTCGAACGGCGCGCTCAGACTCGCGTAGCTGAGTTGATCGCGCGCACCTGCGACCGTGGCGCTCGCGCTGCGCGCGGTTGCGGCCGTAGAGTCTCGCAGCTGTCGCGCGCGATCCAGCGCCATCTCGGTGGTCGCGCCCGGGTCCTCCCGGAAAGTCCTGTCGATGCGTTCGAAATCAGCCTGGGCCCGGTTGGCGGCCGCCTGGGCGCTTTGCTGCTGCCCCTCAAGGCTGGACACCACCGACTGGTAGTCCGTGGGGTCGATGCGGGCGACAAGATCTCCTTGCTTGACTCGGTCGCCCACCGATACGGGGAATTCGATCAACGGCCCGTCCACGCGGAACGACAGGTTCACTTCCTGCCCGGCCTCGGCGCGACCCGGAAACGATCTTGAGGCGAGCGTCGACGGTCCAACGAGCTGCATCGCCTTGACTGAGCGCGGGGGTTTCGCGGGCTCGGGTTCGGGCGCGCAGGCGGCAAGCAATATCCCGGATGCCGTGGCAACCACGACAACTGATGTCCAGGTTCGTTTCGTCTTCATCCACATTCTCCGCATATGCATTTCTCCGCGTTAGACCTTGGGCAAAGGGCGCGGCAAAAGCATTTAAAAGTCAGGCGCCCGCCAGCCACCACGCTTGTCCTCGGGTACCGGCTCGACCGACTCGGCTTCCATCAAATCCCCCCAGTTGGTGCGCTCCATCATGATCTGACGGGTGTCCGCCGGCACCAGGCTGTCCAGGCTGCGGCGCTCCCATCCGCCACCGAGCGCTTTATAAAGCGCGACCAGGCTCCCGGCCACATCACCGCGCGCGCGCATCAACTGGTCCTGTTGCAGCAGCAGGAACCGCTGGCTGTCGAGCACGCGGGTGTAATCTGCCGTGCCTTCGCGGTACTGGATCAGCGATAAGTCCACCGCGCGCTGCGATGCCTTGGCGCCGTCCTCGAGGAATGCGACCTGCTCCTGTGCAGAAATAAACCGGGTCGTTGCGTCTTCGACTTCGCGCGCAGCTTTGAGGACGGTATTTTCGTAATTCACAATGAGCTGCTGAAAACGCGCGTCTTCGACTCGCACAAGGTTGCGAATGCGGCCGTAGTTCAAAATATTCCAGCGGAACCCGACCAGGCCGAAACCGCGCAGACTGTCGGAATCGAACAGGTCGCTGCCATTTTGAGCTGCATAGCCGATGTTGCCGATTAACGAAAACGCCGGGTACATTTCGGATTTGGCAATACCGATGCGGGCGCTTTGCGAAGCGGCTCGCAGTTCCGCGCGTCGAATATCGGGACGTCGCCGGAGCAATTCGGCCGGGATGCCCAGGGCCACTTCCGTGGGTGCCACCGGGATGCCGCTGGCCGCATCGAGCTCGGTATCCAGTTCGCCCGGCGTCTTGCCGAGTAACACGCACAGTGCATTCCTGACTTGTCTGATCGCGGCTCGCAGTTGCGGAGTCGTCGCCTGGGTATCACGTAAAAATGCGCGGGCGATCTGCGGATCGAGTTCCGTGGTCAGCTGATTCCGGTTGCGGGCCTCGGAAATTTCCAGGCTGCGCTGCTGGATGGCGACATTCGACTCGGCAACGGCCAGGCGCTCCTCCAGGGTTCGCAACAAAACGTAGGCGCCCGCAACTTCACCGATCAGTGTGACCAGCACGTCATCGTAAGTTGCGATCGTGGCGGCCAGGTTTGCATCGGCGGACTCGACCGTGCGACCGAACTTGCCCCAGAAGTCCAGCTCCCAGGACGCGTCGAATCCCAGCCGGTAGTTGCCGAACCGGGTGTCAAATCCAATGTTAGGCGGAAGATTGGCAATCGGATCGGCATTCTTGCTGAGGCCGACCTTGCCGACAGACCCGCCGGCCTGCTGCACCTGGGGATACAGGTTGCCGCCCGCAATGCCGAGGACGGCGCGCGCCTCGAAGACCCGCAGGCCGGCGATTTGGAGCGTCTTGTTCTGTTCGTAGGCCTGCTGGATCAGCGACTCGAGGATCGGATCATTGAACGCCTTCCACCACTCGGCATAGTCGCCGGAAACGGCGGTTATTCGCTCGTCGTCCGATTCGAGCCAATTCTCCGCAACGTCGGATTCCGGTGTCTCGAAATCCGGACCCAAGGTGACGCAGCCGCCGACAAAAATCGATACGAACAAGAATACAAGATTTGGACGCACTGCCTGGCTCAGATCATTTCGAGCCGGCCGGACTTTCAAGCTTTTCCATGACCTGATCGAGTGAAAAGCTCGCGGCCTTCTGGCGCGGCGGATAGTCCTTGAACGTCGCCATGAAATTGCCCACGTAGGTCTGAGCGGGAACCAGCAGAAAAGCCCTGTCAATCAGCCAGTCGTAGTAAGTGTTCGACGTTATCTCGGCCTGCTCGTAGGGATCGCGACGCAAATTGAAGATCAGCGGTATACGCAGCGGCACGAACGGTTCCATCCAGACACGAAATGTGCCCGGCGATTTCTGCTCGGCGAAGATCAACTTCCAGTCGTGGTAACGCAGTGCAGTCAGGTCGCCATCATCGGAAAAGTAGAAAATCTCGTCGCGTGGCCCTTCATCAGTCCCACCCGTAAGATGCGGCAGGAAATTGTAGCCGTCGAGATGCACTTTATATTTCCGGCCGTTGGCGCGCGTGCCCTTAAGGAGCTGTTCCTTGACGTTTGGATTTCCCGCCGCGGCCAGGAAAGTCGGCGTCCAGTCCATGTGATGCATGATCTCGTTAGAGACCGAGCCCGCCTCGATCCGGCCGGGCCAGCGCACTGCTGCCGGCACGCGCCAGCCGCCTTCCCAGTTCGAGTTTTTCTCGTTGCGGAACGGGCTGGACGCCGCGTCGGGCCAGGTGTTCTTGTGCGGCCCGTTGTCGGTGCTGTAAAAAACGATCGTGTTGTCGGCGATGCCGAGCTCGTCGAGCTTGTCGAGCAGTTGGCCGACATGCATGTCATGTTCCACCATGCCGTCGGAATATTCATCCTGCCCGGAGATTCCCCTGAGTTCGTCTTTGACATGGGTGCGAAAATGCATGCGCGTGCCATTCCACCAGACAAAGAACGGCTTGTCTGATTTTGCCGAGCGATCGATAAAGTCGAGCGCCGCGGCGACGGTTTCGTCATCGATGGTTTCCATGCGCTTCTTCGTCAGCGGGCCGGTGTCCTCGATGATCTGACCGCCTTTGCCGTCGGCGCTGCTTTTGATTACGCCGCGCGGGCCAAAACGCTCACGGAAATTCGGATACTCGGCCGGGTCCGGGTAATCCTCATTCTCCGGCTCTTCTTCGGCGTTCAGGTGATACAGGTTGCCAAGAAACTCATCGAATCCATGGTTCGTCGGCAGGTGTTCATCCTTGTCGCCGAGGTGGTTCTTCCCGAACTGGCCGGTGACATAGCCCTGCTCTTTCAGCAGGCCGGCGATGGTTGGATCTTCTTCCTTCATGCCCAGTTCGGCGCCCGGCAAGCCAACCTTGGAGAGTCCGGTGCGGAACACGCTCTGCCCAGTGATGAACGACGAACGTCCCGCTGTGCAGGACTGCTCGCCGTAGTAATCAGTGAAAATCATGCCCTCGTTAGCGACACGATCGATATTCGGGGTACGGTATCCGAATAGGCCCTTCGTGTAGGCGCTGATATTGGCCTGACCAATATCATCGCCCCAGATGACCAGGATATTGGGCCTACCTTGAGCGTGCACACTGGCCGACAACATCAGCAGTGCCAGCCACCCTAAGGCTCGAAGTATTCGAAACATTTTGTACTCTCCCTGATTTTTCTTATTTCGGGCGCAATACTTTTTTTAGAGCGACAGCAGTATACCATTCGTAGCACAGGCTTTTTTTACAACTGCGAGGCCCTGCTCGGATACCTTTGCATATGATTTGTATGGCAACTCGCTCATGCCCACAATCAGGGAGACATTCGGTGAATATTACTGTCCAAAAAGTGCTTGCGATCTACTCCGCCCTTGTGTTCGCTGGCTTTGCGTCAGCGCAGACGACCGACCCACTGCCTTCGTGGAACGACGGCGACGCAAAGCAATCCATCGTCCAGTTCGTTGCCAAGGTAAGCAAGCCAGGCGGCACTGACCATGTCGCACCGGCCGAGCGCATAGCAGTTTTCGACAACGACGGCACGCTCTGGTCCGAACAGCCCATTTATTTTCAGCTGGCATTTGCACGCGACCGCGTCAAGGCGCTGGCGCCGATGCATCCCGAATGGAAGGACACGGAGCCGTTCAAGGCCGTGCTCGAAGATGATCTCAAAAAAGCCCTGGCCGGGGGCGAGCACGCGTTGCTCGAACTGATGATGGCAACGCACGCCGGCAACACCACGGAGGAATTCTCGCATATCGTAGCGGATTGGCTGGCCACCGCCAGGCATCCGAAGACTAACCGTCCATACACGGACATGGTCTATCAACCAATGCTGGAGTTGCTCGCCTACCTGCGCGCGAACGGCTTTAAGACCTACATCGTTTCCGGCGGCGGCATCGAGTTCATGCGGCCATGGGCCGAGGCCGTATATGGCATTCCACCCGAACAGGTCATCGGCAGCAGTATCAAAACCCGGTTCGAATTGCGCGACGGCAAGCCTGTACTCGTGCGCCTGCCGGAAATCAATTTCATTGACGATAAAGCCGGTAAGCCGGTGGCGATCAATCAACACATTGGCCGCCGTCCGATTGCGGCATTCGGTAATTCCGATGGCGACCTGGAAATGCTCCAGTGGACGATCACCGGCAGTGGGGCCCGTTTCGGGTTACTCGTTCACCACACCGACGCCAAACGCGAATGGGCCTACGACCGCGCATCTTCCATCGGTCGCCTCGACAAGGCGCTCGACGAAGCGCGGGCGCGGGGCTGGACGGTTGTCGACATGAAGCGTGACTGGAAAGTCATCTACCCGTTTGAGAAAAGGTAGCAAACACTACGAAATGTTCTCGTCTCCTCGCGATTCTTGGCGACGGCGGCGAAATTAAGCCCTATCAACGTCAGGGGCTGATCAAATACCGGGATCAGATAAGCATCATCAACGCCAATGATGCCGAAGGCACCGGTCACGGGCACGGCTATTTTCGCAGCGGCCCATGAGCGAGCAATGATGTCCTGATGACGTTGACCTACGGGCTGACGCCCCCACGGAATTCAACCTTCCCGCCGCCACCTCTGCTTCGCGCCGTAACCCTGCTTCCACAGCCACGTCTCCGTATACAGGATCCGGTCCGGCACAATTTTCGCGATCTGGCGCTCGAACGGCGTGCTCGGGTCCATGCCGAGATCCGACATCCACTCGTGCCAGCGGAATACCTTCATGCCGTGCTCCCAGCCCGGTGCATGCGGCTCGATGATCTCGGCCCGGCCGAAATACTGCACGCCGTGGGCCGTGTGCCAGCCGTGATACGGGTGATGGACCGCGAGTGACACGCGCGGGTCCGTCTGCATGGCCTTGAGCTTCGGGGTATCGGGGTCCGGCAACATGTAAATGTCCAGACCGTCGGCGTAATACTCGATCGGGCTCGCCATTGGTCCGTTCGACCCACAAGTGGACAACACGCACATATTCAGCGACCCGATCAGCTGTTGAATACGATCCTCGAGTTCCTCGCGCGGCAATTCTTTGTCGGACCAGGGCGGCTCGACCCACTTATATGCATAGCTCATGGCTTTCCCCTGTGCGTTGGTTCACAGCGTAATTATGTCGCATTTAATACCCTTCAATCGGGTTTATGCGAGTGTTGCATGCGAGATAGAGCCAAAAACCTCATTGATTCCTGGCTGGAAGTCCAGAGCCAGTTGCTGGTCGGATCGCTCCGCGCCATCGTGCTGGTGGGCAATCCGAGCGCCGGGCCGGTGATGCCAGCGGCGGTCTGGCCCGATACGGGCGCCTCGACGCCCGGACTGTCGAATGCGGCCGCAGCGGCGTTGCAGCAGCGGCGCATTGTCGTGCGTGCAAAAGACTCGGCGCCCGCAGCAACCCGGCAACGGGGCGATATCGTCGCGGCCCCTATATTAAGAGACAAGGACGTCATCGGTGTGGTCGCCGTCGAAATAACGGCGCGGCCGCAGGCCGAGCAGCGCAGGGCGGCCAAGATACTCGCCCTGAATACGGTCTGGCTGGAACTGCTCATGCGCGAGGGGCCGGCCAGGAATGATTCGCATACGCTCGCCGTCGTCGACCTCGTCGCCGCGAGCGTCGAACACGCACCGTTCGAAGCGGCTGCAAATTCCACGGCGACGCGGTTCGCGACGCGGCTGGGTTGCGAACGCGTGAGCCTCGGGTTCCTGCGACGCGACCATATCGAAGTCCGAACCATGTCGGGCACCGCCACGCTCAATCCGAAAATGCGCCTGACACGAGCGATCGGTGCGGCAATGGACGAGGCCATTGCCCAGGACGCGACGATTGTCTTCCCGAACACAGATAAGAAAAACTTTTTCGCGACCCGCTGTCATGAGGAACTGGCCGGGCTGAACGGCGGCGGCGGCATCTGCACGATACCCATTTCGCAGGACGGCGAGCTTGTCGGCGCCGCAACGCTCGAGCATGAAGACGAAAAGGCCTTCAACGAAAACACGCTCGCACTATGCGAAACGGTGATCTCTTTGACGGGACCGATTCTGTATGAAAAGTATCGTCAGGACCGTTGGTTCGGCGCGAAGTTATCCGAGAGCGTGTCGAACCAGCTCGGCAAATTCGTGACGCCGGGCCACCTGTTGCTCAAGGCATCCGCGGCGGCCCTGCTCTGCGTTGTCGCTTTCCTGTCAACCGCGAATGGCGAATATCGCGTCACGGCCGAAGCCATACTCGAGGGCACGGTGCAACGCGTAATCGTTGCGCCGGTCGATGGGTATATAAAAGAGGCGGCGGCGCGCGCGGGCGATGTTGTCGAGAAAGGCCAGGTCCTGGCCCGACTCGACGACAAGGATCTCGAACTCGAACTGCGCGAGTGGTCCAGCGAAAAAGCCAAGTTGCAACGCGAGTACCGCCAGGCGATGGCCGAACTCGACAGCACCCGCGTGAGCATTCTCAGGGCACAAATCGACCAGGCAACCGCACGGCTCGCACTGACCGCGGAAAATCTCGCGCGCACTCATATCACATCGCCGATGCATGGCATCATCATTTCCGGTGACCTGAGCCAGTCGCTCGGCACGCCGGTCGAACGCGGCGATCCGCTGTTCAAGGTTGCGCCGCTCGACTCATACAGAGTCATGCTCGAGGTCGACGAGCGTGATATCCGGAACCTGAGCCCGGGCCAGGCCGGACGCCTCGCGCTGGTCGGCTTTCCGAACGAATACCTGCCGTTCTCGATCGAACGCATTACGCCGATCGCCACCGCAGCCGACGGGCGCAACTATTTCGCGGTCGAGGCACAGCTCGAACACCATCCGCAGCAACTTCGTCCCGGCATGAAAGGCATCGGCAAAATAGATATCGGCGAACGCCGGCTCATGTGGATCTGGTCACACAAGCTCATCGACTGGTTCCGCCTCTGGACATGGACCTGGTCACCCTGATGGCCGGCGAGTTATTCAGCCCACTCTGGTACCGCGTCGCGAACCTGCGGCCCAAGCTCCGGCGGCATGCCGAGATTCACCGGCACCAGTATCGCGGCCAGCGGACCTATATCCTCCAGGACCATGCTTCGGGCCGGTCGCACCGTTTTTCGCCGGCGGCCCACCATTTCCTGTCACTCATGGACGGCCGTCGCAGCGTCCAGGAAATCTGGGACCTGACCGAGGATGCGCTTGGGGACGACGCGCCGACCCAGGAAGAAGTGATCGAATTGCTGTCCCAGCTGCATGTGGCCGACTTGCTTAAAGCCGACACGCCGCCGGACACGCGCGAACTGTTCCGGCGCTACCAGTCGCAGCGCATGAAAAAACTCAGGAAACGTTTTGCGAGTCCGCTGGCGGTGCGCATCCCGCTCGTCGATCCGGATCGATTCCTCGAACGCTGGATGCCGCTCGTGCGGCCATTGCTTGGCTGGATCGGCCTGTTCATCTGGCTCGTCACCGTCGCGACGGCGCTCGTCCTGGTCGGATCTCACTGGCCGGATCTGACTGAAAACCTCGCGGATCGGGTGCTGACGGCGCAGAACCTGCTCTATATCTGGCTGCTGTACCCGGTCATCAAATTACTGCACGAACTCGGTCACGGCTTCTCGGCCAAGCACCGTGGCTGCGAAGTGCACGACCTCGGCATCATGCTTCTCGTGCTGATGCCGATGCCCTACGTCGACGCTTCGGCATCAGCTGCGCTGCCGAACAAATACCACCGCATGTTCATCGCCGCGGCCGGCATCATGGTCGAGCTCTTTCTCGCCGCGCTCGCGCTGTTTCTCTGGTTGTCGCTCGAACCCGGCCTCGTGCGCGCGATGGCGTTCAACGTCATATTGATCGGCGGCGTCTCCACCCTACTCTTCAACGGCAACCCGCTGTTGCGATTCGACGGGTATTACGTCCTCGCCGACGCTCTCGACATTCCGAACCTCGCGACGCGCTCGCAGCAATACCTCGGGTACCTGTTCCGACGTTACGCCGGGGGGCTCGCCGACGCGCATTCACCGGCAAGCTGTGCGGACGAACGATTCTGGCTCTGCAGCTATGCGCTCGCGTCGAATATTTTCCGGATCGGCGTCATGGTCGGCATCATCCTGTTTGTCGCCGGCAAGTTTTTCATCGTCGGCGTGCTGCTCGCCGCATGGGCCGCGATGATGCAATTCATTTTCCCGATCGGCAAGGGCATCGCTTTCCTGATCGGGAACCCGCAACTTCAGGGCCACCGCGTACGCGCCGTCGGCGTTACGGCCGCAATACTCGGATTCATCGGCGCTCTGCTGTTCGTCGCGCCGTTTCCTTTACACACCACGACGCAGGGCGTCGTCTGGGCGCCGGAAAAATCGGAGGTCAGGGCCGAGGCCGAAGCGATCATCGTGCGCCTCGTTGCCGAACCCGATTCGATCGTCGCGCCCGGCGACGTGCTGCTCGAGACGGAAGACCCGTTGCTCAGCGCCAGGGTCGATATACTCGCGGCGGAGCTGCGGGCCGCAATGGCCGAGTATCAGTCGCTGAGAACACAGAAACAGCTCGAGGCCGATCTCCTGCTCGAGGAGATCACGACTATCAAGGCCGACCTCGCGCTCGCACGCTTGCGCCTCGACGAACTCGTGATCCGCAGCTCGTCGAAGGGCTTTTTCCTGGTCGACC
>SMVA01228785.1_pt1 | contig 16522 bp, 7 predicted proteins | sample 2456451 | NCBI WGS metagenome assembly SMVA01 (sample SAMN11095933, study PRJNA526329) | marine sediment metagenome | biome: Marine sediment; feature: Surficial sediment; material: Deep marine sediment; isolation source: Hadal surficial sediment | place: Pacific Ocean | collected 2014-05 | depth 0-1...
CCATCTAAGGGCTCGCGAAACAATCACTTCCCATTTTCGCATCCCATCTTTACGCCAGCTTGGTCCGATCTTCACTCGCACAATCCTCAACGTCGGCTTTGCGACGCCTCCGGTTGTACTCCCTCAGATCGACCCAATCTGACATAAATCTTGGCGCGAATTCTGGGAAGTGATTGTTTCGCGAACCCTAACCACCATCTTTCTCCCTCCCTGACTTTTTTCCTTTATTGTGTCATCAGCTCATCCAGACAAATCGCGAACCTTTGGTTTCTTAGGGAAAAACCCGATGTTTTCCTGCAAAGATATTTTTGTGGATGTGCAAAAAACATTGCCTATAAAGGGGATGAAGGCCATTCAGCATACATCCAACTTTTTTGAAATGGGCATTCTTCTGTGCCTTCGTCTTGTTCTTTTCTTATCGTCTGACGCTTTACGCCTCACGCTTCACGAGGTCTCCTCTTTTTTGGTTCCGGCTCGTCCGGGTTAGGAAGAGGGGCCGTTTTTTAGGGTGAGGATATACTTTGTCAGATCGTTGAGTTGCTTGTCGTTTAGAGGGAACTCATTAGGGGTCAGATAGCTCGGTTTATTATATAGATTTTGTTATGCTTACTTTAGGCCTAGACCAGTCCGCATAGAATACGGAGATGCCCATTATCATGTGATGAATCGTGGGAGACAGCACCAATGTATCTTTCATTCTAAAACCTATTACCAAGCTTTTCTGGATACCCTTGCCGAAGCGCATGAACGATTTGGGTTAGTGGTTCATGGGTACTGTTTAATGGGAAATCATTACCATCTCCTCCTTCAAACCCCGCAGGGAAATCTTGACCGAGCCATGCGGCATATCAACGGCGTGTACACCCAACGGTATAACCGCCTGAAGCGCACAGATGGTCCGTTATTCAGAGGACGGTATAAAGCCATCTTGGTTGATAAGGATGGCTATCTTTTACCGCTCTCACGCTATATTCATCGGAATCCAGTGGAGACCAAACCTCCCCTGGTTAACTCGCTTGAAGCCTATCCCTGGTCCAGCTATCCCGCGTATATCAATCACACCAAAAGACCGGAATGGTTAACTCGGGAGTTCATCTATGACATGCTCGGCCGTCATCGGAAGATTAGGTTGTCAGATTAAGGGGTCAGGTAGAGTGTTGGATGATATAGAATCTCTATGGGAATCAAGGGTATCTCTCAATGGACTTGCCTCAGATTTATCCGCAAATGTATCAACCCTCGTTGTCCACTTTTCTATGCTAACTGATTATTTCATTGCCATGGCCACTTATCTTTGTCATCGTCCGCACTCATTTCTTCTGTCTCACAGCCAGCAGGGCGCCTGTTGTCTTCTGTGCTAATCTGGGGTTGCTGTCATTCAGCGATTCTGTTCGGAAGGATCCAATTCCTCAATAACGAGAAAGGTCTCAAAGCGGGTGAGTAACGATGGAATCCTGGTACAAAGGGGGGCGTCGCATTTCCACCGACGGGTTGAGGAAGATAAAACACACCAGAATCGAAGCTATATCATCAAACACGCAACATGGCCCCAAATTCTTATCGAACCAAAGATTGTCGAAATTGAGAAGGTCTTGAATGGCTTAAGCCGAGTGTGAAGTACTGAGTAGATAGCTTTCAGTTTTCAGCCTCAATACCACCGTGACAGGGAATGTAGACGTTGCATGGTCAACTTTTGCGAGTGATGAGTCAATTTTCACATGGACAAGGGGTTGGACAGGCTTTTGTGATGATACAGGCGAAGTACGCTTTCCGGCAGATAGGAACGCGCTGAGCTCAAATCCGGAAAGGTGATATGTCCACCGGGTAGCGCTATTCCAAAGAAGGGGAGCATTTCAGGAAGAATCGCCTGGGTCAAAGCACTTGTGCCGGTTGGGATAATATAACGCTCGCCGAAGGAATGAATTGTGTTTGAATATGCTCAGAAGAGAAAAAACGGAAAGAGATTGAGGACGATTTTTATCAAAATATCAAATGAATGTCAACGAAGAGCATTATTGGATTGGCAATCAGGAGAGAGCTGATACGTCTTATTTTCGTCAATACCATAAGTATTTCAATCTAATATTCTGCGCTAGAAAATGAAAAAACGGCATATTCTCAAGTGGGCAAAATATGGACCATTTATGAAACGTCTAGTCCACAAAATTTGTGGATAACCTGGTGATGAATGATAGAATTCCATTATTTTCGCAAGGACTGATAAAGAAATGAGCTGATTGCCTAAAAAATAGGCATTGTGTGGAATTATTTTTTTACCACTATATTTAGTGGTGTATATTTTTTGGCATAGTCGTAAAGGTAGAAAAACATTTTTCCTTGACATTTTGTTGTTGAATTGTTCCATGAAAACGGTGAGATTCCTAAACAGAAGTGTTGAATTCTCATTATCCACAGAATTTTGAGAAAAGTGTTGATAAATAAATATTTCTATCTCAATTGTCCTCACCATCTATAAGCTTGGAGCACATTTTCCAGATCAATCTGAATGTATCGTATGAGCTAGAGAAAACTCCGTGATGAATCCCCTGTGTTGACGAACGAGATCCCTTCAACCCTTCTGTTAAGCTCAGGGGCAGGATACACGAAGGATCTAGGTTCAGCCCAACTAGGCTATGTCTCAGCCAGATGCTTCGCGCTGCTCAGTATGACAATCTTGATGGGGCCATGTTCATGGAGCGCATGGAAAGGAGAAGGGGGAAAGCTCATGAGGTTTGTGAATAGTTACTTTTCTCTTTCCACATTCAATAAGAGGGCGATGCAATCTGTTGATGGAGGGCTGTTGAATTCATTCAACAGCCCACAAGCAGAAGTACTTGAAGGCTAGCGGTTAGCTAGCCTTGACATATTGCTGGAAGCGCTTGGTGAGGGTTGGAAGGTTTTTGATATCTGAAAAATTTGCCAATAGCTGGTCGATTTTGGAAATTCGCAAGGTGATCGAAGGATGAGTGGTGAAAAAGCGTGATTGGATATTTCCTTTCTCTGTTCGCAAAACCTGGAGATAATCTCGTAAGCCTCGGGGATGATATCCGGCGCGATAGGCATAGTTCACTCCCACCGTATCGGCCTCAAATTCTTTGTCTTTATCCAGGCCTTTGGTAAAGAGCAGGTCTGTCATTTCATGAATGACATTTGAAAACATTTCAGGATTCTGTTTCATGGCTGTTAAGCTAAATTCTGAGACGCTTCCAAGGATGGCTCCCCGGCGGATTGTTTCCAACATGTGCTGATGAGTCACATGAGCAATCTCGTGGGCTAAGACTCCTGCCAGTTCAGCTTCGTTTTTTAAGGTCTTCAGCAATCCAACCGTAATAAAGATATATCCTCCTGGTGCGGCAAAGGCATTTTGTTCCTGGCTATTCAGAATGGCAAAGTGGTAATCAAGGGTAGGCCGATCAGAAAACTCTGCGATGGTTTTCCCGACTAAATTAATGTAGCGAGTCCATTGCGGGCTTGGATATTCACCACCAAACCGGCTGAAGGCCTCGACAGCTACTGCCTGGCCTAATGCGATTTCTTCTTCCTCGCCAATGGGTTGTAAGGCTTCAATGACGCCAAGGCCTTTCTTGAAGAGGTCGATTTTGTTCTTTTTGATGCCGAATAGTCCCCCGAGACCTTCAAGGAGATCTGGTTGCTCTTGTTGATCCTGTTGGTCAGAAGAAGGCGATTTTTTAGGTGGTGGGGCCAGGAGGTCGTCAAAAAACCCTCCAAATCCCGTGTCAGGAAGACTCAGAGACAGAATAGCGCATGCGATAACGATACGGATGTTGTTCATTGGATACCTCCGGCAAATTCACCAAGCTGCCCGTTTCTTTTGAATTGTGTGAGTTCTTCAGGGGAGAGGACGAAGGCTTCCATCTTATCAACCGCCTGTTGATGCTCAGGTTTAATCTGTTTCCGTTTAGCATATTCCTGGGTGGATTCCTTGAGGCCCCGGATGCTCCCTCCCGCTCGAGATTCCCGTGCGGCGATGGTGCGTCGTCCGGTGAGCCCGAAGAGCCGGGAACCACTTCTGGTGTTGGGTTTTTTTGAAGCGAGCCGGAATTTAAAGACCCATCCGACTTTCTTTTTCGCGGTTTTGACTTTGACTGATCGGCCTTTCTCGGCTAGCACCGTGACGGCCTCTCCCAGCCTCAATGTTGCGATGACGGTTGAAGTCGGGGAAGGCTTGGCGGTCACCTTGACCTTTTCTTGCTTTGCGTACAGCGTGGCTGCCCAACTGACCATTGGAAGGAGGCACAGACCGAATGTGAAGAGACCAATGACGATGATCATGGACTTGAGGCGGTCGGGCATGAGAATTCCCTTTCAAAAACTCAAAAACGTCAATAATTATTGGTAGTCACCTATAAGGCTGAACCCTGCCCAGTAGGATGGGTGAGGGAAGTCTTTTTTTACGATGAGTTGTGCCTGACGTAAGCTCCTGGCTTTATTCGATGTCACGTAATGACGGTAAAAATGCTTCATGAGCACAGAGGTTGACAAATCATCTACCCGCCATAGGGAAGAAATCAGTGCATGTGTGCCGGCATAAATAAAAGCCCGATTCAGCCCGATCAGTTCACCTGCTTCCAGTTTGCCCAGACCGGTTTGGCATGCGCTCAACGTCACCAGGTCGGCATGCAACTCTAAGCCGAAAATTTCCTTGACGGTGAGCTGCCGGTTTTCCGGATCGGGCGATGCAAACCACAATGCGGACAGCAGGGGATTCAATTCGTCAAATTCACCATGTGACGCTAAATGAATGATGCCATATTTTGAGATATTATTCACGACCCATTCTTTGGTGGCTTTCGCACCGGTGAGAATATCTATCTGAGGGTAATTCCATTTGATACTTCGAGCCTCCAATTCGGCCAGTGGAAGATCGTAATTGAAGTTGCCAAGGTCAGGGTTTCCAATGGCCAACACCCTGTTATTTTTTTTGGTGTGGCGTTTGGCAAAGGTGAATTGGAAGACGGAAGCCGATGGGGCATAAAACAGCGGGATGTCGTCAACCAAATAGGCCGGACCATGTTTGAGGGCGGCAAACGAGAGAAAGTGTAGGGGTCCGTCCGGAATGATCCCTAAAAAATCAAGATTTGTGAGCGCCGGCTGGATCGGTTGAATCAAGTATCCATAGAGTTCCTGTAACTCCTCATCAACCGGTTCGATATGTTGGACGAGTTGGCGATACCGAGTGACTAAGCGTGTCAGCTCATCCTCCTTGACAGAGACGCTTTTGAAGATTGTTCGTTCTTGAGTAATGAGCCAAAGATACAGTTGATCCTTTGTCAGAAAATAGGAGAGGAGCCCGACTTTAGGTGATAGGAGATCCTGGACTCCTTCCAGGTTGAGGGGGTCTACCACGACAAAACTGCTGAGCGCCGGGTTCTGTTGCTTGACGTCCAGGATGGCTTCTTCATACGCGATCTGTGTATGTCGATAGCGTTCTTGAAGGTTCGCCGGTGGGTTGTCATACGAACCGAGCTCCGATCGTAGAGAATCGAGGGTGGAAGCGAGATCGTTGATGTGTGCCCAGGTGTCCTGATCTTCCTGATTTTTTAACGGGATTTTTTGGTTGCCCAGAAGGTCGATGAAACTCCGCGACCGTGACCGTTCCAGGTAATTGAATGCCTCGTTTGTTCGATTCATCGTGATGAGGAGGGTAATGATATCCCGGTAGACATCCAGCTTGTTCGTTTGGAAACTATTCCGCAGCTCATCGATTTTGAGGGAAGCACGCATGCTTTCCACCACGTCAATGCTTTGGTTGAACCAGGTGAAGGCATCAGGAAGATTGCCCTGTTGTTGTAAGATTCTGGCTTTGCCGGTTGCGGCCCGCCATTCAACTTCCCGGATGCCATGGCGTTTCGCGACTGTGTGGGCTTGTTCATAATACGGTAAGGCTCGTTCCGGCCGGTTGAGTGCACGGTTCACGTTCCCTAATTCCAAAAGAGCTTTGACCCAGTTGATGACATTATGAATGTCTTTGCTAATGCGTTCGGCCTTGAGGAAATGGTCTTCCGCCTCTTCCAGTCGTTGGAGGGCGAGCAGGGACATCCCGATATTGCGATGGTCATATCCCAATCCCCATTGGCTGTTCAGAGATTCATCGATGGCTTTGGCACGGTGAAAGTTCTCCAAGGCCGCGGTCTGTTCCCCTCGTTGCCGATAGAGTAAGCCGAGATTATTCAAAGATGAAGCGAGTTCTGTTTGAATGTCTGACGCCTCACTTAATGTCACCGCTTCTTGTAGATGATGCAGGCCCTTGTCGGTCTCATTCAGCGTCCAATAGACCAAACCACGGGTATTGCTCACCATAATTTGCAATTGTGGATCGTCAAGATGTTCGGCTCGTTTTTTCGCATGGGAAAGGAGTTGAAACGTGGTTTGATATTCGCCTTGAAACCACGCGATATTGGCAAGATAGAGATCCCCGGTTGTGAGGAGCAGGAGATCGTCTAAGTCGTGAGCGAGGCGTTGAGCCTGCTGATAGTGGTCTGTGGCTTGGTCGAACAGCCCGACTTTCTCAAACGTCAATCCAATTTCATATAAGACTTCAGCTTCTCCCTGTGGGTCGTCTTGATTTCGATAGATTTCGCGGGCGGCGTGAAAATTCTCCCGGGCTTTTTCGTATCGTCCGAGACGCAGGTAATAAATCCGTCCGATTCTGCGATATTGAAACGCGGTGGCGCTCAATTCTCCGATTTCATGATAGAGAGAAAACGACTCACGGAATTTCTCCAGAGCCTCGGTATAGCCTCCCATGTTTTCCCGTACGACACCCAGGGTGGCGATCCCTTCCGCCAGGCGGTCTAATTCTTCTCCTTCCTGCCAAAGCCGGTTTGCCTGTTCGAGATGTGTGACGGCTTCATCAAACGAATCTAATCGAGAATAGAGAATACCTAAACGGTAGGTGGCTTCGGCTCGTTCGCTCGCGGGTGTGTCTGCCGTAAATGTCTCTAAGAGTTTGTGTTGATAAAAGATCCCTTTATGGTAATCGTTGATTTCGAAGGCAGTTTCCACGGCCAATGTGGTGAGTTCGACAAAGTCCTGTTGTTGCCGGGCATGATCGATCAGTGCCAGGGCATGTTCGATGTGGCCTAAGGAAGTGGAAAAGTCCTGTTGCTCAAAGGCGTCAATAGCCTCACCGACTTCTTGCTCATACATGGAGACGGCATATTCTTCCCGTTCATCGGTATTCATTCCTGCAAATCCATAATGAAGGATCGGATGAGTGTGAGCCTCTGTTCCCCAAATATCCTGTGAGGCTCCCATGACCGCTTCATCCGGGGGAAGGTTGGCGAGGCGGGTAAGATACTGCGTCACAAACCGATTAGCGAGATGTTCATCGAGGGGAGATTGGCTCATGATGACGTGAGGAAAACCGGCGCGTAAGAGTGCCTCAACCAGGACTTTGGTAGAAAAAGACGAAGAAGGAGGGTTGCCCAATAGGAGAATCGAATGATGTTGTGTTCCCGCAAAATCTCTGATTGAGGCAAACTCACGGACATTCCGGGTCTTTTGCACTTCAAATTTCAACATCGTGGGAGTTTCAAGAAAGATGGCGACATCGCTTTGCGAGGCGAGGTGGCTATCCTTTGCATGTATTCCGGTAAATGCTGTAAGCGAAAAGGGAATTTCTCCAACATGGGATGGAAGGGATGGTGTAAAGCCCGGGGCACTGCTGATTGTTGAGAAAAAGAGACTCCGTTGATGGTAGCCATTCAGGAAATCATAGCTATGAGAAACCCATGTGAGTGGTTTGCCGTCAAGCGCAAGTGAGGACAGAGCACCCTTGAGTTCTTGAGGCAACGAGACATAGGCGGAAGAGGCGTGAGCTAATTGTTGATGAAATTCCTCATTGCCGGTGATGGTTCCATTTTCCCAGCGTAAGGCACTGTAGTGCAGGGAATCTCCAGTATGAATGAAGCCATGGTACTGCCGGGTCCCTTTAAGAATTTTCAGATAGGGATGTTGCGCGTTGAGCACCAGAGAGAGTAAATCCGAGGTCGTGGGATAGGCCCAAAACGAGGCCGTGGCCCATGGATATTCTTCGAACAACGCATACAGGGTGTCTTGCAGGATAGGAGTGAGTTCTTGAATGGCCGTGACGTTGTTTTCACTTCTGGCTTTCCGGAGTCGGGCGAATAATTCCTTCAGCTCCGGTTCGTATGTTCCCAGACCTTTCAGGAAAAAATCTTCACCGAGATCCTGATATAACGCTGAGGTTAATTGGTGAACATGTAGCTGCTCGCTGACGATAAACGCTTGTTCCGGCTGCTCGTTTTGGACGAATTGCTCGACGGTGAGTTGGGATAATCGATCATACGCCGGTCCGAGATCCGGGAAGCCCGTGCGTGGCTCGGTTTGCGGCGGAAAACGAAGAAGTTCTTCAACGGCTTGGTTGAGGAAGGTGTGCCGTACCAAGGGATTTGCCGCTTGCTCGGCTTCAGACAAATACCATAACCACCCATTGGCCGTATGGTGTTCTTCTACTAAAACTTTAATGTCATTTTGAATAGTGGAAGAGATGGCAGGAAATCCTTCTCTCCTGCTCAATTCAGCTTGGTTGAGCTTGACCAGCAGGTGAGTGGCGGGTTGCTCATCTTGTGAGAATACATCCGGGTTGTGCAACAGTTCTTCAGCCTGTTGATAGTATGACCAGGGTAGGGTCTGATAGCGAAACTGGTCGTGAATCCGTTGGACTGTTTCGGCTGGAGCAAGGTTGTTTGTGAGAGTGGGTTCAGGAAGCCATGAGAGAAGGAATGCCGTATTGGTGAGGGTGAAAAAGAGATGGCGGTCTTCATATCCCTCGAATTGGAGCTCGTGAATGCCTCCAATAATGTTATCCAAGATGGTGTGGTCCGGGAGATGCCCGGCTAGTCTGTTTTCGACCATCAGTTTTGAGAGATTGAATAGATTGATGCTGGTTCCGAATGGCATGTTGAGTGCTCGGGTGTCATGCAACGATTGACGGAAGGCCTCTATCGCCTGATCGGATTGATCTAATTGATAGGACAAGACTCCCATGCGATTCAGGACGATGGCTTTTTCCGTGAGCGAGGCCGCATCTTGGCTATCGGGAGCGGCCGCATGTAAGAGAGCCAACTTTTTTTCGTAAAACTCATAGGCTGGACCGGGTTCTTTCAAATGTTCATAGGTGCTGGCGATATAGCTGAACAGGAGCTTTTTTTCACCGATCTGATCAAAGCCGGTGGCGGCTTGCGATCCTTCTTCACTTAAGGCCACCTTGATGTTGATTAAGCCGGGTCCTGTGGATAAAGCCTTTTTCCCATCGGAGGTTAAGCGATCCAGACTGGTAAAGTAGCTGCTCAACGCCTCTTGTAATTTCTCACGCCCTCCGGCTTGGCTGGACTGACTGAGGTTGAAAAGATTCACCCCGATATTTCGTTGAAGAAGCGTGACATTCTGTGGCTGGTCCAATTCACGGTTTAGCTCCATGGCTTGAGTGAAGGTGGTGATGGCTTCGGCATATTGTCCAATGTCCTGATGAGACAATCCGAGTCGTTCCAGAAGTTGAGACTTCAGTGCGAGTTGCTCTTCGGGCAGTTTCCTTAAAGCGAGGTGGTATTGCGTGATCGATTCCAGGCTTCTCCCGGACTTAAAGCAGGCTTCCCCATAATTTTTTCGATACAACCATTCGGTAGTGCCTTCGCCAGTCGGGGAATATTGCACGTCTCGCTGCCGGTAATGCCGATAGGCTTCGCGGAAATTCGAAAGAGCAAGATAGGTATTCCCCAAGTTCAAAAGCAGTTGTGATTCCACCTCAGGAAAGCGGGCGGCATCATTCATCTCCAGAGCGATGCGGTATTCTTCCTCGGCATTCTCAAGATACCCGTTCTCGCCTGACACCCGTTCATATTGTTCATAAGCCCATCCCAGGGTTTGATGGATAGCGCCAATAGAGGGATCGTGGTCTTTGGCATGATGAAGCAGGCTGATGACGAATGGTAAATCCGGGGGCTCGGAATATGAAACAGCTAAGGCGTGACTGTATTGATACACCGCATGGCCGGGATGTGCATTCACCAACTCGTGATAGAACGACTGGACTTCAGGAATGTCCTTGAGCATGGCTTTGGTGGCAATGTAGGCACGATGGGCTTGGACAGACGTGGGATATGTGGCAATCAATCGCCGGAGGGATTTCGCGGCAATGCGGACTTCCCCCGTCTTTCGGCCTTTGATGGCTTTGCGGATCAGTTGGGAAATGAGAAGGCTTTGAGTATTGTTGAATCCTGTCTTATCACCTCCTGATAATTCGTTGAGAGCCGCATAGGTATCGGCGGCTTCCTGGTACCGTTCCGATTCCGAAAGAATCTTGGCTTTGTGTTGATAGGCCTGAATCGTGAGGGAGCGTGGTAGAGCCGGAGCGACAAGGATCAAGTCTAGGGTTTCCAATGCAGAAAGTTGCTCTCCTTGGTCATGATAGAGTTCTGCGATGTGCAATCGAGACGTTCCGGCCAAGATTGGCAGTTCCGGATATTGTGTAATCAATCTGTTTAAACTGGAAATCTGTTCTTTGGCCTGTGTGTCTTCTCGAACAAGTCTGATGATGTGCTGAATGGCGCGTGTGCCCCATGAAGATTGTTCGCCAAATGACTGAATCACCTCGATAAACACATGGATGACGTTTTGTGCATCTCCCAGGATTTGATAGGCCTCGCCTCGTGCAAAGAGGGCTTTGGCGCGAATCGTCTCATCCGGAATGGCATCGACCTTCAGAAAATAGTCCAAGGCTTTCAGTGGATCATCGGCGAAAAGATAGAGCCGTCCGGCTCCAATGAGCGTTTCCCCGTAAATATCCGATGACTCGTGATGCTCTTTCCCTAAGCGTTCTAAATCTGTGACAGCATGTTGCGCTAAACGATGGCGTTCCGCAGAGCTGTTTCCCCGGGCCTGTTCCTGCACAAGAAGAACGATCTTATGGATGTGTGCCAAGGCGCCAATGCGTCCAGGATTTTGAGTATGCCGCTCAATGATCTGTCGGGCAGCGAGAAAATTTCCTTCTTGGGCCAATGTCTCGGCGACAGAAAAATCAAAGACTGCGCGCTCGTCAGGAGTGACTTCCCCGAGAAGATTCTGAGAAATATTGGTGAGGACCAACAGTGCCAGGTTGGGCTGTTGCGTATCTTGATAGGAAGAGGCTAAAGATTGAGCCTGGGCAAGGGTGGCATATTCCTTGAGGAACGACGGAATTTCAATGCGGAAAATATCGCCGGCTTTCAAGTCCGCATAATACACAAAGTCTCCTGAGACGGTCGGATACGCATGAAATTGATGAGTGGGCGTAAGCCGATAGAGGCTTGTCGATTGTTCCTGTTGAACGTCCCACTGTTGCATCCAAATGGATGATTCGTCATCCGTATCCACCAGCCCGTCATCATTGGTATCTCGTTCGTACCGTGCAAAAAAGAGTAGTTGAGTCGTCGTCAGTGGATTTGTGTGTGGAGCGATTGTAGGCCATAGATCTAAAGCTGTGGTTGATTGAGAAAGTGTGGTGGTCTGGTTATCTTCGAGGTTGAGAATCTTCAGGCCAGATCCATCTGTATACATGATCTGGCCTTCGCGGTTTACTGAGAAGCTGGTTGCCTGAGGCACAATCAGCTCTTCCGTCTTTTCCGGTAATGACTGCCGGTAAATGGATGCAGTCTGTTGCCCTGGATCGGTTTTGAGATAAAAAAACCCGTTGCCCTGTGGATCCCATTGAGGAAATGTGTCTCCACTTGTGAGGTCGGTGAGTCGTTCTTCTTCTTGCGTAATCAGATCCAAGAGATACACATCCCCGCGAGGGTCGGATTTATGTGAGACGTAGAGCAGTCGGGTGCCATCTCGATTCAAAGAGGGATTGAGGTCGCTTGCCGTATGCGTGGTCATTTGGCGAGGAAGAGTCAGGCCTGAACGACCGAGTGATTGAAGCCAGATATCAGGGTTGCCTGATCGCGTCGAGACAAACGCCATGGTTTGTCCATTTGCAGAAATGGCAGGTTGGTAGTCCAACGCAGGATGTGCCGTCAGGCGTTGCGGAGCTGAGCCAAAGGCTTGTGTGGTTCCAAAAAGAAGGAGGGAACACGTTAGGAGGAGGATGTAACGATTGATGGTCATAGAGTCAGTGGCGTTGTCTGCAATGGCAAAAAGAGGTTGGGCTTATTGCTGTGGCCTTTCCTGTTGAACCCATTTTCCGTTTTCAAGTTGAATCCATTCGCCCGTGAAGGCGTTATCACGATTCAAGGCGGCAAACATCGCATAGACTTTGGGAAGATCTTGTTGCGTGAGTGTTTCATTTGTTTCGATGACTCGATTCATGATGATCACACGATCCGTATTTTCTTCCTGAATCAGATTCTCGACAAACTCCCGGTTTTCGGGTTTGATCTTTTCCGGAGCCAAAAGAGTAATGCCGCCTTCATTGTTTTCACCAATGGCACCTGAGCGTTTATACCGGTTCAAGTCATCTTTATTAAATGAGACCCGTTGTAATGCCCGTATCACCTTTTTTTTGCCTTTGGGCAGTTTCTTTGTCTGTTTTAGCTTGCCTTGCGGGTCAATGTATCGAACGGATGCAACCAACATGACCTCTTGAGTCAATTCTTGATAGGTGCCGAGTACTTGGTTCTCTAAGGCCGTCCGTTCATCCACAACGGTGACTCCGACCAATGGTCCCCCGCAGGCAACTAACATGGTGAAGGAGAAGCTGTATGTAAGAGGTTTGAGGGATTTCCAAAGGAAGGTGGCTTGTTGTTGGTGGCGCATGATTTCTATCATATCAAATATTCCTGATGTGTGAGTTGTGGGCCTGCAATGAGACTAAAAGCAGTTATTTATTTGAGTACAAGTTCACCCGCTGGAGAAAAGCTGTAGGTATCTGCTCCAATCATATCCAATACGGGCACGAGGCTTTCCCAATCTGGAATCGCGGCGGTCAATTTCTCAAGGTGCTTCATTTTCGTGATGGGGATGCGATTCAATTCAAATGTGGGGATAAGACTTCCTTGAAATTGAATGAGGAGGCTAAGTTGGCCTCTTGCGATTTCGATATTCACTCGGGATGGGTTGGCCAGCTTCAATTGGGCGCGAGCGGTTGAGAGCGCTGGCCTTCTACCCTCGGGATCCAGAAACACCAGAAGTCGATCTAACGCTTCTGCTCCAATGTGCGTGATGTTGATCCTGAAGGCCAATCGGCTCAGGTCTATGGCTCCGGTCTCGTCTTGAAAACGAGCATCAAGTGCGATGGTGGCTGCGATTTTGCTATCTCCTGAAATCTGTTTGCTTGTCTTCAGAAGTTGATTGATATCCAGATTGGCGATTTCAAGTCCCGCAGATACACGAAGGGGATGTTCCATGGCAATCGTGACGTGGCCTCCAATACCACCACCCAGAAGGTTCATGGCTAAATTTTGGATTCTGAGGGTCTGCTGCTGAAAGGCGATATGTGCTGAAAGGTGCTGAATCGTCAATGGCCCGAGTGTGATTTCATCGATGGAGATGCTTCGGCCTTTTCCGGAAAATGTTTTGAGTTGCGCAATACGGTCAGATGGGAGGAAGCGGTGTGTTGCCGTTGTTGATGTATTCTCCGTGTCCCAGTGAAGGACTTTTCTGATGTGCAACCCTCCGTTCATATTCTTGAGTTCCGTTTCATTCTGAATGAAGGAAAGTTCTTTGGCTTGGATCTCAAGTGAGGCCGTAAGATCTCCCTGCTCCTGTTTGCGTATGGACAGGGCTACTTGAGCCTTCCCCTGTCCGGATAGCCCATAGGTTTCCAGGACTTCCTGGAATGGTTCAAGGTCTACACCCAGCTTTGCCTGCAATTGAACGAAAAGTTTTGCCAATTGCGTGCCACGGGGAGTGGTTGAAGAAGAGAGGAACTCACGTAGGCCCACAAATCCGGCTTGAATAGAGAGGTCAATGCCTTGAGATGTGACATGGAGAGAGTTGATGTGCACTTCATTGAGGTCTGGCGATTGTATGTTGAGTTGCAGCGCCGAGTTCGTGAGTTCGCGAATAGGGAATGTATCGGGCAACCCGATTCGGTGAATGTGAATCCCTGTGGTGAGTCGGGTTTGCGGCGATGCGTCGGGGGAATACCCAAAGGACAGCGTCCCATTCCCACCTTCAATGTGATAACCGGCCACGGCTCCTGCCAGATCGTGAAGGGTGAGGGTCGTGTTGAGATCTATCGGGAGCGCGAAATTTTCCAGATCAGTTTTCTCAGGAATGCGGCCGGCTGCATGGAGGGTGAGTCCCAGTCTGCCTGTCGGGTTGATGGTCTCCGTCCCGGCCATGAGCGGGCCGGATAGATGAGGAAGCAAGTTGCCAATATGGAGAAGAGGGGCTTGCAGATCGATCGTAAATCGTTGAGTGGCCTGAGAGAAGCGCCCTCGAATGCTGAGATCCAGAATATCTTCGCTGGCAAGGCTCAAACGCTTCAGAATGAAATCTTGCGTGATGAGATCTTCCTTCGTGTCCAGGGAAATCTTGAGAGACGGCAACGTGGCCGTGAGGGAAGGATCGGCATACATGATGTTTTGAAGTGTGACTTGAAGCCGGTCATGTGAACGGAAATGAACTGGTTGAAATGTTTGCGATACATTGCCTTGAAACGAGGATTTGAGAATAAGGTGTATCGCGTCAAGACTCAGGTTATCAGACGCATGCAGGTCGGATAGCCTTGTTGAGAGCCCGATGGTTCCCCGGAACGCCCCTTCCTGTTCTTGATATTTTGAAGACAAAAGAAATGTCAGTTCTTCCAGGTTGCCGCGTATGCTCTTGTTGCCCCATGTCGCTTTGATGGGAGCAAGCTTGAGTGCGGCTGTGGCTGTTACCCATTCCGGTCGAAAATCATGGTGCAGTGACCCGGTTGCCCGAAGGACAAATGTTTCATGCCTTGGACTAGGATGGATGGTTACGTCTTGAAGGTGTTCCTTTGGGATAAGAGGAAGCCATGCCTGAAGGTGCGGTTGAACACGTAATTCAAGCGAGGCATTCATGCCTGATTTCTGAGATGTGTGAGGTGTGATATCAGCCTTCACATGAAGAGATCCGTAAGGACCGAGATCGAGGTGAAGTTTCTGAATGTGAATCTGACGGGTTTGATGATTCCCTTTGGTATTAAGGGTCAGGTCAAAAGGCAGAGTCACGGGTGTTCCGATACTATCCGGAGGAATCGTGGTTGTGCCGCTGACGTGCAGATTGCCTGAAAAAGGTCCTGTCGTCCGTCCGTCGCCTCCTAGGACTAAGTCGAGATTGTTCAGGCGATATGATTTGAATGTCAGATCGTGAAGGGCAATCTTGGCCGACAAGGTTCCTTCCGTCGGCTGGCTTTTTTGCACACGAATGTCTTCAGCTTTGATCGAAAAATTTGTCGGCCCGAGGTGCATCGCAAGACCGGGAATGTGAGCCTGGATATGAGTGCCGTTAATTGCTCCCTGGATGGTTCCATTGAATTGAGATTCCAGAAGAGAGCCATTGAGTGAAATGGACGGTGTCAGGGTTCCGCTCATCGTTGCTGAGGCGAATTCAGGCGGGATGAAATCGTCAACTAATTTCCTGAGGTGTTCAAGATTGACATGTGTGTCATGAAGAGACAGTTGTATGTCCTGCTGCGTCAGAAAATTACCGACAGTTCCAGAGAGGGTGACCTGGAAGGCCGGATGAGATGCAAGGCTCAGATGTTTCAGCTCAAGGTGTCGGGTCGGGAAATGCATGTGTGTGTCGAATGAGACATGTAATGGCAGTTGGAGATGTTTGCCTTGAAAAGTCACGGCCAGCTGTTCAACCTCAAGAGCCCCGGTGAGATTCACTGTTTCTTTGTCAAGGGCTCCAGCGCTTCGAAAATTTAAATTCTCCAGTTGAATGTGAAGGTCTGGTGAGATGAAAACTTCAATATTGCTATCTGTGATGGCAAAGGTGTCTAGTGCGATCGAAATTGGAAATGCCGGAAGCGTGGGTTCAGCCTGAGGTGCTTGAGGAGCCGTTTCTTGCGGGGGAGTCTCCTTGGTCATTTCAGGAAGGTTGAGGGAAATATTGGCATGATCGAGTGAGACTTCATTAATGGTGAATTTCCCTTGCAAGAGGCCCAGGAGACTGTAATCCAAGGTCAGCCGGTCCAATGTGAGAGGCGGTTGATCCGGTTTACTGAATTCCACTTGATGAATCACTATGCCGGTCAAGAGATTGAAGGCGAGTGATTGAATGGTGACGGTTCCTTCAAGCATCTCAGAGAGGCGGACTTCCAATTCTTGCCGAACGGTATCTGATGGGAACCAATAGGTAAGGAATAAGCCAGCAAGCAGGAGAAGAAGGAAGCCGCACACCCCGATCCCCAACATCCATTTCATGACTTTTGAAGATTTCCGAAGTTCGGGAGGCATCGACTCTTCGTTGAGGTCAACAGTGGGCATAATGAATGAAAATGCAGGTTGCGTGATTGAACGAATGGAGCGAGCGAGTGATTCAGACAACAGAGAAATGCGACTTTCAAGAGTCTAGTCAACTTCGA
>SMVA01447992.1_pt1 | contig 16521 bp, 15 predicted proteins | sample 2456451 | NCBI WGS metagenome assembly SMVA01 (sample SAMN11095933, study PRJNA526329) | marine sediment metagenome | biome: Marine sediment; feature: Surficial sediment; material: Deep marine sediment; isolation source: Hadal surficial sediment | place: Pacific Ocean | collected 2014-05 | depth...
AAATCAACACGGTATAAACTAAAGCGGGGATATAGCCATTTTCGGGGAAAAATTTATTTCTGTAAGCAATCACATTAAATAATACTACCTGAAAAAAAGCAATTATCATTGCCAGGATATGGTAAACGACCGTTGATCTTCCAAAAAGTTCATCCACAAACCAATACACCGCGGCTGACAGGGGGGATGTATAATCCCATATTTCAAAATACATTGCATAGCCGTCGCTCATTCGCTCACCTACAAGCATCCACTGAAGCTCTGGCAAAAGCAGATCGGGACCTTCTATCCAATAAGGCAACCGAAATATTAGCAGGAGCAGGAATGCACCCACAAGTCGGAATGGTTCATTAATTCTGAAAAAATTGAGCATTTATTATACAGCTTTTATCCCTGTAAACTTCTCAATATTGAGAATAAACTAAATTATATGTAATATTTGCACATACCCATATTTTCTCTCAAAAACTGCCGCGTCATGAATGAAAGTAAAAGACAAAAAAAGGTTGCCCGGGCAATTCAACGCGAACTAGGTGATATCTTTCAAAAAGATGTACGACACATTACAGGTCACGCATTTATTACTATAACGGAAGTTGGGATGACACCAGATCTTGGTTTTGCCCGTGTTTACATCAGTATGATGATGGTAGAAAACAAACAAGAGTTAATAGAAAAGATAAACCATCGTAAAAGCGAGATTCGTGGTAAGCTGGGAAATGGTATTGGAAAGCAGATGAGAATCGTCCCTGATCTTGAATTTTTCATTGACGAATTGCAGGAAGAAGCCCTCAGGATGGACGCTCTTATCGAAAGTCTCGACATTCCCCCGACTGAAGAAGACGAAACAGAAGGTAACAAAGATTGAATCTTTCATCTTTTATAGCAATACGGTATTTCTGGTCCGGGAAAAAACGAAATTTCATTAATGTAATTTCTATCATTTCCATGTTTGTCGTATCCGTTGGCACCATGGCTTTAATTATTGTGTTATCCGTTTTTAATGGCCTGGAAGACTTGCTGAAGTCATTGTACAATACGTTTGATCCTGAAATAAAAATTGAAGCTGCGGTTGGAAAATCCTTTGAGGTTACACCTGAATTTCTTGAACAAATTAAAGAGGTGGAAGGTGTAGCAGACGTTGCTGAAGTAATAGAGGATAATGCGTATCTTCGATACAATCAGAGTGAAATGGTGGCTGTGGTCAAGGGTATTAGCGGATCATTTTTGGATAATCAAGAAGTGGAAGATGCAATTGTCCAGGGATCCCTGAAGTTTCATGATGATTCGAATGATTTGGATTATGCGGTTATTGGAAGGGGCATTCAGTACATCCTTAACATTGCTCCCAACAACGACTTTTTTGCTCTTCAACTATTTTATCCGAAAGATCTATCAGGTGGAATAACTAACCCTGAACGGATGTTGAATAAAAAAAATATAATGATAGGCGGGGTGTTTGCTTTGGAAAAACAATACGATGAAAAGTATGTATTTGTACCCCTCAATTTCGCTCGTGACCTTCTGGACTATGGAAATAAAAGAACTTCCCTTGAGGTTAAAACCACTGAGGAGTTTACGGAAGAAGAGGTTCAAGAGAGGCTAAAAACTTTGCTTGGCTCAGAATTTATTATTAAAAACAGCGAAGAACAGCACGCTCTTATTTTAAGGACTGTAAAAATTGAGAAGCTTTTCGTCTACCTGATCTTTACTTTTATCCTCTCTATTTCCTCATTCAATATCTTCTTTGCGCTAAGTATGCTGGCCATCGATAAGAAAAAAGACATTGGGGTGCTGTATTCTCTTGGTGCCGATAATCGGTTGATAAGGGGTATATTTTTAAGAGAAGGAGCATTGATTTCTTTCACAGGTGCTATTTTTGGTATATTCCTCGGGTTTGTTCTTGTTTTGCTGCAACAGGAATTTGGGCTGGTTTCTATGGGGCTGCAAACATCAGTAATTGGCTACTATCCGGTGAAAATGGAAGTATTGGATTTTGTATTAACTGCCATTTGCATTGTAGTTATTACTTTGGCAGCGTCTATCAGGCCCGCCTACATGGCTACAAAATATAATTCATCGCATATCTTATAACTATTTAAAATTTAATTAAATTTTCATCCCTAAAATATTGGGTGGATTTGGGATTTGATGTATTTTGCATGTTGCATTTTAGATTAAATGAAAGTATCTCCTGCAGAACCGTTCCAAATAATTTACTCACTGTTCCAACACGAGTACCTGGGATATTTGTTTGAATCCTTTGTTGTTAAGCTGGGTGAAAATGATCGGTTGACCCTTCAACACCAAAATATTTCTTCAAAAAACGCCAAAGAGTTCAAACATCAACTCGATGAAGCGGACTTCAAATTGATTGAAATCATGGACAGCATGCAGCAGGAGAGCGTGGTTAAATATTTCTCCAAAAAGCAATCAAAGGCAACACCATTTTTTTTGAAGGTCTTTGATAAAAATAAGCCCGAAAAAATACTTCAAACTGAAATTGATGCCTATCTGGAAAGAAGAAGAGCAGATGTTTTATCTAAAATTGCAAACAAACGGCTTTTCGAAATGGGAAACGATGGGGAACCTACATGGCGGGAAATTGAGATTCAAAATAATGCAGCTAAAGTTCTCTTTCATTTTAGAAGAAATGAAGACAACACCCACTACTTTCCAACGATTAAACACGGAGATGAAAAGGTGTTTTTCCAATACAATGATTCGTACCTGGTTTGTAAAAAACCCGCATGGCTGATCGCCAAAAACAAGCTTTACCATTTTGAAGGAAATGTTGATGGAAATAAGATTGCCCCTTTTCTAACTAAAAGATTCATTGTAATTCCACAAAATATTGAAGAAACTTATTATGAAAAGTTCGTTACGCCATTAGTCGCCTCATACGATGTTTTTGCTAAGGGTTTTGATATTCAAACAAAGAGATACACTCCTGTACCAATTCTATATTTTTCTTCTTTCGAATCGGGCAATCAGAAAACATTGGAGATGGCTGAACCGCAGGAAGAATCTCAAATAAGAATTCTATTTGAATTGAAGTTTAAGTATGGTAATTATCAATTCAAAAGCAATAGTGAAGGACCGGTTAGCGTCAAAATGGAGAAGGAGAATGATACCTATATTTTTTACAGGATAAAAAGGGATAAATCATTTGAATCCTCCAGTATCAAATACCTTCGGGAGATTAATCTGCCACTTCAGCATTCAAGGAAAAGCCTGGATCAATCTGCTGCTTTTTCCTGGCTGAATAACTATCGTAACGAATTAGAGAAAAATGGATTTGTTATTCAACAAAAAAATGTCAACGGAAAAAAATACTTCCTGGGAGATGCATCTATCAACATTGAGATCAAGGAAAATATTGATTGGTTTGATATATACGCTATTGTAAAATTTGGGGATTTTGAAATTCCTTTCAATCAACTGCGTAAACAAGTCATGCGTAACATTTTCGAAATAAAATTACCTAATGGTGAAATTGCGGTGATTCCCGAAGAATGGTTCCATGAATACAAAGAGTTTTTCGCCTTTATGGAAGAAGACGATTCTGGTCATCGATTAAAAAAACATCATCTGGCATTGGTGAAGGACCTGGAGGAAGGGAGCTTTGCAAAGGTTTCAATAGATCGCAAACTTAACAGCCTTCGAAATTTTGAAGAAATAGATTCTTCTCTTATGCCCGCCGATTTCAAGGGTGAGCTCAGACCTTACCAGAAAGCGGGTTATGATTGGCTAAAATTTCTGAGTGCATATAAATTCGGAGGATGCCTGGCAGACGATATGGGCCTTGGGAAAACGGTTCAAACTCTTGCCATGCTGCAGGCAGAGAAAGAGGCCGGATCCGGGCCTAATCTATTGATAATGCCAACTTCACTGGTTTATAACTGGGAAATGGAGGCTGCCAAATTTACACCAAAATTAAAAGTACTCGCCTACACCGGGACATTAAGAAATAAGGATGCAGCAAATTTTGCAGGGTATGATCTGATCCTTACATCCTATGGAATTACCAGGTTAGATATCGATTTATTAAGTGAATTTTACTTTAACTATGTGATTCTTGATGAATCGCAAGCCATAAAGAATCCAACTTCAAACATTGCGAGTGCAGTAAAGAAACTCCAATCCAGATATCGACTTATACTTACTGGAACTCCTCTCGAAAATTCAACAATGGACCTCTGGTCTCAAATGAATTTCATAAACCCAGGCCTGCTAGGTGCGCAGAAATATTTCACAAACGAATTTCTAAAACCAATTGAAAATCACCGGGATGAAAGAAAAACCAGAAAACTTCATTCTATCATCAAACCATTTATTCTTAGGAGAAATAAAGCACAGGTATTAAAAGAATTGCCTGACAAAGTCGAAAATGTACACTATAGTACTATGACAGAAGAGCAGCAAGAAAAGTATGAAGAAGTAAAAACCTATTACAGAAATCAAATACTCTCCAAAATTGAAACGGAGGGGGTGAAATCTTCCCAAATGATTCTTTTGCAAGGATTGACTAAACTCCGTCAATTAGCAAACCACCCAAAACTTCTTGATCCGGAATATGCCGGAAGTTCTGGAAAAATGGATGATATCCAGCACATGCTTAAAAGCACGATTGCCGAGGGACATAAAATTTTAATCTTCAGTCAATTTGTAAAACATCTTTCGGTCCTTAGAGATTGGTTAGATGTAGAACAATTGGATTACGCATATTTGGATGGCAAAACCAGGGACAGAAAAGCACAGGTAGAAAATTTCCAAAACGATCCTGATTTACACTTATTCCTGATATCACTGAAAGCCGGAGGGCTGGGGCTTAATCTTACCAAAGCTGACTATGTTTTTATTTTAGACCCATGGTGGAATCCGGCAGCAGAAGCCCAGGCCATCGATCGTGCACATAGGATTGGCCAGAAAAATACTGTCTTTTCCTACAAATTCATAACAAAAAATACAGTCGAAGAAAAAATACTGGCTCTTCAAAAACGCAAACTACGACTTGTGGGAGATTTGATCCAGGAGGAAGCAGGAGTATTAAAAAGCTTATCAAAAGAAGATATTTCAGAACTTCTCAACTAATTACTTTTTTTCAAAGTTTTTGTCCCAGGGTTCAGCTTCTTTTTTCGTGTACTTCCACCGGTCATGAGACCAAAGCCAATCAGAAGGATGCTTTTTTATAATTGATTCCAATTCGCTAGCATATTTTTCAATTATTTCTGTCGGACGCTCCTTGTTATAGGGTGGTTCGCACAATTTTATCATATCAATATGGTATCTGCCCCTGCCTTTCCTGGTCATATGTGGAATAAAAACAGCAGCGTTTTCCATTTTTGGAATAAATTCAACTCCGGTATGAAAGGCAGTGTCATGTCCAAACATTTTTACCCAGATTTTTTTTCCCCCGATATGAGGACGCTGATCTCCAATCAAACCTATACCCCGTATTTCATTTTTGTTTTTCGCAATATTCCTTACAATTCGATCTGAAGAAACCATATCACCGCCAAACCGTGACCGTACCATCAGCATTAAATTGCCAAACGAATCACTTTTTAAAGACTTATAAATACCAACAATTTGATATGAAAATTGAAATGTTCCTGTCAAGTGCATCCATTCCCAATTGCACTGGTGCGTCGCAAGAAAAACCGAACTAAATCCCCTGGTTTTACAATCTTCCACCAAATGTTTATTTGAATAGGATACCCTTTGTTTTAATTCTTCTTTACTCAGAGAAATAGCCATCAACGACTCAATCAAAACGTCTGAAAAATTTTTGTAGAACTTCTTTATTATTCTTTTACGGTCTTTTTTTGAAATATTTGGAAAAGAAATTTCCAGGTTTTTTTCCACAACAGCTCTTCGGTATTTTATAATATAATACGTAACAAAATACAGAAAATCAGCAATCATAAACATGATAAAGGCTGGCAATCTGGAGAATATCTTGATAAAAAACATGTCTCCAAATATAATCTCAAAACCATTACTTTTGCATCAAAGCAGGTCCATGAAAGAAAAAGTTGTGATTATTACAGGGGGAACTTCCGGAATCGGCAAAGCTCTTGCATTTGAATTTGGTAATCATGGTTCCAAGGTTGTAATCACCGGCAGACGACAAGATGCACTTAACAAGACCGAGGCGGAATTGGAAAATGCAAATATTGAATGCATCTCTTTGCAATCTGATGTTTCAGTGGCTTCAGAATGTGAAAAGATGGTGCAAGCAACTTTAGAAAAATTTGGACGAATTGATATCCTCATCAACAACGCTGGAATAAGCATGCGGGCAAGTTTTGAAGACCTGAAACTGGATGTCATTAAGCAAGTAATGGATATTAATTTTTATGGTGCTGTGAACGCCACTAAATATTGCTTGCCGGAAATAATTAAAAACAAAGGATCGATACTGGGTATTTCAAGCATCGCAGGGTATCGTGGTCTTCCGGGAAGAGCAGGATATTCCGCTTCCAAGTTTGCCTTACAAGGTTTTTTGGAGGTGATTCGATCTGAATTGGTTCACAGGGGGGTGCATGTAATGATTGCCGCTCCATCTTTTACAGGGACCAATATTAGAAAAACTGCTCTAACGGCTGATGGAAATTCGCAAGCAGAATCACCACGGAAGGAGGAAAAAATGATGACTCCGCAAGAAGTAGCCAAACGTATTTACGTAGCTACCAGGAAACGAAAGCTTGTGCTTGTTTTTTCTTTAGAAGGCAAACTGGTAAGGTTGCTTAATTATCTGGCCCCGGGATTTCTCGATAAAATGGTATATAAGGCAATGGCAAATGAACCTGATTCACCTTTCCCGAAGGTATAATACAAGCCGTTTCAAAAATTCCTTTTAAGTTTGTTAACTAACTCATTAATTTTAGAATTTGGCGAAAACTAAAACTCGATATTTTTGTAAAAATTGCGGTTATGAATCTGCCAAATGGGTAGGTAATTGCCCCTCGTGCAAGGAATGGAATACTTTTATTGAAGAAGTGATATCCAAGGCTGGAACTACTGTTCCCGCATGGGAATCAAATGGATCAACGCATCAATCTGTTCCAAAAACCCTGGCTGAAATTGACCCCAAAGAAGAGCCACGGATTATTACTGTGGATAAGGAATTAAACAGAGTATTGGGAGGAGGAATAATTCCAGGATCGCTCATTCTCATTGGTGGTGAACCTGGAATCGGTAAATCCACACTCATGTTACAGATTGCCTTGTCTTTAAAAGACCGCAAAGTGTTGTACGTATCCGGGGAAGAAAGTGATCACCAGATCAAAATGCGGGCAGACAGACTCGGAATGACTTCTGACAGCAGCTACTTTCTTGCTGAAACAAGTACATCAATCATTTTTAAACATATTGAAACACTTAAACCCGATATTCTCATTTTAGATTCAATACAGTCTTTGCATTCATCATCAATGGAATCAACACCGGGAAGTGTCGGGCAGGTAAGGCAGTGTGCTGCAGAGTTTATGAAATATGCCAAAGAAACATCTACACCTGTTTTCATCATTGGACATATAACAAAAGATGGAAGTATTGCAGGTCCAAAGGTGCTTGAGCACATGGTGGATACTGTGCTACAGTTTGAAGGAGACTTGCATCACACGTACAGAATCATCCGGACGAGTAAAAACAGGTTTGGCTCAACAGCTGAGCTGGGGATATATGAAATGCATTCAAAGGGATTGCGCGAAGTTTCCAATCCATCAGAAGTACTCATAAACAATTCACATCCGTTAAGCGGGTCGGCCATTGGGGCGACTGTAGAGGGTAATCGACCTTTATTAATTGAAGTTCAGGCTCTCGTGAGTCCAGCGTCATATGGAACACCTCAAAGAAGCTCCACCGGATTCGACAATAAGAGATTAAACATGTTACTCGCTGTGTTAGAGAAGCGCGGAGGGTTTAAATTGAGCCTAAATGATGTGTTTTTAAATATGGCCGGTGGAATCAAGGTAGAAGATCCCGCCATTGATCTTGCTGTCTGTGTTTCCATAATTTCCTCAATGGAAGATATGGAACTACCCGACAAAAGTTGTTTCGCAGCGGAAGTAGGTCTCGGTTGTGAGTTACGGTCCATTAACAAATTAGAAAATCGTGTGATGGAAGCGGAAAAACTAGGATTCAACTCTATCTACGTATCAAAACAAGGGAAAGCGCCAAAGACCACAAAAATCAAAGTGAAATCCTTTGAAAAACTTGTTGATGTTTTTTCAGATATTTTCGGCTAATCAATAAGATTTCCAAATCGTTTATTAAAACCAGAAATACCCTGCAATCCACCGGTATGGATAACAAGCACATTTGGGGCTGAACCAAATTTTCCCTCTTTAATCATATCGATGACCCCAAACATCATTTTGCCTGTATATACAGGATCAAGTGGGATGCCGGTTGATGCTTTGAATGCATTTATAAAATCGATCAGTGTATCATTAAATTTGGCATATCCTCCGAAATGATACTTTTGTTCAAGCTGCCAATTTGTTTTTTGCGACCCGCATTGAACCAATAAATCTCTTACGATTCCACTCAATGAACCATCCCGCACCACGGGAAATCCATGAAAATTTGTTTCTTCACTTCCGCCGGATATCAATCCTGTAAGGGTTCCCCCCGTACCAACCGCAACACAAACGATTTCAAATGCTGGAATACCCTTTAATATCTCAGCAGCTCCGCGAACAGCGAGAAGATTTGTTCCTCCTTCAGGGACCAGATAAAAATCACCAAACTGTTCTTTCAAAGAATTCAGGTAATTTTCACTCGTTTTCAAACGGTATTGACTTCTTGAAACATAGTGCATCTCCATACCCTTACTCTTTGCATACTTAAGTGTGGGATTAATTGGTTCTGTCAATTCACCTCTGATCATCCCAATCCATTTCATACCAAATTTGTTCGCCGCATACGCCAAAGCATGTATATGATTGGAAAAGGCGCCTCCAAATGTTAATATCCCGGAGCAGCCTCGTTTTTTTGCTTCTAATAAATTGTACTTCAGTTTATACCATTTATTCCCGGATATTTCAGGATGAATGGTGTCGAGGCGTAATACAGAAAAGAGCGCTCCCCCGAATTTTACCTGTTGTATTTCAGGAACAGGATTTTCCAAATCAAATTTAAGATCCACTTGATTTTACTCGAGAATGATCGATACATTCTGGCTTATATTCTTTGCTAAATCATCAGTAGGCAGGTCATTCACATCATCACCAAACGGATTTTCGATTTCTTCAGCAATTAATTCCGTCCCCATCAATATATAAAGCAGGAATATTACTATCAATACGGTCCAGTAGCCGTACTCAGCCATAAATCCAAATGGCAACGTGGTTAAGAAAAGGAATATGAACTTCTTTAGAAACATACTATACGAATACGGGATGGGCGTGTTACGTATTCGTTCACACGATCCCACCACTTCCACCATTCCATTGAGGCTTGATTGTATATCCAAAAATTGGTATCCATCAATTTTCTCCTCGTTTTTTAATTCCCGTACTTTATCATACATCATTCTAACCACATAATTTGGCTTATGTTTTTTGGAAATAAACTCACTTTTATATTCTTCACTGGTGAAATTAATACTTTCAAAATTTGGTTCATCGCGGAGATGCTCTTTTAGTGTCTCAGGAAAAAGTCCCAGGAATTGAACAAAAAACGACTTATTTACCGGATCATTACTTAAAATTCCACGAAGTTTCATTGCCATTGAACGAGAATCATTTACAAGCTTACCCCATTGAACACGTCCTTCCCACCATCTGTCATAAGCTGAATTAACGCGGAATACCAGTAATAATCCCAATACTATTCCCATTAATGAATGTACAGCGGCTGTGCTTTTCACATTTATTTCCAGAACATCCTGAAATAAATAAATTACACCCACCGTAAACAAGGAAGAGAAAATTTGTGCAGGTAATAGAGTTTTAAATACCTGACGGGAGTTTTGATGAAAAATTAATGATATCCAGCTCTTTGGATCGTATCTGATCATAATGCCAACTTACAAACAACAAGTGGACTTTTCCAAATGCCAATTATCTTTGCTGCATGGATGAGGAAATATTTCATGATGAGGAAACTGATGATTTGTTTATTCATCACACAATTGTTGTAGACAGTGGGCAATCTCTTCTTAGAATAGACAAGTTCTTAATGGACAGGCTTCCAAATGTCTCCAGAAGCAGGATACAAGATGGCGCAAAACAAGGTTACATTAAAGTTGATGGAAAAACGGTAAAGGCCAACTACAAAGTCCATCCCGGAGAAGAAATTAAAATTTATCTTCCTGAGCCTCCAAGAGATACCGAAGTAATTCCGGAGAACATACCTCTTGACATTGTATTTGAGGACGATTCACTTCTCATTGTCAATAAACCTGCAGGCATGGTAGTTCACCCCGCCTACAACAATTGGACAGGGACGTTAGTGAACGCACTTACTTACCATTTCCATCAGTTACCCACCATGAAAGACAACGAAGGTCGTCCCGGATTGGTACATCGGATTGATAAAGACACCTCTGGTTTGCTGGTAATTGCAAAAACAGAAAAGGCGATTAATCACCTGGCCAAGCAATTTTTTAATCACAGTATCGAGCGCACCTACCAGGCAATTGTATGGGGAGAGCCCAATGAAGAAGGAACAATAAATGTAAACCTTGGCAGAAGTTTAAAAGATCGCCGAATTACAGCTGCATTCCCCGAAGGAGATTTTGGACGACAAGCTGTAACACATTATCGGGTTCTACATATGATGAGATATGTTTCGTTGATAAGCTGTAATCTTGAAACTGGCCGAACTCATCAAATCAGGGCCCATATGAAATACATTGGACATCCGATTTTTAATGATGCTACTTACGGTGGGGATCAAATATTGAAAGGAACGATATTTTCAAAATACAAAGCATTTGTTCACAACTGTTTTAAACTTATGCCCCGGCAGGCATTACACGCCAAAACCTTAGGATTTATTCACCCGGAGACGAACAAATACATCCGGTTCGATTCTGACCTGCCTGAAGATTTTGCAGCCACTATAGAAAAATGGGAAGGGTACATCAAAAATCATTGATGCTACATTAATACACCCATTGCATCTGGTTTAGTCTTCTCAGGAATATCCGTTTCTCCAATCATTTGGAGTAAGTTTATTTCGATAGTCCTACACATATTTGTCATTGGTATATCTGAATTACGATTTTCAAACGGATCTTGCAGGAACCTGGCAATCATATCTATCATTGTAAAAAAGATAGTAACTATGAAGGTTACAGGTATTGACATGGCTCCAATTGAACCAATCAGTCCAAAGGGAATCATTAGTGTAAATAGAAAAACTGCAAGCCTACTTGTAATGCTATACCTGAAGAGGAAATACAGTATTTTTTATCCGCTCACACATACCCATTGAATTACATATGTGCCTGAAAGTATGATCTACTGCCAGTAATTGTACATCATTGACCTCATTTTGATTGTAAAGATTTTGCATTTCTTTTTCCAGCATTTGCAAAATTGCATTTGGGACGTTGTCCTGAGTAATTGCGTATCTAATTTCCTCTTCATTCAAATACTTTGTGACTGCACTAGTGTCGTCTAGATTTCGAAGGCTGTTTGCCAGCGCATAGCAGAATGCCATTTGCTTTTTAGCAATTGAAATAACTCCTGGATTTTCCTTCCCGGCGAACGTAATGCATTGTCTCACTAATGTTCTACTGTCATTGATGATGGCACCCCATATTTTTCTGGCCTCCCACCATCTATGATATGCTGAATTTGTTCTGAACCCTAAAATTAATGAGATTGCAGTACCAAGAACGGTCGGAACTGCTAAAGGAATCGCCATTGACTCAATCTCATAATATGTATATATGAAAAAAATCAATCCTGCATAGAATGAGACAGAAATCACAGGCTTCCATAAATAACCCAATGTTCTTTTTAAAGAATATCTGTAAATAGTATACATCTAAATACTTCTTAAATTTTGAAGGAAAGTCCCCAATCCCCTTTTCCAACTGCTACATCCTTTCCCCCATTCATGTGGTTACACCGACCCCAGGCAATATAATACCATTGTGATCAACATTTATCGAATTAAAAACACAGGGCGAATTCAAGGAAACCTACAAATTTACTTTGCAATTATGCCGGTATTCGCTCTGAAAGTAATGCTATAAAAATAAAATGCTTACAACTCAGCATCTACCTTTTCAGGTTGATGATCAATCCAACTTTCAAGCAGTTTATACCCAAGTGACAGAATGATTGCTCCAAGAAATAGTCCTATAAATCCACTTGTGATAAAACCGCCAATGGAGCCTAAGAAAATTACCATCATCGGAACAGGTGCTCCTTTACCAAGTAAAATTGGTTTGAGAACATTATCCGACGCTCCTGCTGCAAATAAATAGATCGTCCATAAAATAGCTCCCAGAGGAGAGGAAACTGTAAAGAGATAAATAATCGCAGGTATAGTCACTAACGAAGCAGGCAACTGAACAACGGCAAGAATCAAAACAATCATCGTCCATAAACCAGCATAAGGAACTCCGGAAAGTAGCAATCCAATCCCTACCAATAAGCTTTGAATCAAGGCAACTCCGAGGATTCCTTTTGTCACGTTTTTGATTGTTACCTCACTGATTTGAACAATTTGTTCGCCCGGTTCTCCCAGTGCCCTGACGAACAATTTTCTTGAAAAACTTTCACCTTCCTTACCATAGGCTAGCAGCACTCCTGAAATGATAATAGAGAAAGCAAAAGATAAGATACCTGATCCAATCCCAACAACCGATTCAATAAGTGATTTCCCAAAAGCCTCCAATTGGGGCTGGTAGGTCATGATGGCGGCATCCAGATTTGTGGCCGCCATGTTCCAGGCCGCAAAAAGCGGCTCACCAATAACGGGCCAGTCTTTAACAGCAAGGTTGGCAGGGGGGATCTGAAATGTCCCTTCGTGCATATCATTTCCAAATTCCAATATACCACCTACCATTGACTCCATTAGAAAATATGTTGGGAGCAAAAGCAATGTTAAGAACAGCAGGACATATGTAGTTGCCGCTAAACCGCTTTTGCCTCTTAACAGACTTTTTTATTTCACATAAATGCCGGATACAGATATTGAAATAATAATTCCCCAAACCAAAGGGGAAATAAAAGGAGAAAGTATCTGGAAACACCACCCTATCAGAAGAAAAAGTAAAGCGAGCCGCAGGACAATGTCAATAATCGATTGAGCATTTAGGCCATTCTTGTTCGAATCTTGCATACAGCAATCTACTCAGAGCATCCGAAATTGACAAAATCAAATATTAAAAAACTTAAATTCTTCTTAAGCGGATAGAACCAATAAAAAGTTTTAATTCGAAATTTATTTAATTAAATTAAATTCGGACGTTTGTGACAATGGCTTTTTATTGGGGGAAACTACTTGCCAAGCACATACCTGATATTAAAACCATAACCTCCGGTTCTAAATTTAGTTTCTTCCACAATTACAAATACCGGACGCCAATCGGCACCTATCGCAATAGGGGCACCGTTGAAATGATATTCTAATCCAATTTCTCCCGGAATCCCCAAAGTGAATGGATCATCAAAGTTTACAGAGATCCCAAATCCTGCATACCAGTGAAAAGCTTCACCTCCCAATGGTTTATAGAGAAAATCGTAAAGAGCTTCAATAGTTACACCGTTTCCGAATGCCAAATCTGCGTGAACACGGCTAAATTTACCTAATGCAAATATCCCATCTATAGCATAATTAGCTCCTAAAGCATCTCCAAATCGAATTCCAATTTCCTGTGCTTTTACTATTCCGGTAAAGGACACAAACAGCAAAGCAATAATTAATAATTTTTTCATTTGTTACTAGGGTATTTCGGGCGAAGATAATAAATGAGATGCAACTTTCTGATTTTCAACTAATTTTAAACTCTGAATGAATTTTCTTTTCTTTGAACCATGATAGTATTCAAACATGTACCGCTTCTTTTCCTACTAAAATATAATCTGGGATACCTTATCTACATCATTTCATTGTCCCTTATCACGTGGTGGTTGAGCGAAATTTTACACATTTCCAACCCTACCGTATTATTACCATCGATGGCCGTGTTTGGTACCGTACTATCCATTATCCTGGCGTTCAGAACCAATGAAGCATATAACCGATGGTGGGAAGCCCGGACACTTTGGGGAGGACTGGTAAATTCCTCCAGGAGTTTCGCGCGTGAGATTTTAGCGTATCTCAATTCATCAAATACAATATTTACTTCAGAACAGCTGGAAATAGAAAAAAAATCAATTATTTATCGCCACCTGGCATACATCAACAGTTTGCGGATGCATCTGAGGCAGCAAGATATCGGGGATAAGCTCAAACCTTATTTAGCTAAGTCAGAGCACTTGGAGCTCGCTTTCTTCAAAAATATTCCGACCCAGCTGAATGTGAAACAATCAAAACGGTTAAAAGAGATCTATAAAGAGGAAAAACTAAATGGATTTGAGTATGTTCAGCTCAACAATACTTTAAATGCACATCTTGACATCCAGGGCAGTTGTGAGCGGATTAAATTCACGATTTTCCCCAGGCTATATGCCTACTATACCACTTCATTTACCTGGGCGTTTTCAACTGTCCTGATCATAAGTCTGATTGATGAATTCGATTGGCAAACATTGTTGATTCGAGCACTTGTTGCCTATGTATTCCTAGTTGTTAACCAGCTGGGAGCGCAGTTAAAAAATCCATTTGAAAACAAGGCTTCGGATACACCCATGACATCATTATGCCGCACTATTGAAATTGATCTAAAGCAAATGTTAGGGGAAAAAGATCTGCCAAAACCTTTGGAGCCTGAAAACGGGATCCTTCTTTAACTACTCTTCGCTGCCTTTCAGACTGTCTTTTGCTTTATCCAGAAACGGAAATGAAAATCCAATGATGAAGCGCCATCGAGAGTAGAATATTTTTGCATTTTCAGTTACTGGATCCTGCCCATCGTCAATGGTAATGTTCCTGTCTATCGTTTCATTGGCAGTTGCATAGGTAGCTCCTATGGTCAGATCAGCAAATTTTGTTTTAATATCTGTACCAAATCCCATATGCCAGATATTTGCACGAAATGTGGTATTATTCAATACACCTCCCAATTCAGTCAATCTTTTTGGATCTGTGTCCAGTGCAGAAAAATCAGTAGCAAAACTTGCAAACAGAGATACATTGTCATTTAAATACATTTCTAATCCCAACCCTGCATTGAGCACAGATCCAAGTGTTTCTACGACTTCCAACTGCAATGTTTCACCGGTGCTTTGTCCTTCAAATGGTTCTGACTTGAGTATGGTATAGTATGGTATAGCGCTGTACCATTCTGAACTCAAATGTAGTATACTATTTTTGCCAATCTGGAATCCGGCACCAAGTCCGAAAGAAAATGGGGATTTATGCTTGGTCTCCAGATCTTCCTGGTTACTGATTATGTATACATCGTTGGTATTTCCGTCACCAGTAGTGTCTATTCCTGCCAGAAATGTTTCGTAACTGGAAGTTCCGGTTCCCTTCCCTTGTATTTTGGGAGTTGTCATCGTCACTCCAAATGTAGCTTTTTCTGTTTTCCAGCTTAGACCAATTTTCGCAAGTAAGCTATGTGATTCAAAAGTATACCCTCTTTTTTCAATATACATCCCAGTTATGGTCTGGGTTGGAGAGTATGCCTGAAGCTGTAACTTTAGCAAAGCATTTCTATCAAATGAAGAGTAAAATGTAGATACGCCAATGCTTAATCGCTCGTTAAATGGGTATGACCAGCTGAGTCCAATCCACTCGTCCCTGATTTGGTTTGTGGCAGTAAGCTCCCCGCTATAATATTCATCACCTGGTAATGCATTTACATAATCACCAAATACATCAGTTGCAAATGTGAAGTCTGTGTTAAAATCAGTCCTGGAGAGGAATGAGTATGCAAACTGATGACCGGGTAGAAATCCCAGCTTGAAAGTACCGGCTACCAGGGTGGGTCCGTTTCCGAAATCCGATTTTTCAAGGTCAAGGCCATCTCCCAAGCCATTTTCAATCCGAGTTTTGGTATAGTCGTATACCTGCCCCGAAATCACAAAAGTTGAAGATTCCATTTGCGAAATCCTTGCCGGGTTGTAATAAACTGCACCAAGGTCGTGCACACTTCCAATCACGGTTCCATTAAGAAGCATGGATGTTGTACCAAATGATTCGGACCAGTAATGAGCACTTTGGCCAAATACCGGATTACTGAAAATGGCAGATAATAAAATTAGCATGAGTGGCAAGAACTTCTTCATTTCGATTTATTTAATTCGACCGAGAAGTTATTATTTTTTAATGGCTTGGTCAAGATGATAATGAGCTAAGTCACTGCGAGGAACGAAGCAGTCTCCAATCACTGTCACTGCGAGGAACGAAGCAGTTTCCTATCGGTCACTGCGAGGAACGAAG
>SMVA01071120.1_pt1 | contig 16518 bp, 13 predicted proteins | sample 2456451 | NCBI WGS metagenome assembly SMVA01 (sample SAMN11095933, study PRJNA526329) | marine sediment metagenome | biome: Marine sediment; feature: Surficial sediment; material: Deep marine sediment; isolation source: Hadal surficial sediment | place: Pacific Ocean | collected 2014-05 | depth...
ACAAGACTCGTCTCGATCGCCATCTCCTGGCTTGTTAAACGCGACAGTGCCAGCAGTGCGATCATCAAATAGCCGAAGTGAGCGATCGAAGAGTAGGCGAGCATACGCTTGAGGTTGTTCTGTAACAGCGCCAGCAAGTTACCAACGATCATCGATGCGACCCCGAACAATGCAACGATTGCAAAGATCGCGTCGTTTTCTGCCGCGTTGGAATTGAAGAAGTAGCGCAGAACCGCGATGAAAACTGCCGCCTTCGATACGGTCGCCAGATATCCCGTGACCGGCGCAGGTGCGCCCTCATAGACGTCGGGCGTCCACATGTGAAAAGGCACCAGCGACAGCTTGAATGCCATACCACTGACGAACATTGCCTGACCGATGATGTAGATCACTTCCATTTTCGAACCGGTCGTCAATTGTGTCGCGACGGATTCAAAAGTGAGTACACCGGTCGTGGTGTACATCAGGGCGACACCAAACAGCATGATGGTCGAACTTACGCCAGAGAGAATCAGATACTTGAGTGTCGCTTCGAGCGGCGGATGTCCCTCTTCGGGATAGCCAATCAGCGTGTACAGAGAGATCGAAAGAATTTCCAGTCCAAGCAGGACCGCCCCGAAGTGTTGGGCGACCGCCAGAGTCATCGCGCCGAGCGTCGCCGTTGCGAGCAGGATGTAGAATTCCTCGGGCTCCCGCGTTTTGCTCGCCAGATACGAGCGTGAAAGAACTGTCGTCACGAGCGCGGCGAGAACGAACAGCACGTTCATGAACGTGCTGATCTGGTCTACGATCAGAAATTCACCGATCGCGTGTGGTAGATTGTCAGAGCTGGTGATCGTTGCGATGAGAGTGGCGATGAACGTGAAGATGGTTGCCGCGGCAATCAGCGGGGGCCGACGCCAGAAAGAGACGATGAGCAGGGTGATGAGAATGCCGGCCGTGAGCACCAGATGGGGCGCGATCGCGGCAAAATCCTGAGCCGTCACAGGGCGACTCCCAGCGCTGCAATCACCGGCTCTGACAGGTCAAGCACACCCTGCGGGGAGATGCCGAGCCAGACCAGCGCCGCTGCCATGATGATCATGACGCTAAGCTCGCGAAAATCGAAATCAGGCATTGAGGCGATGGCGGGATTTTCCGGCCCCTGAAAAGACCGCTGCATCAACGAAAGCGAGTAGACGGCGGCCACGATTATGCCGACGGCAGCAACTACGGTCAGGACCACGTTGACCTGGAACGCTCCGAGCAACACCAGAAACTCTCCGACAAACGTGCCCAGGCCCGGCATGCCCAGAGAGGCGATTACGAAGAACAGCGTCAGGACGCCCATCCGCGGGGCTCGGGCCCACAGTCCGCCCATCTGACCGAGTTCCCGGGTATGCAGCCGTTGTTGTATTGCACCGGCAAGCATGAACAAAGCGGCCGATGAGAAGCCGTGCGCAATCATCTGAATTACCGCGCCCTGCAGGGCAAGCTGATTCCAGGCGAAAACCCCGAGCAACACGAAACCCATGTGACTGACGCTGGAGTAGGCGACGAGGCGTTTGAAATCCGACTGGCTGTAGGCCATGTAACCGCCATAGACGACGCTGATGGCGCCGAGCAGCATCGCGGGAAAGCGGAAATCCATAGCGGCGTCTTCGAACAGAGGTACGACGAATCGGATCAGTCCGTAGGCACCGGTCTTCAAAAGAATACCGGCTAAGAGAACGCTGCCGGCGGTTGGGGCCTGAGTGTGCGCATCGGGCAACCAGGTATGAAAGGGTACGGCCGGTAGTTTGACCACGAAGGCAATGAAAAACCCCAGCATGAGCCAGCGAGCGGTCGTGGCTGGAATTTCCGCCTCGCGTAAGATTTCGTAGTCGAAAGTCAGCAACCCGCTGACGCTGTAATTCACATAGGCAAGCGTGAGTATCGCCAGGAGCAGAGCCAGGCCGCTGATCTGGGTGAACAGAAAGAATTTCATCGCGGCGTAGCGGCGATTTTCGTGACCCCAGATCGCGATCAGGAAGTACATGGGAATCAGCATGACTTCCCAGAAAAAGAAGAAGACAAAGAGGTCCATGGCGGTGAAAACGCCGACGACACCGGCGAGCGTCCACAGAATGTTGAACTGGAACGCACCGGTGCGGGACTCTATTTCGGTCCAGGAGGAGGCGACCGCAACCAGGCCGAGAACGAGGGTCAGCGCAACCAGCAGCAGACTCAGGCCGTCCATCGTGAACTTCAACGAGATGCCGAAAGCCGGAATCCAGGGCACATTCAACTCAGCGTAGAGACCCTCGGCGCTCGGCCCCGCCAGCCAGAGTGTTGCCAGGTAGCCGGTCAGGGCAAGCAGCACGGCGACGCTGACCCAACGGGGTGCCGCTGGGTGCAGGCGCTCGCTGAACCAGGCGAGGAGCCCGCCACCGAACAACGCGATAATCAGCAGGCTCAGGCTCATGTCAGTACCACCGCTATCAGGACGACGGTCGCAAGGCCCAGGGCCATGTTTGCAGCGTACCAGCGTAGCTTACCGGTCTGACTCGACGCGAACATCGTGTTCAAGCCGCCCGCAACCACGACGATGCCACGGAATATCGCGTCGACGGCATCATTTTTATTGAGTTGGGCGATTGCCACAAATGGATCGATCAGCACTCGCTGGTAAAACGCATCGAACCCCCAGCCGCCAAACCAGAATTTTCGCAGGGGCGCGACCGCCGGTGACCGGGTGAATCGGGTGATGGCGAATCTGCGGGTGCCGAATACCAGACAACCGACGAGGAGGCCGACCAGCGGGACAGCGGCGGTAACCCAGACCATGACACCCTGGTGTTCGTGGGCATCGATGCCACCGTCGGGCAATACCCCGGCCACCGCTGAGAGACCAAACCAGCCGCCAGCCACCGATGCAACCGCAAGAACGATCAGGGGAAGGTTCATGTTGAGGCCGGACCTGTCTTCCGGCTGTGTGACCATCTCGCCGAAAAAGACCCGGAAGATCAGGCGTGAGCTGTACAGTACTGTCAGGAAAGCCGCGATCGCAGCAACCCCCCACAGCAATACACCACCAGCAGGGTGGTCGAGACTGGTCAACAGAATCAGGTCCTTGCTGTAGTAGCCGGAGGTGAATGGCAAAGCGGCGAGTGCGGCCGAACCGATCACCATGCTCGCAAACGGCACCGGCAGACGGCGCCACAAACCACCCATGCGGGAAATATCCTGCTCGTGGTGAACGGCCAGAATGACCGAACCGGCCGCGAGGAACAGGAGCGCCTTGAAAAATGCGTGTGTCATCAGATGAAAGATCGCCGCCGACCAGGCGCCGACGCCGAGCGCGAAAAACATGTAGCCGATCTGACTCATCGTCGAGTAAGCGAGAATTCGTTTGATGTCGGTTTGCACCAGCGCGGTGAAAGAGGCGATGAACAGGGTTGCAAGCCCGACCATCGCGACTGCGAATTGCGCGTCGGCTGAAATCAGATAGAGATCGTGCATGCGAGCGATGAGATAAACACCGGCCGTGACCATGGTTGCGGCATGGATCAGCGCGCTGACAGGCGTGGGGCCGGCCATCGCGTCTGGCAACCAGGTTTGCAGCGGCAGCTGGGCTGATTTGCCGACCGCGCCGCCCAGCAGCAACAGGGCAATGAGCGTGCACATCGGCGAACCACTTTCCCAGCTGGCCTGGGCCCCCGTGAGGATGGCCTGGATCTCCAGGGTTCCAAGCTCGCGGTAGAGCAGAAAGAGACCGATAGCCATTGCCGTGTCGCCGACCCGGGTGACAACGAACGCTTTGCGGGCGGCGTAACCATTTGCCAGATCATCGTGGTAGAAGCCGATGAGCAGGTAACTGCACAGGCCGACCCCCTCCCAACCCAGATAGAGCACCAGCAGGTTGTCGCCGAGGACCAGCATCAGCATCGCGAACACGAACAGGTTCATGTAAGTGAAGAATCTGCTGTATCCCGCGTCGCCCGCCATGTAGCCGGTGGCGTAGAGGTGGATGAGGAAACCAACGCCGGTGATGACGCCGGTCATGACGAGTGACAGGCCGTCCAGATAGAGCGTGATGCTTGGCGTAAAGTCGCCAACGGCCATCCATTGCCAGAGAATCTGTGAGTAGGGTTCACTCCCGGCATCCGCGTAGGCGACACCCACGAGCAGCGTGATGAGAGCCGCCAGCCCTATGGTCCCGGCACCGACCACGGCCACCATCACATTCGGCAAACGGCCTTCGGTCACCAGCAGAATCAAAAATCCTGTCAGGGGCAGTGCCGGAATCAGCCAGAGTAAATCCATGGTGTTATCCGGAGAGCTCGCTGGCGGCGTCGATATCCAGATGCCGGTAACGTCGCTGGAGTTGCAATATGAGGCCCAGGCCAATAGTGACTTCGGCCGCAGCGACCGCAAGCACGAGCATGTACATGATCTGACCGTCGGCTTGCGTCCAGCGTGCCCCGGCTGCGACAAAGGCGAGGCCGCAGGCATTGAGCATGATTTCCAGTGACATCAGCAGGAAGAGAACGTTGCGTCGAATGAGGACGCCCGTGAGGCCGATGAGAAACAGCAGCGATGCCACGATCAATAGATGCTCCAGCGGGATTGCGGTGGCGGTCATCATCAGCTGCTGTCCTCGCGTCTGGCACGCATGTAGCGGCGGCCAAAGTGATAGGCGCCGACCAGCGCGGCCAGCAGCAGGATGGAGGAGAGCTCTACCGCCAGAAGGTAGGGGCCGAACAGCTTCTCGCCCACCGCTTTTGGCGGCACTGCAATCGCCGAGGTTACTTCGGGCATGCCCGTGAGCACGTACAACATCTCCAGAAACAGTATGAAAGTCAGGATGGTCGGACCGATCCATGTGCCTGGACTGAGCCAGCGCGCTTCCTGGCCCGCCGCGGCCGGTCCCAGGTTCAGCATCATCACGACAAAGAGAAACAGCACCATGATTGCTCCCGCGTAGATGAGGATTTCCAGTGCTGCGGCAAACGGTGCACCCAGGAGAAAGAAAATCACCGCGATCGAGAGCAGAGAGACGATCAGGTAGATCAGGGCGTGCGTGGCGTTGGTGCGCGAGATCACCAGCGTCGTCGTGATCACCGATACCGTGGCTGCAATGTAGAAAAGTACGAGTTCCATATTAGGTTTTCCGCTTAGCGCCTCGCTCTCATCAGGGCAGCAAGCTGCGCACATCTTCAGGGCAGCAAGCTGCGCACATCCTTAGGGCAGCAAGCTGCGCATATCCTTAGGGCACCAAGCTGCGCACGTCTTCAGGGCAGCAAGCTGCGCACATCCTTAGGGCAGCAAGCTGCGCACGTCCACCGGCGCCGACTCATTCGCCGCCTCGCCTTTAGCCTTTCCGTCGATCGTTTTTCCGGCGACCCGCCAGAAGCTGTAGTCGGGGTACTTGCCCACTCCGCTGATCAACAGATGCTCTTTTTCGTAGACCAGATTGTTGCGGTCCTGCTCACACAGTTCGAAATCGGGCGTGAGTTGGATTGCGTAGGTGGGGCACGCTTCTTCGCACATTCCGCACAGGATGCAGCGCGAGAAATTGATTCTGAAAAATTCCGGGTACCAGCGGCCGTCGGCACTTTCTGTTTTCTGCAGAGCAATGCAGTCGACCGGGCAGACCACGGCGCACAGATTGCAGGCAACGCACCGCTCTTCACCATCCGGATCGCGGGTGAGGACGATCCGGCCGCGATAGCGTGGTGCCATGTAGGGCATCACCTCGGGATACTGCACGGTTTCGGCGGCACGGAAGAGATGCTTGAAGACTTCCCAGAGTGTACGCAGTTGGCTGAGCATGATCTAGGCCTCCCAGGCAAGCGCTATGGCGCCGGTAACCAGTAAGTTCACGAGCGTCACTGGCAGCAGAATTTTCCAGCCGAACGACATCAGCTGGTCATAACGCGGTCGTGGGATTGCTGCTCGCAACAACACGAAAAAGCAGATTGCCGTTGCCGTCTTCAACGTGAACCAGACGATGGGTGGCAGGAACGCCGGCCCCAGCCAGCCGCCAAAAAACAGGGTCACGATCATGGCGGAAGTGAGAATGACGGAAAGATATTCCCCCACCATGATCAGGCCGAACTTCATGCCCGAATACTCGGTGTGAAAACCCGCGACCAGTTCGTGTTCCGCTTCGGGCAGGTCGAACGGCAGGCGGTGTGACTCCGCGATTCCGGCGATGAGAAACACGACGAATCCCAGTATCTGCGGAATCACGAACCAGACGTCGCGTTGCGCTTCGACAATCGCGTTCAGATTGAACGAACCGGTCAGCATGACGACGCCGACAATCGACAAGCCCATGAACACTTCATAGGTCACCATCTGCGAGGCGCTGCGCAATCCGCCGAGCAACGAGTACTTGTTGTTGCTGGCAAGACCGCTGAGCAGGACGCCATAGACGGCAAGCGAGGTCATTGCCAGAAAAAACAACACGCCGATATTGAGATCGATTATGTGCAGACCCGGACCGAACGGGACTACGGTAAATCCCATCAACATCCCGGCCACGATCGCGGTGGGCGCCAGTGTGAAAACGACGCGGTCGGCAAAGGGTGGCACCCAGTCGTCCTTGGTAAAAAGTTTGACCATGTCTGCGACGATCTGCAGTAACCCGAAGGGGCCGAGGCGGTTGGGTCCAAGCCGGTCCTGCAAGAACCCCAGCAGGCGGCGTTCCCACCAGACGAGCGAAGCCGCCCCCAGCATCGCGCCGAGCAGTACGGGCAGGATCATGATGAAGCCCATCTCCATCAGTGCACCTCTTCCAACGGACGATCGTCCAACAGGCGGTCGTCGCTCTGCGGCCTCTCAATCCCTCTCAATTCATCTCTCGGCCAACTGGTTTTCATTTCAGATTTAAGCACCTGCTAGCCTTTCGCAATCAGTTCCAGCGGCATGTCCCGCTTGCGCTGGAATGCGGGATCCGCACGCAGGGACACAGACTCTGCGGGCGGACCGCCGCCGGAGCCTGGAAATCCGAGAGTCATGCCAACATTGCCGGGTGCGATCGCCACTTCGATGCGAACCTCGAAGGCCGCCTCAAACTCGTCGCATCGAACTCCGTCACCGGCATTGACACCGAGCCGCGCCGCATCATCTGGATGCAGCAGCACAACGGGATCGCGCGCGCGCTCATTGATGGCTGGCGAGTGCATTGAAAGTTCATCGCTGCCAAAAATGTGTTGTAGCGGCAACACGCGATATCCATCCGCGGCTCCGGCCGTGGCCGGAGTCGCGGATGCAGTGGCGGCTGATGGAGAGTACGGCGCGTGCTGCGAGCTAGCCGGGTCAGTGTCACTGATGAGGCGAACGCCGGGGTTGCCGCCGAGTAGGGCACCACCGACTTCCTCCTGAAATTTGAAGACGGATTGATTCGAATTCCAGCCCGGTGCCCAGACATAGGGAATCAGTTCTCCAGGCTGGTTGCGATTCAGGCCTTCCATCGAGTAAGACAGAGGCGTCTGATCATCCACCCGGGTTTTCGGTTCGTGGATGTTCACATCCGCAGTCATCGCGGTGCGGCCGCTGTAGCGGTGTGGTTCGCGCGGGATACGCATACCGGCCGTGTTTCTGAAACTTGCCGTGGGGGCAACGGCGATCGCGGCGCTCATCCCCGGCGCTTCGGCACAGGTGGCCAACACGTCATCGACGTTTTGCCAGTCGAGATCGTTGCGGCGAGCGGACGTTGCAATGCGGCTGAACCACTCCCAGCTCGGTGCAATGTCTGCGGCCGCTGGAAACACTTCGTAGAATCGTTGCGCCCGGGTCTCAAAGTTGACGAAGCAGCCGGTGGATTCGGCGAACGTCGCTGCCGGCAGGACGATGTCCGCCCGGTCGGCCGTTGGCGTGTCCAGACAATCCAGCACGACGAGATTTTTGATCCCCGCCAGCGCCCGCTCGACCAGAGCGCCGGACGCGCGCCGGAACAGATCGTTTTCGGCCACGATCAGCGTGTCGATGTCGCCACTGGCAGCGGCCTCGAGCAGGCTCTGCATGTCCCAGCCGGTGGCGAGCATAGCCGTGCCGTAGGTATTGGCTTCGGGCGGCGCAAGCAGCAACGCGGCATCGCTGCCATTGTCGCGCAGTGCCCAGGCCACATTGGCGGCGGCCTTTATGACGCTTGCGTCCTGCGTACCGAAACCGGCGACGATCAGGGGTCGTTGCGCGGTGGTCAGCGCCTGCACTGCGGCTGCGACAAATTCAGCAGCCGCTGCGGTAGCCGTTGCAGCCGCCGGATAGCGCGGGTTGATGGCGTTGGCGATATTGAAACCAGCTGCAGCGATGACCTCGGGCGAACCGTGCAGCCGGCCGCTTGCGATGTCGTCCAGTCCCGTGGCGGCAATTGAAGCGATAAGGAGTGGATTTTTCGCACCCTGGGCATGGCCGCGGACGCCGGCATCCTGCCATTGCGGGATGCCGGCAATCTTCGCCATCGCAAGCTCGGTATTGCGCACACTCTGGCGCAGTGCCAGAGCGATTCGCGGCGCCGTATTGAGCACGTCCTCGCCGAGTATCACAATCGCGTCTGCGGCTTCTACCTCTGCCACGTTCGGCAAGCGTGCCGCCCGTGTCCGGTAGATGCTCAGCGCCAGCTCGCTCATCTGCGCTTCGGCACGGCTTAGACCGTTGCAGAAATTCTCTTCGCCAACCAGCGCCTGCAAGGCGGTATTGGTTTCCAGCGACGCCCGCGGCGAGCCGATGCCCGCGACCCGGCCACTGGTCAGCAGTGTCGTCACTGCGGCAACGGCGTCGGTTGGCGTGAGTTGATCGAAGAGGTCATCCGCCGCTCGCTTGCCGGGCTGTCGCAAGCGCCGTTCACTGTTGACGAAGTCGGCGCCAAAACGCCCGCGATCGCAGAGAAAGTAGCCGTTGATGGCGCCGTGATAGCGATTGTGAATTCGCTTCAGACGGCCGTAACGCTCACCGGGAAACACGTTGCAGCCCACCGCGCAGCCAGGGCATATCGAAGGAGCCGATTGCAGATCCCACTTGCGGGTATAGGTTTTGCCGAACGGCTTATCGGTAAACACACCCGTCGGGCAGACCTCCACCAGGTTACCGCTGAAGGCATTTTCGAGCGTTCCATCGTTGGCGCGGCCGAAGTACATGCGGTCTCTCGAACCAAATACCTGCAGATCCTCGCCGCCGGCGTAGTCGTGGTAAAACCGCACGCAGCGAAAGCAGGTGATGCAGCGATTCATCTCGTGAGCGATGAAAGGTCCGAGGTATTGATTGTTGAAAGTGCGCTTTTGACCGCGGTATTTGCGTACGGTGTGACCGGTTATGAGCGTCATGTCCTGGAGATGACATTCACCGCCTTCTTCGCAGACTGGGCAGTCGTGCGGATGGTTCTGCATCAGCCACTCGATCACGGATGCTCTGAACTCGCTCGCCTCACTCGCCGCAATTGATATGCGCGTACCGTCGCTGGCAGGCGTCATGCACGCCATCGTCAGGCGCCCCTGCTTGTCGGTCTCGTCGCGATAATGAATGACGGCGCACTGACGGCAGGCACCGACGGAACCCAGGGACGGGTGCCAGCAGAAGTAGGGCAGCTCGAGCTGGTGCGAGAGGCAGGCGTGGAGCAGGTTCTGGCCGGCTTCGACTTCATAGGGTTCGTCGTCGACGTAGATCGTAACCACGACTCAATGTGCTCCTTGGCGGTAGGGGCAGTGCCCGGTTTGAATATGTGACTCGAAATCTTCCCGGAAATACTTCAGCGCGCTTGTAAGCGGTTCGATCGCGCCAGTGGCGTGCAGGCAGAACGTGTTGCCCGGCGCGCCAATGAAGGCTGCGTTTTTTTCGATCTGCTCGATATCACCGGGTTGTCCGCGGCCTTCGTCGATGTCCGTCAGAAGCCGTTCGAGCCAGGGCAGGCCCTCGCGACACGGCGTGCAGAACCCGCAGGATTCCTGGGCGAAAAAGTGCTGCAGGTTGATCGAGATGCCCACCGGACACACAGAGTCGTCCATTATCATCATGGTGCCTGTACCCATCCGGCTGCCTGCGGCTTGAATCGAGCCATAGTCCATCGGCAGATCGAGATGTTCCGCGACGAGAAAGTCGGTTGATGCACCGCCCGGAAGAATACCTCGCAACGCAAAGCCTTCGCGCATGCCGCCGGCGTGGACATCGATGATCTCCCTGATCGTCGTGCCGATCGGCAATTCCCACAGTCCCGGCGAGTTCACCCGGCCCGATACGCCGTAGAGTTTGGTGCCTGAGTCTTCGCCACTGCCGAGATCGACAAACCATTCGCTGCCAAAGCGGACAATGGCGGGTACGTTGCAGAGTGTTTCGACGTTGTTGACGATGGTCGGCCGGCCCCAGGCGCCGCTGGCGGGAGGAAACGGTGGCTTCGTGCGTGGATGCGCCCGCTTGCCTTCGAGCGCGTTGAGCAGCGCGGTTTCCTCACCGCAAATGTAGCGTCCGCCGGAAAGATGAATTCTCAGCTCCAGACTATAGTCGGTGCCGAAGATGCGGCTGCCCAGGTAGCCGAGTGACTCGGCTTCCTGTATTGCCGTCAGCAACCGCCGGAATGGCTCGTGATACTCACCGCGCATGAAAACGTATGCCCGATCCGCCTGGATGGCGTAGGCCGCGATCAGAATGCCTTCCACCAGCATATGCGGGTCGTTTTCGATCAGGAATCGATCCTTGAAGGTGCCGGGTTCCATCTCGTCACAGTTACACACGAGATAGGTATGACCGCTGTCCGCGTCATCCTGTGGCACGAAGCCCCACTTGACGCCGGTCGGAAAACCCGCGCCGCCGCGACCTCGCAGGTTTGAATCGGTGACCAGTTCCCGGATGGAGGCAGGTGTTTGTTGCGTGAGTGCCTGGCGTGCCGCCGCATAGCCTTCGGCGGCTTGGTACGCAGCCAGGTCGACGAATCCACCGGCTGCCGTCATGCGTTGTGTCAGAGGTCTGTCTGTCATCACTCGTACCCGCTGAGGATTGATTCGAGCGCGTCAGGACGGACGTCGCCGACAAGATCTTCGTCGATCAGCATGACGGGAGCACGATCGCATGCACCAAGGCAGACGATCGGCAACAGAGTGAATTTGCCATCTTCCGTGGTTTCGCCGGGTTTGATCTGCAAGTGGTCCTGCAACGCGGTATTCACGTTTTGACATCCCATGACATAGCAACTAACGCTATCGCACACCATGATGACATGGCGACCAACGGGAGCCCGATGAATGAGGTTGTAAAAGGTCGCAATGCTGTCGAGCGATGCGGGCGACATGCCCAGCAGTCTGGCGATCGCGTTGAGACTTTCATCGGAAATCCAGCCGCGCGCCTTCTGCACAATCTGCAGCGCCTCGATCGCAGCGGATTCACGATCCGGTAGATGCGAAATTTCGTTTTCGATCGCGCTGACTTCTTCATCGGACAGCACCTGGATGATGGCTTCGCTCATTTCAGCGCTCTCTTTTCATCGGTCAACCCTCAACGGTCGACGTCCGCCATCACGAAGTCGATGCTGGCGAGGATCGCGATGAGATCTGCGATCAGAAATCCGCGGCTGATGAGCGGGATCATCTGCAGATGCGGGAACGATGGTGTGCGGATGCGGGTCCGGTAAGACATGGTGCCGCCATCGGACACGAGATAGTAAGAGTTGATGCCCTTCGTGGCCTCGATGGCCATCGTGCACTCCGAGGGCGGGATGACGGGGCCCCAGCTGACGTTCAGAAAGTGTTGAATCAGTGTCTCGATATCCTCCATGGTCCGTTCTTTGGGTGGTGGTGTGGTCTGTGGGTGCAGCGCCTTGTAGTCACCCCCGGGCATGTTGTCGAGGCATTGTCGAATGATGCGCAAGCTCTCATGGATCTCGTCCACGCGGACGCGGCAGCGGTCGTAACAGTCGCCGTTGTGGGCAATCGGCACGTCGAAATCGAATTGGTCGTAACCGCCGTAGGGCCGCTTCTTTCGGAGGTCCCAGTCGCAGCCGGTGGCCCGCAGGCCGGGTCCGGTGACACCCCAGTCGAGCGCTTCGGCGGTGTCGTACTGGCCGATACCGATCGTCCGGCGCTTGAAAATGGAGTTCTGCATGGACATCCGTTCGTATTCGGCGAGACGTTTGGGCAGGTAGTCGATGAAATCGCGGACCATGGTGTCCCAGCCTGCCGGCAGATCCTCGCAGACGCCGCCGATTCGGAACCAGCTCGGATGCATGCGGCCACCCGTGATCGCCTCGATGATGCTGAACAAGCGCTCGCGGTCGGCGAACATGTATAACACCGGTGACATCTGGCCGACGTCCTGCGCAAACGTGCCGTAGAAAACGAGATGGCTGGAAATGCGGAACAACTCCGCCAGCATGATGCGGATCACCTGTGCTCTCGGTGGCACTTCTATGCTGGCCATTTTTTCCACGGCCATGACGTAGGGCAGGTTGTTCATCACGCCGCCGAGGTAATCGATCCGGTCGGTATAGGGTATGAACGTGTGCCACGTCTGCCGTTCGGCCATCTTTTCGGCGGCTCTGTGGTGATAGCCGATATCCGGCACCGCGTCGATCACGACCTCGCCGTCGAGCTGCAGGGCAACTCGGAAAACACCATGCACGCTCGGGTGATTCGGACCCAGATTGAGGAACATGAAGTCCGTGTGCTTTGCCTCCCGGCTCATGCCCCATTCTTCGGGTACGAACCGCAATTCTTCCTGCTGAGCCTTTTGAAATTCCGGCGTCATCTTGAACGGGTCCATCTCTGTCGCACGCGCTGGATGTTCCTTGCGTAGCGGGTGGCCTTCCCACAACGGCGGCGTGAGAATTCTCTGCAGATTTGGATGATCGTCGAAGACGATGCCGAACATGTCGAACGCTTCGCGTTCGTACCAGTTCGCGGACTGCCACACCGGGGTCAGACTCGGCAACCGGTTGTCGGCGTCGCTGAGCGCGACTTTGATTCGAACATCTTCGTTTCGGTCGAGCGACATGAGGTGATAAAAGGCCGTGAAATCGGCATCGGGCTGCCCCGGGCGATGTTCGCGCAGGCGTTCATCGATGGCGGAGAGATCCAACAGCAGCGGGAATGGCCGTTTGATCTGATTTTTCAGAAAGCGCATGACCGGCAGCAGGCGATCTTTCGCAACCCAGAACGTCGGTATGCCATCTACCGTATGCTGGTAGAGACAATCGGAGCCGAATTGTGCCCCAAGCTCCGCCGCCACGCCTGTATCCGTGGCTGGTTGATCGGCCAGTTCCGACATTTTCTGCCTACTTCATCCGGTGGTCCGTTCTAGTAGAACTCAGTAGTTCTCCAGACAGTGGAGCGTCACCCACGGTTGTGGGCTGAGCCAGTGTGGTAACCGCCATGCGCTCGGGCGTGCGCAGGTCGCGTTGACTGGGTTTGGCGACACGTGCCGCAGCGCCGGTTTCATCGAACACCCAGGCCAGCGGCCGGCGGTCCTTCTCGACGGCTTCCTGCAGCAGGATGATTCCCTGCAGCAACGCTTCCGGCCGTGGCGGACAGCCGGGGATGTAGACGTCAACCGGAAGAAATTTATCGACACCCTGGACGACACTGTAGACGTCGTACATGCCACCGGAATTGGAGCAGGAACCCATAGAAATGACCCAGCGTGGCGCCAGCAACTGATCGTATAAGTGTTGCAGGACCGGCGCCATCTTGCGGAAGACAGTGCCGGTTACGATGAGCAGGTCGGCCTGACGCGGCGTTGCGCGCATGATTTCGGAGCCGAACCGGGCGAGGTCGTGGCGCGGTGTCAGCGCCGTGGCCATTTCGACATAGCAGCAGGAGAGCCCAAAATTGAATGGCCAGATGGAGTGGGCCCTGCTCCAGGCCACCAGATCCTGTAATTTGGTCACCAGAACGCTGTGGGCGAGATCCTCGTTGAATGCGTCCTCGATCGGTTGCATCGACGCATCGGGCTCGATTTTGATCAGGCGCCAGCGCATCAGCCGGTCTCCTGCCGGGTGGCAAAGGAGCTGCGCTCGCGGCGGGTCAACATACCCCAGTCCAGAGCGCCGGTGCGCCATTCGTAGACGAGTACGATCAACAGAATCGCGATGAAGGCACTCGCCCCGAAGTAGCCGGCCCAGCCGAGCTCAAAAAAGGCAACGCCCCAGGCGAAGATGAAGATCGTCTCGAGATCGAATATCACGAAAAACATGGCGATGAGGTAAAACTCGATCGACAGTCTGGTCTGCTGCGCACTGCCGACCGGAACGATGCCGGATTCGAATGGCATGTCGGTAGCCTCGGTATGGCGCGACTTGGCACCGAGCAGCCAGGCGGCGATGAGCGTGATGCCCAGCAGGGCGGCCACTGCCATCGCGTACAGCAGAAACGGCCACAGATTCTGGCCGCCAAGCACGTCGCCGGTGAGTGCAGCGGCCTGCGTGAGCGTGTTCGCAGTCGCGGCAGGATCGGCGATGCTGGCTAAAGAAGTGGCAAAATCCTGCCCTGCCGCATCACTGGAGACCACGGCTAGTTGGGGTGTATTGACTGACGTGTTGCTTATTGGTTCGCCAATTGTCTTACCGATCGTATGGCCCAAACTCGATGCCACTCCTGCCCCCCCCCACAGTTGTGATTACGCACAGCACGACTTTTCGCTAATTAGGATAGCCTTTTTTCCGCGGCGTGCGTAGTCGCAAATACGCAAATGGTTATCGCAGAGTGCAATCGTTGCTCGCACTGGCAGCGTGTTGCAAAACACGCTGCCAGTGTCGTGACAGAAGCTTGCGCGCATTTTTTCGACGCACTGCCAGCCGGCCTCGCGAGGCGCGTCCGGGCCGTGACCGGCACCGCGAATCCCTCTCCATGCGGCAGGCCGCTGGTGGCGCTTCAGAGGCAATAACGCAGCCCCGAATCGTCCGCCAGGGCACGTCTTGCCATACGCTGCGGTCTCTGACAGACTCTCCGGCAGAGGGGTCCTTTTTTGAGATTGCCAGCGATTCAGCCTGAACGTCTGTGGAATAAGAAACGGGAATTTAGAGGCAACGGGATGCGCATAGGTGCGTGGTCCTGGTTGCTGCTTTTGCTCGTTTCGTTGCAGGCACCAAATCTACTTGCGGTAGAAAAGGGTGACCTTGCGCCGGATTTTACCCTCCCGCCGTTGCGTGCCGCCGATATTGCAATGGCACAAGCCGTTTCGTTATCAGACTTTCGAGGCAAAGTTGTGTATCTCGATTTCTGGGACTCCTGGTGTGGACCCTGCCGCGAATCGCTCCCGGCGCTGGATGCACTGCGCGCCGAGCTACCTGGAGACGCGTTCGAAATCGTTGCCGTGAATCTCGATGCCGATCCTGCTGCCGGTCGCCGCTTTCTGGCGCAGTATCCGGTGGCTTATCCGGTAGCCAGTGACCCGGCGGCAAATTCTGCGGCCACCTATCGACTGCGCGCGCTGCCCACATCATTTCTGATCGGTCGTGACGGTGTGGTGCGACACATCCATCAGGGATTTCGCAAAGCAGATATCGGCATGATCAGAGCCGAACTCATCGAGCTGATCGCGGCGGACTAATTAGCGCAAGGTGAATCGAGATAGAACCGAACTAAATAGAACCTAAACAAAAAGCAACAACACAATTAGAAATAACAGATCTGGCACGTGCCGACGTGGACGTTGTCGTAGGGTTATCAGCGTTATCAAGGGGTATAGGTAGATATGGCGTTAGTGATTGCACTCATTGTCCTGACTGTCGGCTCTGTGGCGTTCCATTTTATAAGCCCCTGGTATCTGACGCCGCTGGCGTCGAACTGGAGCGCCATCGACTTCACACTGGACGTTACGTTCTGGGTGACGGGGGTCGTGTTTGTCGCGATCAACGGATTCATGGCGTACGCGGTCTACCGCTATCGCTATAACAAGGACCGGCGCTCAGAGTATCGGCCCGAGAACACGAAACTCGAACTGTGGCTCACAGGGATTACGTCGGTTGGCGTCGCGGCAATGCTGGCTCCGGGGTTGTTTGTCTGGGCGGAGTTCGTAACGCCACCGGATAACGCCTCTGAAGTTGAAGCGGTCGGCCAGCAATGGCATTGGAGTTTTCGCCTGCCGGGTGCCGACGGTAAATTCGGTGCGGTGGAAGCGCGCTATGTCACTGAGGCCAATCCCTTTGGTATGGAGGCTGACGATCCACACGGTCAGGATGACGTTCTCGTGGATGGTAACGAACTCCACCTGCCGATTGATCAGCCGGTGAAAGTACTGCTGAGGTCAAAAGACGTCCTCCACAACTTCGCGGTGGCGCAGTTCCGGGTGAAGATGGATCTGGTACCGGGCCTCGTTACTTACCTGTGGTTTACCCCGACGCGTACCGGTGAGTTTGAAGTGCTCTGTGAGGAACTCTGTGGCGTTGGCCATCATACGATGCGCGGAATGGTCGTGGTCGATGAGCAGGCGGACTACGATGCCTGGCTTGCAACGCAGCCCACCTATGCCCAGGTGCTGGCGAGAGTACCGGGCGATCCGCAGATCGGCCGGGCGCAATACGCGGTCTGTTCTGCGTGTCACGGCCAGCAGGGCGAAGGCAATCCGCTGCTC
>SMVA01078265.1_pt1 | contig 16518 bp, 8 predicted proteins | sample 2456451 | NCBI WGS metagenome assembly SMVA01 (sample SAMN11095933, study PRJNA526329) | marine sediment metagenome | biome: Marine sediment; feature: Surficial sediment; material: Deep marine sediment; isolation source: Hadal surficial sediment | place: Pacific Ocean | collected 2014-05 | depth 0-1...
CCCAAATGCACGGAACGCCCAAATGCACGGAACGCCCAAATGCACGGAACGCGGAGAGGGAGCAGGGTCGTCCCTGCTCCCTCAACATCTACATCCTGTAACCGGACAAGCTCGGGTCGCGATCTCCTCAACGACCCGCGCCACAAAATCATCGACATCCACGGCGCCAAGATCGCCACCGGAACGTTCTCTTACGGCCACCTTATTGGCCTCCTGCTCCCGATCTCCGACCACCAGCATGTATGGAATTTTCTGGCCCTGTGCCGCACGGATCTTTGCGCCCATGCGGTCGTTGCCGTCGTTGACCTCTGCACGCACGCCAGCGGCGCGAAGCTTTTTGACAACCTCCTCGCCAAACGGGATGTGTCTGTCGGCGATCGGGATTATGGTTGCCTGCACCGGAGAGAGCCATATCGGCAGGGCGCCAGCTGTGTGCTCGATCAGCACGCCCATGAAGCGCTCAAGCGATCCCAGCATGGCGCGATGGATGACAACCGGGCGTTGCAGGGTTCCGTCCTCCGCTGCGTACTGCAGGTTGAACCGTTCCGGCAGCGAGAAGTCCAACTGCACCGTGCCGAGCTGCCATTCACGGCCTAGCGCGTCCGGCACAAAGAAGTCGATCTTCGGCCCGTAGAAAGCGCCCTCGCCTTCCTCCACATCGTACTTGCGCCCGGAGGCGTCAAGCACCTCGGTCAGGCTGGCCTCGGCCGTGTCCCACATCTCGTCGGTGCCGACTCGTTTATCCGGTCTCATGGACAACGCCATTCGGAACTCGCCGAACCCCAGAATCGTGTAGGCCTCGTCCAGCATGGCGATGAAGGAGTTCACCTCCTGCGCTATCTGGTCAAGCGTGGCGAAGATGTGTGCGTCGTCCTGTACGAAGGTGCGTACCCGCATCAGGCCGTGTGTAACTCCGGAACGCTCATACCGATGCAGCCGTCCGAAATCGGCGTATCGAATCGGCAACTCACGGTACGAGTGCGTATTTGCCGCGTACAGCATCGCCGCGGCTGGACAGTTCATCGGCTTCACGCCGAACTCCCTATCGTCCACGTTGATCATGTACATGTTGTCCAGGTAGTTGTCGTAGTGCCCGGACTGCTTCCAGAGGTCTGTGTTAAAAATCTGCGGAGTCGTCACTTCCTGGTAGCCGTACTTCACGTACAGCTCCTTCACAAAGTCGATCAACTCGTTGAGGACGATGGTGCCCTTTGGCAGGAAGAATGGGCTGGCCGGGGCGATGGGATCGAAGAAGAACAGGTCAAGTTCTCTGCCCAGCCGGCGGTGGTCCCTGCGCTCCGCTTCCTCGATGCGTTCCAGATAAGCATCGAGCTCTTCCTGGCTCTCCCACGCCGTGCCGTAAATGCGCTGCAACATCTCGCGTTTCTCATCGCCGCGCCAGTACGCGCCAGCTACGGAAAGCAGCTTGAACGCGCCGATTTTGCCCGTGGACTCGGCATGACGTCCGGCGCACAGGTCTTCCCACGACTCGTGGCTCCAGACGGTGATCTCCTCATCCTCCGGGAGATCGGTAATCAGCTCGACTTTGAACTTCTGATCTTGAAATCGTTCTAGAGCCGCGTCACGGGTGAGCGTCACGCCGCTGAAGGGCGTGTCAGCTTTTACCGTCTTCCGCATCAGGGCCTCGATCTGCACGAGATCCTCAGGGGTGAACGGTCGTGAGACCTCAAAGTCGTAATAGAAACCATCATCGGTCGGTGGCCCGATGGCGATCTGCGCCTTCGGGAACAACTGCATCACCGCCTCCGCCATCACGTGCGCGGCGGAATGCCGCATGCGGTAGCGAAGGTCTGAGAGTTCTGGGAGGTCTGAACTGGCGTCAGCTGACGATTGCTGAGCGGACATGACGGGACTCCTGATAAAAACGGCCAGCGTTTTCGGCCGGTGCCGGGGCGAATCACCGCTCGGGTGGGCGATCCGACTGAAACGATTGACATGCGCGCTCGCCGTGATGACGTTCACGCCTGGGATCGGGCGCGAAACCCGCTATGCGGTGCGCGCCCTCGTAGTCAATGTTCGGCCCGGAAATGGAGTCATAGGATCAATTGTGCAAGTACGTGTCCGGTGGAAAGTAGTGGTGGGCGATGGGGGACTCGAACCCTCGACCTCAGCGATGTCAACGCTGCGCTCTAACCAGCTGAGCTAATCGCCCGTACTACCATCTCGAACAAGGATTGTAGCTGACAGGGGGCCGGGCAGTTAAGCCCGGCCCCCTTTGTTATTTCGGTATTTCGGCATTTTGCTTCTTTAGAAGCCTGAAACGTCCGGATTACCGGCCTGAATTACCGGAATGGCGATTAATCGTCTCCGCTGGGCGTCTCCGCTTTCTTGTCCGACTTGGAGTCCGTCTTGGAGCTTGACGAGTCATCGCCACCACCGATGATGGCGGACAGCAAATTCGCTATTCCCTCGCCCTCGCCGGATGATTTCTTGCTCGTGTCCAGGGTGACCGGGCTTCCGCCGTTGGTGGCCGCGGCTGCGTCCGTCTTCGGAGCGGCATCCGGATCTGGCACGCCGCCGCCGGCTGCGACGAGCGCTGCTTCACCACCGAAGGAGGCGAGTGCCTCCTTGAAGGATGGCGGCGCTTGTGTCGTTCCGGTGAGGGTGCCTTCAATCCGGTTCGTAATCGTGTCAAGCCCCAGCTTCTTGCGTCCCTCTTCAGAGCGGTCTAGCCGTGCCGGGATCAACCGGCCGATGATCACGTTTTCCTTGAGTCCTAGCAGGTGGTCTACGGAGCCGTTCACAGCGGCTTCCGTGAGCACCCGTGCCGTCTCCTGGAAGGATGCGGCTGCGAGGAAGCTCTCGGTGTTCAGCGATGCACGAGTTACACCCAGCAGTACCGGGCTTGCCGTTGCGGCATCGCCTGATGCAGCGATCACCTTGTTGTTGATCTCTTCATAGACGAGCCGGTCTACGAGCTCACCCGGCAGCAGGTCGGTGCTTCCGGGCGTGTCAACGCGGACCTTGCGCATCATCTGGCGAATGATCACCTCGACGTGCTTCTCGTGGATCGGCACACCCTGTGAGCGATACACCCGGAGCACTTGCTGGGTCAGGTAAGCCTGCGCGCCCTGGTGGCCTTCAATCCGCAGGATGTCCTGCGGAGACTTCGGGCCGTCGGTCAGCGCTACGCCGGCCTCTACCTCGTCGCCCTGGTTCACCAAGATGTGGGCCGCAGCCGGAATGGCGTACTGCCGTTCCTCGCTGTCTTCCCACGTCACCGTAACTACGCCCTTTGAGACGGACGCCGTACCACCGGCCTCTGAAACAATCTCGTCCGGCAATGCCAGGGCGAGCTCTTCATCGGTCAGTTTTACGGTCTTCTTGATGCCGATGATCGGCGTGCCAGCATCCACCCATGATCCTGTCTTGATCAGCGCCTTGTGGCTGGACGGAATGTCGTAGGTTTCGCTGAACGTGTCGGAGTTCCTCACGGTCACAAAACGGCTATCCACGGTCTCAGACAACTCGATGGTGCCATCGACCTCGGTGAGGATCGCCATACCTTTTGGCTGACGGGCCTCGAACAGCTCTTCAACCCTCGGCAGACCGCTCGTGATGTCCACCGCACTGGCAATTCCACCCGTGTGGAACGTGCGCATGGTCAACTGCGTGCCAGGCTCGCCAATGCTCTGCGCTGCGATGATTCCTGCGGCTTCTCCAAGCAGCACCTGCTGACCATTGGCCAGGGATGCGCCGTAGCAGCGCTGGCACAGACCTCGCGTCGCCTCACATGAGAGGGGCGATCGGGCCAGTACACGCTCAACACCGGCGTCGATGATTTCTGCCGCTACCGTTTTTGTCATCAGGGTGTCGATGTCTACCATGATCTCGCCCGTCTCCGGGTGGATCACGGGCATCGCCGGGTACCGGGACACGATCCGCTCAATGAGCGGGATGTCCAGTTCTGACGTTGCCGCATCAAGCCACACTCCGTTGCCGGTGCCGCAGTCCTCAAACAGGACGATAACGTCCTGCGCAACGTCCGCGAGTCGGCGGGTGAGGTACCCACTGTCTGCGGTACGCAGAGCGGTGTCAGCCAGTCCCTTGCGGGCGCCGTGAGTCGAGATGAAGTACTCGAACACAGACAGGCCTTCACGGAATGATGATCGGATCGGCAACTCGATAATCCGGCCCTTCGGGTCGGACATCAGGCCACGCATGCCGGCCATCTGTTTGATCTGCTGAATGTTTCCTTTGGCGCCCGAGCGGGCCATCATGTAGATCCCACCGTAGTTCGGGAGTTCTTTCTGAACCGCTTCGGTGAGTTTGTCGTTGACGGCCATCCAGATGTTGACCGCTTCCTGGTACCGGCTCTTCTCATCGATCATTCCTTGCAGGAACAGGTCATCGAGCTTGGCGATCTGTGAGTCGCCTTCAGCCAGGAGTTTGGGCTTTATGGCGGGGACAACGATGTCATTTATGGCGATCGTCGTACCGGACTGCGTAGCGTAGCGGAATCCGATGTCCTTCAGTTCGTCAAGGAACTCAGCCGTCCGCTCGTTTCCGAGCGATCCGTATGCCTCACTTACGAGCCCGCTGAGCGCATCGGAGTCGATCAACTTGTTCTGGAATCCGAGTTCTTCAGGAACCGTCTCGTTGAATTTGATCCGGCCGACAGTCGTCGAGATCACTTCTCCGTTTTCTGGAGAACGAACGTTGATCCGCTCTCGCAGCCCGATGACGTCAAGATCGAACGCCAGTTGCGCATCGGCGAAATCGGTGTAGACGCGGAGAATTTTCTCGTCCTCATTTTCGGAGGATTCAGAAGTTTCTACCTCGTCCGAGATTTCTGAAACGTCGGCGTCATCTTCGGAGTCCGTCTTCTCCAGATCCTCTCCATCCACGCTCGTCAGGTAAAAATTGCCGAGAACCATGTCCAGGGTCGGAGAAACGATCGGTTCGCCAGAACTTGGCGCCAGCATGTTCCACGTGCTGAGCATCAACCTCTGCGCTTCAAGGACAGCTTCGCGGGAAAGCGGTACGTGGACCGCCATCTGGTCGCCGTCAAAGTCCGCGTTGAACGCCTTGCAAACGAGCGGGTGGATCTGAATCGCCATACCTTCGACCAGAATTGGCTGGAAGGCCTGGATGCCGAGCCTGTGCAGGGTCGGCGCACGGTTCAGGAGCACCGGCCGGTTCTTGATCACCTCTTCGAGGATGTCCCAGACCTCCGGGTGTCTCCTCTCCACCATCCGCTTTGCGCTTTTGATGTTGTGCGCGTAGCCGCGGACGACAAGTGCGTTCATCACGAACGGCTTGAACAGCTCAAGGGCCATCGTCTTGGGCAGGCCACACTGGTGCAGCTTGAGCTTCGGGCCAACGATGATGACCGATCGGCCGGAGTAGTCGACACGCTTGCCGAGCAGGTTCTGACGGAAACGGCCCTGCTTGCCCCGCAAGAGATCGGTCAACGACTTCAGCTTGTGGTTGTGGCTACCTGAGATAGCCCGGCCACGCCGGCCGTTGTCGATCAGCGCGTCTACCGCTTCTTGCAGCATGCGCTTCTCGTTGCGGACGATGATTTCTGGCGCCTGAAGTTCAAGCAGCCTCTTCAGCCGGTTGTTCCGGTTGATGACACGTCGGTACAGGTCGTTCAGGTCTGATGTAGCAAATCGGCCACCGTCCAGCTGCACCATCGGGCGAAGCTCGGGCGGGAGCACAGGGAGCTGGGTCAGAACCATCCACTCCGGCTTGTTGCCGGACTTGACGAAAGCTTCGATAACGCGCAGGCGCTTAATGGCCTTCTTGCGGCGCTGACCGGACGTGGTCCTTACCTCATCTTGCAGCCCGTCACGGAGGGCTTCCAGTGACTGTGCAGAGAGGATTTCCAGGGTGGCTTCTGCTCCCATACCTGCCTGGAACACTGCACCAAACCGGTCTCGAAGCTCGCGGTACCGGGACTCGGTGAGCAGGTCCAGGACTGCGATCCCGTGCAGCTCATCGATCTTGGCGCCGATCTCTTCTTCAACAGCGGTGCGTTCCTCAGTGAAGCGGTCTTCGACGGCCATCACCTGGGACTCGACCGGGTGTGCCGAGCGGATAGCCCTTTCAGCTTCAAGCTCTTCAGCCATCTGCTTCTTGGTCTTCTTGCGCGGCTTTCGGACTTTCTTGGGCTTTTCGCCCTCGGCAAGCGGTTCGGGCTCGGGCTCGGGTTCCGGCTCGGGCTCCGGGGGAGCGGCGGCACGGATCACACCGATAGCCTCTTCGGCTGCGGAGTCAATACGTGTCGTCTCTGCGACGAGGTAGCTCTCGAGTTCTTCGAGCGCCCGCTCGCGCGCGTCCTCATCCACGCTGGTCACGATGTACTGCGCGAAGTAGAGGACGCGTTCCAGGTTGCGGGGCGAGATGTCCAGAAGAAGGCCAAGCCGGGACGGCGTGCCCTTGGAGAACCAGATGTGCGCTACCGGAGCTGCAAGCCTGATGTGGCCCATGCGCTCACGTCGCACTTTGGCGCGTGCGATCTCAACGCCACAACGGTCACATACGACGCCCTTGTAGCGGATCTTCTTGTACTTACCGCAGTAGCATTCCCAGTCCTTTGTCGGGCCGAAAATACGTTCGCAGAACAGTCCGTCTTTTTCCGGGCGGAGCGTCCTGTAGTTGATGGTCTCTGGCTTGGTTACTTCACCAAAGGACCATGCCCGTATCTGCTCCGGCGATGCCAGGGAGATGCGTATTGCGTTGAACTCTGGACCTGCCTGTGTGGTCATTCGTCTACCTGTCCTCTCCACTCCATTGGGCCGTCTGGCGCTCCGGGGTGTCTCAGGTTCTGGCTATTAACGTCGATAAAAGGAGGTCACTTACTCCTCGGACTCTTCCTCGGTTTCTTCGTTATCTAGCTCTGCTTTAGAGGGTTCAGAATTTTCTGCCTTTGGATCCTCGGAATTTTCTTCGGACCCTTCCGAGACACCGTCATCTTCAGTTTTCCCGCTCTCCTGGTCTGAGGACGAGTCTGAAGACGATGATCCTGACGTTGGGGAGTCGGTCCAGCCATCTGCGGCAAGTACGGCCTCGTCCTGCACGTCGGTTGTTTCCGCGAGCAGACTGGCCGCTGCGGCGAGTGCCTCTTCGTCAACGGTGCCTTCGCCCCACATCCCGCCTGCTGGTCCGGCAGTGAGGGTACTCTTTGTGATGTCTCCAGACAGCGCAAAGTCATCCTGCTCCAGGTTCAGAAGCTCGACCGAGAGGCCAAGACCCTGAAGCTCCTTGAGCAAGACGTGGAACGATTCCGGAACGCCGGGGTGGATCACATCCTCGCCCTTGACGTTTGCCTCGTAGGTTTTGACACGACCGTCAACGTCGTCTGACTTGACCGTCAGCATTTCTTGCAGGTTGTACGCTGCGCTGTAAGCCTCTAGCGCCCACACCTCCATCTCACCGAATCGCTGGCCACCGAACTGGGCTTTACCACCCAGAGGCTGCTGCGTGATCAGGGAGTACGGACCCGTTGACCGGGCGTGGATTTTTTCTTCAACAAGGTGGATCAATTTCAGGATGTACATCCTGCCGACGGTGATCGGCCCGTCGAAGCCCTCGCCGGTCCGGCCGTCGATGAGATCCATCTTTCCGAATACCGGCGCGGATTTGCGGGTCGCCTTCTCCAGCTTCCTCGCCTCGTCCATGAGCTCCCGGCGACTCTGCCCGTTAACGTGTACGTCGCTGTTTTCCTTGAGCCACATTCCGAGACAGGCCTGGCTGGCGATTCCGTCTTTGGATTCGTCAAACAGTTCGTCGTACTTTTGGCCGCGCTCCTCAAGCCACGCGCTGACCACGTCCTCGTTGATGGTCGATTCATCCAACCTGCGCCGGTCTATGGCGCCGGACTCGTTGACCATCCACGCACGTGCGAGCGCGTCCTCAAGAGCGACACCCGTGGTGCCGTCAAATACCGGCGTCTGGGCGTCGTAACCGAGTGTTCCGGCGGCCCAACCGAGGTGTGTCTCAAGCACCTGTCCCAGGTTCATGCGGGACGGTACGCCGATCGGGTTGAGGAGGATATCCATCGGGGTGCCATCGGGCAGGTGAGGCATGTCCTCACGCGGGAGGATCTTGGCGATCACACCCTTGTTGCCGTGGCGTCCCGCCATCTTGTCGCCCTCGGTGATCTTTCGTGTCGTTGCAAGCCAGCAGCGCACCAGTTTGGTGACGCCGGCGGGAAGATCGTCCCCGTTTTCCTTGGTCAGCACTTTCACGTCAATGACCTTGCCGCGCTGTCCGTGCGGTACCTTCAGCGAGGTGTCACGCACGTCGCGTGCCTTCTCACCAAAGATGGCCCGGAGGAGCTTCTCTTCCGCCGTCAGCTCGGTCTCGCCCTTCGGCGTGATCTTGCCAACAAGGATGTCGCCCGGCTCGACGTAAGCGCCGATCCTGATTATTCCCTCTTCATCCAGGTCACGCAGGCTGTCTTCACCAACGTTCGGGATGTCACGGGTAATCTCTTCAGGCCCGAGCTTAGTCTCCCGCGACTCTGCTTCGTGTTTGCCGATGTGGATGGAGGTAAACCGGTCATCCTTCACCATGTCTTCGGACAGGATGATGGCGTCCTCGTAGTTGTAGCCCTCCCAGCTCATGAAGGCCACGAGGATGTTCTGGCCAAGGGCCAGGTCTCCGCGGTCCGTAGACAAGCTGTCGGCCATCGGCTGACCAATCTCAACAATGTCGCCCTTGTGTACGATCGGGCGCTGGTTGATGCATGTGCCCTGGTTAGAGCGCACAAACTTGGTCAGCGGATACTCGATGATCTGCCCGGACTCATCGCCCAGAACCTTGATCTCAAGTCCGGTCGACTCGATGACAAGCCCAGCCTCTTCAGCGAGTACTACTTGCCCGGAGTCACGCGCAACGCGTGACTCCATGCCGGTCCCCACCACGGGCGCCTGCGGCTTCAGTAATGGAACCGCCTGGCGCTGCATGTTTGAGCCCATCAACGCACGGTTGGCGTCGTCGTGCTCGAGGAACGGGATCAGCGCCGTAGATATGGATACGATCTGCATCGGCGAGATGTCCATGAACTGGACGTTTGACGGATTTTCAAGGGCGAACGACTCTCCGATACGGATCTCGGCCTGGTCGCCGACGATCTGCATCTTCGAATCAAGCTCCGTGTTCGCCTGGCCGATGACGTATGTCTCTTCTTCATCAGCGGACAGGTACTGCACGTCGTTCGGGTCTGAGGACACGAACGCCTTGACGCCAACGGTCTGCGCCGGCATTTCTGCAAGTTGCTCTGTCATGCGTCGAGGGATACGACCACCGGCCCGCATCAACTCTTTGCCGTTCTCATCCAAGAGGGCATCGAGCACGTTATGTCCAACGAAGTCCGGATCGTCCGTGGACATCTCGTGGAGCACTTTGCGGTACGGCGTCTCAAGGAAGCCGAAGTCGTTTGTGCGTGCGTATGTGGCGAGCGAACCCAACAGTCCAATGTTTGGACCCTCAGGCGTCTCGATCGGGCAGATCCGGCCGTAATGGGAGTGGTGAACGTCACGGACATCAAATCCGGCACGCTCACGTGACAGTCCACCCGGGCCAAGTGCGGAAAGGCGACGCTTGTGCGTCAACTCTGCCAGCGGGTTGGTCTGGTCCATGAACTGCGATAGCTGGGAGCCGCCGAAGAACTCACGAACGGACGCTACGACGGGGCGGATGTTGACCAGAGCGGCCGGCGTGGTTGTCGCCGGGTCTATCTCTGTTGTCATCCGTTCCTTGACGACGCGCTCCATACGAAGGAGCCCGATCCGCAACTGGTTCTGGATCAGTTCACCAACGGCTCGTACACGCCTGTTGCCCAGGTGGTCGATGTCGTCCTCGCGGACCTCTCCGTTGTTGATGCGGATCATGCGCCGGATAAGGGCGACCATGTCCTCTTTGACGAGCGTCCGCTTTTCGGTCGTGGCCTCGTCGCCGAGCTTGCGGTTCAGCTTGTAGCGACCTACACGTCCGAGGTCGTACTTGCGGGGGTTGAAGAACAGGCTCTCGATGAGGGCCTTTGCGTTTTCAACGCTCGGCGGCTCACCCGGTCGTAGCCTGCGGTAAAACTCAACAAGAGCCTCGTCCTGGTTCGTGACCGCCGTGTCACGCGCCAGGGTGGCGTCAATAAATTGACGATCCGGGTTGGTGTCGACGTCCTTGAACAGCTCCTTGATTTCCTCGTCAGAGCCGTATCCAAGTGCGCGGAGCAGGGTGGTGATCGGTGTCTTGCGCTTGCGGTCCACCTTGACCGACAGCAGGTCCTTGTTGCTGGTCTCAAGCTCTACCCATGCGCCCCGGTACGGGATCAACTTGGCGTTGCTGAGTGCGCGACCGCTGGCGGGGTCTATGTCACGTGTGAAGTAGGCGCCAGGCGAACGGACAAGCTGAGAGACAACAACACGTTCGGCGCCGTTTATGACGAACGTGCCGTTGCGCGTCATCATCGGTACGTCGCCCATGAACAGGGTCTGCTGCTTCTTCTCGCCTGCGGAGTCGCCGGACTTGACCTCTAGTTCTACCGTTACGTAAAGCGGCGCTGAGAAGGTGATCTCCTTCTGGCGGCACTCACGCTCGGTGAACTTCGGCTCCCGGATTTCGTGTCCGAGGAACGTGAGGGCGAAACGGCCTCCACTGAAGTCCTCGATCGGGGAAATCTCTTCGAACAGCTCTCGAAGGCCGTCCGTTGTGAAGTAATCGAATGATCGCAACTGAACCTGGATCAGGTTCGGTACGTCCATGATGTTCTGAATGTGGTTGAAGCTCTTAACGTTCCTGTAAGAAGTATTACTGGGACGAAGGTCAGCAACGACCATATTTACTCTCCTGATGTTCTCGAAACCACGATCGTTTCGCGGTTGTGTTCCCTACGTTCAAAAGCCGAAGTGTTGTCCCGTTGCCCGATTGAGTTCCCGTGGAGCCTTCATCCGCATACGCGCGTGAACGCAGATAACGCCCGGCGCGGACGCGCGCGGACGCAGATTTTGGAAACTACAAATTTGGATGTACGGGTGGGCAATCCGTAACAGTCACACCTCGACAGATGAAGATCATACGGCTACCCAATCGTGGCGTCAAGCTAAACAGAGGGCGCTTCCGGTCGTGACGGTGCGTTTGACTCTGAAATATTCTGGGAACGTAACCGGGTTTCAGAAGATAACTTCAGGCTATGGCGATGATAGCAAGTCCGCCAACTACCATCCCCGCAGCGATCAGTTTTTGAGTCACCGCTCTCCGGTTGAGCGTTTCTTCTCGCAGTAACGATGTTTTCCATGCAAGAAACACCGTGGCCAGGAATACGAACAATGGCGTCGTACTGGCGAACGCGTTTGCCAGGGACACCGGCCCGGTGGCGATTGCAAACGTGATCAATGCCATCGCCGTCGTCGCGGCTCCGGCATCGATGGCGAGCGCCGTGAACTGGCGCCTGGACCACATGAAACGGCCCAGATCCACCAGTATCCCCTTCCTGAGGTTCATAACCATCAACATGAAGGACATGCCCCCGCTACGAAGCGCGAGGGCGTGCCAGAAGGACAGGTCGTCCGTCACTGTTTTGAGCAGTATCTGGGCCAGGGCGATGATCACGACCGCAATGCCCAGGTACGCGAGCGATCCGCTGAGCCGTATCTGGCCGGCATCCGATAGCCGGATCGCAGCGAGCACCGCTCCACCGATCGCAAGCGCTGCGGCGATAGATTCAACCAGAGAAAGGCTCTCGCCGAGCAGTACGACGGCGAAGATTACGACCAGCAGCGGGTGTGACTGTGAGATGGGCGTGACCCGGGACACTTCTTCCCGGCTCAGTACCCAGAGCAGGAGCGGCGCACTGACGCCCCACATAAGGCCAACGCCGATTCCACGGACGTACACGTCCAGGGCCGCAGATGGGAACGGGTTGACGACGGCGACGATGATGACGGTCGCCAGGGTCTGAAATCCGATGAACAGGAGAAACCCGCGTACCCGCAGGCCCATCCCCGTCATAATCACCTTGTCGGTAATGGTCACGACGGCCAGTAACACGGCGCTTAGAAGTGCTGCGACCGCCCAGTCGATGATTGTGACTCCCCTGGCTCAGAACCCCTGGTTTCCCCGATTGCTCCGAGCCAAAGTTGCCAGAACTGCCAGAACTGCCAGAACTGCCAGAACTGATGGAACTGGGGACGCGGGCGGGACAATAGTAGACCCGTGACAGAAGGGCTGGATACAGGGAATCGCTAGATGAAGTTGTGGCGTGCGGAGAGCGAAATACACCGGTTGTTCGCAACTGGAATCCGCTCATGTTGTCGCATACAGTGCCGCCATGCGTTACAACACCGTCATCGTCGGAGCGGGATCAGCCGGCGGAATTCTCGCCACCAGGCTCTCCGAGAACCGGGATCACACCGTCCTTTTGCTAGAGGCCGGGCCGGACTACTCATCTCTCGAACGAACCCCGGAACCTATACGCAACGGCATGACTCACGCAGGCGATGTGATCATCCGGGAGCGTCACAACTGGAACTTCACGGCCACGGCAACGCCTACAGCGCCACCGATGTACGTGCCGCGTGGCCGGGTTGTCGGCGGATCAAGCGCCATCAACGGCCAGATTTTCTTGCGCGGCGCGCAGGAGGACTATGACGGTTGGGCAAAGGCCGGGAACGATCTCTGGTCTTTCCGCTCCGTGCTCCCTGCGTTCCGAAGGCTGGAGACGGATCAAGATTTCCATGACGATTTTCACGGCGATGCGGGACCGATTTACACTCGAAGGTTTCCCCGTAACGAATGGTTGCCGGCGGCCGAGGCGTTCTACACGTCAGCCCTTGAGGCGGGGTTCCCGGACTGTCCGGACCACAACAACCCGGATACGACCGGTGTGGGGCCGGTGCCGTTGAATAATCGCGGCGGCGTTCGCATGTCCACCGCCGTGACCTACCTTGCGGAGGCGCGCCCAAGGCTCAATTTGACGATCAAGGGTGGTTGCCTGGTTCGCAGGGTTCTGTTTGACCGCAGTAGTGGCCGCCCGCGGGCCATCGGGTTAGAGGTCGAGTCCGGTGACGAACTGTTCAAGATCGAGGCCGACGAGGTGATCCTGTCAGGTGGACCCGTCGGATCGCCCCACGTCCTGCTGCTCTCCGGGGTCGGACCTGCGGACCAGATGGAGGAGTGCGGGGTACCGCTTGTCACGGATCTTCCCGGGGTGGGGCAGAACCTTCGTGATCACCCGACTGCGTGGGTGGAGCACAGGCTGGCCGAGGACTATCCGTCAGACGCGTTTGGAATTCCAGATCAGGTGTGTCTGCGTTGGACTGCCCGGGGCTCTGACCTCGTGAACGACATGATCCTGTTTGCTACACCGTTCGATATCGGCATCTCGAATGGACGGCCCGAGAAACCTATGGGGAAGCCAACGGGCGAGCTGGGACTACGCTGGCGTTGCCGGGTGAACCTGGCCTACGGGGCCGGTGAGTTGCGGCTCGGGTCGTCCGACCCAAAAGATCAACCACTGCTCGACTACAACTTCCTTTCGGACGAGCGAGACGTTGTACGACTTCGTGAGGCGGTCAAACTCGCCATGAAGATGGCTGAAAGTCCGTCATTCAACGGGATTCTGGGAGACCTGATCGAGCCGACGTCCCCGGATATGGAGTCGGACGAGTCGCTGGACGCATGGATGAAGAGGCGGGCACAGACGGGGCATCACATATCGGGTACTTGCAAGATGGGGCCGGAGGGTGATCCGATGGCGGTGGTGGATCAGTACGGCCGCGTCCATGGGATAGACGGCCTGCGCGTCGCCGATGCTTCGATCATGCCTGACTGTGTGCGCGCTAACACGAATCAGACTGCCCTCATGATCGGCGAGCGTATCGCCGAACTAATGTAGCGAGGGCGTTACGTTTGGGACAAAATGTCTAACGTTCCGGTCCTGACAGGGACCGAAGACCGGACGTCTACTGAGTTCTCCGCTCGGTGCCTGTAGCTCGCGGACTACTTAAGACTCTGCGTCCTCGTCGATCCAATCACCCCGCACTACCCAGAGCTCGCCCGTATCGGTTTTGGCCGAGTACAGATCAGATTTGTGTTCTCGAGAGTACGCGACCCGGATGATGAGGTCCATTTCAACACCGCGTAGATCTTCAGGTATGTCGCCTGAATCGTCACACGTAAGCCGTACTCGGTCGCCAACCTTATATGTCCGCTGCACACAAACCTCCAACAGATTATCGAAGGGAGTATTGCGATTTCCCAGCGTTTCCTTTTAGTAACAAGTAGGGCGTGATTCCTCTGAAGCAATCGACTTCTGGACGGTTTCGCGGGTCTGTATCAGCGAGCGGATACCGGGCATGGAGCCGTGGATCGGGTCGCGGATGGTGAGCGACGCGATGCCGTGACGATAGGCGACCAGGTGGAACCCGCAACCCCGATGGGCCGATCTGGAAAGGTAGCGAATATTTCCGTGATGTGGCCTGTGGCTACTACCGGCATACGGAGCCGTCGTAGATCGGCTCGTTTAGACGTATGTCGCCATTTCTGATCTTGAGATTGAATCCGCAGTCTGGATTGGTGCACACCCATGCTTTGAACTCAATGTCCGAGCCTATCGTGCCAAAATCTGATAACGGGACAAGGTCTCCGGCATTACATGCCCTGCACTCGGCGAGTTCCCATGGTGACATTCTTTACGCGTCCTCTGCTGCTTCCCTGAAACGTTCGGGAACTAATTTTTATTCGGTGGCAAAGACTACTCGCGCCTAAAATCAGCGGCTACTGTGGGTACTACTTGTTCGTCAACCCATTCGGATCACACGAACAAGTAGTACAGCGGAGCTTCAACGGAACATTTTGAACGCGGTGTATGTGATTTACAGCCGGTGGTAGCTTGAACTGATGGGACGTGAGTAAACTGCCTGGCCCGCCAGTGAGCGACATTCGGCGGATCACTATCCCCAGTACGGTTTCCGTGTAGAAATAAAAACAGGCCCCGCACTGCGGGGCCTGTTTTTATGTTTGATATGGAGGCGACGGGCGGATTCGAACCGCCGAATGGAGGTTTTGCAAACCTCTGCCTTAGACCACTTGGCTACGTCGCCGTTACATCCGGTTCAACCGGGTGCGGATTATCCATTCGTTCTGGTCGGTTCTGGTCAATTATGGTGCCGAGGGCGGGACTCGAACCCGCACGCCCTTACGAGCACAGCGCCCTCAACGCTGCTTGTCTACCAATTCCAACACCTCGGCTCAGGTACTCAGGTTAAACGTGTGGCAGGGGCGGAGGGACTCGAACCCCCGGCCTTCGGTTTTGGAGACCGACGCTCTAGCCAGCTGAGCTACGCCCCTTTGTCACCGGCACACCAGCGCCCGTTCATGTGACCACATACGCACGTTTCACCGACCTAGAATCATACCGCAGCACTCGCGGGCCGGACAACCTGTTTTTCTTTAATCCCAGGCAATTTCAGGACAGGTGGGGGCGGGCCGGAGTCAATTCGTGAAAAAGCGGCCAGCCCCGGTTAGAGGCTGGCCGCTTTTTCGTATCGCTCGTATCGCTGGGCTGAGCTCAAGCGCCCAGAACTAAGCGTTACGCGTCTTCGCTTGTGGTGAGTGCGTCGAGATCCCGTTCACCGGTCCTGACCCTGACCACCTCAGCGATTGCGGAAACGAAAATCTTTCCGTCGCCCACCGTTCCCTCTTCTGAGGAACGGGCGGACGCGATGATCGTCTCCAGTACTTCTTCTTTTTGCTCTTCCGGAACAACAGTCACGAGGAGCGTCTTTGGCAGTGACGACCGATGCGTCAGCGCCGCGCCGCGTCCCGTGAAGACTTCAACGCCCCGCTGCTGGCCCTGGCCGGTTACGTTGACGAAATGAAATCCACCGCAACCGATGCTTTCCAATGCCGTCGTGACGTCGTTGACCTTCTCGGGTCTTACTATCGCCTCAATTTTGACCATCATTTTTAGTACACCCCTTTACAGGGATTGGCGGTTCTGGAACCACACCACATCGTTGTGTGTAGTTCTGGCTCCAGAGCCGCGCCCGTTCCCATGTTGATGCCCGTTAAGGGCGGTTAATCGGCTCCGTCAGACACATACGCACGTTCTCCGTGGTGCGATATGTCCAGTCCGGCGCTTTCATCAGCTTCATCAGCTCGTAATCCAAGTCCCGGAATGATGTCCAGGATCTTCAGGATTATGAATGTGGCGATGAACGAGTAGCCCATGGTGGCGACCACTGCGACGAAGTTGTCGCCGAGCAACTCAAACTTACCGTCGATGACGCCAACTCCGCCGACGGCGAAGATCGCCGTGGCAAGTGCGCCCCAGATGCCGCCGATTCCGTGGATGGCGAACACCTCAAGGGCGTCATCGAACCCGAGCTTGTGCCGGTACAAGACTGCGATGTAGGTCAGGATGCCGGCACCGAAGCCAACTGCGAGACCGCCCATCGGGCCGACAGACCCGGCGGCCGGCGTGATCGCCACAAGTCCGGCTATCGCACCGGTGGCGGCGCCGACTGCGCTCATCTTGCCGGTCTGGAG
>SMVA01010289.1_pt1 | contig 16517 bp, 13 predicted proteins | sample 2456451 | NCBI WGS metagenome assembly SMVA01 (sample SAMN11095933, study PRJNA526329) | marine sediment metagenome | biome: Marine sediment; feature: Surficial sediment; material: Deep marine sediment; isolation source: Hadal surficial sediment | place: Pacific Ocean | collected 2014-05 | depth...
AATCTGCGAGGAAGCCAGCTGCCCCAATATCGGCGAGTGCTGGTCCCAGCGCCACGCCTCCTTCCTGATCCTCGGCGACACCTGCACCCGCGCCTGCGCCTTCTGCAATGTGCGCACCGGCATACCCGGCCCGGTCGATGACGCCGAACCGCAAAACCTTGCCGAGGCCGTCGCCATGATGGGCCTGAAGCATGTCGTCGTCACATCCGTCGACCGCGACGATCTCGACGATGGCGGTGCCGGCCATTTCGTGGCGGTGATCGCGGCGATCCGCAAGCGCGCACCGGCAACGACGATCGAGGTGCTGACGCCTGATTTCCTGCGCAAGGACGGCGCGCTGGAAAGCGTCGTTGCCGCCCGGCCCGATGTCTTCAACCACAATCTGGAAACCGTGCCCGCGCTGTATCTGACCGTTCGGCCCGGCGCCCGCTATTTCCACTCCATTCGCCTCCTGCAAAGGGTCAAGGAGCTCGATCCGGCGATGTTCACCAAATCCGGCATCATGGTCGGGTTCGGCGAGAGCCGCAACGAGGTGCTGCAGGTGATGGATGATCTGCGCTCCGCCGATGTTGATTTCCTGACCATCGGTCAGTATCTGCAACCGACGCGAAAACATCATGCGGTCATGGATTTCATCACGCCGGAGGCCTTCAAGGCCTATGAATCGACCGCCTATGCCAAGGGCTTTCTGCTGGTATCCGCCACTCCGCTGACGCGCTCCTCGCACCATGCCGGCGAGGATTTCGCCCGCCTGCGGGCGGCGCGCGAAAGTCGCGTGGCATAAGGATCCATGGCCGAACGACAGCGGTTCCATGCCGCGATTTGAGACGACGCACCGTGTTGGCCATTCCGCCGAGGCGATGTTCGATCTTGTCGCCGATGTGGAAGCCTATCCGCAGTTCGTGCCCTTGTGCGAGCGGCTGGTGGTGCGCGCGCGGCGGGCTGAGGGGGAAGCGGAGATTCTCATTGTCGATATGACCATCGGCTACAAGGTGATCCGCGAGACCTTCGCCAGCAAGGTGACACTGGAGCGTCCGGCGCTGGTCATCCGCGCTGATTATCTCGACGGCCCGTTCCGGGTCATGGAGAACCTTTGGACCTTTACGCCGGCCGGGGAGGGCACCAGCGATATCGGATTTCGCATTGCCTATGAATTCAAAAGCCGCGCCTTGGCATTGCTGATGGGAACGATGTTCGACCGCGTGTTCCGGGCATTTTCCACCGCATTCGAGAAGCGCGCCGATGTCGTCTACGGCAAAGCCGGGCCGGGGCGGGAAGGCAAGCCCTGATACCAGGGAGCGCTGGTCGTCGCCGTTATAAAAGCTCGCCGGCAAGCGCCAATGCGCGCTGCACGCATAACAGGCGGATCTCGCGCCGCGACCGGTCGCCGAAAAGCTGTTTGTCGTGGACAAGGCGCCCGCCACGCCGCGCCACGGCCAGATGGACCAGCCCGACCGGTTTGTTTACCGATCCGCCGCCGGGGCCGGCAATGCCGGTAACGGCAATTGCGATCGCGGCGGGGGAAGCTGCAAGAACACCCTCGGCCATGGCGCGCGCCACCTCCTCGCTGACCGCGCCATGAACCTCGATCATCGCCTTCGGTACGCCCAGAAGATCGGTCTTGGCCTGGTTGGAATAGGTCACGAAACCGCGCTCCACGACATCGGACGAACCGGGCACTTCCGTCAGCAGAGCGGCAATCAATCCGCCGGTGCAGGATTCGCCGGTCGCAACGGTCACGCCGGCCCGGCGGCATCGATCGATCAGGCAAGCGGCGTCGCCCGTCAAGGCGTCGAAGGTCAAGGATTGGGAGGCGGCGATCATCAAAATACCGGACCGGGGGCCGGAACCTGTATCGTCGCCGTCGCCAGCGCCGCGATCCCCTCGCCGCGTCCGGCAAAGCCGAGGCGCTCGCTCGTCGTTGCCTTGACGCTGACCCGGCGCCGGTCGATTTCGGCAATCGTTGCAATTGCCTGCCGCATCGTTTCGCGGTGCGGGCCAATCTTGGGTTCTTCGCAGATAATCGTCACGTCGAGATTGTTGATCTTGCCACCGCGCGCTTTGAGCAGGGCAACCGCGGCACGCAGAAAGACCGCCGAATTGGCGCCGCGCCATTTTGGATCGGAGGGCGGAAAATGATGGCCGATATCCCCCTCGCCAAGCGCGCCGTAAAGCGCATCCGTCAAAGCGTGCAAGCCGGCATCGGCATCGGAATGGCCCTTCAGCCCGCGCGTATGCGCGATTTTGACGCCGCACAACATGACATGATCGCCGGGCACCAGGGCATGGACGTCAAAGCCCTGTCCGGTCCAGGTTTCCACGGAATTTAAGACCATGGCCCCCCCATGGGAAAAATCGTCAGGGCTGGTCAGCTTGATGTTGCTGCGCTCGCCGCAAATTGTGCGGACCGCCATTCCGGCGCGCGCGGCGACCGCCTCATCGTCGGTCAGATCGGTTTGATCGGCCGCGGCGCGGTGCGCCTCAAGAATGCCGGCGAAGGGAAACCCTTGCGGCGTCTGCGCCAGATGAAGGCCGGCGCGTGGAACGGTTTCAACGATCCGCTCGGCATCGGCCCGCTTGACGGTCTCCGAAATGGCAAGCACCGGTATCGCGCCGGCATTCGGTTCGATCGCCGAGCAGATCGCCGTGATCAGGTCCGCGCCAACAAAAGGCCGGACGCCATCGTGAATGAGCACCCGGTCCGGCCCCTGTTGCATTTGCTCAAGCCTCTCAAGGCCGGCAAGCACCGACGCCTGCCGCGTATCCCCGCCGAAGACAGGCGGCAGAAGCTTCTCATGATCGTTCAGGATTTGCCGGTAAAGTGCTTCATCGTCACGATGAATTACGACGAGAACGGCATCGATGAGCAAGTGGCGGGTGAAGGCGTCGATCGTCCGGGCCAAAACGGATTTGCCGGCCAGAGGTTCATATTGCTTCGGACCCGGCCGTTCGGCCCGGACACCGCGGCCGGCGGCGACGATCAATGCCGCAATTTTGTGTTTGTTTTTGGTGTCGACCATGGCTTTCGATCCAATATGCCAAAGCCCGCGCATGGCAAAGGGATTTCCTGCCATCCGCACTTGTTGCCCGAAGTGCAATGCTTACAATATAAGCAATTACGCAGGTGCCCGTTTTTTGTTCAATCAGCCATGACCGCAGACAATTCGCCAATCCTGATCGACCGGGTGACGATCCCGCGGCGCGCCTTTCTGGCGCCGATGTCGGGCGTCTCCGATTTGCCGTTTCGCCGGTTGGCGGCCCGCTTTGGCGCCGGGCTGGTGTTCTCTGAAATGGTTGCCGGGGAGGAAGTCGCGCGTGGCTCGCAGGAAGCGCGCCTGCGGGCCGAAGGCGAGGGGCTGGCCTGCCATGTCGTGCAACTGGCCGGTCGCGACGCCCACGCCATGCGCCAGGGCGTCGCGATTGCCGAGGCCGCCGGCGCCGCCATCATCGACATCAATATGGGCTGTCCGGCAAAGCGCGTCGTCAACGGCTATGCCGGTTCCGCCCTGATGCGCGATCTCGACCACGCGCTCCGTCTGATCGAGGCGACCGTCTCGGCGGCATATGTGCCGGTAACGCTGAAGATGCGCCTGGGCTGGGATGTGGGCTCCATCAATGCGCCGGAACTTGCCGCAAGAGCCGAGGCCGCCGGCATCGCCATGGTTAGCGTGCACGGCCGCACGCGCTGCCAGTTTTTCAAGGGCGAGGCGGATTGGGCGGCAATCAGGGCCGTCAGGCAAGCGGTGTCGATCCCGGTCATCGCCAATGGCGATCTGACCGATCCCTTCGCCGCGCCGAAGATGCTCGCCCGCTCTGGCGCCGATGCGGTGATGATCGGCCGTGGCGCCTATGGCCGGCCGTGGATGGTCGGACAGGCAGCGGATATTTTGGCTGGCATAACGCCGATGGCCGATCCTGAAGGCGACGATCTGCTGGCCATCGTCCTGGAGCATTACGATGCGATATTGACTTATTACGGCCTGGTTCCGGGCATCCGCATCGCCCGCAAGCATCTTGGCTGGTATCTCGACGGCCTTGACGCACCTCCAGGTTTTGCCGGCCTCAGGCGCATTGTCATGACCAGCCTCGATCCGGCCGCCGTCCGGCAGGCCCTGACGGCGGCGTTTTATCTGGCCGGGGAACGGGTGGCGGCATGAACCATTCGACGCGTCCGGACGCGGCCAATGCGGCAAGTGAAGCGATCCTCAACGCGCTTCCCCATCCGGTTTTGCTGGTCGATGGGCACGACATGATTGCCGACGCCAATCAGGCCGCCGAGCAATTCCTGCAGGCCAGCGCCGCAGTGCTTACCCGCCATAAACTCGACCATTTTATCCCTTTCGGCAGCCCGATATTCGACCTTCTGGGGCAAGTCCGGGCGCGCGGATCGACGGTCACCGAATACCGCGTCGATATCAGTTCGCCACGCATTGGCGCGGATCGTATCGTCGATATTTACGCATCACCCGTGGTGGAACATCCAGGCCACGTCGCCATCATGTTTCTGCCGCGCTCGGTGACGGAAAAGATCGACCGCCAGTTGACCCATCGCGGCGCGGCGCGAACCGTAACCGGTCTGGCGGCGATGCTTGCCCATGAGATCAAGAACCCGCTATCGGGAATACGCGGCGCGGCGCAGCTTCTGGAAGCTGGCGCCAACGAGAATGACCGGGTTCTGACCCGGCTCATTTGCGATGAGGCCGACCGCATCGTCGGTCTCGTTGACCGCATGGAGGTCTTTGCCGACGATCGGCCGGTGGCGCGCGAACCGGTCAACATCCATGTCGTGCTCGCTCATGTGAAAACGCTGGCAGCCTCCGGCTTTGCCCGGGGTATCCCCATCCGGGAAGAATATGACCCCTCCCTGCCACCAATCCATGCAAACCGGGACCAACTCATCCAGGTCCTCATCAATCTTGTGAAAAATGCTGCGGAAGCCGTTGCCAAACAAGATAATAAGGAAATTATATTCCGAACCGCATTCCGACCCGGCATCCACCTTTCCGTATCCGGCAACGCCAGCAAGGTCAGTCTGCCGCTCGAAATATCGGTCACCGACAACGGGCCGGGCGTGCCCGACGATATGCTGCCTTATCTGTTTGATCCTTTCGTGACCTCCAAGGCCAATGGCACCGGGCTCGGGCTGGCTCTGGTTGCAAAAATCATCGGCGACCATGGCGGCGTGATCGAATGCAAGTCGCAGCCGCACAAGACGACGTTCCGCATGTTGATGCCGGTCCATTCCGGCCCTGTTCCATCAGGCATGGCGGGCCAAACCGATTTGGCGGACCTGCCATGAACCCCGGAGACCCGGCATGACCAAAGGGACCATTCTCGTCGCTGACGACGATGCCGCTATCCGCACCGTTCTCAATCAGGCGCTGTCGCGAGCCGGCTATGGCGTGCGCCTGACCTCCAATGCCGCAACGCTGTGGCGCTGGGTGAGGGAAGGCGAGGGCGACCTCATCGTCACCGACGTGATCATGCCCGATGAAAACGCCTTCGACCTGTTGCCGCGCATCAAGCGGGTCCGGCCGAACCTGCCGATCATCGTCATGAGCGCACAGAACACCTTCATGACGGCGATCAAGGCGTCGGAGACCGGCGCCTATGACTACCTGCCAAAACCCTTCGATTTAAACGAACTGATCGCCATTATCGGCCGCGCCCTGAGTGAGCCGCGCGATGGCGCCGCCTTGCCGGCCGAGGACGAACAGGGCGAGGCCATCCCGCTGGTCGGTCGCTCCGCTGCAATGCAGGACATCTACCGGATGCTGGCGCGGCTGATGCAGACCGATCTGACGGTCATGATTTCCGGCGAATCCGGTACCGGCAAGGAACTGGTCGCCCGCGCGTTGCACGATTATGGCAAACGTCGCAACGGGCCCTTCGTCGCCGTCAATATGGCGGCGATCCCGCGTGACCTGATCGAGTCGGAACTTTTCGGCCATGAGCGCGGCGCCTTCACCGGCGCCCAGACGAGGGCTGCCGGCCGTTTCGAACAGGCCGAGGGCGGCACGCTGTTTCTCGATGAGATCGGCGACATGCCGATGGATGCCCAAACCCGCCTTCTGCGGGTCCTGCAACAGGGCGAATACACCACCGTCGGCGGGCGCACGCCGATCCGCACCGACGTTCGCATTGTCGCCGCAACCAACAAGGATTTGCGTCAGCAAATCCACCAGGGCCTGTTCCGCGAGGATTTGTTCTTCCGGCTGAATGTCGTGCCGGTCCGCTTGCCGCCGTTGCGCGAACGTACCGACGACATCCCCGATCTGGTGCGCCATTTCCTCTCCCGGGCGGCGCGCGAGGGCCTGCCGGCCAAGACCGTCGATGCCGATGCGCTTCAGGCGATGAAGCGCTATCGCTGGCCGGGGAACATCCGCGAACTGGAAAATCTGATCCGCCGCCTGACGGCTCTTTATCCCGACGAGACCATCGGCGCCGCCCTGATCGATGCCGAACTCAATCCGCTCCAGCCCAGCGCACCGGACAGCGCGATTCCCGACGAGAAAACCCTGCGCGATGCCATCGAGCAATATCTGTCACAGTATTTTGCCGGTTTTGGCGACGATCTTCCCCCGTCCGGTCTGTACCACCGCGTGTTGCGAGAGGTCGAATTGCCGCTGATCGGCGCTGCTCTCGGAGCGACCCGGGGCAACCAGATCCGCGCTTCCGAACTGCTGGGGCTGAACCGCAACACCCTGCGCAAGAAGATCCGCGATCTCGACCTGCAGGTCATTCGTGGCCAGCGCTGATCTGTTTTTCGCCTGATTTGTGGCATAATCATCACGACTGTTGCGTTATTGCATCTGATTCGGCACGATCGGATCGGTATCGCACGCCAACCAGGATCGGCGGATCACCATGACCTTGACGGCTGCCGGCGGACCGCAAATCGGAAAACGTGACACCGCGTTCCGCGAGCCCAACCGGATCGCCCGCGCCATCGGCCTTCTGGTCGTGCTGGTTTCGCTGGCCGCCTCGGCGGGATCGTTTCTTGTCCTGACCGGCGGCACCCAGATCGAACCGACACCCGCGGTCGTTCGCAATGCCGGCATTATCAACAGCATCGTTGTTTTCAGCCTGGTTGCCATCCTTGCCTACGAATCCTATGGCCTGTGGCAAGCGCGCAAACGGGGCCGCGCTGCCGCCCGCCTGCATCTGCGCATCGTCGCGCTTTTTTCCGTCGTCGCCGCGCTGCCCGCGATTCTTGTTGCGATCATCGCCTCCATCACGCTCGACAAGGGTCTCGACCGCTGGTTTTCAGAGCGCACCCAGGCGATCATCGACACCTCCCGCAATGTTGCCCAGGCCTATATTCGCGAGCACAGCCGCGTTCTGGCGCTCGACCTGCTGGCCATTGGCGGCGAATTCAACCGGGTGACGCCCGACATTGGGCAAAACAGCAATGCCATCGCCGCCTTTTTATCCAACCAGGCGCGTTTGCGCGGCCTGTCCGCGGTCAAACTGTTGCATCGCGACAGCTCGACGATTGTGGAAGGCAAGACCGGGACCAACCTTGCCGTGCCGCCGCCGCCGGAAAATATCTTCGTCGAGGCCGACAAGGGCGAGCCGTCACTGATCGCACCAGGAACGACCAACCTCGTCGGAGGCGTTCTCAAACTGGCAAATTTTGATGACACCTACCTTTATCTTGCTCGCCCGATCGACCCGCAAGTGACGCGGCATGTCAGGCTGACCAATGAAAACGCCGAGGATTACCGTCAGCTCCTGGCAAACCGTTTCGGCGTACAGGTCGCCTTCGCCATCCTTTTCGTCGGCATGGCACTGGTTGTTTTCCTGTCCGCGATCTGGATCGGCCTCGGCTTTGCCGATCGGCTCGTTGCGCCGATCCGGCGGCTGATCTTTGCCGCTGGCCAGGTCTCTGAGGGTAATCTCGACGTGCAAGTGCCGGTCCATGGCGCCACCGGCGATCTCGCCTCGCTGGCTGACACTTTCAACACCATGACCAGCCAGCTGAAATCTCAGCGCAACGATGTTTTGAGCGCCAATAAAGAGCTCGATGAACGGCGACGTTTTACCGAAGCGGTGCTGTCCGGCGTGTCGGCCGGGGTGATTGGCCTCGATCCGGCGGGCCGGGTCACGCTGGCCAACGAGTCGGCGCTGGTGGCTCTGGGATTGCAGGAATCGGATTTGATCGACCAGCGCCTTGCCGATCGGGTCCCCGAAATCACCGCGCTGATTGACGATGTCCGGTTGCGGGGCCGTGGACCGGCGCTGGGCCAGATCCAGTTGACCGGCGTTCGTGGCCAGCGCACGCTCAATGTTCAGGTGACGCAGGAAAGGGCCGACCACAGGGAAGATGGCATGGTGGTGACGCTCGATGATATCACCGATCTTGTCGGCGCCCAGCGGCGGTCGGCCTGGGCCGATGTGGCGCGCCGCATTGCCCATGAAATCAAGAATCCGCTGACCCCGATCCAGTTGTCGGCGGAACGGCTGAAACGCCGTTACGGATCGCGCATTGCCGAAGACGACCGCAGCGTATTCGATCAATGCACCGATACGATCGTCCGCCAGGTCGGTGACATTCGCCGCATGGTCGATGAGTTCTCCGCCTTTGCCCGCATGCCCAAGGCCGAAATGGAACTTCGTGACCTTCGCGAGGTCGTGCGCGAGGCAGTTTTTCTACAGGAAGTCGGCAATCCCGATATCCGGTTCCAACTCGACAATCCGCCCGATCCGGTCATGGCGCGCGTCGATCATCGTCTGGTGACCCAGGCGCTCACAAACATCGTCAAGAATGCCACCGAGGCGATCGAGGCGGTACCGCAGGGCGAACGCCAGGCGGGTTTGATCGTTATCCGCATCCATCGCCAGGACAAAGCGGCGATCATTGATGTGGAGGACAACGGCAAGGGATTGCCGCGCCAGGATCGCGACAGCCTGCTGGAACCGTATATGACGACCCGCAAAAAGGGCACCGGGCTCGGTTTGGCGATCGTCCGCAAGATTATGGAAGAACACGGCGGCACCATCACGCTGCTTGACGCGGCGCCGGCCGATGACGGCCGCTGTGGTGCCTTGGTGCGGCTGACCTTTCCCGATCGCGAGGTGACGGCCGGTGACACGGAAGAAGGCACCCGATCCGGTGAGGGCGCGGATATGAGGGAGATGGTCTAGCCCATGGCAACCGATATTCTGGTCGTCGACGACGAAGCCGACATTCGCGATCTTGTTTCCGGCATTCTGGAAGACGAAGGCCATGGCACCCGCACGGCCGGCGACAGTGGTGCCGCGCTGGCTGCCATTGCCGCCCGCCGGCCGAGTCTGGTGTTTCTCGACATCTGGCTGCAGGGCAGCAAGCTTGACGGCTTGGCGCTCCTTGATGTCATCCATGAGCAACATGCCGATTTGCCGGTGGTGATCATTTCCGGCCATGGCAATATCGAGACGGCGGTCTCGGCCATCAAGCGTGGCGCCTATGACTACATTGAAAAGCCGTTCAAGGCGGACCGGCTCGTGCTGATCGCCGAGCGGGCGCTGGAAGCCTCCAGGATGCGCAAGGAGCTGGTCGATCTGAAGAATAAAGCCGGCGAGATTGTCGGTCTGATCGGCTCTTCGAGCGTGATGAACCAATTGCGCGGCGCGATCGAGCGCATCGCGCCAACCAACAGCCGGGTCATGATTTTCGGTTCGTCCGGCGTCGGCAAGGAACAGGTTGCCCGTGCCATTCATGCCGCCTCGTTACGGGCGCAAGGACCGTTCGTCGCCCTCAATGCGGCGGCCATTACGCCGGAGCGGATGGAACACGAACTGTTCGGCATCGAAACCGTCAACGGGACCGGTGGCAAGGTTGGTGCGCTGGAACAGGCCCATGGCGGCACATTCTATCTTGATGAAATTGCCGATATGCCGCGCGAAACGCAGAACAAGATCCTGCGCGTTCTTGTCGACCAGACTTTTGAGCGCGTCGGCGGTTCCACCAAGGTTACGGTCGATGTCAGGATCCTGTCATCGACGGCGCGGGACCTTGAGGTGGAGATCAAGGAGGGCCGCCTGCGCGAAGATCTTTTTCATCGCCTGAACGTCGTTCCGCTGCGCGTGCCCTCGCTGTCCGAACGCCGCGAGGACATTCCTGAACTGGTTGCCCATTTCCTTGAACAGGTTTCCCTTTCCGCCGGACTTCCCGCTCGTTGCATCGGCGATGATGCAATGGCCGTCCTCCAGGCCCATGACTGGCCGGGCAATCTGCGCCAGTTGCGCAACAATGTTGAGCGCCTGATGATCCTGGCGGGCGGGGATCCGGAAGCGACGATCTCGGCCGAGATGCTGCCGCCGGAGATTGGCGAGTTCCTTCCCTCGACGCCGGCGCAAGGCGCTGCACAAATCATGTCGCTGTCGCTTCGTGAGGCTCGGGAGGTGTTTGAACGGGAATATCTTCAGGCGCAGATCAATCGCTTTGGCGGAAATATTTCGCGCACGGCCGAATTTGTCGGCATGGAGAGATCGGCCCTGCACCGCAAACTGAAAAGTCTCGGCGTCTGAACCGGGCGCCAACGCCGTACCGGCACAGAGGGAAACCAGAGCGATGCGGGTTATTATTTGCGGGGCGGGCCAGGTCGGATCCGGCATTGCCGAAAAACTGGCGGCGGAAAACAACGATGTGACGGTGATCGATACCTCGGCGCGTCTGGTCAACACGATCCGCGACACTCTGGACGTTCGCGGCATAGTCGGCCATGGCGCCAATCCCGACGTGCTGACCCGGGCCGGCGCCGGCGAAGCCGATATGATCATCGCGGTCACGCTTTACGACGAAGTCAATATGGTTGCGTGCCAGGTTGCCCATTCGCTTTTCAACGTGCCGACCAAGGTCGCCCGCGTGCGCGCGCAAGGCTACCTGGCCAAACAATATAGCAACCTGTTTTCGCGCGAGCACATGCCGATCGACGTCATTATTTCGCCCGAAGTCGAGGTTGGTGAAATGGTTTTGCGGCGATTGGCCCAGCCCGGTGCAATCGAGACCATCCCCTTTGCCGACGGCAAGGTGACGGTTCTCGGCATTGCCTGTGACGAGGATTGTCCGATCATCGACACGCCGCTGCGTCAGTTGACGGAGCTGTTTCCCGATCTCACGGCGACGGTTGTTGGCATCGCCCGCCATGGCAAGCTTTTCGTACCGCGATCGGCCGACCAGATGATGGCCGGTGACATCGTCTACGTGATGACCTCGACCGAACGCGTCAAGCGCACGCTCACCATCTTTGGCAAGGAAGAGCAGGCCGGCTCGCGGATCCTGATCGCCGGCGGCGGCAATATCGGCCTTTATGTTGCCGAAAATTTGGAACAACGCAGCAGTCGGGCCAAGATCAAGATCATCGAGCACAACCATTCGCGGGCCGTGGAGATCGCCGAACGCCTCGATCGAACGGTTGTTCTGCACGGTTCGGCCATGGACGCTGCAATCCTCCACGAAGCCGATATCGGGGAAGTCGATACGATGGTTGCGCTGACCAATGATGACAAGGTCAATATCCTGTCCTGCGTCATGGCCAGGAAACTTGGCGCCCGTCGAAACCTTTGCCTGCTGAACGATGCGGCCTTTCCCGCATTGGCCGGCACGATGGGGATCGACGCCGTCATCAATCCCCGGGCGGTGACGATCTCGCGCATCCTGCAGCATGTCCGGCGCGGACGCATCCAGAACGTCCACACCATCCAGGATGGTGCGGCCGAGGTGATCGAGGCCGAGGCCCTGGAAACCTCGCCACTGGTTGGCCGGCCGCTGCGCTCGCTCGATCTACCGGGCGGCATCCGGATCGGCGCCATCGTGCACAAGGGAACGGTCATTACGCCGACAGGGGAGAGCCAAATCGCGCCGGGCGACAGGTTCATCATTTTCGCCACCGCCGACCAGGTTCCCAAAGTGGAGCAGTTGGCGCGTGTCAGCCTTGAATATTTCTGACCGGCCCTGAGGGCGCGCGATGTCGGCCGTGATCCGCCATCTGGCGTTTCTGCTGATCGGGCTTTGCGTCCTGATGGTCTTTCCAGCCTTTATGGCGCTTGCCGATGGCGAACATTCCGCCGCTGCGGCGTTTTTCACGCCAGCCCTTTTGACCGCCGGGCTGGCCGGCGGCATCCTGGTCGCATTGCGCGATCTGACGCCGCCGCTCAGCCGCGTCGGCAGCCTCTTTTTGGTCATTCTTACCTGGCCGTGTCTGGCACTGGTCGCCGCATTGCCGCTCGCCGGCATATCCGCCCTGACTTACCCATCCTCGCTCTTTGAATCCCTGTCGGCTTTGACGACGACAGGCATGTCTCTCATCGCCGATCTGGATGCCCAGCCCTCAGCTCTGCTGTTCTGGCGCGCCTTGCTTCAATGGTATGGCGGCGCACTGACCCTGGTCATGATGGTGCTGTTGCTGGCGCCGATGGCGGTCGGCGGGCTGCCGCACCGCCGCATTTCCCTGGTCGGGCGTAGCCGTGCCCGCTTTGGGGGACGCATTTTTCAGCAGGTGCGCATTATCCTGACCGCCTACGGATCCATGACGCTGGCCTGCATCGTCTGGTTGATCGCGTCCGGCGTCAATCCGGCCGATGCCGTCTTTCTCGCCCTTTCAACCCTGTCCACCGGTGGCATGACACCGCGCGACGGGCCGCTTGAGGATTATATTCCCATAGCCGGACAATTCGGCCTGATCCTCTTCATGATCGTTGGCGCGACCAGCATTTTGTGGCAGGGCATGATCTTGCGCCGCGACACCTATCAGCTACGGCGCCATCGCGAGAGCTATGCGGTGATTGCCGCAGCGATTGCCGTTGGCCTGGTCCTTGCCGAGCTTTACCATCTGGCCGCGGGCAGGGGGCTTGCCAATTTTCCCGCCGCTTTGCTTGAAGGCCTGTTTGCCGGCGCGTCCTTGATCTCCACGACTGGTTTTCATGTCCGTGAGGAGAGTTTTTCGGTCCTGCCGCTTGCCGTTTTGTTTTTGTGTGCTCTGGTCGGCGGCGGTGCCATGTCGACGGCCGGTGGTCTGAAAATGTTCCGGATCGGCGTGCTCCTGCGTCAGGCCGAGCGCGAGTTATCAAAGTCGCTTTTTCCCCATGGCGTCAAGACGACCCGGGCCGGGGGGCATGTGTGGATCGACAACGATGTCAGGGGCATTTATGCGATGGTCTTGGCATCGGTCCTTGTTCTCGCCTTTACCGCCACCGGCCTTGCATTGGCCGGACTGCCATTTGCACCGGCGACCGCCGCTGCCCTGGCCGCTTTCTCCAATATCGGACCTTTGTACGGCGCTGGCCCGGTCGCGGCCGATCCCTGGCCGGCGCTTTCCAGCCTGCCGGCGCATGGTCTCTGGTTCTTAGGGTTTGCAATGGTTGCCGGGCGGATCGAGGTTCTGGCCTTGTTCGGTATTCTGAACATTGCATACTGGCGCAATCGCTAGTTTGAGAGTGAAACGGTATGTCGCGAATTGCCTATGTAAACGGACGCTATCTGCGCCATGGCGATGCCAGCGTTCATATTGAGGATCGCGGCTATCAATTCGCCGACGGGGTCTACGAGGTCTTCGAAATCTGGAACGGCAAGATTGTCGATGAGCGCCAGCATCTGGACCGGCTGGAGCGCTCGCTGCGCGAAATGGCAATCGCAATGCCGGTGGCACGCAACGCCCTGAAGGTCATCGTGCGTGAGATCATCGCCCGCAACCGGGTTGGTGACGGTCTTGTCTATCTGCAGGTTACCAGGGGCGTGGCGAAACGCGATCATGTCTTCCCGCCGCCAGACACGCCGCCGGCGCTCGTAGTCACCGCCAAGAACACGTCGCGGGTTGCCAGCGATAAGCTGGCCGAGGAGGGGGCTTCGGTCATCACCGTGCCGGACAACCGCTGGGACCGTGTCGACATCAAAACCGTTTCGCTGCTGCCCAACGCGATTGCCCGGCAAAAAGCCAAGGAGGCCGGCGCCAACGAAGCCTGGTTCATCGACGCTGATGGCTTTGTTACCGAGGGCGCGGCAACGACCGCCTGGATTGTGACAAAGGAGGGAACGCTTGTGACCCGGCCGGACGGAACCGGCATCCTGCCGGGCATCACCCGGCGAACCGCCGCAGCGGTTGCAAACAAACAGGGCCTGACTGTCGAGGAACGCAAATTTACCGTGGAGGAAGCTCTTGGCGCGCGCGAGGTATTCATGACGGCGGCAAGCACCGTGGTGATGCCGATCGTTGAAATCGACGGCAAACCGATCGCCAATGGCCGGCCGGGATCGATTGCGACCGCATTGCGGGCGGCGTTTCATGATGTTGCGGAACTTTCATAAAATCTTCTCCAGATTGCGAAATCCGCAAGTCTTTCATAAGTGTGAGGTGACAGCTGCTTGCAAGACAGGTTAGTTAAGCCGTCCGAGAACAACCGACAACAAAGGCCGAACTCCCAAATGGCTGATAAATCACAAAATTTGCAGGACACATTCCTGAATCATGTACGGAAAGCGAAAATTCCTCTTACAATTTTTCTTGTGAACGGGGTGAAATTGCAGGGAATTGTCACCTGGTTTGATAATTTCTGCATTCTGCTCCGGCGCGATGGGCATTCGCAGCTTGTCTACAAGCATGCGATTTCCACGGTCATGCCGGGACAACCCATTCAGCTTTTCGACGGGGATTCCGACGAGACAGGCGAGGCGACAGAGACCTGATTGCGCCATAATCAGCGCGGCCAGCACGAGCCGGAAGACAGACTGAAATCCGGCCCGGCCGATCCCGGACCCGCTGGATCGCAGACGGCTGTCATATTGCTGCCCTCGCTGCGGGCGAAGAGCGGTGGCAAAACGCAAAAAACTCCGCGACGCGACGCCGAGGCGCGGCGGCGCGAAGCCATCGGACTTGTCGAAGCGATCGGCGTGAAGGTCGCCGCGACCATCGACATTCCACTGCGCAATGCAGCTCCCGCAACGTTGATTGGAGCTGGCAAGATTGATGAAATCGCCGCCCTGGTGCGGATCAACGAGGCCGGCCTCGTCATTATCGATCATCAACTGAGCCCGGTGCAGCAGCGCAATCTGGAAAAAGCCTGGTCCGCCAAGGTTCTCGACCGCACCGCGCTGATCCTGGAAATATTCGGCGCGAGAGCGCAAACCAGGGAAGGCAGTCTTCAGGTCGAGCTTGCCCATCTCAATTACCAGAAAAGCCGCCTCGTCCGCTCCTGGACCCACCTGGAGCGCCAGCGCGGCGGTTTTGGTTTTCTCGGCGGTCCCGGCGAAACCCAGATTGAGGCCGATCGACGGCAGATCCGGGCCCGGATCAAGAAGATCGAAAAGGCGCTCGCCGGCGTCCGCAATATGCGTCAGGTTCACCGGGCAAAGCGCAAGCGGGTGCCGCAGCCGGTCGTCGCGCTGGTCGGCTACACCAATGCCGGCAAATCAACCCTGTTCAACCGGATGACCGGCGAAGGCGTGCTGGCAAAGGATATGCTGTTTGCCACGTTGGACCCGACATTGCGGCGCGCATCCTTGCCCCATGGCGAGGAGATCATCCTGTCTGATACGGTCGGCTTCATCGCCGACTTGCCAACGACCCTTGTCGCTGCGTTCCACGCAACGCTTGAAGAAGTCATCGAGGCCGATGTGATCCTGCACGTGCGCGATATCACTTCGCCGGAAACGGACGCCGAGGCGCGCGATGTCTACGCCGTTCTTGGCGAACTTGGCCTCGAACCGGCCCGGGACGAGCGGATCATCGAGGTCTGGAACAAAATCGACCGGCTTGACCAGGCTACCCTCGACCCGCTTTTCAACCGGGCCGTGCGGTCAGACCGACAGGCGATACCGGTTTCAGCGGTGACGGGGGAGGGGATCGATCGTCTTCTGGCCGCCATTGAAGAAAAGGTCATGGACAGGCGCCCGCGCATGATCCTCACCCTTAACGTCGACGATCTGCCGGGTTTGCCGTGGATTTATGAAAATCTGGAGGTGCTTGAACGCACCGACAGCGCCAAGGACGGATCGGTAACCATGCTGGTCAGGATGCCGGAAAAACGGCGCGTCGCCTTTACAAGCTGGGCGCGTGAAGCCGGCATCACCCTGCGCCGGGCCCCTATTGGGTCCGGAGCCTGAAGAGTTATTCCGCGTCCTTGGCGCTCTGCCAATGGACTTCCATCTCATCGAGCGATGCTGAGTCCAGGCTCTTTCCACTGGCCCGCAATCTGTCTTCAATATGGCCGAACCGTCGCCGGAACTTGTTGTTTGTCCCGCGCAACGCCGCTTCCGGATCGATTTTCAGATGCCGCGCAAGATTGGCCACCGCAAACAGCAGATCGCCAACTTCGTCCTCCAACCGTTGCCGGTTTACCGGCGATTGTGAGATCTCCGCCTCGACTTCGCTGATTTCTTCACGAATTTTGGCAATCACAGTCCCCGTTTCCGTCCAGTCAAAGCCAACGCTGGCAGCTTTTTTCTGGAGTTTCAGCGCGCCGTCCAGAGCCGGCAGGGCGACCGGTACGGAATCAAGAAATCGCAGCTGATCGGTGCCTAACCCTTTTTTCGCGCGGCG
>SMVA01068687.1_pt1 | contig 16512 bp, 19 predicted proteins | sample 2456451 | NCBI WGS metagenome assembly SMVA01 (sample SAMN11095933, study PRJNA526329) | marine sediment metagenome | biome: Marine sediment; feature: Surficial sediment; material: Deep marine sediment; isolation source: Hadal surficial sediment | place: Pacific Ocean | collected 2014-05 | depth...
ACACAGTTCTTTGGGCTACAGACCACCCGCACCACAGACCATACAACCACCGCTAAGAACACTTGCAATGCCTGTCGTCGTCACGACACAATGACCTCGGACTCTCTCAATTTGGGTGGTATCGCAACAGGGGGCCGGTCATCTTGTCCTTGATGGTGAGTGTCGCCCGGGTTTTGTCATGCTTCCCCTTGTCGCCTGGAGTATCCATCGTGCACGTCAATTGCCTCTAGGATGGGCGGCGAGTCTAGCAACCTCTGGCCCTAGAACACCGTCTTCACGTGTCTCCGAGTACTCGCTTTCTAGTGTATGTGTTTTGCTACTGTCCCAACGGAACAATACACAGGATTAAGAGATAGTGTTCTGAATGTCGGCTTTCCCCTCCCAGCGGACATTGAGACTGTGTCTAAAGCTCGGCTCGTTAGCGTCCGCTATTGAGAAAGCGGACGTTCGGGCCGACTGTTGGGAGATTCTAGCCTCATTTTGGTAGAATACCGTTCAACAAGAACTCTAGAACCGTTGTGTCCTTCCTGGGGGGGGGGAGATCAAGCGACGCAAGGTCTTTCAGATCGCCGTAGTCTATACGGTGGTTGCAGATACGTACGGTCTTCTCGGATAGTCTTGCTCTGCCCTTGGTGGCCAGCTGGAGAGTGTACGATTTAATCAAGATGAACCGGAGCTTCGTAGAAGAGAAATCTTCGAGCACGCTCGAGAAACGTGATTACGATCTGCCAGTACTTCGGCATCGTTCATTGGACACTTTAGATTTCATGAAGGAATAAGCCAACAGATGAATAAGATCAAAATAGCCATTATCGGAATCGGCAATTGCGCCAGTTCCCTGATACAGGGGATTCACTACTACCGAGGAAAGAACCCGCAGGACGCCGCCGGCCTGATGCATTGGGAAATTGGCGGGTACAAGCCCGGCGATGTAGAAGTTGTTATGGCTTTCGATACCGACAGGCGAAAAGTCGGTATCGATGTGCATGAGGCCATCTTTTCTGCTCCCAACTGTACAACGGTGTTCTGTCCCGATCTTCCCAGCTCCGGTGTCACCGTGCGGATGGGTAAGATCCTGGATGGGTTTTCCGAACACATGAAAGACTATGACGAAGGGCGAACCTTTGTTTTGGCCGATGAGCGGGAACCTACAGAAGAAGAGACCATCACAATACTCAAGGAGTCCGGCGCAGAAATCCTTTTGAATTATCTGCCTGTCGGATCCGAGGAAGCGACCCGGTTTTATGCCGGTTGCGCTTATAAGGCAGGGCTCGCCTTGGTTAACAATATCCCAGTTTTTATCGCTAGCGATCCGAATGGGGTTTGGGAAAAACAATTTGAGGACGCAAATTTGCCCCTTATTGGCGACGATATTAAATCTCAATTAGGGGCCACGATCACACACCGGGTCTTGACCGACCTGTTCGCGAAGCGCGGGGTTAAATTGGAGCGCACTTACCAACTTAATACTGGCGGTAACACTGATTTTCTCAACATGCTCAACAGCAGCCGTCTGGTCTCCAAGAAGGAATCGAAGACCGCCGCTGTTCAGGCCGTAACCGCTCGACGCTTCGCCGATGAGAACATCCACGTCGGCCCCAGTGATTATGTGCCCTGGCAAAACGATAACAAGGTGGCTTTTATCCGTATGGAGGGCAGGTTGTTCGGTGATGTGCCCATGAACCTTGAGATGCGCCTATCGGTGGAGGATTCGCCCAACTCCGCGGGAGTGGCGATCGACTCTATCCGTTGCGCTAAACTGGCGTTAAATCGAGGACACGGCGGCGTGCTGGAAGGACCATCGGCCTATTTCTGCAAACATCCGCCGCGGCAGTATACAGATGATGTCGCTTTCCAAATGGTAGAAGATTTTATCAGCGGCAGCTGAGGCGACGAGGTGAAGTGCCTGATTATCGCCGCGGGCCAGGGTAGCCGACTTCGGCAGTACGGTGACAGTAAGCCCCTCATCCCGATCCTGGGCGTCCCTTTAATCGAACGTGTCATCCGCTCCGCCCAGGCGGCCGGGGCCGATGAATTTATTGTCGTTACCGGCTACCACGGCGACCGGGTAGGCAATTTCCTGGAGCGGTTGGCGGAACGACTCGCGATTGAGATTACTTTACTGCTGAATGACGAATGGGAGAAGGAGAACGGTCTCTCGGTACTCAAGGCTCGGGAGATTCTGCACGAACCGTTCTTGCTCCTCATGGCAGATCACCTCTTTGAGCCGAGTCGTGCCCGTGCGTTGACCACGCTAAAGTTGGCTAACGGGGAGATCGCTCTCGGCGTTGACCGAGATACCTGCAACACACTCGTCAATATGGAGGATGTCACCCGCGTCAGGGTGGAAGATGGAAATATCCGTGATATCGGCAAGGGACTGGCCGACTTCAATGGTTTCGATACCGGGATTTTTCTGTGTTCTCCCGCCATATTTGGCGCCTTGGAGCAGAGCAGAGTAGTCGATGGCGACACTACGCTGTCCGGGGCGGTACGGGTCTTGGCCGCAAAGGGACTCGCTAAAGCGATCTCTGCGAGCGGATTCTGGATTGATGTGGACGATTCCGCAGCTTTCAAGAAAGCGGAGAACGCCTTGCTAGATCGGGTCCGCGACAAGTCAAACGACGGGCCGGTAGCACGATATTTAAACCGCCCCATCTCCCTCTATTTTTCCCGTCATTTGGCGAGACTCGATATTACGCCCAACCAGATCTCTCTGTTCTCTTTTCTGTGTTCTTTGCTGGCTGCCGGACTTTTTGCATTGGGGGGGTATCCCGCACTGCTAGTCGGCGGTGTGCTCGCGCAATTCGCATCCATCGTCGACGGTTGCGACGGCGAAGTGGCTCGACTGAAGTATCAGAGCAGTGACTTCGGCGGGTGGTTCGACGCGGTGCTGGACCGCTATGCCGATGCATTTTTACTGTTCGGTTTGACTTGGCACGTCCTCGCAATCGAAGCAAATGCTTGGGTCTTGCTCACCGGTTTTATGGCAATCATCGGTTCGTTCCTGCTGAGTTACACTGCAGACAAGTACGACAGCCTGATGCGTCAGAAGATCCAAGCGAGAGACAGCTGGTTGCGCATGGGGCGGGATGTGCGAGTATTTATCGTCTTCCTAGGTGCCGCAGCAAACCTGGTTTTCCCGGCATTGGTTGTGATTGCGGTAATGATGAACCTCGAAACCCTCCGTCGAATAAGGGTCGCGTATGAATAGCATCGACTGTGCCAAGGAGAAAATCCGGAGTGTTATTTCAACCTCGCGCGTGCCTGAAGATCCGCGTCACGCTGACAACACACTGGAATGGTTGTTGCGTTTGGATCCGAATGCCGACGAGGCCCTGCAGCTGGCAGCACTGGCCCACGACATCGATCGGGCGCTTGAGACGACTAAGGTCAAACGTGCGGATTTTAATGATTACGACGCTTTTAAGGCTGCACATGCGGTCAACGGAGCCGATATATTGCGCCTGCTTCTAACCGAGTGCGGTGTCGGGCAGAACATCCTGGACGAGGCCTGCCGTTTGGTCACGGTTCATGAGGTGGGCGGCGATCCCCGCTCGGATCTGCTTAAGGATGCAGACGCTATCTCCTATTTTGATACCAACCTGCCACTCTACTACCAGCGCGAGGGATGGACTGAGACCAAACGGCGATCACTCTGGGGCTATCGGCGCCTTTCCGAGCGCGCTAGAGAAATTGTCAAGAAGATCAGCTACGAGGAGGAGGCGATAACCCGCCTGCTGGGCGGCGTGATTCATGAGAGCACCTAAACCTTCTATCAGGCCTGCGCCGCGTGCACGGTGGATCCTGAACCGCTTGAAGGCGAGCGTATCGGAGGATTGGAAAATTGAGTTTTCACCTCGAAGGAGCCGATGATTTTACCCACCTGTTAATCGCGATGAGGTGACGAGCACCCGGATACCCGGCGACAGCGGCTAGATTACGGAGATGGAGAAGCAACTCGCTGCTCGAGCACCTCGTCGATTAAGCCATACGTCAGCGCTTCCTCACCGCTCATGAACCGGTCGCGCTCTGTATCGGCCTCGATCTGCTTCACTGAGCGGCCCGTGTGCTTGGAGAGGATTGCGTTCAGCCGCTCGTTTCAGCGTCGCTTTCTTGAACTCGGGACTGTATCGTCTATATTGTTTCTTTTTGGTCATCCGACACCTCCAGGGTCGATTATCCGACCATTTATAGGTGTCCACGATACCGGAGCCAGAACAGAAAGCGGACGCTTGCGTCCTCGTGCAAATACGCCGTGGCACAAACGAAGTCCTGCTGGAATCATAACAATGAGGATAAACATGTATCCGTTACAATCAACACTTGTAATATTTCTTTTGTGTTTTAGCGGTAATGCGCTGACTCAATCGGTATTAGAAACGCCTAATGAAACAGTCACGGGCGAGGAACTTTTTGTCGTCTGTGTTTTTTGTCATGGTGATAGTGCACAGGGTAATGACAGAAGAGACGGCCCGGCGCTGGCAGGCCTGGAAGCCTGGTACCTTGAACTGCAAATGCATAATTTCAAGAACGGTGTCCGTGGTTATCTGGCCGAAGACGTACCAGGCCAGGTGATGCATTTCACCAGGGGCATGCTCAGAAACGATTTCACCATTTCCAGTCTCGCTGAATACATTTCGGAGTTAGAACCCGGTAAACCGATGGCCGGTAATGCTGTAGGTGCCAGACCTTATGTCTGGGAGTCTCCCTATGCGGGGCTTGATCCATCAATCACAGGCGATGCTGAGGACGGTACAGAAATGTATTCGACAGTCTGCATGGTATGTCACGGTGCAGATGGAACGGGGAATGAGGCATTAGGTTCGGCCAATCTAACCTATCTGTCTGAGATCTATATGACCAGACAATTAATGTACTTCAGAGATGGCATACGCGGTGCGCACCCTGAGGATGCAAGAGGGCAGCAGATGGCAGTCATGGCTAAGCTACTGATTACCGATCAAGCCATCGCTGACGTGGTCGCCTACATTTCCGGGCTTTAGAAAAGCCACCAGAACGCAAACTCACACGAAGGGTTAAATGAAGATGAAGCAACTACAAATACTGGCTGGCAGTGTACTCATTTTCTTCGCGATAAACGTAAACGCGCAAACTCCTGTGGAGATCAAACTGATTGCGCCCATCGAAGAAGACAGAGGCTGGTGTCTCGATCTTCGGGGTGGGCAAAATGTTGGGCAGCCTATCGGTGGTCTGCATGGGCATACTTGCTACACCTATAACGGTAATGGCCCAACACCCGATCAAGCCTTCGTCATGGAAATTATCCAGGAACAAAATGAATTCAGAATGGTTGAATTCAATGATAAATGTATGACGCTGTATGAGCCGAAAGAAGGCTCGTTTATCTCAATGGAAACCTGTGATGACCGTAAAGCTCAAGACTTCATGATGAATGAAGCCGGGCAAATTATTCCTGAAATGATGCCTGAGCTTTGCTTAACGCTTCATTCCGTTGTCGTGCCTGGAGGCGGCGGTAATCCCGTTCATTTAATGCGAGATGTCATTTTCGACGCATGCGATAGCAAACTTAACGAACGCCAAACTTGGGAATTGCGGGCAGAATGGACCGGCCCTGAAGAAGCGACTGCTGAAAGGCCTTATGCAGTTAATCCTGCTGGGAGTCTCGGAATGGGCATGGGCGGAATGGGAATGGGCGGAATGGGCAATTAGTCGCGAGTGAATGTATCGCTTCATCACACTAACGGTCATCTTGCTCTGGAGCGTTACTGCCCTGGGCCACCACTCCGTCATCGGCATCTACGATGACCAGAAACGCTTTACCATTGAAGTGGAAGTGAGGAAATTCGAGTTAGTCAACCCTCATCCACTCATCATCGTTGAAATAATTGGCATCCCGGACGGACAGGTGACTGATGGCATAGCGGTTGGACAAACGTGGACACTTGAGATGGATAATGCTCGGGAACTCACCGCGCTCAGGTTCAATAACAAGACATTTATCCCAGGCGACCAGATCCTTGTAGCGGTAGATCCAAGTCGCCATACTCGCTATCGCGAGAACACCTTATATTTGCGTGCTGCAGAACATCAAAGAGAAGGCTTTGTCTACATACACAATGCGAAGCAATTATTTCCAATTGATACAGCGGAAGATAACTTGTCAAAGCATTTACACAGGATTAACTAGCGTACCGGTTCATTCAGCCGTCAATATCCGCTTTAGCGAAGCCTTACCAAGCTGACGCTCGTTTACAGTTAATATGCGCGCTGCTGCACAGATGGGGGAGAAAAATTGAAGAAAATAGATCTCGAGAATCGATCCAGATACTCACCACGGTGGAAGGGAAGCAATAGAATGAACCTCACTGCAATGATGACCTTCCTGACGCTTGCTGGCATCCTATCGACAGCGAACGCACAATCCTGGACTCCCCCGGCCGAGGAAGACCGCTGCCCGTCCAGGTGGGGAGCCGGTGACGAGCGGGGCGCGGCGAACCACATGGGTCCCGCGACTGTGCTGCGGGCGACGCGGTTGATACGCAGCGGCGAAGTTATTGAGCTCGGTCACGTCTTGCACGGCTCGATGCCCCTCGGTAACCGCCATTTCGAGCTCTACCCCAAACCCACCGCGGTAAACCCTCTAAGCAACCGCAGGGGTTCGAACGAAGAACTCATCGTCACGGAACTCGGCCAGGTCGGTACGCAGATCGACGGCTTCAGCCATCAGAGCATTGGTAACTCGCTGTACAACTGCATCCGTGTCGATGAAACGATGACGCGAGCAGGCTTCACGCGACTCGGCATAGAGAACGTGGGCACGCTCATGACGCGCGGCGTGCTGCTCGATATCGCCAAACTCAAAGGGGTGGACATTCTGCCCGAGGACTATGAGATTACGACGGAAGATCTACAGCAGGCATTACGCCGCGAGAATCTGACCTTGGAGCCGGGCGATGCCGTGATCATCCACACCGGTTGGGGGCAGCTCTGGGAACGCGACGTCCCCCGCTTCCTCGGCCGGGCACCCGGTATCGGAGTAGCCGCCGCCGAATGGCTCGTTACTCAGGATCCGATGCTTGTGGGTGCCGACAATCAGCCTGTCGAGATTCAACCGAACCCCGATCCGGCAATCTCCTTGCCCGTCCATCAGATCATGCTGACTGTCAACGGGATCCATCTGCTGGAGAGAATGAAGCTAGAGGAGCTTGCCGCACGCGAAGTGTACGAGTTCGCGTTGGTCGTCCAGCCGTTGAAGATCCAGGGAGCGACGGGGTCGACAGTTGCGCCCGCGGCAATCTTCTAAGGGTAAGTCAACCTAAAGGCTGCTCTGGCCGAAACCTCGCTGAGGAATCGCGGCGAGGCCGTCGCCTACAGGCTGTGGATCGATGGTAGAGTTCTGAAAACGAAGAATCGCGACGAGACCGTCGCCTATATCCCCCTAATGGAGTCGAAGATAATGAAAATGACCAAGATCATCACAACCACGGCGCTCACCCTGCTGATCGGATCGGTCAGCCTGGCTCAGGAAGGCCCGTTGACAGGACCCCTTCTGGAAAACGAGGATTCGTTCTTGCTGACGGTGTACCTGAAACACGATCAGACGATGAATATCTCCGAGATCAACGAACTCGCCGCACTGAACCGTCTCAACGAGATCTTCCCGCCGGAGGGCGTGGAAATCGTCGATCACTATGTTTTCATGGGGATCGGTCAGGTTATCGTGCTACGCGTGCCGCCGAATAGATTGAGGATGCTCAATATCGCGCTTGAACGCGGTGCCTGGGGCGCGTATCAAACCGAATTCTATATTACATACGATCTAGCCGCTGCGAGAATCTATCAGGAGGAATCCGGGCAATAGGAGCGCCACCTGGCCCCGGCTGTGGAACTCCGACAGCTTGACCCAGTGAGCTGTGACGGCGGTACGTGCTGCCCTCCGATCTGAGCTAGCAATCAACCTATTCCAGAAGTTACAGGAGTGTTCGCTGCCATTTCGGGAGCGGCAGCGGAAAGCGGGTAGCCAACCCGAGATCTAGTGGCGCGGAATGGATATAAGGATGGAGCATGGATAAAAAACCCGAAGTTTCACCTGGGCGGTGGATCAAGATCGGTAAGAGAGATGCCGTTGTTTGCAACGTCCATACGGACCATATCGAGGTCGTGTATTTAGATGAGAGGAACCGCGCCATCAACGAGGATGTCGAGTGGGACAGTAGCCAATGGACGTTCAAACGCCCTAGGCCCAGCCGTGGCTACGCGGACAAGTTTCCCCGCCTTTACGAGTACCTAACGATATTGCGTCGCGGTACACACGCCAATACGACTCAGCGAGATTCCCGGGCTGGGCAATGACCGCTGTCGGCCGAAAGCGCTCGACTCAAATCAGAAAAGGCGCAATCATCAGTGTCACTAGAATCATGATTGGCAGCGCAAACCAGACGACGCGGTGAAACCCGAACTCGCAACCCGTATTCGGCCATCCCGGCTCCATAAAACCGAACACCACGCCTCGTCCGTGTTTCCACTGCAGGTTCCACAGTAACCCGGCCGCTACATAAAGCACCGAGGACAGCACAATGTTCGGTAACCACGTGGCCGGGTAATAGCCGTCTCTGAGAAGAATGTACAGGTCGTAAGACCAACTTACAGAGAACATCCAGACACAGACCATCACGTATACATGGGTTAGCGCCGCTTGTCGCCGGCATGCCAGGTAGAGCGTTCCCAATGCCCACGGTGCGGTCAGAAATGTGAAGATGGACATGAAGGACGCGTCGATGTAGTCCCAGGTCGGATCCCCGGTGTATGGCGCAATGAGGATCATGGCGATTGCTGCGATGGCGAAACTCACGAGCTTCCAGCCCGTTAAGAGAGATCGCCAATACGCTGACTTGAACAGGACGAGCGTCCTGCGCTCACGAACCATGAGAAAGACAGCCGCGGCGCACGCTATACTCCACCCCGTCACGTAGGCAGTGAAAAACGGCGTCATGGCCATTCACGGAAAGTACGCATCCGCCGATGCTAGAGGAACGTGGCCCCACGCCGAAAGACCCACGTCACGTTACCGATGGAGCCCAGGTAAACTAGTGCGTTAACCGTTTCTGAGTGTCCGAGTATGGCCGTATACAGCCGCTTGTGAACAGTGAAACTCTGGGGTGATGGGGTGAGCGGGAATATGAAATATCGCCGGCGTGCCTTGGTGGCTATACTGTTAGGGCTCTGCATGATCACAGAGTCTATCTTCGCGCACCACGGTTACGCTGATCGTTACGACGAAGAAAACCCGATTACGCTCGACGGTGTTGTACTCGAACTCCAACTCATCAATCCGCACGCTGCCATAATTTTTCAAGTCACGAGTGAGGATGGCGAAGTCGTACGCTGGAGTGGTTATCTCGGCTCGGCAACGACCTTGGCCAGAACCGAGGGCTGGACGAAAGATACGCTGAAGCCTGGCGACCGTATCACGATCTTCGGCGCAGGTGCCACCAACGGTGCGCCGGACATACTTCTCGCCAGGGCAAGTCGAATTACGATGACCGATACCGGCGAAGAAATTAAAAACAGCTTGAGCAGGGGTATCGGAGGACGAGGGTTCTAGGCAGAACAAGCAAGGGGCGCCTATAAAGCGGACAGTCACGTGCTAAAGTTGGAAAATTATGGAGGCGAAATCGAAGCATGAACCCACTTCTGGGGGGCGGGCGTTTGACACACATTCGGTTCAGAAAAGATAGGGCCGTGGTGACGGTCACCTTGGTCGCGTTCGGTCTCGCGGCCACCCCATCGTCCGGCCAACCCCCACCATCCGCCCTCGTCAATCAGGGATCAGAGGAAACCCTTGAAGCGGCGCGAACGGCCTCGCCACACACCCCCGAATCGACCTACGCCTACTTCCAAGAGGACGCAGAGAACTTTATCGCGAAGGCCATCCAGCGCGTGTGGGACCCGGCTCGTCCTCACGCAGAACCTCCACGCATGCCCTGGGGCGATCCGAACCTGCAGGGCTACTGGTCGTATGCGGCCTACACACCACTGGAGCGCCCCGACACGCTCGCCGGAAGGCCCCTGTATACGCCTCAGGAAGCCATCGATGTCTTTCAGGAGAGAGTACTCACGGACGCCTCTGTCGATCCGGCAACCGTTCATTACGACTGGACAGAGTTCGGCATGGACAACTGGCAAAGCCCGATCCGGCCGAACCGTCGAACATCGCTGATCGTGGATCCCCCCGATGGCAAACTTCCTGCCCTGACATCCGAGGGACTGGAGAGATTTCGAGAGCAACAACGTCGTCACACGTTGGAATCCCGAAGCTTGGCCGAGCGCTGCATCCTGGGAAACGAAGGGCCGCCGTATATTCCCTTCACGCAAAACACAGGCCAATCTCAGATCCTGCAGACGCAGGACTACGTAGTGCTCATCATTGAGGAAAACAGCGACGTTCGCATCGTTCCCCTCGATGGCTCCGCTCATTTACCTGAAAACGTTCGCAACTGGTTGGGAGATTCCCGAGGCCACTGGGAGGGCGACACACTCGTCGTGGAGACGACAAACTTCCAAGAGAAGCGGAAGTGGGAAGGTTCGGCGGGCAACATGCACCTCGTCGAACGCTTCACCCGGGTTGCCGCTGACACACTCTTATACGAGGCGACGGTGACGGACCCGACGACGTGGGAGGCACCGTGGAGCATAGAGGTCCCGTTGCCCATGATGGACCCGCCCGGATTGTTTGAGTTCGCCTGCCACGAGCAGAACTATGGCCTCATCAACGTTCTCAGGGGCGCGAGAGTTCGGGCAGCGGAATACGAATCCGAATTAGCGAAATGAGATAGTGTGGCCGGAGTGAAGAGAAGGGGACTGTCATGTCGCAGTTAAGAAAACAGAAGCTCGCCCTGTCCACCGCTGCCATGACGATGGCCTTGATGCTGGGAAACTCGGCGTATGCCCAGCGCGCGGAACCGGACAACGGCCGGCCCAATCCGTATCGCGCAGTCGAAGGGTGGGCGAAGTTACCCGACGGCCGGACGTGGGGGTCGACAGCCGGCGTCGACATCGATCCTGACGGCACGCACGTCTGGGCCATAGATCGATGTGGCGCGAATAGCTGCGCAGGGTCGAGTCTCGATCCGATTCTCAAGTTCGATTCGTCCGGCAACGTTGTGACGAGCTTCGGCGCGGGACTCTTTAACTTTCCTCACGGGATCCATGTGGATAGAGATGGCAACGTGTGGGTGACCGACGCTCGAGGCCCCAATGGCACCGATCCCAACATGGATGGCAAGGGGCACGTCGTCATCAAGCTTAGCCCGCAGGGAGAGGTTCTGATGACCCTGGGGACACCCGGAGTGTCCGGCAACGGTCCATACAGCTTCGACCAGCCGTGTGATGTCGTCACCGCCCCGAATGGCGATATTTTCGTCGCAGACGGACACGGCGGCCAGAACAGGAATGCGCCCCCGGAGACCACTGCCCGTATCGTGAAGTTCTCGGCGGATGGCACATTCATTAGAGAGTGGGGCAAGCTAGGATCGGCGGAGGGTGAATTCAGGACGCCGCATGCCCTGGCCATCGACCCTCAGGGCCGGCTCGTTGTTGGCGACCGAGGCAACGACCGTCTCCAGATGTTCGATCTGGATGGAAATTTTATCGAACAGTGGACGCAATTCAGTCGGCCGAGCGGCATTCATTTTGGCCCGGACGGGCTGATCTACGTGGCCGATTCGGAGTCGAATCGACCAGCCAATGACCACTGGGGCTGGGAGATCGGCATCAGGGCCGGGAGCCTCGAGGATGGTGTGGTGACAGCCCTGATCGGCGGCTCGAATCCGGAAGGCGTGGCGGTCGATGCCGCCGGTAACGTTTATGGGGCCGTCGTGTCCTTCGGTGGCAACTTGATCAAACACGAGCGGCTGCAACGTACCGACCTGCATAGTCAGGAGCCGCAATAGGGGGCTGTTGAACCGGTCACGGAGAAGACAACAACCATGGCTTTACTGAAGATTCCCTCCGATGCCGAGGCGTCACCGGAGCAGGCGGTCCTGTTCAAGCACGCGACGAAGCTGCTCGGGCGGACCGCGAACGCGATCCGAGTCGCCTCTCATTCCCCGAAATTGGCTCAGTCGATTCTCGGCTTCATCGTCGCCGCGCTTCGCGAGGAAGTGACGGACGTACTACCCGTACGCACCAAGGTGCTGGTGATCCTCAAGACCTCTACCCTCAACGCGTGCGCCTACTGAACAGGCCACAACGTCACGCTCGGTCGAGCGTTGGATTTTTCGGACGAACTGGTCGAGGCGCTCAAGGGCGACTACCTGAATTCGGACCACTTCACCGAAGCCGAGAAGGCTGCGATACGATGGGCCGAGGTCTTGACGTTAAAATTGTATCAAGGCGCACCTGGTCAGAAATCGCAGCGAGGCGAGGCAATGGCGGGGCTCAAACAGCACTTCGACGACGCACAGATCGTCGAGATTACGATGGTCTCCGGATTCTTCAATTTCTGGAACCGCTTTACTGACGGTCTGCAGATCGATATTGAAGACGACCCCATCATGAATCTGATCCAGAAATCCGTGCGGGTTGACCCGGCCGACTATGTTGCCTACATGCGCGATTGCTGGTGGAATCACGCTGAACAGGAATAAAAGAGGCGGGGCAGTCGAAGTGGAGAGTCCCATGCAACCAAAAGCCCTGGTAGTCTCTACCGCGTTTACAGTTAAAATGCACGCTGTTGCAGAGCTGGGGAGAAGAACATGAATAACGATACGAATCTCGCAGCGAGTATTTCAAAGCCCACATGGATACTCGCCGTAGTGCTTTCCTCGAGTCCGCTGATGCTGAATACGGCGGACGCACAGTTCGGTATTGGCTTCCCCGGGCAGATGACCCTGCCACAGAACGACTTTACATGGACATGGGGAAACCGGAACGCCAGACGAACGGGGATTGACGATTTTTCAGTCTTCGGAACCGAACAGGGGTTCCGTTGCGACCTGACCGGTAAATTTCGAGCAGGCAGTCGCCTGTCGAGGATGGACGTAAGGGAGATCGAGCGGGACATTCGCGCCAGCAATTATTTTGTCTCGGCTGCAACGAACGCGATGAATGATTTGGACGCGCGGAGAGAGCTTGATTGGGCCACGCTAAAGTGTGAAAAGTCGAAATCGGCAGAGGAAGAGCAACCAGAGCGGGGCACGAGATAGGAGACGAGGGGGGGGAGTTGAGACAACGCAGCATCATCAACGTCGCGGCAGCGCTACTGCTGTCGTCGCTGCCGGTCGGTGCCGCCTTCACTCAGGATGGCACGACGTTCACGCCCGCCAAGTTAGGAGAGGGAGAGCAATCGCTACTCGCTCGGCTTAGAACGCCGATCGAACGTCCGACCGGTAACTACGATGTGCCATTGACCTGCCAGGTCATCGTCGAGCCAGACGGCTCGACGCGATCGCCTCGCTGCCTGGCGATCGAGCGCTATGACGTGTTTCGCTTCGAGGCTGAACGAGCGCTTGCCGGTGCGATCATGAGCCCCGCGCGCATCGACGGTGAACCCGTGCGCGTCCTGATGAATCTGTTCATCGGCTACCGGTGCGCGGAGACCTGTCCCGCGTATCTGTTCACGAACCACGGCCGTAACGCCGAGGAATACGGCTTTCGCTATTCGGCGCCTCAACCCGTCCTCGACGACGACACGTGGTATCAAGGTTTCGACGATAAACTAGCTTGGGCGGCTAGCGAGCGCGGGCCCGACGAAATCGGCGGCGTTCGCTTCGTCATCTCGGCTCACATCGATGCGGCCGGCACAATGTCCGAACCGCGCGTCGACAACGTCTACCCGGGTTCCACCGGCCGTCGCTACGAGGAGAGTGCCCAACGGGCTGCCGACTCGTTGCTGGATTCCCGCTATATCCCGGGATTTTCTGAGGACGAGCCAGTCGATATGCGGCTTTATGACTACTGGCTGGACCCCGAGGGCGCGCGGCTCGATGTGCTGACGTTGCCGGTACGCGTGCAGATCTTGTGGTCGGACTTAGTGCCGGCGCTCAATAGTACGCTGACGGATGAGCAGGTCCGGCAACTGTTCGTCGAGGCGAACGAGTTGTGGAGGCCGGCTGCGATCCAGTGGAATCTCGAGTCCATCGTCCACACTCAGGCAGAGCGGCAATTGGCATTTCGTCGCACCATACTTGACGACCCGACCGGCACCGCCCAGGGCGCTAGCGAGACGCTCGCACAGGTCTGTCCCAGCCAGGACCGGTTGCAGCAGGGCTGGAATATCTGCTGGGTACTCGCGGCGCCGCGTGGGGCCTTCTATTTCTACCCGCTGGGGACGGTGATGCTCGGCGAGCAGGACATCCTGACCGAGGTCGCTTCGCCGCCGTTCGCGCTCGCGCATGTTCTCGGCCATTTGATGGGCCTGGGGGACGCGCCACGGTGCTCGACGACATTCATGCGCTCGTTCGAGGGAACTGAAGACAGCGGCGCTTGCGGTAACCCGACACCGACGGTCTTGACCAGCGACCAAATCAAGCGGGCGCGGGACCAGGCGTCGATTGGCACGCCGTTTCGCAACCCTTTTGTTCCGCGTGGGCGCCGATCTCGCGGCGGTGGCGGTATGGGGATGGGGATGGGCGGTTAGGCAGGATACTTTGTAGCGGCGGAGCTATCAGTACAATAGACCGATAAGATCCTACGTCGGATCAAACCAGGCAGGAGACCCTCATGGGCGACGAATATGCGACAGTCAAGGTTGCGGCGGTGCAGGCCGCATCGGTTTTTCTCGATCGCGAGAAGACGACGGAGAAGGCCTGTGATCTGATTCGAGAAGCGGGGCGTAACGGCGCCGAGTTCATCGCGTTTCCCGAAGGCTTCATCCCCGCTCATCCCGTCTGGTATCACCACCATCCCGCGACGAATGCCGTCGTCAACGAGTTGTCTGTGGAACTCTTCAAAAACTCCGTGGAGATTCCGGGACCGGAGATCGCTGCGCTGTGTACGGCGGCGCGGGATGCACAGGCGTACGTCGTGATGGGCGTTTGCGAGAAGCTGCCGAACACACTCGGCACCATGTTCAACTCGCAGGTGTGGATCGACCCGGAAGGAGAGTTACTCGGCAAGCATCAAAAGTTCATACCCACCGTGGGCGAGCGGCTCGTGCACATGGGCGGGTTCGGTGACACGTTCGGCGCCTTCCAGACCCACTTCGGCCCGGCCAGCGGCTTGATTTGCGGCGAGAATTCTAACCCGCTCGCCGTGTTCAGCCTCACCGCAGAAGGTACCCGGATCCATGTGATGAGCTGGCCTAACCATTTTCCGACCAGTGGGGACCCGTTGCGTAATCGTGTGGCTCTCGACTCACAGGCATTCGCACAGATGAGCAAAGCCTATGTCGTGTCCGCGTGCGGCACCGTGGACGAGAATATGATCAAGAAGCTCAAGGTCGGTCCCGAGGGAGAGAAGTTCTTGCGTGATCCCGACTGCAGCGGTGGGAGCGTGATCGTTGCGCCCAACAGCCACATCATCGCGGGCCCGATGGGCGCGGAAGAGGGCATCCTCTACGCGGAGTGCGATCTCGAAGCCGGCATCTTGATGAAGCTGCGCCACGATTTTGCCGGCCACTACAATCGCGCCGATATCTTCCAACTGCATGTCAACCGCAGCACGCCGCATCTCTATACGGTGCATGAAGCGGAGGAATCGGGTGGGGTGGTGAGTGAAGCGCCCACCGCGCCGGCCGCGGAAGAGACGAACGGGGCTGAAGCGGAGTCCCCGTCGCAGGTCGCGCGGATCTCGGCAGTGCGAAAAGGCGAGGGTAAGAACTGAGTTCCGTCACTCGGCCCGGTAGGTGACCCTCCAGATGCGCCCGGCCCGATCATCGGTCATGGACAGACTCACCAGTCCCTGCGCGCTGCCTCGGGCCTGATCGTCACTCTGGAGGTGATTTCCTGCGCCAGTGGTCCGCTGCAGGCTACCCCGGGACGCCGCGCAAGTCAGGCACGGTCATCAGGGGCCGATAGGGGCCTTTGTGGTAAAGTGACCGTACTTGTCGCCACGGAAGGAAGTAACTGTATGGCCAGGCCAGGACCGCAAACCCACGCCAAACGCCAGCGCGAGCAAGCGAAGAAAGACAAGCGCAGGGCCAAGGACGAGAAAAAAGCCCTGCGAAAAGCAGAAAAAATGGCCAACGCCGAGCCCGAGTCGGTCTGAACCACTGTCCGCGTCGATAGCGAAAGTTCAAGTCCACTATCAGCGGCACCAGGGATGAGTCCGCTCGGAAGTGTTTCGAGCTACAATATCGACCGCCACCCTCACTGCTTCTTTCGAATCTACGGACATCCCGTCCATGTCTTCTTAAGCGGCTGTTGACCCTTAGGAGGAATCATGGGTAGGAAACTTTACGTAGGAAATTTGCCGTATTCGGCCACGGAGAGCGATCTCTCGGAAAAGTTTGCAGCATCCGGAACCGTCGAATCATGCAAGCTGATTACAGATCGTGATACGGGGCAAAGTAAGGGTTTCGGCTTCATC
>SMVA01009856.1_pt1 | contig 16494 bp, 13 predicted proteins | sample 2456451 | NCBI WGS metagenome assembly SMVA01 (sample SAMN11095933, study PRJNA526329) | marine sediment metagenome | biome: Marine sediment; feature: Surficial sediment; material: Deep marine sediment; isolation source: Hadal surficial sediment | place: Pacific Ocean | collected 2014-05 | depth...
CGTCCGCGTCGAGTACGATCGGACGATCGATGGAGACGACCAGCCGGCGCACCAGATCGATCGCCTCACGCTCCCGTCCGAATCCCGGCCCAATGGCGAGGACGCTACGCGAGGCGGCGAGTTCTTCGATGGCTTTCTCCGAAGCGCGCGCGAATCCCCCCGTCGGCGTCGCGGCGACCTCCGCCGTCATGACTTCTGCGGGCAGCCCGAAAAGCTCCGCGGCGAGTCCACCCGGATGCGCCAGAGTGACAAGACCCGACCCCGCCCGCATGCTCGCACGCGCGCATAACGCCGCCGCGCCCATCATGCCCTTCGAACCCGCAACGATCAACACATGGCCTAAGCTGCCCTTATGCCCTTCGCGAGCCCGCTTTGGAAAATTTCGCGCCGCCGCCCGGGCGTTCCAGAGTTCGACGCGAGGCGATCGCTTCGGATCCGGGTCGGCGATTCCAATTCGCGCGACTTCGATCTCTCCGGCGTGCGAACGGCCCGGTTCCAACGCCAGGCCGATTTTCGGAAGCGAAATTGTCAGCGTGCGATCCGCACGGACCGCCGCTCCCAGTATCCGACCCGAATGCGCGGCGATGCCCGATGGAATATCCACGGAGAGAACCTTGAGACCCTGACCGCGTGCGACGGCGAAGGCGGAGATCAGCCGTGCGAAGCCCCCGGTGATCTCACGTTTCAAGCCCGTCCCAAAGAGAGCATCGACCGCGACACTCGTCTCCGAAAGCAAGGCCCCCCAATCCACCCCCTCCTCTCCAGGAGCGATGATTCGGCGCGGGGCCCCGATGGCTTCGAGTCGTTCCCAGTTGGCGGCCGCGGTCCGGGACAGTCGCGCCGCATCTCCAATCAAGACCGCTTCGGCGGGGATTCCCTCGGCCCACAAATGACGGATCAGGACGAATCCGTCCCCCCCGTTATTCCCCGCGCCACAGAAAGCGCGGATCGGGCTCTGCCTCCGACGTGACTCTGCACATAGCGCGAGCACCGGCCGAACGAGCGCTCGTCCTGCGCTCTCCATCAGGACTTCACCGCTCACGCCGTGGCTGCCGATCGTCAAACGATCGAGTGCCTGCATCTCGACCCCGGTGAGCAGCGGCCAGACGCCGTCCCGGTGAATCGCCCGTGTGCGCTGCAAGTCGTCGCTCGTCGTCCGGGCCATCGCTCCACTCCCGCGGAGGCGCGCCTGCACCAGGCGATTCCGCTCTACGGCGAGATGCTAGCCGAGTGGGGATCGGTGCGGCGAATCTCCCCGCCGACGTGTACGCGAATCAACGCATTCGCTCGCGAAGATCCCGTATGGCGCGGTCGAGGCCAACCAGCAAGGCGCGGCGCGCCAATCCGCGTCCAAAAACCACACGCTCCGCCGAGGGCGCCGCGGCAAGGACTTCCCCGACGTTTCGGTCGTCGAGGCCGCCCGCAATGGCGATGCCCAATCGGAGTTTGCTCGCGAGGCGAGTCGTGTCACCGAGTGTGCTCAGCGCACCGCGACGCTCCGCGTCCGGAAGATCGACCAGGTAGCCGGTGAAGAGTTCGACGTCGGAGACACCCTGGGCATGCACAGCCCGAATCGCGTCGATTTCAGGCGCGATTCGAACGCTCGTCCGGATGCCGGCCTCGGAGAGCGAGCGCAATACGATGCCGAGTTCGGAGCCCGCGACGCGCGCATCGACCGGAGGTGCCGGTCCGGTGGCTTCGTGTCGCTCGCCGACCAGCACGACACGATCCGGTCGCGCTTCGAGGGGGATCTTCAACAGGCTCTGGGAAACCGGCATTCGCAGCTCGAAAGAGCGTGCGGCTCGGCGCAACGCATCCACATCGACCTCACGAACCGGGGTCCAATCCTCATTGATCGACAGCCGCAAACTGTCGATGCCCGCCAGCTCGGCGAGCGCCGCGGCGGCGATCAGATCGCTTCGGTCATCACCCGAAAATTCGCGCAAGGCCGGCCAGGCATCCAGCGAGAGTACGATGTGCATGGCTCAGCTCGCACCCGCGAGCGCTTGCCGGAGGCCTTCCGCCAATTGCTCGGCCATTTCATGCACGCGATCTTGATCGCGGCCCTCCACCATGACACGCGCCTTCAGCTCCGTTCCCGAATAACGAATCAACACGCGTCCCGAGTCGCCGAGTTCTGTCTCGATCTCCGTCACGAGATCCTGGAACTTCGTCAATTCTTCGAGGGGACGCTTCTCGGCGATTTCGAAACTCACGGTGATCTGCGGGAGCCGTTCGAAACCCTGATTCAGATCCGACAATTTCTTTCCGCTGCGCGCCATCAACGCGAGGACCTGTAGGGCGGACATGATGCCATCGCCCGTGGTCGATTCGTCCAAGAAGAGAATGTGGCCCGATTGCTCGCCACCGAGGTTGTAGCCGCCCTTTCGCATTTCTTTGACGACATAGCGGTCTCCGACCGCAGCGCGCTTCAAACCGATCCCGAGCGTGCCCAAGGCGATTTCGAGCCCCAGGTTGCTCATCACGGTCGCCACCACCGTGTCGTGTGCGAGCGTGCCCCGATCATGCATGTCCCGCGCACACAGCCACATCAACATGTCGCCATCGAAGATCTCGCCCCGCTCGTCGATGACGATCACGCGATCGGCATCCCCGTCGAGGGCGATTCCGATATCGGCCCGTAGCGCGCGAACCTCGGCGGCCGCGCGTTCGGGGTAGAGCGAGCCGCAGTCCTGATTGATATTGCGTCCGTTCGGCTCGCATCCCAACTCGATGACCTCGGCACCCAGCTCGCGGAAGATCGTCGGACCCACGCGATAGCCCGCGCCGTTGGCGCAGTCGATCACGACGCGCATCCCCTTCAGCGTCAGGTCGCGGGGAAAGGTGTGCTTCAGATAGACGATATAGCGGCCTCGCGCGTCTTCGATCCGAATCGCCTGCCCGATTTCGCCCGGTGCAACGCTCGCCTCGGAAAGTTCGCCTGAGGCGATCAACTTCTCAATTCGAAGCTCTTCCGCGTCGGGCAGCTTGAACCCGTCCGCCGCGAAAAACTTGATGCCGTTATCCTGATAGGGATTGTGACTGGCCGTAATCATGACACCCGCATTGCAACGCATGTCGCGCGTCAGAAACGCGAGTGCGGGCGTTGGTACCGGCCCGACCTGGATGACGTTCACGCCCATCGAACAGATCCCGGCCGCCAGGGCATCCTCGAACATATACCCGGACAGACGCGTGTCCTTCCCGATCAGGATCTGTTTTCGCTCGCCTTCGTGTTGTTGAAACACATGTGCGATCGCCCGGCCCAGGGACAACGCCACCTCGGGCGTCATCGGATGGACGTTCGCGGTTCCGCGGATGCCATCGGTGCCAAAAAGTTTTCGGGAGGCCGTTTCGCTCATCCCTCCAGCTCCGATTCCGCCTCGTCCAGATCGAGATCCAGAACGGGCTCGGGCAGGGGATCGGCCTCGATGCGGACCTCGACGCGCAGCGGCGAAGTATCCTCCGCCCAGACGGTTCCACCGCCGAGCACCAATCGAACTTCACGCGTATCGTTGGCCGCCAGGCCCGCGATGTCGATCACTTCCGTGACCACCTCGGTCAGTCGCATCACCTGACTCCGAGCGCCCTCCAGCCAGACCTTTTCGGGTTCGATGACGACACCCGCCACATGATATCCGGGCGCCGGAACGCCCTGGATCGCTGCGCGAACCGCGACGGCCTTCCGGCCCCGCTTCTCAAAACGCACCTGAAGCCGCGAGGGCGAATAGCCGGCAAACGTGGTGCCCGTCGGATGATCGATCGTCTCGATATCGACCTCGTAGACGGCTACACCCGGTTTGCCCCCCGACGCGTCGACCCGGTATTTCATCTGCTCGCGATTCAAATTGCGGAGCGAGGCGCGACTACCGCGCAAGCGCACGTGGATCGAATCGGAACTCTGATCGGTGACGACCAGGTCCTCCTCGATGCCGACCAATTCGACGGGGACATCGAAGGATTCCTGGACACTCGAAGTCCCTTGGGCCACCGCCCAGATAAAGACGCTGATCGCAAGAGCCAAGACAAGTATGCCCGGCCGAAGATTCTGAAATCGCGACGCCATCGCTCGCGGGTCCCCCATCGGCGCAGCCGCCGTTCGTCCACTGTTCCTCAGCCGTTCTTCAGCCGTTCGTCAGCTCGCCGTCGCCTGTCCCGCTTCCTGGCCGTCCGCGATTTCGAGGCGTCCAGTGATCTCCGAAGCCTCCGGAAGCTCTTTCCGTTCGCCGCCCAGAATCTCCCGCAAGACGACACGCAGTCGCGGTGCGTCGAGTCCGCGAAGAAGCTCACCGCCCAACACGACGGAGATGGTCGCGGTCTCCTCGGATACGACGACGACCAGCGCATCGGTTTCCTCGGTGATTCCGATCGCCGCGCGATGGCGCGTGCCCAGACCCTCTGGCAGATCCGTGCGCAGCGTGAGTGGCAGGATGCAGCCCGCGGAGGAGACGCGGCCCTCCTGGATCAACACCGCGCCATCGTGCATCGGAGACGTGGGTTGGAAGATGCTCGTCAGCAGATCTTTCGAGAGCCGGGCATCCACGGTGACGCCCGCTTCGACGAGATCTCCCAGATTGCTCTCCCGCTCGAGGACGATCAGGGCGCCGTGCCGACGCTGGGAGAGTGCGCCCGCGCTGCGCACGATTTCCTCGACGACCTGCAGCTCCTGCTCTGCCGAGAACGACGGAAAGAAGCCGCGTCCCACTCGGGCGAGCGCGCGTCGGATGTCGTTTTGGAACAGGATCACGATGATCAACACGGCGGAGCCGAGGAATCGTTCGAGGATCATGCCGAGAGCCGCCAACTGGAAGAGTTCGGAGGCCAGCGACAGCGCGATCAACGCGATCAAGCCCACCAGGATCTGGATCGCTCGCGTACCCCGAATCAAGAGCAGGAGCCAGTAGATTCCGGCCGCCACGATCAGGATGTCGACGGTGTCCCGAATCGGATCGAAACGAGCGTCGAAGAACTCGGCCAGATCGACTCCGAAATTCCACAACACCGGAATCACGTCGCTTCTCTCCCGATCGATCTAGGCATCATTCGCCGCTTCCTCGAGATGGAGTCCATCCACGCCTCCCTCTTCAACCCGGCATCGGCTCGGGGTCGGGAAGATTTCCACTTCGCTTGCCGTCCGCCCGGCCCGAATCGTCGTCCCGTTGGCCGTGCGATCCAGACGCGGATTCCGGCGACGGACTCTCCTCGATCGGCGGCAGCGCCGGAAGCTCTTCGCCACGCAACAGGAGTTTGAGTTGTGTCGAGTCGAGCGTTTCCCGTTCGAGCAGCGACTCGGCGACACGATTCAGCAGGTCGCGGTTGTCGACCAGCAGTTGACGAGCCTCGTCGTATTTGCCGGAAAGGATCTCACTGACGGCTTCGTCGATCTCGCGCGCTTTCTGCTCGCTGTAGTCCTTGCGACTGACCAGGTCACGGCCCAGAAAGACTTCCGTCGAAGGATCTCCGTACGATACGGGCCCCAGCCCGGCGCTCATTCCGAACTCGGTCACCATGCGTCGAGCCCAACCCGTCGCCATCTGGAGATCATTGCTCGCACCCGTCGAGAAGTGGTCGAAGACGATGTGCTCGGCCGCCCGGCCGCCCATCGCATAACGGATCACGGCGTAGATCTGCTTTTCGGTGAAGTTGAGCCGATCTTCCTCCGGCAACGTCTGCGTCAGACCCAGCGCCGAGCCACGAGGAATGATCGTGACCTTGTGGACGGGATCCGAATCCTCGGGCGTGAGCATCGCGACGAGCGCATGGCCCGCCTCATGGAAGGCCGTCACACGCTTGTCCTCGTCGGACATGATCATGCTGCGACGCTCGGCGCCCATCATCACCTTGTCCTTCGCGTTCTCGAAGTCCGCTTGTTCGACGCGCGAAGCGTCTCGACGCGCGGCGAGCAAGGCCGCCTCGTTCACCAGATTCTGGATATCCGCGCCCACCATGCCCGGCGTACCCCGAGCCTGCACCGCGAGATCGACATCGTCCGCCAGCGGCACGCGTCGCGTATGGATCTTGAAAATCGCCAGCCGCCCCCGCACATCGGGACGCGGTACGACGACACGTCGGTCGAATCGCCCCGGACGCAGGAGCGCGGGATCGAGGACGTCCGCACGGTTCGTGGCGGCGATCAGGATCACCCCCTCGTTGGTCTCGAATCCGTCCATTTCGACGAGCAACTGATTCAAGGTTTGCTCGCGTTCATCGTGTCCGCCACCCATACCGGCCCCACGATGTCGGCCCACGGCGTCGATCTCATCGATGAAGATGATGCAGGGTGCCTGCTTCTTGCCCTGTTGGAACAGGTCGCGGACGCGGGAGGCACCGACACCCACGAACATCTCGACAAAATCGCTGCCCGAAATCGAGAAGAAGGGCACATCGGCCTCACCGGCGACGGCCCTCGCCAGCAGCGTCTTTCCCGTGCCAGGCGGTCCGACCAACAAGACGCCCTTCGGAATCCGTCCGCCGAGCCGAGTGAACTTTTTGGGTTCGCGCAGGAACTCGATGATCTCCTCGAGCTCCGCCTTCGATTCCTCGATGCCCGCCACGTCCTTGAACGTCACGGAAGACTGAGTGTCGGTCTGCAGACGCGCCTTCGACTTGCCGAAGCTCATCGCCTTCCCACCACCATTCTGCATCTGACGAATGAAGAAGATCCAAAGCCCGATGAAGAGCACCAGCGGGAACCACATGATCAGGATCTGTCGCCAGAAACTACCCTCGTCGCGCGGCTTGACCTCGGTGCGAATTCCGCGCTCTTTGAAGTCCGAAAGAAACTCGTTCGTAATCACCGTCGGAGGGGCATACGACGTGAATTTTCGCCCGTCGGTGTATTTGCCATTGATGTGGCCCTCTTCGATCGTGACCTCCTCGACCTCGCCGGTCGCCACGCTGTCCATGAACTCGCTGAAGGGGATATTCGGCGGCGCGGCCTCGTTCTGTTTGAGGGTCGTAAAGAGCAGGAGCATCACCACCAGGATGACGATCCAAAGCGCCAGGTTCTTGTAAAACTGCTGATTCACACGTAGCTCCGTTCGGCAAAATTCGCGGTCAGCGGCCGTCTGAGGGTTGCTCGGACGAGTCGCAATGTTCAGGGCGCTTGGGTACTCGATCTCGGGAACGCACGAGTTCTTCTTGATGTTCTCGCCGCCGAAGCGTCGTCAACCCCAGAGGAAGAGTCATCAACCGCAGAGGAAGAGTCGTCGCCCCCCATTTCAGGGTTCGACCCTTCATCCCCGGTACGGGTTCACGCCCAAGTCGCTCGACGCAGCACCCCCCAGGCTGGCCGACTCGCCCTGCGTTCCGGAATCCAAGTTCTCGACCCGGCCCGGAGCGAAGCGGTGAACAACGGCCCGCCAAGTTGGGCGAAACGTCGAAATTCCGTTCAATCTCGCCTGTGTACCCTAGCATTTTATGGCGATCCGACCCGCATCAGGCGATCGGGCTCTCGATCTCGAAGCAATCGTCCCGTCGGCGCAGGATATTCCCCCCGGGCAGTTCCAGCTTCTTGTCCCTTCCGACTCGCCGCCCACGACGAAGAAAAGACAGGACGCGTTCGAGGTGGATCCTCGTCACGTCCCTGCCCAGGCCGGCGGCCACCAGGCCACGCAGGACCAACCGCCTGGCAAGCGCTTCGGGGACATCGCTCCAGCCGTCGATCGCGAATCGGATTCCGAGAGATCCACATTCGACACGCCCTTTCATCGCTTCATCGACCAGGCCCTCGATCCATTCGCGGTCCCTGCTTGCTGCTTCGGCCAGATTGCTCAAGGTCCTGAGCAACTGCGGGTTGAAAGCGGCCGAAAGCGCAGGGATCGAATCCAATCGGAGCCGATTTCGTGCGAATCGGCGGTCCTGGTTGGAGGCGTCCTCCCGCCAGAGGAGGCCCCGGCTCTCCGCCCAGGCGCGAATCGCCTCGGGAAGAACCCGAAGCATCGGCTTGCACCAGCGACCCTCAACCGATCGCGGGAGCATCCCCGCCAGCCCATCCGGCCCCGTTCCGCGCAGGATTCGAAGCAACAGGGTCTCGGCCTGATCGCCCGCATGGTGGGCCGTCGCGATCCAATCACAGCCGGTCTCCGTCGCCATGTCGAAGAGCGCCGCGCGCCGCAGATCCCGAGCGGCCTCCTCGAGCGTCGGCCTTTGCCGGCTCGACGTTCCCACACGCAACGCCTCGGGCTCCACCCGACGGGTGCGGTAGTCGAACTCCGCCGCCTCGGCGGCCTGGCGGGTGTGCAACTCGTCGGCATCCGACTCGGCACCTCGCAGGCCGTGATTGACGTGTCCAACGACCACCTCGAGTTCGAGAGCGGAGCGGCAACGCGAGACCAAATCGAGCAACACAATCGAGTCCCGCCCGCCGGACACCGCCAGCAGCAGACGGCCCCGACAAATCCCCTGTCGATCGAGTTCCGATTGAAGATCCGAGTCCAACATGCCCTAGAGGATACCGCTCGGAACTTCCCAAGGCGGAATCGCCCCGACCCCTGACGTCGGCAGGGCCGCCCGGTACTCTCGGCGTCCCTCATGACGCCTCACAGTCGATCTAAAGAACCGGACGACGCCGCCTCCGTAGAGCACAATTTCGGCGCCTGGATTTCGCATTGGGCCGCCCGTCGACCCGACGCCCTGGCCTGGGCCGACGCGGAGCGCCGTTGCGACTACGCCACCGCCAATGATCGGATCGAGCGACTCGTGGCCTGGCTCCTGGCCTCCGGAGTGGGCCGGGGCGATCGGGTGGCGATCTGGCTCGGCAATCGCGGGGCAACGCTCGAAACGCTCTTCGCGGCCGCGCGTCTCGGCGCGATCGTCATCCCGGTGAACGCGCGGCTGACGCCGACCGAGGTGGCCTTCCAATTCGATGACGCCACACCGACCGTTGCCTTGATCGAACGGGCCTGGCGCGATCGGGCAGACGCCACCCTCCGGCTGATGCAAGAGTCCCCTCCGCGACGACTCGAGGTTGGGGTTGGGGTTGGGGATCCGTCGAGCGAGGCCGATTCGAGGGACGCCTACGAGGTCGCACTCGCCGCGGCGACGCCTTCGGAAAAATGCGAAGCGGTTCGGCCCGACGAGGCGATGATCCTGATGTACACCTCGGGCACGACAGGCAAGCCGAAAGGCGCGCTGCTCCCGCATCGGAAGACGCTCTTCAATTGTCGCAACGCCGAGATCTATTTCGAGATCCGGGACAACGACCGCGTGTTGATCGTGGCGCCCCTCTTCCATTCGCTGGGGCTACAAATCCTGGCGCTGCCCGCCCTCTACGTCGGAGCCGGACTCGTCTTGCAGGACGGCTTCGACGCCGACCGCGTCTGGTCCACCCTCGAGGCTGAGGGGATCACCTACTATGGCGGCGTACCGACGATGCACCAGCGAATGCTCGACGCGCTCGAAAGAAGGACCCCGCCCAGCCCGCCCGAGAGCCTGCGCTTCGCGTTTACGGCGGGCGCCGCGGCTTCGCCTACGCTGATCCGGGCCTTCGACGAAATGGGCCTGCTCTTGAAACAGGGCTACGGACAAACGGAGACCTCGATCCTCACTTGCCAACGCTCCGACGGGACGCCCCCCAAGCGGGGCAGCGTGGGCCGACCCGTGCGGCATGCCGAATTGCGTCTGATCGATCCGCAGACGATCGACCGGGACGTCGAGCATTGGCGGGACGTCGAGCCCGGAGCCGTGGGGGAGATCGTCGTGCGGGGCCCCATCACAATGCTGGGATATTGGCGACGCCCCGAGGCCAACGCCGAAACGCTGCGCGGCGAGTGGCTTCGCACGGGCGACCTGGCGACACGGGACGAAGACTTCGATCTCACTCTCGTCGGTCGCAGTCGCGAGATGTACATCTCGGGCGGAGAGAACGTCTACCCGGCCGAGGTCGAAGCCGCCCTCGTCGTCCATCCGGATATCGCCGAGGTGGCCGTCGTCGCGGTGCCGGATGCCGAGTGGGGCCAGATCGGCCGCGCGCACATCGTGCCCGCCCGGTCGCGCACGATCGACCCGGCCGAACTCTCGGATTGGCTGAACACAAGATTGGCGCGATTCAAGCAACCGCGTGAGATCGTGATCGAAGCGGCGCTGCCTCGCACCGCCAGCGGGAAGATCCAGAAGCATCGACTCGGCCGGGACGCGAAAGCCGATCGACGCCTCCCGATCCAGCCCACGAACCCAGAGAAAACGCAGAGGAGTCCCTCGAAATGACCCAGGCCCATGCAAGCGATCCGACCGCGGCCTTTCGACTCGACGGCAAGGTCGCCCTCGTCACCGGGGGCAGTCGTGGACTCGGCAAGCAGATGGTCAAGGCCTTCGCGGCGGTCGGCGCGGACGTCATCATCGCGAGTCGAAAAGAGGACGCCTGTCTATCGTTGGCGACCGCAATCGAAAACGAAACGGGACAGCGCGCGCTGGCCGTCGCTTGCCACGTCGGGCGATGGGAGGAATGTGACGCGCTCGCCAAACGTGCGCTCGATCATTTCGGAAAAGTCGATGTGCTCGTCAACAACGCCGGCATGTCGCCGCTCTACCCGAGCCCGATCGAGATCAGCGAAGCGCTCTACGACAAGGTCATGGCGGTGAACCTAAAGGGCGCCTTCCGACTCACGGCGGTGTTAGGCCAGGCCATGCTGGACGCCGACGGCGGCTCGATCATCGGGATCAGCAGCATCGCCGCCACCCAGCCCTCCCCGGCCGAGATTCCCTATGGTGCCGCCAAGGCCGGCCTTCACAATCTCACGAAGAGCTTCGCGCGCGCCTTCGCCCCGAAAGTCCGCGTCAATTGCATCATGCCGGGGGCATTCATGACGGATATCAGCCGGGCCTGGCCCGACGCGATGGTCGAGGCGCTTGCCAAGACGATTCCGCTTGGCCGCGGCGGGCAACCCGAAGAAATCGTGGGCGCCGCGCTCTATCTTGCCAGCGATGCTTCGCGCTATACGACGGGCTCGATTCTCAAGGTCGACGGTGGCGTCGGCTACTCGAACGGTTAGGAGCTTGACCCAAGACTCTCGTGGGAAGCCCGAGCGCCGCGGCGCGCCGCTTGCGATGCTGTTACTCGTCTTCGTGGCCACGGCATGCCTCAAGGGCGACGCCGCGGATCCGCTCGATCCGGCAGTCCCGTCCCGAATCGCCTCGCTCGATGTAGCAAATTCGAACGCCGACGATGCCCGCAACGCTGACTTTGCGGGCAGCGCCAACGAACCCGCCGACACGGAGCGGCCCGCTTCCGAACGTCAGGTCTACTTCGGGGACCTCCACATCCATTCGAGTTGGTCGATCGACGCCTACGCCCTCGGCGTGCGCGCCGGACCGGCCGAGGCCTACCGTTTCGCGCAGGGTGAGGCCATCCCGCATATCGGCGGGACGCCGATCCGCCTCGCCGGCCCTCCCCTCGATTTCATGGCGCTGACGGACCATGCGGAATATCTCGGCGTCATTCCGGCCATCTCGGGCGCGAACCGCTCCCTACTCGACCAACCGCTCCTTCGGCAATGGCTGGGCGACGATCCGGCGGAGGCGCAATCGGCGTGGCGGCGAGTCCAACGATCGTTTGGCCATCGAGAGGCGATCGCGTCCTTGGTCACGAAGGCCGTCGTCGAACCGGCCTGGCAAGAGGGGGTCGCCTTGGCGAATCGAAACGACCGCCCGGGCCATTTCACTGCCTTCGTCGGCTTCGAGTACAGCTCGAATCCCGACTCCCAGAATCTGCATCGAAACGTGATCTTCCGCGGTGCAAAGGTTCCCGCTCGCCCCTTCTCCGCCATGGATTCGAGCAATCCCGAGGATCTCTGGCGTTGGATGGATCAAGCCCGCTCGGTCGGCGACGACCTCTTGGCGATTCCGCACAACTCGAACGGCAGCAACGGCTTGATGTTCGCACGCACGCAATTCGACGGGCAACCGATCGACCGTGCCTGGGCCGAGCAACGTGCGCGCAACGAACCGATCGTCGAAGTCATGCAGATCAAGGGGCAATCCGAAACCCACCCGATCCTGTCGCCTAACGACGAGTGGGCGAATTTCGAGTTGGCGCCGTGGCGAACTCTAGATCCGAGCCTTCCGAGTCAGCCCAGAGGAAGTTATCTGCGCGACGCATTGAGGGCAGGTCTCGAGATCCACGGGAGTGTCGGTGTGAATCCCTTCAAGCTCGGCATGATCGGCTCGACGGATGGGCACAACGCATCGAGCCCCTTCGAAGAGCACAACTACACAGGAAAACTCGGGTCCCTCGACGCGACCGCGGAGATTCGGCTCGCGGGGTCGATCCCCTCCGCGACTTCTCCGGGACTCCGACCCGAGGTCGGTTTATTTTGGGGAGCCGCCGGTCTGGCGGGGATCTGGTCGGACGCCAATACCCGCGCCGATCTCTTCGACGCGCTCAAGCGGCGCGAAGCGTTCTCGACCTCGGGCCCGCGCATTCGCGTGCGCTTCTTCGCCGGTTGGAATTTCAGTGCCGCGGATGCGAACTCCGGGATCGCACGGATTGGTTATGCGGACGGCGTGCCTATGGGCGGGGTCCTTCCGGCGCGGAAATCGGCGGGGTCGCCGACCTTCTTGATCGCGGTCGCGAAGGATCCTCTCGAGGCCGATCTCGAACGCGTCCAGATCATCAAGGGATGGACAAAGGACGGCACGACGCGAGAACAGGTCTACGACGTGGCTTGCGCGGGAAAAGACCGGCCGGATTCCGTCCGACATCGTTGTCCGAATCGCACCCGATTGCCCGACCCGAAATCCTGCATTCCCGATTCGACAGGCGGCGCGAAGACCTTCGACACGTGGTGGCGGGATCCCGACTTCGATGCCAACGAACGGGCGTTCTACTATGTCCGCGTGTTGCAGGTGCCTACGTGTCGTTGGAGTACGCACGATGCGAATAGGCTGGGCGTACGCCCGAGCCCATTCGTCCCCTCGATGATCCGGGAGCGCGCGATCACTTCGCCGATTTGGTACGACCCCTCGTGATCTTCAGCCGGATTTCGGCTTCGACGCGCTTTGCGCCCCACCCCGATTCACGGCGCGACCGATTCGTAGATCCGGTACTCACTGATTCGAGCGATCAGGCGTAGGCGAGGATTCCAGATCTCGAAATCGGCGATCAGGACCTGGCCCTTCGACAATCCATTGATGGTTTTTTGGTGGAAACCGGCCGGCCGATTCATCATTCGGCCGGGATGCGCGAAGCGTGCGGGGTCGCCCACGTAATATTCGATCAGCGTCTGCTTCATCCCGAGCCATTCACGCTTCAAAAGAAGTTCGAAGGGCTGCGACAGATTCTCCGGGCTGAGATATCCCGGCAGAGCGATCTCCGTGCGGATCCATGCGCCCAGCGCGATCGCATCCGCCCCGCTCGGATCCGGCCCCTGGCGTCCTTCCATGATGAAGATACTGGGCATCGGTAGTTCGGAGAAGATGCGATTGTGATTCGCCACCCCTTGATGCCCGATCGTGGCGATCGCGAGGACGACACACAACGAGGCGACGGGATTCCGACCCCGACGAACGGGTGGGGCGTCCGGACGGAGGTCGAAGAACGGCGCGAGCGAGAACGGAATGACTGCGGCCGAGAGCGTGAGCACAGTCCGAAACGGCGAAATCCCCGCGCCTCCACTGAGCGCGGAAGCCACCAGGATCGCGAACACGAAGGCCATCCCAGAGTACACTACGGCCGGCGGGGATTCCCGCGTTTCGCGATTCGAGATCAAGGCCACCAGGCCGTAGACGACGAGCGGCAGGAAGTAGAAGACGCAGTAGACGATCGAAACGGGATAGATCCCCCAGTTGGTCATCAGTCGCGCGTACTCGGCCGGCGGAAGAGCCTGTCGCCACTCTTCGAGCGGGCCTAACGCCAATGCACAGACCAGTACCATCGCCACGGCACTCATGCCTTTGAGAAGCGGGATCCGGCCGGCGTCGACACGACCGAAGACTTTTCCGTCTGCATCCGGTCGCAGTCGCAGCATTCCAAAAAAGATCGCGACCATCACCACTGCGAGTCCGACGACGAGCCGTTGGGGGAGCGTCGCCACCTCGCCCAGGATCTGTAGGATGTCGGTGGGGCCACCGATCTTGAAGAACCCAAAATTCGCCGCCGCGAGAAACGGAGCGAACGGGTTCCCGGTCCTCATCCACGTATCGACGGCCCAGGCGAAGCAATAGGCGGTCGACCCCGCACAGAACAGAACCCAGCTTCGGAAGCGACCGAAGAGTGTGCCGTGGGACTCGCGCACGAAGACGGGCAACACGAAGATCAAGACACCCGTCAAATGCATCCACGCCACGAGATGGAAGAGCGTCGCGAGGCAGAAGCTGAGGGCGGAGGCGAAGAGAAGACGCGTGCGCCGAGGGCCCAGCGGCATGCGCAGCGCGGCGATGAGCGCGCCCGCCCCGCCCAACATCAGGCCGGTCATCGGAAGCTCGGTCATGGTCCCGCTGGAAAGCAGGATCTCGATCCAGAACGGCGTCCAGAAAATCACGCACGCCAGCGACAACGCGCGATGGCGAAACACGGCCTGCGCAAAAATGAAGAGTCCGGCGAGCGGCATCACCGCGTAGACCGCCGAAAGGAGTTTACTTCCGTAGAGCGGATCCGGTGTCAGCTGCATGGCGAGGCCATGCAGATAGGACGTTCCCGGCATCCAGGCCGGTGGGATCCCAGCCCCCGTCAGGGAACCCTCGGCCCATTGCCACGCGGTCAACCAGCGAAGCGGCTCGTCACCAATCCAATATTGCAACCCGCCCGAAGCGAGGGAGAAGAGGTAGACCAGGCGAAGGACCCAGCCGAGTGAGACCACCAGGAGACATTCGGCGATCGTGGGGGCGCGAAAACGGAGTCGCGCGCTCGGTCGAAACACGACGACGGCAATCAGGCCGATCTGAAGGATCCACCCCACGAGTTCCATCGGCCCAAATGCAAACTCGGCTATTGCGCCCAAACTACTGCGTCCCTCGCAGGACGTCCGACGAACGACGCGCCATCACAAGCCATGCATCCTCGGAGAACGAACGATATCGGCCCACCACGACGAAGAACGTACCACGCGAGAGAACTCGACACGAACGTCGAACGAGAGGTCGCAGACTCCCTCGCGCCGTGACAGACTCTCTTGATTCAGCCCCGGAGACCGACATGTCCGAAGAACGCGTGGCCAGCCTGAATGAATTCGCCTCGAAGAAACACCCCGGTCTGGTCGGAGTCGAAATCCTGACCTGCACCGCACAAGAGGTCACGGGACAACTTGTCGTCCGCGAAGACGTGATCGCCGGAACCGGCTTCCTGTGGGCTCCGGTCGTAATCACATTGGCGGATTGGCTATGCGCCGCCGGAACCGGAGAGTCCTTGCGCGATCGCGACGCCAGTTTTACGACGATCGAGCTGAAGACGAACTTTCTCGGTTCCGCACGCGAGGGGGAAACGATCTTTGCGCGTGCGACCCCCGCCCATCTCGGCAAGCGGACCCAGGTCTGGGATGTCGAGGTCCGCAATCAGGACAAAGATCGCACGATCGCATTGTTCAGATGTACCCAGATGATTTTGCAGGGCGGTCCGAAGTAGTGCTGACTCAACCTGTAGTTTCACACTTCGCGATAGATCGTCACCGCAATAGCGGATTCTTGGGCTTCGATGCCTTCAAGAGCCCTCCGCTGGAGCTTCGCCCTCCTTGAAGCGCCGGGTTTCGCTTCGTTCGCAACAAAGCGTTGTGCATCGCCGAGGTTCGCACCGTATTGTTGGCCAAGGGCCCGACCTGAAACGAACTACTGATCACCTTCTCAACCGGCGTGCCGTCCGAGAGCTTGCCGCGAATCGTCGCACGAACGATATACGGCCCGGGATAGCCGGATTCCGAAAAGTCTGCCGAGAAGGAAGCGTCGGTCGATCTGACTCTCGGATCCGACGGCTCGAGCGACAAGTCGAGACTTCGAATGACCGTCGGTTTGGGGACGCTCGCGCCCCGCAACAGCCCTGGCTCTTTCGTCCTCAGCAAGGGATTCCCGGTTGTCTGTTCTCTTTATTCATCCGTAGGGCTCGGTCGCGATTTCGGAACAGTTGAACCGCACCGATCAGGCAGCGGCCTGCCACTCGTAGCGATAATGAAGACCACCTAATCGGAGGTTCCCGATGATTTTGGCCTCCGGTGACGGTCTGTTTTCGGTCGGTCGGCCCGTCGGTGAATCCCGAAACTCAGTGTGGACGCGCTCGAAACGTCACTATCCGTCACCAACCCGGAATTTCGGCAATAATCCGTGGCCTCTGGAGGTTCGTAAGTGCTCGGGATATTTATGGTAGCGGTGGGCGGACTCGAACCGAACACAATTCGGCGTAGGTCACCGGAATAACAAATGCGTCGCGAGAGGTGCACTACCCGAGGCCACTGCGGCCCCCACCCTGATCGATCGAGAGATTGTCGAATGTTGTAGATCGGCCTCGCTAGGCCAGCTCGTCCAGCAGCACCTTGGCGGCCTTCAGGTCCTTCGTGTCGAAGCCTTCGGTGA
>SMVA01239719.1_pt1 | contig 16487 bp, 14 predicted proteins | sample 2456451 | NCBI WGS metagenome assembly SMVA01 (sample SAMN11095933, study PRJNA526329) | marine sediment metagenome | biome: Marine sediment; feature: Surficial sediment; material: Deep marine sediment; isolation source: Hadal surficial sediment | place: Pacific Ocean | collected 2014-05 | depth...
GAAAGCATCAGCTGCGTGACGGCTAGGGAATCCAGTCCAGCATCAATGAGGTTGGATTGGGCCGAAAAGTCGCTCTCGGTGGTCAAAATTTCATCCCGGAGAATCCCGAAAACCTTCGTGGTCAGCTCTTCGAGCGACGGTGCGGCCATGCTGGGCAGGGTAGCAGCGACCATCGCAGAATCTCATTGATCGCCCGCAAGCGCTGGCTTATGGTGACGACATGCCCACAGAGAAAACGCCCGCCCAGCGGGCAAATCGGGTAGTGATCATCGGCGGGGGGCCGGCCGGCGCTGCTGCGGGCGCCAAACTCGCACGCGCGGGTATCGACGTCATCTTGTTTACGCGAGACAAACGGCCGCCGATCATCGTGGGTGAATCGCTCGTGCCCGCGATCGTTCCGTTCCTCCGCGAACTCGGGATCGAAGAGGAAGTGGCGGGCTACAGCATCTGGAAGGGAGGAGCCACCTTCGTCCACGACGGAGAGTACACCCAGAGCTTCCGCTTTCACGAAGTCCGCGGCGCAAAGACCACCTACTCCTACAACGTTCCCCGAGACCGCTTCGACGCCTCCGTTCTCGAAGCCGCGAAACGCGCGGGTGTCCGTGTCGTCGGCTGCCCGGCGCGCATTGAGCGCGTCGAACAGACCGACCGTGTGAAGCTTTGCGCGGAGACGCTGGCCGCCTCGGGCATGGAAGAACAACCGGATTTCATCATCGATGCGGGCGGGCGAGGTCGATTGATCGCGCGCCTGCTCGAGATTCCAACCATCGACGGGGAGCGACGCGACGCAGCCCTTCACGCACACTTCGAGGGCGTAGAGGTAGAGATCCCGGGCAACGTTCACACGGACCGGCTCGAACACGGTTGGGCATGGCGGATTCCGCTGCCGGGACGAGTTTCGATCGGCATCGTGATCGATTCGGAGTTCATCCGGAAGTTCGGCGAAAGCCCCGAAGAACAAATGGACAATTTCCTGCGCGAAGACCCGATCATTCGCGATTTCGCGCGCCCCGCACGCCGCGTAACACCCGTCGTGCGATACACCAACTACCAGTCACGCTCGACACGTGGAGTTGGCGAGAACTGGGCCATGCTCGGTGACGCCTTCGGCTTCGTCGATCCGGTCTTTTCGAGCGGCTTGCTGATCGCGTTCGAAGGCGCGCAAGACCTCTCGCAGGCACTACTCGCTGGGACCGACAAGGCATTGCGCGAATACGACCGCAAGACTCAACACAGTCTCGCTGCCTGGCATCGGGTCGTCGGCTGGTTCTACAACGGTCGGCTACTCACGCTGTTCAGAGTTGGTGAATACGTCCGCGGAACCCTGCCCGGAAAGTTGTTGGATTTCCACTTTCGCAAGCACATGCCTCGGATCTTTACGGGCGAAGACGCGACCAACCGCTACAGCCTCGGGCTGGTGGAATTCATGGTGAAATACGGCTTGGCGGGAAACGACCCGTCCAAAATGCAGATCGATTGAAGTGGCCGATCGAAATGCGCCCTGGACGCCGCCCTATGATTGAAGTCGCCGATCGAAATGAGTCATGGACGCCGCCTATGAGTGCTAGAAGCCGCCGGATGATGCCGTGAGATTTCACGGAGAAGCCCGCAAGAACAGCTACGACGTCATTGTGGTCGGTTCTGGAATCGGCGGATTGACGGCCGCGTCCCTGCTCGCCCAGGCGGGGCAGAGTGTTCTCGCCATCGAGCGCCACGACCGCGTGGGGGGGTACGCGCATTCATTTCGGCGCGGGCGCTACTTCTTCGATTCGGCGGTGCACCTGATCGGCGGCTGCAAGCCCAGCGCGTTCGAGGGAGGCGGACTGATCCACAACCTGCTCACCGAGTTGGGCGTTCGGGATCGCTGCGAGTTTGAGCGGATCGATCCGTGCTACGCGGCGAGCTTCCCGGGCATGCAGATGACCGCTCCCGGCAATCTCGACGAATTCATCGAGACCTATTCAGACGAGTACCCGTCGAACGCCAAGGGATTGCGCGAGTTCATGCAGGAGTGCCTGAACATTCGCAATGAAATCCGCCGGGCGACCGATCTCGATGCCCCATTCAACACGATCCGGACGCCAGATCGCTTCCCGACCCTGATCCGCTACCGCAGGGCGACACTCGCGGCGGTTCTCGATGATCACATCGATTCGCCGGCGCTGCGCGCGGCAATCGGCGCCCTCTGGCCATATCTCGGTTTGCCGCCGTCGCGTGTTTCCTTCCTCTACTTCGCGACGATGCTCATGAGTTACCTCGCCGATGGCGCCTACTACTGCAAGGGAACATTCCAGAAGTTCGCAGACGCGCTCGCGGAAGCGATCACCGAAGGTGGAAGCGAAATCCTGCTTCGAAGCTCGGTACGCCGCATCCGGATCGAAGGCGGCCGCGCTTGCGGCGTGCTGCTCGAAAACGGCCAGCGCATCGACGCGCCGCTGGTGATCTCGAACGCCGACGCAACCCAGACCGTTGAGGAATTGGTCGGACCCGAAGCCTTCACACCGCGTTATCTAAATCGCTTGCGGCGCATGAAGCCGTCGGTTTCCGCCTTCGTCGCCTACCTGGCCGCGCGACTTCCGCTCTCCGAGGAAAATGCCTGCCACGAGAACTTCCTCTACAAGTCACTGAATCACGAGGATGCGCACCGCAGCAGCCTCGCTGGGAAACCCAACTGGCTCTCGGTGACGATCCCGACCATCGCTGATCCGAGCCTCGCGCCCGAGGGAGAGCAGTTGATGATCTTGACCACGCTGATTCCCTACCAGGACGCGGGCGGATGGAAGACCAGCAAGGCGCAGATGCTCGAAAGGATGATCAATCTCGCAGACGAGCGTTTCGGCGGCCTCAAAGACAGCATCGTGTTCTGCGAAGGAGGCAGCCCTCGAACCATGGAGCGCTACACGCGAAATAGAAGTGGCGCTCTCTACGGCTGGGAACTCTCCCCGTCACAGGTCGGACCCGGGCGACTCGAAGGTCACACGCCGATCGAAGGACTGCACTTTGCGGGCCACTGGACACAACCGGGCGGCGGTGTCTACGGCGTCGTTTCCTCGGGAATTCAGACCGCCCAGGCTGTGCTCGGCGTCGATCGAAACTCGAAACTCTGGAGCGGCCTCCGTGTCGGCCACTAGCCTGATCCGCCCAGGCGAGCGCGCGCGAACAACGTGTTCGCTCGCCGCGATGGGGAGCGTCAACGCGCTCGGCCGCGGACCCGAGGAGATCTGGCCGCGACTGTTGGCAGCCGATCAGTCGCACTTTTGCCGGCGCGACGACCTCGTACCCGAGCACAGGCTTCTCGTAGCCGAGGTGCCGGGACCGCTACCCGAAATTCCGCCGCGACTTTCGCGCTATGCGTGTCGCAACAACGCGTTGATGATGGCGGCCCTGCAGCAGATCGAAAAACCGATCGCAGAGATCCTCGATGCCGTTGGACGCTCACGCGTCGCGGTCGTCATTGGAAGCAGCACATCGGGTGTCAGTGACGCCGAAGCCGCGATCCGTCACCAGCACGCCACGGGCTCACTCGCCGAAACATTCTATTACGACCAACTCGAATTTGGTGGGGCGTCCAATTTCGTTGCAGACCTGCTGCAAGTGGATGGACCCAGCTATGCGATTTCGACCGCGTGCTCATCGGGCGCACGCGCGCTGGCAACCGCGCGCTCGCTGCTCGCACTCGACGTCTGTGATGCGGTCATCGCGGGCGCATCCGATTCTCTGTGTGGATTGACGGCGAACGGTTTTACTTCGCTACACGTGGTATCCGACGAAATCACCAACCCCTGCAGCGTCAACCGAAACGGATTGACCCTCGGAGAGGGCGCTGCGGTGTTTCTCGTTACGCGCGACAGCGCGGGAATACAGCTGCGGGGCATCGGCGAGTCGACCGAAGCGCATCACATGTCGGCCCCCGACCCCGAAGGCCTCGGCGCCGAAACCGCGATGCGTAGCGCGCTAAGGGATGCAGCATTGGAGCCCGCTGAAATCGCCTACCTGAATCTGCACGGAACCGGCACGCCGCTCAACGACGCGATGGAATCTGCGGCGATCGATCGCGTATTCGAGGAACCCCCGCCTTGCAGCTCGACCAAGAGCCTGGTCGGACACATTCTCGGTGGCGCCGGTGCGGTTGAAGCCGCATTTTGCTGGCTGACCCTCGCGAAACGGGAATCGGGAAAGCTGGATCTGATTCCCCACGCGTTCGACGGCCAGGCAGATCCGGCGCTTCCGCGCCTTCGACTCGTTCCGCGCGAAGGGCTGCGGGTCTCGACCGGACCCGTGATGACGAATTCCTTTGGCTTCGGCGGGAACAATTGCACCCTGATTCTAGAGGCCGCGGAATCATGATCGCGGCGACCGTACGACGCTGGTCGGCGTGGTCGCCGGGGTTGGAAACCGCGGGCGCGTGGTCGAGCTGGTGCGCGGCACCAACAGAGCTGGCCGCGGAGGGGCGCCCCGAAGCGCGCTTTCTGCCCGCCATGCTGCGCCGCCGCTGCGGCTCTCTCGCCCGCATCATGCTCACGACCGCGTTCGAATGCTGCGACGAAACCGAGCTCGCCGAAGTCGCGACCGTTTTCGCTTCACGGCACGGAAACATCAACGAATCGATCAACCTGTTGGATCGACTCGCGCAACGCAAACCGCTTTCGCCGACGGCGTTCAGCCACACGGTTCACAACGCGCAGGCGGGTCTCTTTTCGATCGCGGCCGCAAACCGCCGGGCCTCGAGCTCGATTGCCGCACAACAGGATTCTTTTGCGAGCGGTTATCTCGAAGCGCTGACACTGCTGGAACGCGACCCCGATCGGCCCGTGCTGCTGGTCGTCGGAGACGTTCCACTCGCGCCGACCTTCGCTCCATTGGTCGAAGAGCCCGCTGGCTCCTACGGACTCGGACTCCTGCTCGCGCGCGACGGGGAAGGTACGGAACTCACTTTCGGTCGGGATCCAGAATACGACGAGCCCGAACCGGCACGCTGGCCCGACGCGATCGAATTCTTGCGCTGGTATCTCTCGGACGAACCCAGTCTCACACTCGGCAGCGCGAGGCGCCCCTGGAAGTGGACGCGCGCCCACTAGCGGATCATTTGATTCGCCAGCGCGCCCAGTCTGGATCTTCGAGCGCACCGAGTCCGAAGTTCATCATTGCAGCGAGCAAGGTGCGGTCGTAGAAATTCGCGGTCGATTCGCCGGTGAACACGCGCGGCAGATGGATTGACGCGTGCGGGCTCACGATGCGTCCGATCCAATTATCGTGGCTCTGATTTCGAAGCCGTAGCATTGCGTAGAAGCGCCCGTCGTAGAAATAATCCACGGCCTGACGCCAGGCTTCGATGTGCCGGCGCTGGTGTCGGTCGTAGCGCTCCAGTGCGCGCGCGCTTCCCGAGAGCAACGCATTGGCAAGCTTGCTAGCGCCGTCCATCGCGAGAAAGACTCCGCTCGAAAAAACGGGGTCGATGAAACCAAGGGAATCTCCCACCAACGCCCAACCCGGCCCGATGCCCCGCTTCGCGGCGAGCTGGTAGTTGGTGAACTTGAGCACGGGCGTGATGCGCTTGGCGGCACCCGCGGTCTTGGCGAGCTGCGGATCCGATTGCCGGATCGCGTCGAACTGCTCCTCCGGCCGATCGCCGAATTCTCGAAGCGCAGCTGGCTCAACCACGATGCCAACCGAAACGCGATCGCCCAGTGGTATCCGCCAGCTCCAACCGCGTTCGAGGCGATCCGTATGAACATGGCCCTGGCTGTCGATTCGCACACCCGTGCAGTGCGCGAAAAGTGCGGTATCGCGGCGATCGCCCTCTCGCTCGCCTAGATCGAGGATGCGCGGAATCAACCGCGTGCGTCCGGTCGCGTCGACGATGAAATCCGGAGGCGTCGTGAAAAAGCCGTCGGTATCGGCAAGCGATCCCGGGCTGAGCTGAACCCGAGACCGCCCTGCGCCTGGGCGGCTTTCGGGAACTCGCTCCAGCTTGGCTGGCGCATCGAAAATCTGGGTTCCGTTCTTCGCACAGAGATCGAGCAGGCTGGCATCGAAACGATCGCGGGGAACATTGTACGCATAACCCGGAGCGCGCCCGCGAACCTCGTCGAAATCGATTTCGAGACGCTCGCCGGATTGAAGCGTGAAGGTCGCGCCGGGTTTGAAGACGCTATAGGAGGCGACTTCTTCCTCGATGCCGAGTTCTCGCAAGATCGGGATCAGCGCAGGCACGGTAGATTCGCCGATCAGCGGAGGCTTCGGCCGACCCCGCGAAAAAAGACCGACCCGAACACCCCGCTTAGCGAGAAGCGCGGCGATGGTTGATCCGGCCGGCCCGTCGCCGATCACCGCTACGCTCTGAATCCGATCGGCCATCACAGGCGACTACCACAGGAGCGATCCCATGTCCAAGCCCGCGGCGTTGGGACGCCAGAGAATTTCTGAAGCGCTCCAGGGGATCTTCTTTCTCGCCTATCCGCTGATCGTCTACTTCGCCTACACGCGACTCGAAACGCGTGCACTCGCAATCCTGTTGCTCGCCCTCTACGCAATTTCGATTGCAATTCGATTTCGTGGTTCTGCGGCAGAGATTTGGCTCGTCTTGCGCCAACACGTCGGGCTCGCGGTCCTGATCGCGATTGCGCTCGCGACCGGCAATTCGACGGTGCTTCTCTTCATGCCGGTGATCGTCAGCCTCTACCTGCTCTGGACATTCTCGGCGAGCCTTCGAAGCGGAATGTCGATGATCGAGCGGTTTGCGCGGATCGTCGAAGACGACCTTCCCGACTTCACGATCCCCTATTGCCGCAAGGTCACGATCGTCTGGTGCGCATTTCTCGCCGCCAATGCACTCAGCGTGTTGATACTCGCGCTCGCAGCGCCCCTCGAATGGTGGGCGCTCTACTCAGGACTGATTTCCTACCTGCTGGTTGGAACACTCTTCTTCGGTGAGTTTCTGCTCCACAAGATCTGGTTCCGATATTTCGGCGATGGACCGCTCGATCGAGCCTTGAGTCGCCTCTTCCCGCCGGAGCACACCGAGAACGGCCGACGTTCGCTCGCCTATCAGGCCCAGCGTGAGCGCGGCGAAGCTACGACGACCAGCGCTTGAAGACGAGCGAAGTGTTGACGCCGCCGAACGCGAAGTTATTGCTCACCGCGATTTCAACATCGAGATCCCGCGGTGTATCGAGCACGTAATCGAGCTCCGCGCAGCGCTCATCGAGCTCGCTCAAGTTCAAGTTCGGCGCGACCCAGCCTTCGTTGATCATTTCGATCGTCATCCAGGCCTCGAGCGCACCGCACGCGCCAAGCGTATGACCGAGGTGACCCTTGAGGCCACTCACGGGCGTCCCGCGTCCGAAGACGGCGCGGGTCGCATGGCTCTCCGCGATGTCGCCGGCCTCGGTTCCGGTGCCGTGCGCATTCACGTAATCGACCGCGCCGGCGTCGATCCCTGCGTCAGCCAATCCATCGCGCATCACCTGCTCCATGCCCTCGGGATCGGGGTTCGTCATGTGGCGACCATCGCAGCCGGTCGCGTAACCAACGATCTCGGCGTAGATGCGTGCGCCCCGCGCACGCGCGCGTTCGAGTTCTTCGAGCACGAGACAGCCGGCGCCCTCCCCGACCACGGTTCCGTCGCGTGCCACGTCGAAGGGGCGCGGTGTTTGATCCGGCTCGTCGTTGCGGATCGACGCTGCGTAGATCACATCGAATATCGCGGCGTCCATCCGCGCCAGTTCTTCGGCGCCGCCGGTCAACATCACATCTTGCTTCCCGTAGACGATCGACTCGTAGCCGTAGCCGATCCCCTGGCTCCCGGAGGTACACGCACTCGAAGTCGGGATGAGTCGACCGCGTACACCGAAGAAAGCGGCGACGTTGGCGGCGGTGGTGTGGCTCATGAATTGGAGATAATCGTTCGCGCCGATGCCGCGAATCGTCTTGAGTTCGAAGAGTTGGCGCGCGTAAACACCCAGAGCGGGCGGGCTTCCGGAACTCGAACCCCAGCTCACGCCGGTCCGGCCGGAGCCAATCACGGGATCTTCGAGCAGCGCCGCGTCCCGGAGCGCGAGCTCTGCCGCGCGGGTCGACAACAACGAGACCCGCCCCATCGAACGAATTTTCTTGCGCGGATAATCGGCGGGCACCGAGAAGTCGGAAACCGGAGCTCCCAGACGTGTTCGCAGACCGTCGATTTCGTCCCAATCGTCGATCCGCTGCACGCCAGATCGGCCGCTTCGCAGAGCCTCGCGAATCTGTTTCCACTCCACGCCAATCGGACTCAGACCCGCCATTCCCGTGACGACCACGCGCCGGTTCATCGGCCTTCGTCCTCCCAGTAGTCGAAGAAGTTGAACCACTGGAACGGGTACCGCTGGCAATAATATTCGAGGCGCGCCGCGTAGGCGGCTAGAAGTTCGGCCGCACCCTTCTCGCGCTCGTGCCGCGGTAAACATACGCGATCAGCGAGCTTCTCGGCAAAAACCGAATAACGCCCAGACACCTCACGCAATGCCAGGATCATCAAAACCGGGCAGTCGAGCAGAGCGGCGAGCAGAAACGGAGCGGCTGGCAGATTCACTGGATCCCCAAGCAGCGGAACGGGGAGCGCGCGATTCTGGTCACCCGGCTCGATGCGGTCCCCGAGAATCGCAACCAACTCGCCGCGCCGTAGGCATTCGCGAATCTCGAACACGGAATCGATCGAAGTCGGGTCGACGCGGATGACACGCGCGTCCATATCGGGAGACAGCTCGCGAAAGACCGCGTTGATCCGCTCGGCATTCGCGGTGAACATCAGTACGTTCACGATCGACTTCTTCCGCTCCGCGAGCAGCCGGAGCGCGTCGAAGCTACCGAGATGCGCGCCAACCAGAATCGCGCCGCGCCCTTCCTCGGCCACGCGATCGAGATGCTCCTCTCCGATCATTTCATATTTGAAATCGCCTGCCTGCCCGAACCAGATTCCAATTCGATCGACGATCGAAAGTGCGAACTCCCGGTAGTGGAGAAAACACTGCCAGCGGCCCGGTGGACCACCGAGGGTCGCGCGCCCATCCGGGGTCGAGTAGACGCGCCGCAGGTAGGCGGCCGACGCGCGCCGACCCTTGCGGTCGGTCAGAAAGAAATAAGCGACGATCGCGTGAACGAGTGCGCCGCACACGTGACGGCCCAGCTTGCGGTAGGTCCACGCGGTAATGCGCATCCCCCAAAGAGAGCCGCGTTCCTTCACCTGGCTCCAGCGGTAAGGCTCTGTGTGCAATTTCCCTTCCAGAGGCGAATGCGCGGCCGTCGAGATCGTGCCGGCGGCTAGCATCGGCGTCACTCCTCGCTAGAGGCGCGCATGAATCAAATCAACGGCGTCCTGGATCGTCTGAATGGACTGGAGGTCTTGGCCGCTGAGCGCGAGGCCGGTCTTCTCTTCGATTCGAACCGCCATGTCGATGGCATCGATGCTGTCAAGATCGAGATCGTCCACGAGATGTGTCTCGGCGCGAAGGCTCGCGGCGTCGACCCCAAATTCGTGGGCCAGGATCTCGACCACCCACTTCATGATTTCAGTCTCGGAATGCATCCAGGCCACTCGTGGCAATCGGGTTTGGCCGGCGCCGGGAGCCGGCACACTCACACAGCGGGATATTGCAGCCTTTTCGCAAAAAAGTCACGCAACTCCGCGGTCATACGTCGCGCCGCACGGCCACGCGGCTCGCCCGTGCCGAGGGCTGGCGACGGGATCGGCTCACCAACCTCGATCGAAAATTGCATCCTTCGCGAAGGAACGTCGTACCACTTTTGACCGCGCATCAGTGTCGGCGGGTCGCATCGGATCGAAACCGGTAACAGCGGCCTACCACTGCGCAGCGCGGTATGTGCGGCGCCGCGCTGGAAGCTGCCCAATCCTCCTGCAGGAGATCGAGTCCCCTCGGGAAAAATCAGCAGTGATCCGCCGCGCTCGATGCGCTCGACGCAAAGATCCACGAGCCGCTCGCCCGAGTCGTTTGGGATGTAACCCGCAGCCGCGACGACGCCGCGCATGAACGGATTCGACCACGCCTCGCGCTTGACCACGCAGTCGAGTTGCGGCATCAGCGAACCTATGACGACCACGTCGAGCAGCGTCGGGTGATTGGCGACGATCAGATGGGCGCCCGGTTCGCGCAGTCGCTCCACTCCCTGCACACGTATTGCGGACAATCCGACAAAATCCATGTATGCCATGAACGCGTGAAAGCTGCGCTGAATCAGACGCTGAGTCCGGCGCTCTCGCTCGAGCGGGCTGCCGGAAAGTCGGCGCAGGATCGGCACCGCAAAAAACGCGAGCGCGAGCCCTCCGACTCCAAATAGCGCGAACGCCGAACCCGTTGCAGCGATGCGCCAGATTCGTTTGATGCGCCCGTCCATGGACGCGATCGTATCACCTTCTCGATCGCGCCAGAAAGAAGGGGGTCGACGCAGCCACAGCCTCGCACCCATCGCGGCGTGCCAACGACTCCGTTCGAGCCACGACGGTGGCGCCCACGAAGCCTCGGCGGCGGCACCCACCGAGCCGCGACGCTGACCCCACGAAACCTCGACCGCTGCAGCGCCGGGACCTCGATGGCAGCACCCGAGGCCCCTCCGCGACTGTGCGGGCCTCCGACCGGCTTTGGATTCTCTGCGCTCGGAATCTCTTGACCCCCGAGTGCCCCGGGTGTTAATAAAGACCCACATACGCGCTCTGGTGCCCACGTCGGCTGATGTGGGAAAAAGGGAAGGCCGCGAGAATCGGCCACGGACCCGCCACTGTGATTGGGGAGCACCACCTGCAACGAGCCACCGGATGGCATTCCGGGAAGGCGCGGGTGAGGCGAATGCGCTGGGGATGAAACCCCCCGCGCAGGGACCCATCAGTCAGGAAACCTGCCGGAATGCGACTGCGCACGCTGTTCTTCGAGGAGAAGGAGCAGCGATGCGGTGTCTCGGCTTTCCATTCGTCTCGGCCTGGACGCTCCATCGCTCTCGTTCACTAGAGCAGGTGGAGGTTCCGATGCTTCAGATTCGTGTCAACGATGCGGCGAGTTCGCGCATTCGCGCCATCTATACGTTTGCACTCGTGTTGGGTTTTGCGGGGATTGCCACTGCAGATTCAACCGAAGTCACCGAGATCGCCACCGCGGATTCAATTGAAGTCGCGGGAATCGCATCTGCACATTCAACGGAAGTCGCCGCAATCATCCTGTCGGATGACGCCATGCCCCAGGGTCCGAGCATCGTCGATCGGCTCGCGATCATTCGCGAGAAAATCCAGAGCGCACTCGAGTATCCGCCGCTCGCGCGATTGCACGATTCAGATGGCGACACGCTCGTTCGCTTTGAAATCAACCGCTCGGGAAACGCAGAGAACATTCGCGTGGTTCGATCGAGCGGGCACGATCAACTCGACACATCCGCAATTCGCGCGGTCGAAACCGCGACTCCACTGCCCTGGGTATACGGGCTGCTCGAAGTTCCGGTGCACTTCGAATTGATCTCAGCGCGCTGAGCCTACCGAGCGTCAGCTCGTCAACTCCCCGCCGGCGAGAGTGCCCGCGAGTTGACTGCGGATCTCGCGCTCCGGGTTTCGAAGGATGTGCTCAGCAGCTCGCGGCGACCCTTCAAATCGCTTCGATGTGACCCGGCAGGCTAGCGGCTCTTTGGCGTGATCGACACGCCACGAATGCGATATCATCCCCTCGCAAACCCCCACCGAGCTTCCATCATGGCGAACGAACCGAAATCGCAGAACGACCTGGGCGTTTTGAATCGATCGGGCGCATCCGATGCGTCCATCGATTCACTCGACTTCGAACGTGCCGATCACACCGCGCGCGCCTGCGCACAGTGCGCGACGCCGATTACGGACCGCTACTACACGCTCGGCGCGCACGTGCTCTGTGAATCTTGCCATCTGGCATTTCGAAACGCCGAGGCCCCCGGTAACGCCGCCACCCGCCTGTTCGGCGCGGCGGCGCTCGGGACACTCGCCGCCGCAGTCGGGTGTGCGCTGTGGTTGCTCGTCACGCAACTCACGGGCTACGAAATCGGATTGATCGCGATCGTGGTCGGCTATATCGTCGGAATCGCCGTGCAGATCGGGGCTCGCCGAGTGGGCGGTCTCTTCTACCAACTGCTCGCGGCATTCCTCACCTACACCGCGATCGTCATGACCTACGTTCCGATGATCGCGAACGACCTGATCGCCAACCCGGATTTTCTGCAGGAAATTGAGCGAAATTTGAAAACCACAGGTGTGGAATCCCGAGCGCTCGAAGAGAGTGCTGACCACCCGGACTACGCGGCCGAGGGAGGAAACCCGGATCTTCCGGTTGAAGTCCCAGACGAGAAGGCTGCACTCGCATGGCTTGCTGCGGTACCGCTCGCTTACGCAATGCCGTTTCTGGCCGGTTTCGAGAATATCATCGGAATCCTCATCATCGGCTTCGCACTCTGGCAGGCCTTCCGGATGAACGCCCGCACGAAGATCGAGTTGCAGGGCCCGTTCCGACTCGAAGCTCGCGACCCCGCAGTTGGTTGACGAGAATCCGATCTTCGAGTGCGCGTGCGGTTCGCAGGTGCCCGCTCATCTGCTGAGCTGCCCAGGCTGCGGGCGCCTCCCCCACGCCGAGCGACTCAAGGAACTCGTCGCCGAGGCCGATCGTGCGCGAGAAGGCGGCGACTTGCGGGGCCAGGCTGCTGCGCTGCGCAGTGCGCTCGAATTGCTGCCCGCGGATTCGCGACAACACGAGGTCATCCGCACCCGCGTCGTCGAACTCAGCGAGATGATCGATGCCGGGCGAGCATCCGGCTCCGACACACATACCGAAAAACAGCCGCCCCACGCCGAGCGATCTCGTCACGCGCTGGTGAAAGCGGGATCCGCAGCGGGTCTCGCCGCAATGTTGTTCTGGAAGTTCAAGTTCATCTTGATCTTCATCGCCACGAAGGCCAAATTGTTGCTGCTGGGTTTGAGCAAGTCGACGACGCTTTTCACGATGCTGCTTTCGCTCGGCGTCTACTGGGCGGCCTGGGGCTGGAAGTTCGGCCTCGGCGTCGTCCTCTCGATCTACGTTCACGAAATGGGACACATCGCGGAGTTGCGGAAATTTGGAATTCGCGCGACTGCACCGATGTTCCTGCCGGGGCTCGGCGCCGTGGTGCGGCTCCACCAATATCCGCAAAGTCCACTCGAGGATGCGCGGATTGGCCTCGCGGGACCGATTTGGGGCCTCGGCGCGAGCATTGCGACACTCGTGCTCTTTTACGCGACGCAGCTGCCAATCATTGCTGCGATCGCCACTGTGGGAGCCTGGATCAACCTCTTCAATCTGCTGCCCGTCTGGCAGCTCGACGGGGCGCGAGGATTTCGCTCGCTCTCACGCCAGCAGCGGTGGATCGCGCTGGCCGTCATTGCCGCAACCTGGGTACCCACCCAAGAGGGGCTCCTCGTGTTGCTCGGAATCGGCGCGGCCTTTCAGTGTTTTGCAAAGAATGCGCCCGAAGACGGCGACGCGCGCGGGCTGTTGAGCTACGCGGGGCTCGTGATCAGCCTCGCGCTGTTGTCGGGCATTCCGGTTCCCGGGATTCTAAATCCGTAACCGCCGACATCAGCGAAAGCGGGGAATCATGACTCCGCGAGCGAAACACACCGCGCGGTGATTCACGATCGATCCACGCAAAACGGCCACCGGTCGGCTTCAACCGGTGGCCGCCTTTGCGGTCGATGGCGCGCCCAGCACGACTCGAACGTGCGACCTCCTGGACCGCAACCAGACGCTCTATCCATCTGAGCTATGGGCGCGTTTCAATAGCGGAGCGGAAGCTTACCGAATTGCCAACGGCTCCGAGTACCTGGCGGAGCAGCCAGTCTATTTCGAACTCGTCTCTGTGCCGGAATCCCTGTTCTGCAGAAAAAGTGCAGGGAATCCGCTGGATAACCTCGATTGCCCCGGGGCCGATCGGTCCAAGTGCTCGAATTCGCCTGGTCCTTTCGGCTCATCGCCTCAAATTCTCTACCACCGAGAACAGGGAAATTCGCGCCAGCGAGCAGCGAGTTCGGCGGGCGAATCGAGGACCGTACGACGAAATCAACTCGGCGCGTCGCCAGATTTTCGAATCAGGCAACTTGGACGAATACTTGGAACGGACAGGGCTGTATCCTCGAGTACTACTACCAACGGCGGCCTGACGGTGGGCCGAGTCATCGCACACTACGCCATCCGGCCGCACAGCGCGCTTGGATATCGACCGCCCGCGCCTGAAATCATCGAACCTCGAGAAGAATTGCCAATGACCCACGAAGCTGCGTAAACTCACTCTAAACCTGGACCAGTTAGTGCCGGCAGGTCACCGTCGGGCGTACCGCACTTAGTGTCCCCCTCAACCAGGACTAGTTTACAGCGTGGCGACTGACCTCAGCCAGGTCGGCTTCTCGAAGCCGGACCATCAGGAACCTGTGTTCGAACCCGCTGCGTTCAAGCGCGCGCTGCTGGAGATCCGTCGTCCGCTGCACGTTGTGCGCGAGGAGCCTGGCGGTCGGCTGGGACTGGCCCTAGATGAGCAGCTCAGCCCAGAAGCCCGGACCAATGGGGCGCGGCACTATTCCTTGATGGCGACGCTGCCGGCGCTGTATCCAGAGTGGCTGGGCGATCGCAGCTTCACAGAGCGTCATGGGGTGCGCTTCCCTTATGTCGCCGGCGCCATGGCCAACGGCATTCACACCGCCCGCATGGTCATCGAAATGGGCAAAGCGGGCATGCTGGGTTTCTTCGGCGCTGCTGGCCTGATGCCCGAAGCGGTCGAGCGGGCCATCGACGAGATCCAGTCCGGCGTTGGCCAAGGCAGCTGGGGTTGCAACCTGATTCATTCGCCGGCGGAACCGGCCCTCGAGGAGGCGATTGTCGATCTGTATATCCGCCGCGGCGTTACGAAGGTGTCCGCTTCGGCTTACATGAGCTTGACGCCCGCCGTGGTGCGGTACGCGGTCACCGGACTGCACTCCGGCAGCCAGGGGCGAGTGCTGAGGCGCCACCACTTGTTCGCCAAGGTGTCGCGGCCGGAGGTGGCAACCCATTTCATGTCCCCCGCGCCGCAGGCCATGCTGGACGAGCTGTTGCAGCGCGGCCAGCTCACGGCGCCCGAGTGCGAGCTGGCACGCCGCATCCCCTTGGCGGAAGACCTGACGGTGGAGTCCGACTCGGGTGGTCATACCGACAACCGGCCCCTGGGCGCCCTGTTTCCGAGCATCGCCGGGCTGCGCGACGAGTTGGTCGAGCGCCACGGATTTCTCGATCCGATACACCTGGGTGCCGCCGGAGGCCTGGGTACGCCCAGCGCCGTGGCCGCCGCCTTCTCCCTGGGAGCCGCCTACGTGTTGACCGGCTCGATCAATCAGGCTGCGGTGGAATCCGGACTCTCGGCAGAGGGCAAGCGGCTGCTATGTGAGGCAGACCTGGCCGACGTGATCATGGCACCGGCTGCCGACATGTTCGAGATGGGGGTCAAGCTCCAGGTGCTCCGGCGAGGCACCATGTTCGGGGTACGCTCCGCCAAGCTCTACGACCACTACCTGAACCACGACAGCCTCGATGCCATGCCTGCAGAGGTGCGCGAGCGCCTGGAACGGGAAGTCCTGGGCGAAACCTGCGAAAAAGCCTGGGCGGAGAGCCGTGCGTTCTTTCAGGAGCGAGCGCCCCAGGAGCTGGAAAAGGCGAACCGAGATCCCAAGCACCGGATGGCCCTGGTTTTTCGCTGGTATCTTGGAAAATCCAGCCAATGGGCCATGAGTGGGGAGCCAAATCGCCGCGCCGACTACCAGATCTGGTGTGGTCCAGCCATGGGTGCCTTCAATCGTTGGGTCAAAAGCAGCTACCTGGAGTCACCGGAGCAGCGCACTGTGGTACAGATGGCCTTGAATCTGATGGAGGGTGCAGCGATTCTGACCCGAGTTCACCAACTTAGGACCTACGGCGTGGCGACGGGGGGTGGGCTGTTCCAGTACACTCCCCGCCCGCTCAGCGTGTGAGACATCCGTGACTGAAAATTTTCCCAAGCCCATTGCTGTCGTTGGTGTTAGCGCCCTGTTTCCGGGCTCGGTCGACGAGACCGGCTTCTGGCGGGACATTCTCGCGGGCACTGACCTGATCACCGACGTTCCGGCCAACCATTGGCTGATCGAGGACTATTACGACGCCGACCCGAGCGCGCCGGACAAGACCTACGCCAAGCGTGGCGCTTTCATTCCGGCAGTCGATTTCGACCCGGTAGCCTGGGGCGTGCCACCGAGCATCGTGCCCGCCACCGACACCACGCAGTTGTTGGCCCTGATCGTGGCGCGGCGCGTGCTCGAAGACGCAACGGCCGGTCAGTTCGAGCAGCTGGACCGGGAGCGCGTCAGCGTGATCCTGGGTGTGACCTCGGCCCAGGAGCTGCTCGGCTCCATGGTGAGTCGCTTGCAGCGGCCGGTGTGGACCAAGGCGCTGCGC
>SMVA01119977.1_pt1 | contig 16478 bp, 15 predicted proteins | sample 2456451 | NCBI WGS metagenome assembly SMVA01 (sample SAMN11095933, study PRJNA526329) | marine sediment metagenome | biome: Marine sediment; feature: Surficial sediment; material: Deep marine sediment; isolation source: Hadal surficial sediment | place: Pacific Ocean | collected 2014-05 | depth...
AGCGGCCGCGAAGCTGATCGAACCGCCCGAACTGGTGGCGGCGGTCGATCGCGGCGCACTGCCGCCGGTGTCGGAGCGGGTTCCCGATACGCCGGCCGTGGTCGATATGAGTGGCGCGGGACGGAGCATCGGCGCGCACGGCGGGACGCTCAACATGCTCATGGGACGGGCCAAGGACATCCGCATGATGATGGTCTACGGCTACGCCAGGTTGGTCGGCTACGATCCGGACCTCAATTTCGTATCCGACATTCTCGAAAGTTTCGAGGTCGAGAATGAAAGGGTCTTCACCTTTACCTTACGTAAGGGCCACAAGTGGTCGGACGGTGCGCCCTTCACCACCGAGGATTTCCGTTACTATTTCGAGGACGTGGTCAACAACGAGGACCTCTCGCCCTTCGGGCCATCGCCGATGCTTCTGGTCGATGGCGAAGCGCCGCGCTTCGAAGTCATCGGCGAACACAAGGTGCGCTACACCTGGTCCAAGCCAAATCCTTATTTTCTGCCGGCCATCGCCGGCGCGCGGCCGCTGTTCCTGTATCGCCCGGCGCACTACCTGAAGCAGTTCCACGCCAGATACGTGGACAAGGGCGAACTCGACAAAATGGTCGAGGCGGCAAAAAAGCGCAACTGGGCCGGCCTGCATCACCGCAAGGATCGCCAGTACCGCCTCGACAATGTGGATTTGCCGAGCCTGCAGCCCTGGGTCAACACTACCAAGCCGCCTTCGGACCGCTTCGTTTTCCGGCGCAATCCCTACTATCACCGAATCGATCCGGAGGGCCGCCAGCTGCCCTACATCGATAACGTGATCGTCTCCATCGCGAGCAGCAGCCTGATCCCGGCCAAGACCGGCTTCGGTGAATCGGACCTGCAGGCGCGCTACATCCGCTTCGACCACTACACGTTTCTGAAGAAGGGGGCCGAAGAGCAGGGGCTCAACATCTATCTTTGGAGCCGGGCGGTGGGGTCGCGGGTCGCCCTGTATCCAAATCTCAATGCCGCGGACCCGGTCTGGCGCGCGGTGCTGCGCGATGTCCGAGTCCGGCGGGCGCTGTCGCTGGCCATCAACCGCAAGGCGATCAATCAGATCCTCTATTTCGGGCTGGGCCGGCCGAGCGCCGATACCCTGCTGCCGAAGAGCCCGCTGTTCAAGGCCGAGTATGGGAAGGCCTGGGCCAAGTACGACATCGAGCAGGCGAACGCGTTGCTCGACGCTGCCGGTCTGGACCAGCGCAACGGCGACGGCATCCGGCTGCTGCCCGACGGCCGGCCGCTTCAGATCATCGTCGATACTGCTGGGGAGAGCACCGAGGAGTCGGATGTTCTCGAGCTGATCAAGAAATATTGGAAGAAAGCCGGCGTCGACCTCTTCACAAAGCCCTCCAGCCGCGAGGTGTTCCGCAACCGGGTTTACGCGGGGGCCGCCGTGATGTCGGTCTGGACCGGACTGGAGAACGCCCTGGCGACCGCCGCGATGTCCCCGGCGGAGTTGGCGCCGACCATGCAGACTCAGTTGCAGTGGCCCAAGTGGGGCGAGCATTACGAGACCACGCAGGCCGCGGGCCAGGCGCCGGACTTGGCAATCGTTCGACAGTTGCTCCAACTCCACACGGCCTGGCGCGACGCCGGGAGCGCCGAGGCCCGCGCGGCGATCTGGCACGAGATGCTGGCGATACACGCGGATCAGGTGTTCACCATCGGCACGGTCAACGGCGTGCCGCAGCCGGTCGTCGTCACCAAGGCGCTCAAAAACGTGCCCAAGAAGGGTATCTACAACTGGGACCCGGGGGCCTACTTCGGTATTTACAAGCCGGACAGCTTCTGGTTCACCGAAGCCCGCCGCCAAGCAGCTCCGTGAGCGAACGGGCATGACCAAAGCCTGGCGCAGGACACTATTTCGTAACCGGCCGCTGGGCATTCGCCCATGCTGAGCTACGTTGTCCGCCGCTTGCTGATCATGGTCCCGACCCTGGCGGCGATCTCTGCGATCATTTTTGTGATCATTCAGCTCCCGCCCGGCGATTTTTTCGAAACCATGATCGAACAGATCCGGGCGCGCGGTGAATCGGTCGATTTGCAGCGCATCGAGTTCCTGAAACAGCAATACGGCTTCGACCGCCCCATGTGGGAGCAGTACTTGGTCTGGGTTTGGGGCATGGTGCGCGGCGACATGGGCTACTCTTTCGAGTTCGAGCTTCCGGTCAACGAGGTGGTCGGCGACCGGCTCTATCTGACCGCGCTTGTGTCTTTCGCGACGATCATATTCACCTGGGTCGTCTCCTTTCCCATCGGTCTTTATTCCGCCGCGCGCCAATACAGCTGGGGCGACTACACGCTCACCTTCGTCGGTTTCATCGGCCTGGCGACGCCCAACTTCCTGCTGGCGTTGGTGCTGCTCTACATCGCCAACGTTATGTTCGGCACCTCCATCGGTGGGTTGATGGATCCTCAATATATCGACCAGATTTGGAGCTGGGGCAAGTTCGTCTCGGTGCTTGAGCACTTGTGGATTCCGGTGATCGTGATCGGCACCTCCGGCACCGCCGGCATGATCCGGCGCCTGCGCGCCAACCTGCTTGACGAACTCGAAAAGCAGTATGTGGTGACCGCGCGCGCCAAGGGCCTGTCGCCGTTGCGTGTGCTGATCAAATATCCGTTCCGGATCGCGATCAACTTTTTTGTCGCCGATATCGGCAGCATGCTGCCGAGCATCATTTCCGGTGCGGCGGTGGTCGAGATCGTGCTCTCGCTGCCGACCACCGGGCCCATGCTGCTGGGTGCGCTGCAGAGCCAGGACATGTATTTGGCCGGCTCGTTCCTCATGTTTCTGGCATTCCTGACCGTGATCGGCGTGCTGGTCTCGGACTTGGCGCTGGCCATGCTCGATCCGCGAATCCGATTGCAGGGAGGCGCCACGCGATGACCGCTCCCAGCGATAGTGGGTCCGGCCGCAGCCCCCACTTCATCTCCAAGGAGCCCTTCGACCCCCATTCGGTCGAGCGGCTGACCCCGGAGCAGGAGCGCTACTATCTGGCCTCGCAATGGCAGCTCATGTGGTGGAAGCTGCGCCATCACCGGCTCGCCGTGATCAGCGGCATCGTGCTCCTGTTCTTGTACGGCTCGATCGCAATCAGCGAGTGGATCGCTCCCTACAATCTGCATACCCAGGTCGAGTACGAGGAAGACGTTCCCTACATCTACGCGCCGCCGCAATCGATTCACCTGTTCCACGAGGACGCGTTCGTCGGGCCCTTCGTCTATGGCTGGAGCACCAGCCTGGATATGGAGACCCTGCGCCGGGTCTACGAGGAGGACTTCAGCGAGATCTATCCGATCCGCTTCCTCTGCTTGGGCGACGCTTATGAGTTCTGGGGCGTAATCCCCATGAGCTTCCACTTTGTTTGCCCCACGGAGGGGGGCACGCTGTTCCTGTTCGGCACGGACCGCCTGGGGCGGGACATGTTCTCGCGCATCGTCTATGGCGCGCGCATCTCGCTGACCATCGGGTTGATCGGCATCGCCATCAGCTTCACTCTGGGCTTGGTCATCGGTGGCATCGCCGGCTATTACGGCGGCGCCGCGGACGCCATTATCCAGCGGATCATCGAGATCTTCCGTTCGTTCCCGGAGATCCCCTTGTGGATGGCACTGTCCGCGATCCTGCCGGCGCACTGGGACCCGATTCTGATCTATTTCGGCATCAGTGGGATTTTGGGTCTGCTCGATTGGACCGGGCTCGCGCGCGCGGTGCGCTCCAAGTTGCTCTCGCTGCGCGAGGAGGATTACTGTATGGCGGCGCTTCTGATGGGCGCCTCGCCGAGCCGCATCATCGCGCGCCACCTGATGCCCGGGTTCATGAGCCACCTAATCGCTTCGGCGACGATTTCGATCCCGACCATGATTCTGGGCGAGACCGCGCTTTCGTTCCTGGGCCTGGGGCTGCGCTCGCCGATCACCTCTTGGGGGGTGCTGCTCAACGAAGCCCAGAACATCAACGTGGTTGCGCTCTATCCTTGGCTCATGCTGCCGGTGATTCCGGTGATCGTGCTGATCCTGGCGTTCAATTTCTTCGGCGATGGCCTGCGTGACGCTGCCGATCCTTATAAATAGCCGATTTTCACACACAGTTGGACCGGGGTCCGGTCGGGGAGAAAACGATGAGAGAGAACAGATTGCGCCGTCTGTGGCGCGAGGGCGGGGCCGCGGTCAATGGCTGGCTGGCGATCCCAAGCGGCGCTTCGGCCGAGGCCATGGCGCATCAGGGTTGGGACTCCTTGACCATCGACATGCAGCATGGGCTGGTCGATTACACCAACGCCGTGCCCATGCTCCAGGGCATCTCGACCACCGAGACCGTGCCCATGGTGCGGGTACCGTGGCTCGAGCCGGGGATTATCATGAAGTCGCTGGACGCCGGTGCCTACGGCATCATCTGTCCGATGATCAACACCCGCGAGGATGCCGAGCGTTTCGTCGGCGCCTGCCGCTATGCGCCGGACGGCTACCGCAGCTTCGGGCCGATCCGGGCCCTGCTCTACGCCGGCGCCGATTATCCGAAACACGCGAACCGGACCGTGCTCACCTTCGCCATGATCGAGACCGCCCAGGCGCTCGAGAACCTGGAAGCGATCGTATCGACGCCGGGGCTGGACGGGGTCTATATCGGGCCGGCAGATCTCGCTCTTTCGTTGGGCCACACGCCGAAATTCGACCACACCGAGCCGGAGCTGCTGGAGCCGATCGAGCGGATCATGAACGCCGCCAAGGCCCACGGCGTGGTGCCGGGCATCCATTGCGGATCGGCCGCCTACGCCCGGCGCATGATCGACCTCGGGTTCCAATTGGTGACTCTGCTGTCCGAAATGCGCCTGATGGCCGCCGCCGCCAAGGCCATCGTCGAGGAGACCCGCAACGGCGCCACCGGCGCAGCGAAACCGGGCGGCGCCTACTAATTCCGAATACGGCAATGCAAGACCTGACCCCATCAAGAATTTTATTTAGATGGGGTCAGGTCTTGCATTGCCACAAATTTTCGATACTGTCGCCATATGGCGAGGCCACTTCGCATCGAGTTCCCCGGCGCGCTCTACCACATCACCGCGCGCGGCAACGCGGGTCAGGACATTTTCCTGGACGCCCGCGATTCTTTACGGTTTCTGGATGTCCTGGACCAGGTCGCGAACCGCTGCCGGTGGCGCTGCTACGCCTACTGCCTGATGACCAACCACTACCACCTGGTGGTCGAGACCCCGGCGCCCAACCTGGCTCACGGCATGCGCCAGATCAACGGCCGCTACACCCAGGCCTTCAATTTTCGGCACCAGCGCAGCGGCCACCTGTTCCAGGGCCGTTACAAGGCGATCCTGATCGACCGCGACGCTTACCTGAAGGAGGTCTGCCGCTACGTGGTGCTGAATCCGGTGCGCGCGGGCCTCGCACCGGACGCCCGCGCTTGGCGCTGGAGCAGCTACCGCGCGACCTTGGCGTCGGGTCAGGCGGGGCGGGGCCAAGCCAGTCCCGCGCCGGACTGGTTGGCCGTGCGCGACCTGCTTGCCTGGTTCGCGGACGCACCCGAAGCCGCGGCGCAAATCTACGCCGGATTCGTGGCCGAGGGGGCTAATGTGGGGGCGGCCGGCCTGTGGGACCGGCTCGAGGGCCAGATCTATCTCGGCGCGGCCGGATTTGCCGAGGCGATGCGGGCGCAGGCGGCGGGCGCTTTGGAGCAGGCTGGCGCGAACGAGATTCCCCAGGTTCAGCGGCAGACGCCGCCGCGGCCGCTGCCGGCCTTCGCCCGGCTTTATGCGGACCGGCGTGAGGCGATGGCGCGGGCGTACCTGGAGGGCGGCTACAGCCAAGCCGAGGTGGCGCGCCACTTCGGCGTCCACTACAGCACGGTGAGCCGCGCCGCCAGCCGGCTTCAATCGATCAAATAGCGGCAACGAAAGACCTGACCCCATCTAGAACAATTCCAGATGGGGTCAGGTCTTTCGTTGCCACAGTCTAACCGGCAATGCGCGCTTCGATTGCTGCCGGCTCGAGGCCGACCGTCTTCGCTGCCGCCAGGATATCGCCCCAAACCTGCGCTGGCAGCTCTAAGCCCTCGGCCAGGCGTGCCGCGCGCCGTCTGCGCTCCGGCTCTCCCGGGACCAGCACTTCGCCGTCCGGCTCCGCGGGCCGCGCGGAGGTGAAAAAATCGACATAGGCGCGCGCCTCGGCGCCGAAGGCGTGGCCGCCGTCCCCGCTTAGGGCCTCGATGGACAGGTAGATCGACAGCATGCCGTTGGCGATCGGCCGCTTGGCCGGCCCCGCGCAGCCCGAGCCGGTCAGCGCGCCGGCCAGCATCTCGCACATCAAGGCCAGGCCCGAGCCCTTGTGCTCGCCCATGGCCCGAATCGCGCCCAGGCCCTGACGGCCGCCCTGGGGGTCGTGAATGTCGCCCGCGCCGTAGAGCGTCTTGGGGTCTGAGTTGGGCACGCCGTCGGGTCCGATCAGAGCGCCCGGCGGCAAGGCCTTGCCGCCGCTGGCTGCGACCAGCACCTTGCCCTCGGCGACCAGCGCGGTCGCGAAGTCCAGGATCAGCGGCGGTGCGTCTTCGAGCGGCACGCCGATACAGATCGGGTTGGTGGACATGCGCCGCTCGGTCCCGCCGAAGGGTGCGACCAGGAGCGAGCCCGCAACGTTGACGAAGTGGATCGAGATCAGGCCGGCTTCGACCGCCATCTCGGCCCAGTCGCCGATCCGCCCCAGGTGCCCGGCATTGCGCAGCGCCACGATGGCGACGCCGTTTTTCTTGGCCTTCGCGATGCCGAGTTCGACCGCTTGCGTGCCGACGCTCTGGCCGAAGCCGTGACGGCCATCGACCACCGCGAAAGACTCGCTTTCCGTGACGATCTCGATGGTCTGGCCCGGCACCAGGGTGCCGTCGCGCATCCACTGCAGATAGCGCGGGACCCGGATCACCCCGTGGCTGTCGTGGCCGGTCAGATTCGCCATCACCAGGCGCCGGCCGATACACGCGGCCTCCTCGGCCGAGCATCCCGCCGCCACGAATATCTCGGCGGTCAAATCCTGCATTGTTTCCGCTTGAATAAGCACGTTTAGCCCCATATGGAAAAATCCCGCTGCCTGCGGGCCGGGCGCCCAGATTACCACAAGCGCGTGCGGCCGCACGGGTTCTTGCGCTAGTGTGGTGGTTCAGAACCTAGGCAGCAACCGGCAGCAAGGGGCCGGGCAGGGAGGCGCACCACCATGACCGGTCCTGGATTTCCGAACCTGTTCTCGCCGCTTGAGATCGGGAGCGTCACGCTCAAGAACCGCATCGTCTCGACCGGGCATGAGACCGCCATGGCGGATGCGGGCGGCATCAGCGATGCCATGCTCGCCTATCACGAGGCGCGCGCGAAGGGCGGCGCCGGTCTGATCGTGGTCGAGGTCGCGCTGATCGACGACGCCGCGGTTTTCGTGTCCCATCCGATCAAGGTCACCTCGGACGACTGCATCCCGCGCTACCGGCGCCTGGCCGAAGTGGTCCAGCGCCACGATTGCCGCCTGTTCGGACAGTTGTTCCATCCCGGGCGCGAGATTCTCGACAGCCTGGACGGCAGCGCGCCGGTGTCCTTCGCGCCCTCGGCAGTGCCCAACGAGCGCTTTCACGTCATGCCCAAGCCGATGTCCCGGGACCACATCGAGCGCGTGGTCGCCGGTTTCGGCGACGGCGCCCGGCGTCTGCGCGAGGCCGGGCTCGACGGCGCCGAGATGCTGGCCAGCCACGGCTACCTGCTGTCCCAATTTCTCAATCCCCGGGTCAACCTGCGCGACGACGAATACGGCGGCGATCTCCAGGGGCGGCTGCGAATCTTCCGCGACATCATTGCCGACATACGTGCCAAGGCCGGTGCGGATTTCACGCTCGGCATGCGCATTTCCGGCGATGAGCGCAGCCATGAGGGCCTGAGCGGCGCCGAGGTTGTCACGGCCTGCGCGGCGCTCGCCGCCGATGGCGGGCTCGACTACTACTCCGTGGTCGCCGGCTCTTCGGCCACCCTCGCCGGCTCCTCTCATATCGTGCCGCCGATGACCATGGAGACCGGCTACACCGCGCCCTATGCCGCCAAGATCCGGGCGGCGGTCGGCAAGCCGGTGATCGTCACCGGGCGCATCAACCAACCCCAGATTGCCGAGGCCATCCTCGTGGCCGGCCAGGCCGACGCCTGCGGCATGACCCGGGCCATGATCTGCGACCCCGAAATGGCCAACAAGGCACGCGGCGGCCGCGCCGACGACATCCGTGCCTGTATCGGCTGCAACCAGGCCTGCATCGGCCACTTCCTGGCCGGCCATGCGATCTCCTGCATCCAGCATCCGGAAACCGGGCGCGAGCGCGACTATGGCCAGCGCGCGCCTGCGGCCCGGTCCAAGCGGGTGCTGGTGGTGGGCGGCGGCCCGGCCGGCATGAAGGCCGCCGCCGTGGCCGCGGAGCGCGGCCATCGGGTCACGCTCTACGAGGCCGAGGCGCAATTGGGCGGTCAGGCGCGCCTGGCGCAACTGCTGCCTCACCGCATGGAGTTCGGTGGCATCATCACCAACTTGGCCCGCGAAATGACTCTGGCCGGGGTCTCGGTCGAGACCGGCGTTCGCGTCGATACGGCCCTGATCGACGTCGCGGCGCCGGATGCCGTGGTACTGGCGACGGGCGCCCGGCCGCGGCGTCCAGCCATCGAGGGCGCCGAGGAAGCTCATGTGGTCGATGCCTGGCAGGTGCTGCGCGGTGAGGCCAACGTCGGCGGCTCGGTGGTGATCGCCGACTGGCGTGCCGACTGGATCGGCATCGGCATCGCCGAGAAGCTGGCCAGCGAGGGCTGCCGGGTGCGGCTCTGCGTCAACGGCTACACACCGGGTCAAACCATCCAGCAGTACGTGCGCGATACCGCAATCGGGCGGCTGCACAAGCTGGGCGTGGAGTGGATCCCCTACCTGCGATTGTTTGGCGCCGATGGCGACAGCGTCTATTTCCAGCACACCACCAGCGGCGAACCGGTCATCTGCGAAGGGGTCGAGACCCTGGTGCTGTGCCAGGGCCACGAGCGGGTCGCCACGCTGGAGGCCGATCTCGAAGAGTCCGGCATCGAGTTCCACATGGCCGGCGATTGCCTGGCGCCGCGCACCGCCGAGGAAGCGGTGCTCGAAGGCCTCAAGGCCGGCTGCGCGTTGTGATGCCGGCGCCGCTTAGAGTGCGATCGTTTCAATTCGAATTGATTTGAAACGTAAATCGCCCTCTAACTTTTAAAGTTAGGGGCCTATTCACGTCCCGGATCGTTTCGATCCAAGACGACAAGACCCTAATGCGTCCAGGGTTTGGCGGACGCATTCGGTTTCGGGGGCGACTTGGCGCAGGGCCCAGCGAATCGCGAAGGCCTCGTCCGTGAGCTTGCCGGCGCGGGCCTCGGCGCGCGGATCGCGGCCGCCGTTGCGGATCAGCGCGGCCTGATGGTCGAGGCGGCCGGCCAGGCCGCGCAGGCGGGCCAGGTGGCGCAGGCCGCTCCGGTGGTGCTGGGTGTCGGGCATGAGTTCCTATCCTTTCGAATCGCAGTCCGCTTGGATTTGCGATTTATGCGTAACGCGCATAGTATTGAAAGGTCAAGCGCGGTGCCGTGGAAGTTGCCCTGCCATGGGTTGAGGTGGGGAGTAAAACCGAAACTACGGCCGGATCGAGAGCACTGGGGCGGCCCAGTCGAGGCGTACGTCCTCGAGTGGCGGCGCATTCCAACTCGACAGCACGAAATGGCCGGCGCGATAGCCGCGGCGCAACTCTTTGACCAGGATCGGCCCGTCGTCCGCCACCTTAACGATGCACAGGCGGTTGAGGCAGACCTCGGGCACGCCGTGCTGGTCGCGCCGGTAGAACAGCAGCCAGCCGTTCCGCAAGGGATGCATGGATTCGCCGCGCACCCGTACCGCGACCATGGTGTCTCTGCCCACGCCCTCGGGCGCTTCGACCTCCTCCAGGCTGGCGCCCAGCGCATGGTCGTCGAGGGCGAATATCTCCTGGCCGGCGCCGACGTAGCCGACCACCGATACTATGGAGGGCCGAGGTAACGCCTCCGAGACCGTCTCGGGAAGTTGCCCATAGCGGAATGCGGCCGGGTGTTGGCCGGCCAGCTCGGCCAGTCGAACCAGGTGCGCGTCGTCGGGCGGCGCACCGCGCTCCCAGCGCGAGACATTCGACTGATCGACGCCGACCCGGTTGGCGAAGCTTGCCTGGGACAGACCCAGGGAATCGCGCAACGCCCGGATCCGGGCCGCCAAATCATATTCGTCAGGGTCATGCATAACGCGCATTATCACCGAATTTCGGCGCCACGTCCAACCTAGAATGCAAGAAGAGCAAGGGTAAATTAGCGAAGGGATTGGAGCAAGTTAGCTTTATATTTTGATTTATTATGCAAGAAACGCATTTTTTTCTTGATTTCGAGAAAATTAATGCGCAGAATGCATTTCATGAGCAGGAATAAACGCCTTCCAGATTCGGCTTACAGCCACCACTTTCGGAATCCGCCTCCGGGCAGTGCCGCCCGATCCATCGACGCCCGTATCGCGGCCATGCGGGCGGGCGGCATGTCGGTCCAGGCGATTCGGCGCGCGCTCGGCTTGAACGAGGCGGCGGCCACCGCGGCCGGAATATTGGAGCACGGCCGCTTGGCGGTGGCGCCCACACCCGATGCCCACGCAACCGATGCCCACGCAACCGATGCCCACGCAACCGATGCCCACGCAACCGATGCCCACGCAACCGATGGCGGCGCCACGAATGCGCAGAGCCCGGGTGGTCAGGGCGGCTCGGGCGATCTGGGCATGGCCGAGGTGCTGGGTGCGGTGTCGCGCGACTCGGGTATCGACCGAGAGACCCTGGTCGCAGCCAGCCAGTGGCGGCCGGCCGTGCGTGCGCGGCACTTGTTCATGATTCTGGCCCGCGAGCTCTGCCCCCAGGCTTCGCTGCCGGAAATTGGGTTTCTGCTCCACCGCGACCGCACCACGGTGCTCTACGGCTGCCGCCGCGCCGAGGTCCTGCTGCACCGCGACCCGGCCTTCCGCACGGCCTATCTGCGAACCCGTCGCGCGTTGATTCAAGGGTCCCCGGCAGGCTCCCCGAAGGTTGGGTCTCGTGGCTAGGGCGGCCAAGCGGCGCGGGGCTCGCCGGATTCCGCTCGGTCCCGGAGACCAGGGGCCCCTCGAGCGCTACCAGCACGGCGACGTCATCCGCAACGAACCCGGCGCGGATGCCGGCGTATTTCACCGGCGCGTGACCACCCAGACCGCACTCGACCGCTACCTGAATCGCGGCCAGATCAGCCAACGCCAGTTCGACGCCGGGTCCAAGCTGTATCGCCTGTGGCGCGCCACTGGCGGCGCCCAGCGCGTCACCATGTCCTACGAGTTGCGCATCCCCTCCGGGCGCGAGTGGAGCGACGATCAGGCCGTGTTGCGCCGGCGCCTGACCCAGGTGCTGCGCGCCGTCGGTCCGCTCGGCAGTATTTTGGTTCACGTCTGCCTCTGCGACGAGGCGGCGCGGACCTGGGCGTCGTCGCGCGGCGACACCCCGCAGGCCGGGGTCGTGGTCCTCCGCCTGGCGCTGGATGCGTTGGGGGATTATTGGAAGCTGTGAATTGCTCGTGTTCCCGTGTTACCGTTAAGGGTGCGTTAACCATATTCCTGGCAGGATTGGGCCTAAGTTCCGGTGCGCGGGTGCGCGGGTGCGCCGGAGGCCCGAAATCTCCCTAGAAGGCAGGTCAACATGTTCTCCAAAGACACCAAGTCATCGGACACGCCGGCCACGATCGACGGTGCGAACGGCACCAACGGCAACAACGGCACCAACGGCGGTTACGCAAGCGGCACCAAGGCGAGCGGTGTGCCCTCCATCATCAGCCCCGATCTCAAGATCATCGGCGATCTGAAAAGCAACGGCGACATCCAGATCGACGGCACCATCGAAGGCGACATCAACTCCCGCCTCTTGACCGTCGGCGAGCAGGCCGTCGTCGAGGGCTGTATCGTGGCGGACACGGTGCGCATCTCCGGCACGGTCAAAGGCGAGATTAGGGCGCGCATGGTCCATCTGGACAAGGACGCCCGGGTCATCGGCGACTTGATCCACGAGACCTTGACCATGGAGGCCGGCGCCCTCCTCGAAGGCCAGGTCAAACGGTTGGAGCCGGCCAGCACCAAGACGACGGCCAAGGTCGCGCCGTTGCGTCCGGCGACTTCGGCCAACGGTTCCGAGGCCAGCTACGGCGGCGCCGACAGCGCGCCGGCGAGCCCGGCGTAAAGCATCAGGCGAAAATTCGTCACGACAGCGTAGACTCCTCGCAAGCGGGGGAGCGTCCGAACAGCGCGAAGTGAACAGGCCCCGCCGGGAAACCGATGGGGCCTTTCCTATTGCGTGGCCGGAGAGCCGCGGGGAAGAGATCGAAAAAAAATCGCCATCTTCCACAAAAAATATCTTGCCAGCGTGACGCTGAGCAGGGTAACAAATCCCAGGCTCGAAAGTTGGGCCTTCGAACCGAGGTCCCGCCTCTCTAATTGCGCCGCACCAGCGCCAATCCCAAACCCGCACCGATCAGCAGTCCCCCGGTCACACGGTTGCGCAATCGCGCCCGGGCGCGGCTTACCAGCCATGGCCTGAGCCGCCCGCCGAGCACCGCGTAAGTTCCGTCGATAAAAGTCTGCACGACCAGAAAAGTGACGCAGATAAGCGCGATCTGCGGGCCGTGCGGCAGCAATGGATCGATGAACTGAGGGAAGAAGGCGGCGTAGAAAAACAGCGTCTTGGGGTTGGTCGCATTGACGATGACGCCGGTCCAGTACAGACGCGCCCGCGACACCTTTGGCCCATCCGAGCTCCCCGCGACATCGCCGAGCGCGACCGGCGCGGCCCGCCACTGGCGCACACCGAGATAAACCAGATAAACGACGCCCGCCCAGCGCAACCACTCGAACCACGCCGCCAGCAGCGCCATGGCCGAGGCCATGCCGAATCCGACCACCACCAACTGCCCGACCACCGCCGTGCTCACCCCGGCCACCGACACCAGCGCCCCGCGCGAACCATGGGCCAAAGCATTGGCCACGATCAGCGCCACCGCCGGCCCCGGGATCAAGATCAACACGGCCGTCACCGCCACGAAGGCGAGATAGAGTTCAAGCGACATGGGCGGGGCTCCTGGGGGTGAGGTGCGGGTGGCGGTCAGTAGGGCGGCAGCACCAACACCGTCGGCCGGTGTGGCAAGGTTTTTAGAGAGACCTCGATCGACGCGCTTTTTTCAATCCGGATATCGAAGTCTTCGCGCATGCCCGCTAGGAACTCTCCCAGCGACTCGCCGCCGAAAAAGTGCATGGGTATGACCAGGCTGGCGCGCAGGTCCTTGAGCACTTCGACCATCGATGGAGTGGCCATTGTGTAGCTGCCATCGACGGCCGCGAAGACGATATCCAAACGCCCGACCAGCGCGAGTTGCTCGGCGTTCAGCTTGTAGTGGAGATGGCCGAGATGGCCGATGCACAGCTCCGCGACCTCGAAGATGAAGATCGAGTTGCCGTCGGGCTCGAAGGTCTCGCCCCATAGCCGGATATCGGTCGGGACGTTGCGGATCTGCACGTCCCCGACCTTGAGATCGACCTCCGCGGGTCCGCCCTTCGGGTTCCAGCCCCGGAGCACGTATTCGATGTCGGGATCGGGGAAATCGGTGTAGTGGGTCTCGTGGGCGTGATTCATGGTCGCGATGGTGGGGGCCGGTCCGCTGCCGGCATAGCCCGCATAGTCGGTCGCGATCACGACGCCGGCCGGCGTCCGCAGGCGAAAAGTCGAATGACCGACATAGGTAATCTCGACAGAATCGGCGCCCAGAACATTCGAGAACGCGACCGGGACCAGGCCCGGCGTCTGCTGGGCGTAGGCCAGGCAGTGGTTGGCATAAGCTGCGGTCGGCGCTGACAAGTCCCAAATAGAAACAGTCAACGCGGCGGTCAAAATTAAACGAAACATGGTCACACGATCTGTGCCGTCCGGCGTACCCCAGTGAGAACTCGGCCGCCATTATGACACTTCCGCGGTCCCGAATGAAGTGCGCCGGCCCGGCGCCCGGGCCTATCGGACGCGCCGCGAGAATTATTTTCATCTTCCACAAAATACCCCCTTCACAGCGTCACGCTGTTGTGCATAGATAGGGTCAGGCTTGAAGTTAATTTGGCATGCGGATTTTCCAGCCCTTTCAAGCCATCAAACTTTTTCTAAGAAACTGATCTTAAAGACGTATCTCACGTCACCAAGGTCCTGTCCTGCAATTCAGACAGCTACTCCTTAGCGGCGAGTCCACAAGCTGCTACACAGGAGATGCAAGATGGTTGCTACATATTTGGCCCGGCGTAATGGTCGGTATCATTTTCGTATTCGTGTTCCTCAAGACCTTGTGTCGGTCATCAATACCAGGGAGATCCACAGATCGCTTGGTACGACAGATGGCAGAACAGCGAAAACTCTAGCCATGACGTTAAAGGTGAAGCTGGAGAGTGAATTTGCAGGTTTGAGGCAACAAGCAATCCTCAACTCAAGACTTATCAAAACGCCTAGTGGCCAAACGCAACCTAATACCGCACTCATCCCCTCCACCATCCAACTAAAAAACATGACACACCAGGAGCCTGATCACGGACAGGATCTGGCGGAGTTGATTGATGCGTTCATCGAGGAAAGAGGGCAGTTATGGGCTCATAGGTCTACCCAGGTGCATTCTGGGGCACTTGGGATGTTTCAGGACTTCATCGGTACCAAGGCGATTGGTCTGCTATCCCGCAAGGACTGCAGAGATTTCAAGCTGACGTTAGAGAAGCTTCCGCCTAAATGGCAGACGCGTTTCAAGAGTATGGAAATTCAGGATGTAGCCGCACTTCAACTACCTCCCATCAGCCCTGCAACAGTGAATAGGCTTCTCTCTCCGATTTGTACGTTTTTGAATTGGGCGGTTGTTGAAGGTCATATTTCCGCCAACCCTGCTAGCAAATTACGTGCAATCGACAGGGTTAGAGCGGACTCACAACGCGCTGCCTTCCAAGATGTTGACCTGCGGTTCATATTTGAGAAAAGTCCGATGTATCGAGGTTGTGAGGCAGCTTGGAAGAGGAACCATCCCGGTTCAAAAATTATTAAAGACGCACGCTTCTGGCTGCCACTCATTGCGCTCTTTACCGGGATGCGCCTAGAGGAGATAGCTCAACTAAGATGCAGGGACATAAAACAGGTTGGTGACGTCTGGGTAATTGACGTAAACACATCAGACGGAAAACGACTAAAAAACCAGAATAGCCAGCGTCTGATACCAATTCATTCGGAGTTGTTGGCGATAGGCTTGCTTGATCGTGTCGAACAGACAGTTGTATCCGGTAACGAACGTCTCTGGCCCGAACTCCGAATAAATAAGCATGGTAGTCACTCTGCAAGCTATTCCACTTGGTTCGGGCGGTACAAAAAATTGATCGGCCTTACGGACCCGAAAAAGACGTTTCACTCATTCCGGCACACCTTTATCGACCAACTGAAACAGCTAGACGTGCCGGATGGGAAAATCCAAGAGCTTGTCGGCCATGCGAACCATTCAATTACAACTGGAAGGTACGGTAAGCCATATCGGCCGGCTGCCCTTAAGAAGGTCATAGAATGGTTGGACTATGGTCTAGATTTGCGGAAAATTCATGTGGATCAAAGTTTGACTGAATGAAGTAGAGCAGCGTCACTGAGTGGTAGGAACCAACCTTCTGAATGCCTGTTTCGCACCTAAAGGCGGAAGTCGCTAGGGCTGGCATGAAGGTCTGCTTTTAGCCAAACCCGGGAGTTTGCCGACGCCGGTGCTGGGAAGCGGGCCAGCTCCTCGATCAGTAAGTCGCCCTCAATACCTGTGAAAGATTGAGAGCTATTTACCCCCAGTGCCCCGTACCGCCCACACGCACAGCCCAATACATAATCCGCCTGCGGAACCACCCAACGCCCAGGGACTTCATGCCGTCAAGAAACAGCAAATCGGCGTCCTTTTTCGATAGGTCCGTATTTCCGCAATAACAATAGTCATGGGCAATCGCGGGCTGTCTGTGGCGACCCATTTTGGGAATGATCTTTTGAAACACCTGCGGGATCGAAGCCAAATCAGTTTCAAAGCCCTTCTTGACCTTGAACACAACACGGTCATGCCCTGCGCGCTCCCACGTGACATAGAAGTGATTCTCCAGTATGAAGTGGCCCGGTTTTTGCGATCCGCTCAGAAGGTAGTCGTCAGAATATTTGACGGTCATGGCTTGATCAAATCAATGAGTTCGCGAGCACGTCCACTCATCACCTAATAGCAGACATTTCTCGAACGGATTTTTTTAGAGGGTCTGAGGGCAGCTTGTGGACTCGCCGCTAAGGAGTAGCTGTCTGAATTGCAGGA
>SMVA01440319.1_pt1 | contig 16472 bp, 12 predicted proteins | sample 2456451 | NCBI WGS metagenome assembly SMVA01 (sample SAMN11095933, study PRJNA526329) | marine sediment metagenome | biome: Marine sediment; feature: Surficial sediment; material: Deep marine sediment; isolation source: Hadal surficial sediment | place: Pacific Ocean | collected 2014-05 | depth...
ACGCCGAGGTCCTGAACGCGCAAGCGCCCGCCGGTTGGGATCCGGGCCCATTCGACGATCAACCACTCTTCGACTTCGCGGCCGTCCAAGTCGAGCCCTTGCCGCCGGATTATGTTGATACTGGAAACATTCCACCTTCGGCGGTCAGTATAAAACCCGGCGAAACGCTTGGTGGATTCTCCTTTCAAAGCCCCGAGGGTCCGACAACCGTCCTGTTCTACGCGCAGGGCTATGCTCCAGTACCTCAAGCCGACGACGAAGACGATTTCGAAGGAATCGAAATCCCTATCTTTACTGAAAACAGTTTTATCGGTTCGACGGTCGGCCCCGGCCGGGACGACGGTGTGGTATTCGCGGGCGGCCGCAGGCCCTCGGTCGACGGCTTCCTTGGCTTCGTCGGCGTGAACGATCGCGACACTCTGATCTTGCCGGTCGTAATTTCCCTGCGTTTCGCCGTGAATGGCGAAACCGTCGATACGTCGACCTTCACGGCGCAACTGAACCGCGTTGACGTGGCGGGATCGTTTCAGCCGACCGGCAATGGCGATGAAATGGTCGGCATATTCGAGTTGGCCGGCTCGCCGGTTGTCGTGGGACGAAATGTCCTTGTAACCAGCATAGACGGCATCGTGCCGGGCACGGCGCGCACGGCCTCGGACGGCGACGCCCTGACGTTTTTCATCGACTAGCGGGGCTGCGGGCCGGTGCGATTCCGCGCCAGCGGATTCTGTGCTAAGACGGGCCCTCGCCCGCCACTTCCAGCAGATTCGGATTGACCTCGCGCAGACGCGCCAGCATGGCGGCCCTTACGATTGCATAGACTTGGGCCTCGCCGTCGCGCTTGGCGCCGCGGATTTCGCCGGCCAGACGCCAGTTGAGGCGCAGCAGGGTCTCCTCGACCGCTTCGGCTTCGCGCGCCACCGGGGTCCGCGCTTCGCCGAAGAGCTCGGCGAGTGCGTCCGCCTCGGCTTCGAGCAGCCCCGGCCCCGACGTCCGCTCCGCCGCTGCAATCGCCAGGGCCTTGGCGATCAGGCGGGCCTGATAGCGCAGGTCTTCGGGCAGCGCCGGGAGCACCTCGCCAAGCAGGAGCGCGCGGGCGTGACGCAGCAGCTCAGCGCCATCCGGATCGTCGCGCACTACAATGTCCGCCAGATTTCGGGCGCGGTCCGGCGCAGAATTTCCAGCTCCAGCTCCGGCGGGTAGAGGCGGCCGGTCAACGCCAACTCCAGCGACTCTTCGCCACCGGAGAGGGTCCGCGCGCCTTGCTGCAGCGCGATCACCGCCCAGCGCAGGTGCGCAATGATCTCCCAGAAGGCGACCGCCTCGGCATCGACCTTGCGGCCGGAGGCGCGCTCGTAGCCACGGTAGAAGGGGGCCCGCGCGGCGATGCCACCGGCCTCCAGGTCCGGGCGGCTATAGCGCCAGCACTTGGCGCAGAACCAGCCTAGATCGGCGATCGGATCGCCCCAACCGGCGAATTCCCAGTCGAGCACCGCGGTCAGGCCCCGCGCATCGACCAGGTAGTTGCCGCTGCGGAAATCCTGGTGCAGCAGCACAACTTCGCCCCCATCGTCTCCGGCCGGCGGCGCGTGGGTTTCGCACCAGCGCAGGCCCCACTCCAGTCCTGGGTGGGGCCGGCCGAGTTGATCGAGAAAGACGCGGTAGGACTTGATGGCGTGGCGCAGCGGATCGGGCACCGGCTTGGCCAGGAAGCCAAGGCCCGGCTCCGGCGGTGTGATCCGGTGAATCTTGGCCAGCTCTTCGCCGAGCCGCCCGGCCAGAGCCTCGCGATCGCCGCCGAGCGAGGGTGAGGCGACCACCTTTCGGCCGAGCGCCACGCCGGCGATCCAGCGCATCAGGAAGAACGGCGCGCCGAGGACTTGGGAGTCGGTACAGAGCCATAGCGGCTCGGGCACCGTGACTCCGGCACGCCAGACCACGCGCAACACCGCGAACTCCTCGGCCCGGTTGAGGCTGGCGGCGACCTTGGTGGGCGCGTCCCTGCGCAGCACCAAATCCTGGCGCCCGGGCAGCACACCGCCATCGAAGTCGATCTCCAGACGCCAGTTCTCCTGGATCGCGCCGTCTGTGAGCGGCGCCGCCTTGACGATTCGGGCAGCGCGCGCGCCCGAGCTCTCCTTGAGAAAACCTTCGAGCGCCGGGCGCGCCTCGGTCAGCAAATTCGCCTCGGTCAGCAGATTCAATGTCATTGCTCGATTTACTTCTTGGCCCGTTGCGCCGGCCTAGATTTTCGCGGATTGACCGCCATCGACCACGAGCACCTCACCGGTCATGTAGCGGCCCGCCGGGGAAGCCAGCAGGAGAAGCGCGCCGTCCAGGTCCTCGGGCGATCCGAAGCGGCGCTGGGGTACGCGCTTGACCATGGCACGGCCGGTCTCGCTCGCGAGCAGCTCGCGGTTCATCTCGGTCTCGATGTAACCCGGCGCCAAGGCGTTGACCCGAATGCCGTGACGCGCCAGCTCGACCGCCAGCGCCCGGGTCAGGTTGATCAACCCGCCCTTGGAGGCGCAGTAGGGCGCCAAGTGGCTGGCCCCGCCGATGCCCATGATCGAGGCGATGTTGACGATCGCGCCGCCATGGCCGAGCTTGGTCATCTGGGCCGCGACCTCCTGGGCCATCAGCCAGGCGCCTTTGAGATTGGTGTCGAGGACCCGGTCCCAGTCCGCCTCCTCCTGCTCGAACAGCGGCTTGTCGAGCGCGACCCCGGCGTTGTTGATCAGGATCGACACCGGCCCCAGTTCGGTCTCGGCGACGCGCACGGATTCGCGCACCGAGGCCGGGTCGGTGACGTCCAGCGGCACCGCAATGGCGCGGCCGTCGAAGGCCGCAATTTGCCGGACCAGCTCGTCGAGCGGTTCGGGGCGGCGCGCGGCGGCGGCGACCTTGGCGCCATTGCGGGCGAGGGTGAGGGCGAAGTGCCGGCCCAAACCGCTCGAGGCCCCGGTCACGATCGCGACCTGCCCTTCCAGATCGAAGAGCTGGGCGGCCGCGCTCACGATTCCAGGGCCCGGGGTTCTAGAGCTCGGGCGCGCTCACGCAGCACGAACTTCTGAATTTTGCCGGTCGAAGTTTTGGGCAGCGGGCCGAACACCACCGTCTTGGGCGCTTTGTAGTGGGCCAGCCGGTCGCGGCAAAAATCGATGATCTCCTCGGCGTTCGCGTCGCCGTCCCCATCTGCGCCGTCCTTGAGGGTGACGAAGGCGCAAGGGGTCTCGCCCCATTTTTCGTCGGGCCGGGCGACCACCGCCGCCTCCAGCACCTTGGGGTGGCGGTAGAGCGCTTCTTCCACTTCCAGGCTGGAGATGTTTTCGCCGCCGGAGAGGATCACGTCCTTGGAGCGATCCTTGACTTCGATGTAGCCGTCCGGGTGGCGCACCGCCAAATCGCCGCTGCGGAACCAGCCCTTGGCGAAGGCCGCCTCGGTGGCCGAGGGGTTGTTGAGGTAGCCTTTCATGATCGTATTGCCGCGCAGCATGATCTCGCCCAGCGAAGTCCCGTCCCAGGGCAACTCCGCCGCGCTCTCCGGATCGCCGACCTGAATTTCCTCGAGGGTCAGGTAGCGCACGCCCTGGCGCGCCAGCTTGCCGGCACGCTCATGGGAGTCCAAATCCTCCCAGCCCGGCTGCCAGTCGCAGACCGTGGCCGGGCCATAACACTCGGTCAGGCCGTAGAGGTGGGTGACCCGGAAGCCGTCGCTCTCCATGGCCTCGATGACCGCGCTCGGCGGGGCGGCGCCGCCAGTCGCGATCTCGACCAGGTGGCCGAAGCGGATTTTGTCTGCGGCCGGCGCGTTGGCCAACGCGTTGAGCACGATCGGCGCACCGCACAAGTGGGTCACCCGGTGCTCGGCAATCAGCGAGAAGACCGCCGCCGGCTCGAACTTGCGCAGGCAGACATGGGTGGCGCCGGCCGCGGTCACCGCCCAGGTGAAGGTCCAGCCGTTGCAGTGGAACATGGGCAGGGTCCAGAGGTAGACCGAATCCCGGACCAGCCCAACTGTGATCATATTGCCGAAGGTATTCAATTGCGCGCCGCGGTGATGGTAGACCACGCCCTTTGGGTTGCCCGTGGTACCCGAAGTATAGAGCAGGCTGATCGACTGCCACTCGTCCAGCGGCTCGCCGGCATCGGCGGTTGGGTCGCCCTCCTCGAGCAGCGCCTCGTAATCCAGCGCGCCGATCGGCTCGCCGCTTTCGGCCAGGAGATCGTCGATGTCGATGACCAGCGGCGGGGTCTCGACCCGCCTGAGTGCATCGCGCATCACGTCGGAGAACTCGAGATCGGTGAGCAGCACCTTGGCGCCGCCGTGCTCCAGGGTGAAGGCGATGGTCGCCGCATCGAGCCGGATGTTGAGCGGATTGAGCACGGCGCCGGCCATCGGCACGCCGTAGTGGGCTTCCAGCATGGCCGGGGTGTTGGGCGCCATGATGGCGACGGTGTCGCCGCGGCGCAGGCCGCGCCGCGCTAGCGCCGAGGCCAAACGGCAGGAACGCGCGTAGAGCTCCCGGTAGGTGGCGCGGTGGGGCCCGTGGATAACCGCAATCTTATCCGGATAGACCGCCGCCGCCCGGCGCAGAAAGTCGAGCGGGGTCAGCGGCGCCGAATTCGCCGCGTTGCGATCCAGGTTCTGCTCAAACAGCGACACGAGTGTGGCCCCCTATACCAAGGAGCACTATGGTTGGGCCCGGCCCTGCAAAGGTCAAGCCCGCGACAGGCCTAGGATCGGGATAATCCCATGGAAATCGACATCTTCTCCGATACCATCTGTCCCTGGTGCTTCATCGGCAAACGGCGCCTGGAGCGGGCGCTGGCGGAGCGGCCGCAACCGGACCTGACGATCCACTGGCGCGCCTTCCAGCTCAACCCGGACATGCCGGCCGAGGGCATGGACCGTCAGCGCTATCTCGAAGTAAAGTTCGGCGGCGAGGCCAACGCCAAGGCGGTCTACGACAATGTTCGCGCCGCCGGCGAGACCGAGGGTATCGACTTCGCCTTCGAGGCCATGACGCGCACCCCCAACACCGTCGCCTCCCACCGCCTGATCCGTCATGCGGGCGAGAGCGGCCAGCAAGACCCGGTGGTGCAGGCGCTGTTCGACGCCTACTTCCTGCGCGGCGAGGACATCGGCGATCTCGATGTGCTGACCGCCGCCGCCGCGACCGGCGGCCTCGATGGCGCGGCGGCACGCGCCTTCCTGGAGACCGATGCCGAGGCCGAGGCGGTGCGCGCCGAGGACCGGGCGGCGCGCCAGGCCGGGATCAGCGGTGTCCCCTGCTTCATCTTCGCCGGCCGCCACGCCCTCGCCGGCGCCCACCCGCCCGAAGTCCTGCACCAACTCTTCGACCTCGCCATACAGGAAGAAGCGGCGGACGCGGAAGCTTAATAAATCACCCTCACCCTCCCGCTGACGCGGGTCCCTTCCTCTCCCGCAAGCGGGCGAGGGGACGCAGTCCTTGTTTCTCCCTCTCCCCGCTTGGGGGTGAGGGGCTGCCGCGCTGGTTTCCGGCTAGACCTGTAGTGTGGCCGCCATGGCCCGGGCGCGCTCGGCGCCCTCGTCGTCGCCCAGTCCTTTCAGGGCCCGGGCGGTGTAGCGCCAGTTCTGCGCGCTGGTCGGCTTGATCGCCGTGCGTTCGTTGGCCAGCGCCCGGGCCAGCTTGAAGCGTTCGGCCCGCAACGCCGCCTCCAACAGGGTCCAGGCGATGATGTCGCGCTGGGCATGACTGCCGCCGAGCCGGTGGGTGCGATAGCGGATCGGCAGCAACTGGTCCACCGCATCGCCGTAGGCGCCCCGGGCGAAGGCCTGCAGCGCCCGGCAGAACGGCAGGCCGATGATGCGGGTCATCGCCACGTTGGAGTCGTCGGCCTGATTGACGTAACGCTCGGTGGCGTTGAGCACGGCCTCGGCGGCTTGGTGGCGGCCGTCCGCGACGAAGGTCATCATGGCGTGCACGTCGTTGAAGGCGTACAGCAGATCGCTGGCGCTCGGCTCCCATTTGTCCGCCAGCCTCCGCCAACGGTCGCCGACGTCCACGTCGAGCAATTTTAGCCGCCACAGCAGGGCCGTGGCGTCCAGTTCCTCGTACTTGTCCCCGGTGGCGCCGTCCGACCGCAGCCGTTGGTCGTAGATCTGGAGGACCCGGTCGATCTGGCCGAGGTCCAGATGGAACAAGCTCAGGTGCCACCAGAGGTGGCTGGCGAAGTTGCTGTGGGCCCAGTCCTCTTCGCGGCTGGTCATCCACCAGATGCCGCCGGCCTGACGGCCTTGCATCTCCATGACATGGGCCACCGCGTGGATCGCGTAGGCGTCCTTGGGATTGATCGCGACCGCCCGCCGGCCGAGCTCCTCGGCCCGGGAAAAATCGCGATTTTCCTCCAGACCGAAGGCGTAGAACCCGAGCACGAATCCGTAGCCCGGCACCCCTTCGTGCCAGGCGGGCAGCACGCGCGCGACGCAATCTCTCTGATCGACGGTATGACCCAGAAGCACCTCGGAAAGATGCACCAACTGCAGGGCCAACAGATCCCGCGGATAGTCCACCAGGACCGCCTCCCAGCATTCCACGGCGGCGTGGAAATCGCCGTCGACCCAGGCTCTGAGAGCGGCGGTGTGGCCACGCTCGCGGTCGTTGGCTTGGCTCGAGAGGGCTTCCGCCGCGGCCACGCTGGCCAGCATGTCGTCGTAGATGCGGGTCTCCATCGCCTGGGTCAGCATGCCCGCCTTGAAGCAGTGTCCCATGACGAAATCCGGATGCTCGGCCAACACCTCGTCGATGGCGGCAACCGGATCTCCAACGAAACTGAGCGCGTCGTCGTGGGCTGCTTCCAGGCGCGCCAACGCGTCCCGGTGGTCGGTCGATAAGGGCACCCCCCGACAATCAAGCAGGCTCATTTCCAGTCTCTCCCGGCAGGATTCATGCGGTCGGGTAGTATACGCCGCCAACGCCAAAGGCACAGCGTATCGCAGCGCGGCGATTTTGGTACAGCCAAGACCGAACGTGAAAGCCAGCCACCCTCACCCTCCCGCTGGCGCGGGTCCCTCCCTCTCGCGCAAGCGGGCGAGGGTATGCGGTTTGGTTCTCCCTCTCTCGTCGGGGAGAGGGCCGGCGTGCTGGGGGGGGCGCGCCTATTGGTTCAGTTTCGCTTTGACGTCGTCGAGGATACGGATCGACTGCCCCATTTTGCTCATGTCGCCCTGTTGATGCGCTTCCTCGTGCATCGCCGTGCCTTGCGTGAGCTGTTCCAACAGCGCGCCGATGCGTTCGGAGGACAGGGTCGAGGACTGAAGCTGCTCATGCACCTGGGGAAACTCCGTGGTCCCCCGGCAAGCGAGCGCCGATCCCGAAATTAGAACCAGAAATACGCTGGTAAGGAGCAATGACCTCATGGCTCGATCTCCTTGTCTTGGGGTTTTGTCGCGCGCCCACGAGTGTAGCACGAATCGCGTCGAATACACCCCGCCCTCACTCCGCCACCTTGGCCAACTCATCCAACAATCTTCGCACGCCGCGGAGGCGCGCCGGGGGGTCGTCCCACTGGCGCTGGTAGACCAGCCGGTGGTCGGGGCGCAGCTTGATCGCACCCGCCCGGCTGGCGATGAAGGCGATCAACTCGGCGGGCTTGGCGAATTCGTTCTTGTGGAAGGCGACCACGGCGCCCTTGGGACCGGCATCGACTTTCTCGACGCCCGCGGCGCGGCACAGGCGCTTGATCGCGATCACCTGAAGCAGGTTCTCGACCTCCTCGGGCAGCGGCCCAAAGCGGTCGATCAGCTCGGCGGCAAAGCCCTCGATCTCGGCCTTGTCGACCAGGGTCGAGAGCCGCCGGTAGAGTCCGAGCCGCACCCCCAGATCGGCGACGTAGCGATCCGGGATCATGATCGAAGTGCCGATGTTGATCTGCGGCGTGAAGGCTTCCTTTGCGGCCGCCTCGTCGGCCTCGACGCCACCGACTGCGCGGGCGCGCGTCACCGCCTCTTCGAGCATCTGCTGGTAGAGTTCGATGCCGACTTCGCGGATGTGGCCGGACTGCTCCTCGCCAAGCAAATTGCCGGCGCCGCGAATGTCGAGGTCGTGGCTGGCCAAGGTGAAGCCCGCGCCCAGAGTGTCCAGGGTCTGCATCACGCCCAGGCGCTTCTCCGCGGCCGGTTTCAGCAGCCGGCCCGGCGGCAGGGTCAGGTAGGCGTAGCCGCGCTGCTTGGAGCGGCCGATGCGCCCGCGCAACTGATAGAGCTGGGACAGGCCGAACATGTCCGAGCGGTGCACGACGATGGTGTTGGCGCTCGGGATATCGAGCCCGGACTCGATGATGTTGGTGGACAGCAACAAATCGAAGCGCCGGTCGTAGAAGCCGCTCATGACGTCATCGAGCTGGCGCGGCGCCAGCTGGCCGTGGGCGATGCCGATCTTGATCTCGGGCACCAGCTTGCGCAGGCGCTCCTCGATTTCCGGCAGATCGGCGACCCGGGGGCAGACGTAAAAGATCTGGCCGCCGCGGTAATGCTCGCGCAGGATCGCCTCGCGCACCACCACCGGGTCGTAGGGCAGCACGAAGGTGCGCACCGCCAGGCGATCGACCGGCGGAGTCGCGATCATGCTCATGTCTTTGACCCCGGACATGGCGAGCTGGAGGGTGCGCGGGATCGGCGTGGCGGTGAGGGTCAGCACGTGGACGCCGGCGCGCAGCGCTTTGAGCCGCTCCTTCTGCTTGACCCCGAAGTGCTGTTCCTCATCGACCACCAGCAGGCCGAGATCGCGGAACGCGATCGACTTGCCGAGCAGCGCGTGGGTGCCGATCACGATGTCGAGCCGGCCGTCCTTGAGCCCGGCCTTGGTCTCGGCGGTCTCGCGGGGACCAACCAGGCGCGAGATCTGGCCGACGTGGACCGGCAGCCCGGCGAAGCGCTCTTTGAAGGTCATGGCGTGCTGGCGGCACAGCAGCGTGGTCGGCACCACCACGGCGACCTGCTTGCCCTCCATGACCGCGACGAAGGCGGCCCGGAGCGCCACCTCGGTTTTGCCGAAGCCCACGTCGCCGCAGATCAGCCGGTCCATGGGCCGGCCAGCGGCCAAGTCGTCCAGAGTGTCCGAAATGGCGCGCTCCTGATCCTCGGTCTCCGGATAGGGGAATCGGGCGGCGAATTCGTCGTAGAGGCCGGGGGGCGTCTTGAGGATGTCGGCCACTTGCATGGCGCGCGCCGCGGCGGCCTTGATCAATTCGTCGGCGATATTCTTCAGGCGCCGCTTGACCCGGGCCTTGCGGGCCTGCCAGCCGGCACCGCCCAGGCGGTCGAGTTCGACTTCGGTTTCCTCGGAGCCGAAGCGCGATAGCACCTCAATGTTCTCGGCCGGCACGAACAGCCGGTCACCGCCTTGGTACAGCACCTTGAGGCAGTCGTGGGGCGCGCCATGCACGTCGAGCGCCACCAGCCCGGCATATTGGCCGATGCCGTGCTCCAGATGGACCACGTAGTCGCCTTCGTGCAGCGCCGATACCTCAGTCAGGAACTCCTCGGCGCGGCGGCGCTTGCGCTGGGGCCGGGCGATTCGCTCGCCCAGGATGTCCTGCTCGGTAATGATGCTGAGCCCGGGCGCACCGAAGCCAGACTCGATCTCCAGGGTGGTCAGGCCCGCGGTTCCGACCGGCAGCGCCTGAGCTTCGGCCCAGGTATTGAGCGGCGCCAGCGGCGGCAGGCCGTGTTCCTGCAACAGGGCGCCCAGGCGATCGCGGGTCCCGGCGCTGTAACCGACCACCAGAACCCGGCGGCCGGCCGCCTGCTCGGCGGCGATATGAGCATCGACCGCATCGAACAGGTTGGTTTCGGCGCTGTTGCGCGCGGCAGCGAAGTCGTGGCCGCGCCGGCCCTGGGCGTCGAACCCTTGCTCCAAGTGCTCCGGCGCGTCGAACGGCGAGAACTGGCCCACGGCGCGGCTGGCCAATGCGGCATCCCAGTCCGCCGCGCCGAGATAGAGCGCCTCGGGCGCGAGCGGCTTATAGACCCAACCGCCGGCCGCGCCGCTGCCCTCCAGGTTCTTACGGGCGCCGTAGTAGTCGGCGATGATTTCCAGCCGCGCGCCCCGCGCCTCCTCGGCCTGATGGTCGAGGGTGACCGTGACTCCTGCCTCGGGCATGTAATCGAACAGCGTCGTCAGGCGCTCGTGGAACAGCGGCAACCAGTGCTCCATGCCCGGGTGCAGGCGTCCGGCGCTGACCGCTTCGTAGAGCGGATCCTCGCCCCGCACGGCACCGAAGGCGCGCAGGTAGCCGGCGCGGAAGCGTTCGATGGATTCCGGCTCCAGGATCACTTCGCTGACCGGCTTGAGCAGGAGCGTCTCGGCGGACCCGCTGCTGCGCTGGCTGAGCGGGTCGAAGCGGCGGATGCTTTCGAGCTCGTCGCCGAAGAAGTCGAGGCGCAGGGGCTGGTCCTCGCCCGGCGGAAAAACGTCGACGATGCTGCCGCGCAGGGCGAATTCGCCGGGCTCGCTCACAGTTTCGGCCCGCAGGTAGCCGTTGCGCAGGAAGTAGCCGGTCAGCGCCTCCTGCTCCAGTCGAGACCCGGGTGCCGCCGTCAGCACCCGCCCCGCCAGCGCCGAAGCCGGCGGCACCCGTTGGAGCAACGCGTTGACCGTGGTGATGACGATGCGCGGACCCCGCGGGACGTCGTTCTCCGCCAGGCGGCTTAACGTATCGATGCGCCGGGCCAGGATGTCGCGGTGGGGGCCGACCCGGTCGTAGGGCAGGCAGTCCCAGGCTGGAAAGGATAGAACCTCCGCCTCCGGCAAAAAGAAACCCAGCGCCGCTTCGAGCCGCGCCATGCGCGCATCGTCCCGGGCGACGTGGAGCAGCGGGGCCGGCGTCCGCGCCACCGCCAACCCGGCCAACAGCAGGGCGTCCAGGCCCTCGGGCGCATTGGCGACCAGGACCCGGCCGGGGCGTTCCAGGCGTTCGGCGAGGGATTCGGTCATGGGCGCAGGGTAAAATCCCGGAGCAGGCGCAGAATGTCGGTGTCCATGTCCGGCGGCGGGGCGTCCTGCCCAATAACCCAGGCGTAGACCAGCGGCGACGGCGCGTCGAGCAAAGCTTCGAAACGGTCGATCTGGCCCGCATTCAAGGTGTCGAGTCGTGCCGCCGCAAAGCGCCCTAACAATAGGTCGAGCTCCTTGGTGCCGCGATGCTGGCTGCGGTACTTCAGGCGCTTGCGGCGAATGGCGGGGCTTTCGGCGGTCACAGGCGGATTATCTACAGGCCTTCGGTTCGGGCTAGGGTGGTGGATCAGGAATACGCCACATCTAGGACGCGCTTGCAGGTCGCTCGGCTAGGCGCGTGGGTCGCCGTGATGCTGTCCGCATCGCAAAGACCTGCGCAACGACGGCCGAGCGGCCTGCAAGCGCGCCCGGAGGGTCGCTTTTTCGGTCCTCTGGAGGGCGTCACCGCCGCTTGACGATGCGGATGGCATCGCCCGCGCAACGCGTCCCACCCAGAGGAACGGAAAAGCGATCCTAGATGCGGCGTATTCCTGATCCACCACACTGGGGTATAAAGACTTGAGGACCGTATGTCAGCGGGTGTCCTAGGAAAAAACCGTGCGACCCGAGATTCTGTTTCCCCTCTTCGCCCCGGTCACCAGCCTGCCCGGCGTCGGGCCGCGCAGCGCCAAGGCGATCGAGGCCCTGGCGGGACCGCAGGTGGTCGATCTCTGCTGGCACCTGCCCAGCGGCGTGATCGACCGCCGCTACGCTCCCAAGATCGCCGAGGCGGAGCCGGACCGGGTCGCGACCCTGACGATCCGAGTGGGCCAACACCTGGCGCCGCGCAATCCGCGCCAGCCCTACCGGGTCGACTGCTTCGATGACACCGGCGAGATCTCACTCGTGTTCTTCCACGCCCGTGCGGACTACTTGACCAAGACGCTGCCTGAAGGCGAGGTGCGGGTGGTCAGCGGCAGGATCGAGCGTTTCGGCGGTCGATTGCAGATGTCCCACCCCGATCACATCGGCCCGCTCGAAGAGCTGGCGCGCATGATGAGCGTGGAGCCGGTCTATCCGCTGACCGCCGGGCTCACCCTCAAGCCGCTTGGCAAGGCGATCCGCGCCGCCCTCGACCGCGCACCGGAAGTGCCCGAATGGCTCGATCCGGCGCTGGTGGCGCGCGAAGGTTGGCCGGCGTGGCACGCCGCACTCGCCGCCGCCCACGCGCCCGAGGGGCCGGAGGCGCTTCTGCCCCTGACCGCGGTGCGCCGGCGCCTGGCCTATGACGAGTTGCTGGCCAACCAACTGGCGCTGGCCCTGATGCGCCACCACCAGCGCGCCCAGCACGGCCGGAGCTTGCGTGGCGATGGCCGGCTCTGCGACAAAGTGATCGCCGCCCTGCCCTTCGAGTTGACTGCCTCGCAACGCCAGGCCGGCTCCGAGATCGCCGCCGACATGGCGCGTGAGGCGCGCATGCTGCGCCTGCTCCAGGGCGATGTCGGCAGCGGCAAGACCGTGGTCGCCCTCCTGGCCATGTTGGGGGCGGTCGAGGCCGGAGCCCAGGCCGCGATCATGGCGCCGACCGAGATTCTGGCGCGCCAGCACTTCCATACCCTGGCGCCGCTGACCCAGGCGGCGGGCGTCGGGATCGAGCTTTTGACCGGGCGCGACAAGGGCAAAGCGCGGGACGCGGCATTGCAACGCCTGGCAAGCGGCGAAGCGGCGCTCGCGGTCGGCACCCATGCCCTGTTCCAGCAGGAGGTGGCGTTTCACGACCTCGGGCTCGCGGTCATCGACGAGCAACACCGCTTCGGGGTGCATCAGCGCCTGACCCTCGCCTCCAAGGGCCGGGCAGTGGACGTGCTGGTGATGACCGCGACCCCGATCCCGCGCACCCTGGTGCTGACCTCCTACGGCGACATGGAAGTATCGCGCCTGACCGAAAAGCCGGCCGGGCGCCAGCCGATCGATACCCGGGCCATGCCCCTCGAACGCCTGCACGACGTGATCGATGGTGTCGCCCGCGCTCTGCAGGATGGCGCCAAGGCCTACTGGGTCTGCCCGCTGGTCACGGAATCCGAGGTCAGCGACCTGGCGGCGGCCGAGGCCCGTGCCGTGGAACTTACCCAGCGCTTCGGCAATCGGGTCGGGCTGGTGCACGGCCGCATGAAGGGCAAGGACAAGGATGCGGTCATGAAGGCCTTCGCCGAGGGTCCGCTCATGCTCCTGGTCGCGACCACGGTCATTGAGGTCGGAGTCGATGTGCCGGCGGCCAGCATCATGGTGATCGAGCACGCCGAGCGTTTCGGCCTGGCGCAGCTCCACCAGTTGCGCGGCCGCATCGGCCGCGGCGAGGCGCGCTCGAGTTGTCTGCTGCTCTACCAGGTCCCTTTGGGCGAGACCGCGCGCGCGCGCATCCAAATCCTGCGCGAAACCGACGATGGCTTCCGCATCGCCGAGGAGGATCTGCGGCTGCGGGGCGCCGGCGAACTCCTGGGTACGCGTCAGAGCGGCGTTCCCGAGTTCCGCCTGGCGGACCTCGCGGTCCACGACGAACTCCTGGCGGTGGCGCGCGACGATGCCCGATTGATCCTCGGCACAGATCCGGACCTAACCGGCCCGCGCGGCGCCGCACTACGCGTCCTGCTCTACCTCTTCGAGCGCGATGCGGCAGTCAAGTACCTGCGATCGGGGTAAGATTAAAGGGAGGCAGTTTAAAAAACGGGGACAGTTTACTATTATTTTAGCGTCTGCGAGCGAACGCTAAAATAATAGTAAACTGTCCCCGTTTTTAACTGTCCCCATTTTTTAAACTGCCCCCATTTTATTCGCTACGCGCTCTCGGCGATATCTTGTTCCGTGTCCCCGCTTTCCGTCTCGGCCCGGGGCGGTGGGGTCACGATCCCGCCGGAGACCACCATCTTGATGCCCTCTTCCACGGACATGGTGAGTTCCTGAATCTCGTCGTGCGGTACGAACAGCAAGAAGCCCGAAGTCGGGTTGGGCGTGGTCGGCAGGAACACGTTGACCACATCTCGGGGGGTTCCGCGCTGGACGTTGCCCTCGGTCTCGCCGGCAATGAAGCCAATCGCCCAGCTTTCCTTGCGCGGATACTGGATAAGAACCACCTGCCGGAACGCCTTGCTTTGTTCCTTGAGCACGGTCTCAAGCACCTGTTTGACGGCAGCGTAGACGCCCCGGATCACCGGCATTCGGTCGAGCAGGCGTTCGCCCAGGCTGACCAGGTTACGTCCGACCAAGCCGGCAGTCAGGAAGCCGATCATGATCAGGACGAAAATAGCGACCAGCACGCCCAGGCCCGGCACGCTAAACGGCAAATACGTCTCTGGGTTCCACTGCGCCGGGATGAACGGGATGACCTGGTCGTCGATCCACGACACCAGGCCCCAGCCGATCCAGACGGTGATACCGATCGGCGCCGTGACCAAGACGCCCGCGAAAAAGTAGTTGCGCAGCCGCTTCAGGGGTCCGAGCTTGTCGCCGTGAGGCTCTTCGGCCGGATTTTCGCTGGTTTGCTGCGTCGCCGCTACCTTAATGGACTCCGCGGCCTCCGGGGCCCTGCGCTGTCGCGGCTGTACGATGCCGCCGGAAATGACCAGCTTGATCCCCTCCTCCACGGTCATGTCCAGGCGGTGGATATCGCGGTCCGGGATAAACAATAGAAAACCGGTGGTCGGGTTTGGAGTCGCCGGGATGAACACGTTGTAGACCGTCTCGGCGGTGAGTGTCTGGACTTGGCCCACGGTCTGACCGGTGATGAAACCGACCGCCCAGACGTTGCGGCTCGGATACTCGATCAGCACGACCTCGTTGAACGCGGTCGACTTCTGGGACAATACAGTTTCGAAAACTTGCTTGGTCCAAGAGTAAATGCTGCGGGCTACCGGCACATTCCCGACCAAGCGCTCGCCCAGACGCACCATGGCGCGGCCCGCGAAACCGGTGGCGGCAAATCCGGCAAGCGTCAGGAAAACCACCGCGACCACGAGACCCAGGCCGGGCACGGAAAACGGCAGGTAGGTCTCCGGATTCCAGACCGGCGGCACCAGCGGCGTCACGCTATCGTCGATGAAGGCGATCACTTTCCAGGTCAACAGGAATGTGATGCCGACCGGCGCGGCGACCAGGACACCGGCGAAGAAATAATTGCGCAGACGCGCGACCGGGCCCCGGCCGGCCGACGGCTTGGGCGGGGTGGAATCTGCGCTCACCTCGGCTTGGTTCTCGTTCACACGCCGGTTTTCCTGGGTTTCAATCGGGGCGCCCCTACTATCGGGGCGCCCCTACTATAGGCACCTGCCCACAGCTTGCCAGGACTCCCTTAAGGAATTGGAACAGCTAGAGAAACTGCAGCAGCTCGGCAAGCGTCTCCTCCGGCGCTTCCTCGGCCAGGAAATGCCCGCAGGGCAGCGCCTTGCCGGTGACGCTGGCGGCCCGCTCGCGCCAGATTTCGAGTACCGGATACTGGCGTTCGATCACGCCCTTGGCACCCCAGAGCGCGAGCAGGGGGCAGGCCAGCCTGCGATCCAGATCGGCGCGATCATGCGCCAGGTCGATGCCGGCGGCGGCCCGGTAGTCCTCGCAGGTGGCGTGGATGGTCGCCGGATCGCGAAAGCATCGCTTGTACTCGGCGACGGCGGCCGGATCGAAGCAGCCCGCAGATTTGCTCCACTTGCCGATCTTCTTCTCCAGGTAAAAGTCCGGATCGGCGCCGATCAACCGCTCGGGCAGGTCGTAGGGCTGGATCAGGAAGAACCAGTGATAATAGGCGCTGGCGAAGGCCATGTCGGTGCGTTCGTACATGGCGAGCGTCGGCGCGATGTCGAGCACGGCCAACTTGCTGACCCGCTCCGGGTGGTCGAGAGCCAGGCGGTGGCCGACCCGGGCGCCGCGGTCGTGGCCGACGACCGCAAAACTTTCGAATCCGAGCGCGGTCATGACCTCGGCCTGGTCTTGGGCCATGGCACGCTTGGAATAAGCCTCGTGGTTGTCGCCGCCCGGCGGCTTGGCGCTATCGCCGTAGCCGCGCAGGTCGGTCAGCACCACGGTGAAGCGCTCGGCCAGGGCGGGCGCGATCCGGTGCCACATGACTTGGGTCTGGGGGTAGCCGTGCAACATCAGCAACGGCGGCCCCTGCCCCGCCTTACGGAGGTTGATCTCGGCGCCGGTCGTGGCGATGCGCGTCTGTTCGAAGCCGTCGAGCACGGGAATTTGATTCTCTGGTCCAGAAATTGGCGCTACACTGCGTGGCTCCAGTCTAGAGTGCGATCGTTTCAAATCGAATCAATTTGAAGCGTGAATCGCCCTCTAACTCATAAGTTAGGGGCTTATTCACGTCTTAGATCGCTTCGATCCAAGACGATAAGACCCTAGTGGAAATCGTGAACCCGCGTCACATGCCGTTTCCGGCCCGCCTGGTCTCGCTCGCCACCGCCGTGCCCCCCTTCCTGCTGCGTCAGGAAGAGG
>SMVA01184656.1_pt1 | contig 16464 bp, 17 predicted proteins | sample 2456451 | NCBI WGS metagenome assembly SMVA01 (sample SAMN11095933, study PRJNA526329) | marine sediment metagenome | biome: Marine sediment; feature: Surficial sediment; material: Deep marine sediment; isolation source: Hadal surficial sediment | place: Pacific Ocean | collected 2014-05 | depth...
GCGGCTGCAATAGTCATAAACGGAGATTAAGCAATGAAGTCATTGACCTCGCGCATTCTGGTCGGACTGGTCCTGGGGCTGGTGAGTGGAATTGTTATCTCGCTGTGGCCCAGCGATTTATTGAATTCAATTCCCGCATTTGTCGAACCCGTAGGTACGCTGTGGGTTAACGCGATTAGAATGACCGTGATACCGCTGATCATTTCGCTGCTGATCACGGCAATTGCCGGCGATCAGGAAAAAGGATTTGCCGCCAACCTCGGTCGGAAAACGGTTGGACTGTTCGTGTTGATGGTGGCAGTTATCAGCGCGTATACCGCACTGACGGCACCGCCATTGCTGGCACTGCTTAAGTTTGACCCCGCGACCATCGAGGCATTGAGAGCGCCAGGCGCAACCGTGGACTCAACGTCCGTGGTGCTGCCGCCTTTTCGTGACTGGCTGGTTGACCTGATCCCGTCAAACCCCCTCAAGGCTGCCGTTGATTCCGCGATGTTGCCACTGATCGTGTTCGTCGCATTGTTTGCTGCTGCAATGACCCGAATTGCCGATACAGGCCGCGATGTTCTGCTGCGATTTTTTACAGCCGTCAAAAATGTGATGTTCGTATTAATCGGATGGATCATGGCAGTGGCACCAATTGGCGTATTTGCGCTAATGCTTACGATGTCCGCGACGATGGGCATTGCTATCGCCGGCGCTATCGGCTATTTCTTGCTGATTACTTTCGGTTTGATTTTGTTGGCAGTTATTTTTCTGTATCTGCTCGCCGTTGTGATAGGCCGTATACCACTGGCGTCGTTCGCACGTGCGTGTGCACCCGCCCAGGTCGTGGGATTCAGCACCCGGTCATCGCTGGCATCACTACCGGCAATGTTCGCTGCAGCCGAAAACCTCAGGTTTTCGCCAACGGCTACTGGTTTTGTACTGCCCATCGCGGTGTCAATTTTTAAGTTTGCGTCGCCCATCGGCCGGGCTTGTGGTACCTATTTCATCGCCCGCCTGTATGGCATTGAACTTGGGCCAACCGAAATATTCGTCATTGCCGGAGCCATCGGACTCTTGAGTTTCTACTCACCAGGAATCCCAAGTGGTGGCCTGCTCATCATGGCGCCGCTGTATGTTTCACTGAATCTTCCGGTGGAAGGCATTGGCATCCTGATCGCGCTCGATCTGATCGTTGATATGTTTATTACACCGGCGAACGTAACCGCCAATATAACCGTCGTTAGTATCCTGACACGCTCTGATCGGTAACGCCGCGAATAAGACCAGAATCAGGATTCGTGGTCTGAAACACCCGGTATGGCTGCAATTTCGCCGTTGGCCTCCATCTCTCGTGACCAACCGTGCATCATATTTTAACGGCCGGGTCTGCGTCGGCTACGCATTTGCCAATCGCTGGACTACCACCCGTCGCGGCAGAACCGCGTAGCGTGAGTTTCATGACACCTTCCCTGGCTACAATGGCCCGCCAATTCCGCGGGCTCATAAATTGAGAAATAACATCGCTTTTACAAAGATAACGTGGTTGTCCAAGCGTCAGGATTTTCGCGTTACCTGCGCAAAGGCAGTGATGCGGGTGATGAAATAGGATGGCTTGAAAGGCAAGACCATGGCTGTCTCTGTTCTTTTAAAGTTCAGGCTACCTGCTTTGCAGAATTCATTTCGAGCACGGCCAGCAAACCACGCAAAACCAGGTCTTGTTTAACCAGATCAAACAGGCCGGATTCGGCAAACAAACTTGCAAAGCCGCCTGTGGCAAGTACTTTAGGGCGTTGGCCCTTGAACTCTTCAAATTGAATCCTGTGGATGATTTCATGCAAGGCGCCGAGGTGACCGAAATACAATCCGGATTGAATACTTGCGGCGGTGGTACGACCCAGACAGGTATCTTTGCGTATGATTTCAACTGAGCCGAGTTTTGATGTACCGCTTTCCAGTGCCTGCATCGACATTTTCAGCCCGGGTAAAATGACACCCCCCTTATAAGACCGGTCTTTGCCAATAGCACATAGCGTGGTTGCGGTACCAAGATCGACGATAACGAGATTTTCGCCAGGGAATAATCCAACCCCGGCAATGGCATTGGCAATACGGTCGGAACCCACTTCCAGTGGATTTCTGTACTCGATCTTCAAACCGGTTTTTACACCCGCCTGAAGTATGAATGGTCGAATATCAAAATATTTCTGGCAGGCGGCCGAAATTGCATATACTGCTTCCGGTACCACACTGCACAGGGCGATTTCAGTTACCTGGTTAGCATCAAGTCCGTTTTCCCGCAGAACAGAGCGGAAAAACAAACCGTATTCATCTGAAGATGTACCCTGTTTCGATGCTTTGCGGAATGTCAGCAATGCACGGTCGGAATCATATATGCCGCCATATATATGGCTGTTACCTACATCCAGACATAACTTCATCAGACCGCCTCCATCATATGATTGATTGTGCTGGCCAGTATTTTACTATCCGCGCAATATACCGGTTCCTGTATAAGGGTGTGCAGACTAAACGGGTGGGTCATCGCGCTGATTTCCGAAAGATCATTATGTACAACTGCATCGACCCCTGAGTCAATAAACTGCTTTTTGACCGCTGAAATACGTTGTTGCAAGTCGTCTGTATCGGTCAGTTTAAAGCCAATCACCTTTAATTCCGGATTGCCGGACCAGATCTTGAGTTGACTCAGCAGTTTCGGGTTACGTTTCAGCCGCAGCAGCAGATCTGAATCCGAGGATAGTTTTCCCTGCTGGTTTTCAAGTTTGTCGCCGTCAACTGATTCAAGTGAAGCCACGCTAAAGTCACTGACCGCTGCTGCATGAATCACAATATCGTAATTACCCGACCCCAGCAGGTCTCGCAAACCAGCTTCGAGATCAGCAAAGCTGAAATAGGAAACCATCTTTTTCACCAGGCCTGGACGTATGGCATCTTCGGCACCAAACCAGGTAATCTCATGTCCTGCCATAGCCAATTCATCCGCCAGGCGGGATGCTGTACGGCCCGTGCTCAAATTGCCAATGTAACGTACCGAATCAATACGCTCCCGTGTACCCCCGGCTGTAACCAGGATGCGTTTGCCGCAGGCTTGCCGGTCAGAGGCCAACAGACCATCAACCGTTTTCAGGATTTCAGCCGGTTCCAGCATTCGGCCCTCGCCCTGCTCCCCGCAGGCAAGCTCACCTTTGCCAACCGGCAAAACGTGGATACCCCATTGTTTCAAGCGCTTGACGCTTTCCCGGGTTGCCGGATAGCGCCACATTCTCGTATTCATGGCCGGCACAATAAGCATTGGTTTGCCTTGCCCATACGCGGCTTGCCAAACGGTGCATACGGCATCATCGGCAATACCCGCTGACAGCTTGTTAATCAGGTTTGAAGTCGCGGGCGCAACGATGACAATGTCCGCCCACTTGCCAAGCGTTATATGTTCCATCGCCTGCCCGGGCGTGAACACATTGTCAAATACCAACTCGGCACCCAGACCTTGCAAGGTGGAAGGGCCAACAAACTCAGCCACACTGCGGGTGCAGGCCACACGGACCTTATTGCCCCGCTTTGTCCACTCTGAAATTAATGAAGTTGCCTTGGCGCAGGCGATTGAGCCGGACATTAACAGCAGGATATTGGATCTTGTCTGCCTGTTTTCAGATTTCGACATTATCAATCAACCGTGTACTTCCCAGTCGCGCGGCGGCCAGGCGCCGGTCCGCGATATCCTCAACATAATCGACATCAAAGCCCTGTCCAAGCAACATCTCTTTGGCCTCGGAGGCTGAACGACTGTTTTTCAACGCGGCATACAAGGATGCGGCCAGCAGCCGGCTGCGGGTATCCAGGTGCTGGTTACGTGAGCTCATTGCAAGACCATCAGCCTCACGAACCGTGGCACAGCCAACAATATTCACCGGTATGAAAAATGCAGCCGTCATGTCGCGGATCAATTGCAACTGCTGATAGTCTTTTTCGCCAAAATAGGCATTATCGGGTCTGACCAGGTTCAGCAAACGCATCACAGCCGTCAATACGCCATCAAAATGACCCGGACGATGGGCACCGCAGAGATGCCGGCTGAACTCATTCTCAGTCACCTTGAAGCGATAATCATCGGCATAAATTTGCCCCGCGTCCGGCAATAACACCGCATCGACACCGGCTTTCTTTAGCTGATCAAGATCTCTCTGCTCATCGGTCGGGTAGGCTTCAAAATCTGCTTGATCATCAAACTGTTCTGGATTGATAAATATGCTAACGATGCTTACAGCATTATGCTTAAGACTGGCTTTAACCAACGACAAATGACCCTGGTGCAGGGCTCCCATGGTCGGTACAAAACCCACCGGTCGTGCCTGCATGCCGTCACGCCAGGATTGCCACCCGGTGATCGATCTGAATATTTTCATTGGCCGTAACTCTCTTCAGGCGCGGGGAAATTTCCGGTTTTCACATCATTGGCATAGGCATTGAAAGCTTTCAGCAACACGGAACGGCCGTCAACATAGTTGCGCACAAACCTGGGTTTGAAATCACTGGATAAACCCAGTAAATCCTGCATTACCAGCACCTGTCCATCGGTATGGGCACCCGCACCTATACCGATGGTTGGAATATTCAGCGATGCGGTGATTTCAGCGGCCAATTCATCAGGGACACATTCAAGCACGAGGGCAAAACAACCGGCTTGTTCACAATCCAGCGCTCCCTGCCTGAGTTTTTCTGCGGCGCTGTCGCTACGTCCCTGTACACGGAAACCACCCAGTTGGTTGACGGATTGTGGTGTTAAACCCAGGTGACCCATCACCGGCACACCTGAATTGACAATGTGGGCGATGGTCTCGGCGTTGCCTTCGATACCCTCCAGCTTGATCGCATGGGCACCCGCTTTCATGACACTTGCAACGGCGCGCATGTTGTCGGTCAGCGACTGGCGAAATGACAGAAACGGCATGTCGCCGACGATAAATTTATTCTTTGTACCACGAGATACGCTCTCAATATGCTGACACATCATTTCAATATCGGCTGGTATTGTCGTGCCATAACCATGCATGACCATGGCAGCACTATCCCCGACCAGGATCGCATCTATATCGGATTCCTGCACGATGCGGGCAGAGGTGTAGTCATAACAGGTCAACATGACGATTTTTTCGCCACGGACCTTACAGGCCTGAAAATCGAGAACATTCATAGCGCTTGCCCCCACAGATTGTTTAGCCTGTCATCATTCTGATAATACCCGACAAAAGCACGGTACAAATCCTGCATCGGGTCACCGCTCAGGGCACTCAGATTACGCTCAATCGTTTGCACATCATTGCGCACCAACGGTCCGGTCAGGGCGGTTTCAGGACTCTTTACAAAATTGGCCACGAGCTGTTGCAGATAGGGATGCAATGTTTCTGCAGGCAGGTCAAACTGTTGCTCAAAACAATCAGATACAGCTTTCCACAGAACCTGGGGGAAATTGCCAGCCATCACACACATGGCGTGATAACGGGCTTTGTCCTCAACGCGGATAGCAAAGTTTGGATTGCCAAGACCCGGAAACAGATCATCAAAACTGTGCCCTGCTTCAAGCATAAAAGGCACTGCCTGGTATGCATCGAGCTGATACAAATTATCTGCAAAAGTCATCAACGGATGCGCCCCGGCAACACCGGGAAAACTCAGGGCACCACTGCAATGAATCAGCTGTTTTTCGTGTAAAAACGGATACTGCTTCAGCAAAGCGCCAATGGCATTGTCTGAGACCAGCAGCAAAACCCGATCTGCCTTGTCTATCGATTCGCGCAGACGCAATTCAGCATCTGGCAATTCATAAGTATTAAATGACGACCCACGATCACGGGTCCAACGGGTGTGGGGGATTTCCAGCAACTGGAAATACTGAGAAAAGTGACGCGCAAGCCTGCCGCCACCAACAATAGCGTAGTTAACCATATCGGTACCTGTCCTCCGCGGATCAAGTCCTGTTTATAAAAAGCCTGCTGAGCAGACCCAAACCAGCGCTTTGCACTCCCGGACCGGTAACCGCCATCACTGGTCGGTTCAATAATTCCAGGCGCCGCAAAACGGGCATTTATTGTACTCCATCCAAGCGCAGTTGGAAACGCACGACAATCTGCCGCGCAGCTAAAGTCCGAGGCGGGTTACTCCACAACTCACGGACCATACCCACAGTTAGAACTATTCCCAAATTTTCCGATCAACCAAGTGAACCCATATCACCGGGAAAACAGTTGTTGCGGTTCTGTAAAAAGTTGACAGGTTCCAGGATCAAGCTATTGGCAATCGATCTGCCGGTCTGTCTGGGCATCATGCTTTCAGGTCTGTTGGCGGTGACCGTTCCGGTGCTTGCTGATGCTTTTGTTCCAAGCCAACAAATCACCGAGGCTAAAGCACCGCCGTGCCATCCCAAGGCCCCTCCCCCGGATCGGAGTGCATGCGGTGATAATGGCGAACTGTGTATTCTTTGCCCTTCCGGAATCCTTTCAGACCACACCCAGCACCCGTTTTCATGGCATATTCACACCGAACAGCAAGTACCGGACGCTGGTGACACCGTCAAAACGGGGTAAAGGCAACAAAGTCAAAGTTACCTCTAATGTGAGGCAACGTATCTGATTCTCAGATCGCTAGGGTTACCTTTTTCCATGAGTCAACGCGCATGGAAAAGGGCTTTTGTTCTAATTAAGCTGAAGAAAGCCTTGCCGTTCCTACCGGCAACGGTTGCGGTGACTGACCCTGGTTCATGCGCAGGGCATTGCGGAAACAGACCATCGCAGTCTCTAGTTCGCCCTGCCGCTCGAGCAACTGTCCGAGCGCATCATAACCCAGGCTGCTGGGTTGCAGTTCGAGACTCTTGACCATATGTTCACGGGCTTTACCCCACAACGATTCGCCCGCGCACAAGCGTCCCAAAGCAAGATGCAGGCTAGCCTCTTCAGGATGTTGCGTTAACCATTTCTCACATTGCTTGATACGCTTCAGGCGGTCAGTGGTGCCTGCATCCCCATAGCGCAGCACCAGGGTCGGGTTCCATGCCTTTTTAAGGCTTGATGTAATCACGGGTTCAGCCAGTTCTGCCTGCTCCAACCGGCTGGCACCGACGGCAAAGGCATCGACTACCGCGGCATGTTGACGCATGCTGCGTGGGATGTTTTTCCAGGCCGCCTGCAAAGTTTCTGTGGTTTCTGCAGCGCGCAATCTTTTAACCGCGATCTCTTCCTGCAACACCAGCGCCTGATCATCATCCAACACACCGGCCTTGAGCATGACCGGCAGCAGCAACTGCAGCTCATCCCATTCGCCCAATTCACGGTAGCAGCGTGACAACAGTTCCAGCACCTGCGGATGTTTACGCCGGCGTTTGTACAGGTCCTGAAGTATCGGCCGTGCCGCTGCGTGCTTGCCGTTTTCCAGCAACAATCGGGCGCGGGTCAGTTCGACCAGGAAGCGCTTTTTGGAACCGCCGCTGTCTGCTTGCTCGAGGTAATATTCGCGTCGCTCATGGGCGTCCTGCCCATCTGCAGCCTGGGCGGCGGCGAGGTAATGTGCGGTGGTCTTGCCCTGCACACTGGCGGATTTCTCCAACGCCTTTTCAGCGGCGCTCCAGTCGCCTTCGGTCAGTGCCAGCAAGCCTTTTTCGAGTTGATTGAAGGCACGTTGCTCACGCATTCTCCTGGCGGTTTCCACCGGCATACGCCAGAGCCAGCCTATGATCTGTATCACAAACCACAACACCACCAGGGCCGTCATCAACACCAGTACGCTGGTCTCCACTGTCCAGTCGCCAAAGTTAATCAGTACATGGCCGGGATCGGATTTGAACATCGGCGCCAATGCGCCTGCCGCCAGTAACAGCAACAACACCAATAGCACGAGAAAACCCCGTTTCATTCGACGGAATCCTCGATTGCCGGTGCTGATTGCAGCAACCTGCGGCTGTCCCGCAGTTGCCGTAACTGTGTCCAGGGCCCGCTGATATCCGGCATCTCAGGTGCGATCTGCAGCTGCTGCATCGCTGTTACTTCGAGCAAAAAGGACTGCACAGAAGATGACCCATCCTCAAAAAACTGTTCGAGGGTACTGTCGACCCTTTCCAGGGAAGATGCATAAACCTCCGAATCACTGCGCATCAATGCAAGACGTGCGGATTCAAGTTGCAACCACAGCCCCTGGCGCAGGTAATCCTTGTCATCAAGGCTCAGGGCAGCGCCGTCTTCCGGCACCCTGCGCCTGACGGTTACCAGGGATGACAGGCTGTGTTTCAGGCTTTGCCACCAACCGGCGTCTGCCGCTAATTCAGGCTCAGGTTCAGCCACAGACTCACCCCGGAACGGCAGCCCGGGCACATTGTTTTGCAGCTGTGTAAACCTGGCAGAAAGTTGCACCCGGTCGACACGCGGTACTGCGGCCAGCGCCTGGCGGGAAGCAGCAATGCGTTGGCGGACACTGAGAAACATCGGGTCCTGCAGGGCTTCTATATGCACATCCGCCGCCTGCAATGCCAGGTCCGCTGCGCCAGGATCAGAAAATAGTTGCAGGCGTTCATTGGCAGCACGCAACAGGAAATCGATTTCTGCAATATCCAGTTTGACACTACTGTTCAGACTGTTGGCGGCAACACTGGTGAGACCCGATTCCACCGTCGACAGGCGCTGCTCGATGGAGCGGACACTGCCCTGCACTGCAGACATTGATGCCATGTCCTCGCCGGATTGCCCCTGTAAACCGGCAATGTTCTGTTCCAGTGCTTTGAATTGCTCCCCAAGCCGGGTAAATTCGCCCGGATCAACGCCAGATCCAGACGCATCCAGTTGCGCGCCATATGACTGCAGCGAACGTGCCATCCCGGCCTGCTCCTCCTGCAAGTGGATCAACGCCTGTTGTTGCGAAATGCCTTCAGCGTCCGCGGAATACGCTTGCCAGGCCTGCCAACCGGAACCAGCGGCAGCCGCCAATGCCAGCAGCAACGCCAGGATCGCAAGCCCTTTACCGGATGAGGCAGGTTTTTTCCCGTGCAACAATCTTTCCACCGGATCGGTTACGGCATCATCAATTTCATCATTCAATTGCTTGTTATCCATGTTCGGAAACCTTTTATTGACTGCAGCAACCCACTATTTCCAGGTCCTGCGGTCAGCTCAACCGTGCGTACACCCGCTTGATGTAAATGATGCTTTATACGGCTTGAAATCACCAGTGCTGGCGCATGCAAAATTTTGTTCCAGGCAAGTTCAGGTAAATACTCCCTTGCCAGTTCACATGCTGCAACACTGGTCCAGACCGTCAGCAATTCATCTGCACCGAGCAAGCTGTCAACCTGGTGTTGTGCAGGTTCTTGTGCCTGCCGCTGATACACCATGGCCATGCATACTTCCCAACCCATGTCGCGCAAACCATTGGCCAGTTTTTCACGTCCACCCGGTGCGCAGAAAATAACCGCTTTGCCGGGGTCTTTTGCCAGTGCCGGCATTTTCAACAGGTCTTCGGAGGTAAAGCCGGAAGAGGGCTGCATATGAACCTGCCGGCCATTTGCTTCAAGCAGCGCACAGGTGGCCGGGCCAACCGCAACGAACTCCAGTTTATCCAATAAATCCTGCGGAATATGCCCAAGCCCAAACTCAACCGCCCTGGGGCTGGTAAACACAAGCAAAGTACGATTATCTGCGCTGCCAAGTATCTTGCCGATGTCCTGGCCGGGTTGCCGGCAGGAAAAAGTATATAACGGCATGACGATGGGGGTAAAATCCAGCGCTTCGATTTGACCGGCAAGTTCCAGGGCTGCTTCCAAGGGGCGGGTGATCAGTATGTATGTCATATGCTTGGTTTGTACGAGATCGCGACCAGCGGAGCTGGCTGCTGCTACAAATCCTTGATAATTCGGGCGGCGCCGTGGCTTAGCAGGTCTGCTGCGACTTGCTCACCCAACGCAACGGCCTCACTGGCAGGCGCTTCAGCTGACGCCTTGATCATCTCGGTGCCATCCGGTGTGCAGACAATGGCCCTCAATTTCATGACCCCATCGGTCAGAACCGCATGCACGGCCAGCGGCACATGGCAGCTTGCCTCCAATACCCGTGCCACGGTGCGTTCTGCCGTGGCGACAACCGCGCTGTCATGATCTGCCAATGGTGCGATGAGTGCATTTATTTCGACATCATCTGCGCGGCACTGCACGCCGATAATCCCCTGTGTGGATGCGGGTAACCAGCCCGGCGAATCCATGGTTTCGGTGATCCGCCCGCCAAGCCCCAGACGTTGCAGACCAGCACAAGCCAGGATAATGGCATCGTAATCACCTTCGTCCAGTTTTCTCAGGCGGGTGTCCACATTGCCACGCAGGTCAGCAACATCCAGGTCAGGCCGGCTGGCCAGCAACATGGACTGGCGACGTAAGCTCGAGGTTCCGACGCGACTTCCAGGTGGTAAATCCGCCAGCAATCTGTCACCACGGCTGACCAGGGCGTCGTAGGGATTGGCCCGTGCCAGTAGCACGTCAAGCACCAGTCCGTCAGTCATTTTCGCAGGCACATCTTTCATCGAATGCACCGCCAAATCAGCATCGCCGTTGAGCAGGGCGCGTTCCAGCTCTTTCAGAAACAGCCCTTTGCCGCCAATTTTTGCCAGTGGACGGTCGGAAATGCGGTCACCTTCAGTGACGATCTTAAGCAACTCAATTTCAATACCAGGATGCGCCTGCTGCAACAGGCTCCGTACATGGTTGGCCTGCCACAAAGCCAGTGCACTCTTGCGTGTCGCGATCCTGATCGGGGTATTTTTCAAGTCAGTTCCCGGATCATTTTCCGTACTGCCGGCAAAATTCGCCGGCTTACCTGCGGGCGTTCATCGCAACCATCCAATACCAGGTGATAACTGCTGGCAGATGCTTTTTCCAGCCCGCGGATGCGGTTTCTCGCCACCAGCGTGCCACGGTGAATCCGCACCAGGGTCCCCGTGTGTTCCTTCTCCAGTTCCAGCAAGGACTGATTGATGACAAGTTTGCCGTTCTCATGTATGACCGTTGTATATTTATCCTCAGCATACAGGCAGATCACCTCGGCCAGTGGCAACAACCGGACTTTGCCACCCAGGGTTGAACGCAAAAATACGCCACTCACTTTGCCGCCACCGCGGGCAATAAAACGCCGGGCCTTTTCAAGGGCGGCGCCAAGACGTTCAGCACGCACCGGTTTGACCAGGTAATCCACCGCGTCACAGGCAAACGCTTCCACCGCCTGGTCAGACCACGCGGTGCAAAAAATGACTGCGGGTGCGGAATCCTGTTGCTGTAACATCTGCGCCAGCGTCATTCCGTCCAGGCCGGGCATGGATATATCCAGTAACAGCACATCGGGTGCCTTGACCGGGATCAGCTGCAAGGCCTCATTGCCGGTGGCAGCTTCACCCACCACATGCACAGCGGTCTGCTCCGCCAGCATTCTGCGCAAGCGGTTACGGGCCGGTATCTCGTCGTCAATTATCAGTATTCTCAACATAAGGCAGGGTTAGTACTGCAAAAAACTGTTTGTCGTCCTGGTGGGTGATCAGGCTGGCGGACGGGCCAAAGGCCAGTTCCAGCCGCTCGCGGATATTTGCCAGTGCCATGCCACTGCCGCCGGTCTTGTCCGGCTCCGGTGCCAGCGGGTTGCAAATGGTGATCACAATATTATCCTTTTCACTGCGTCCGTAAACACGCACTTCGCCGCCATCGATGCGTGGCTGGATACCGTGGGCGACGGCATTTTCAAGCAGGGGCTGCAGTGTTAATGGCAGCACCGAGGCGCCCTTCGGAAGTTCATCGACTTGCCAGTCGATGCTGATCCTGTCCCCCAATCTGCGTTGTTCCATAGCGAGGTATTTCCTCGCCAGGTCCAGTTCTTCAGACAAGCTGATCAGACGATCAGCACGCCGCATACTACCGCGGAACAAATCTGCCAGGTCCTCGGTTGCCCGCTCTGCCCCGAGCGGCTCGTCCGGAATAAGACTGGCAATGGTATTCAGGCTATTGAACAGGAAGTGCGGTCGTATTCGCGCCTGCAAAGCCTGCACCCTTGCTTCAGCCTGCGCCAGCGTTTGCGCCTGCCACTGCGCGCGTATAAACAGGTAACGGAACAGGACGATAGCAACCAGGGCAACGGCCAGTACACTTTGCAGCACAAACAGTCCAAAACCGGCCCTGCCCGGCCCCACACCGATAACCGAACCGATAATTCCTGCCGAATAACTGAATGCGGCTGCGAGCAGAACAGCGATGAACCAATTGCCCAGCCAGGCGCCACGCGCAGAAAGTCTGCCGAGCCAGACCCTGGTAATACACAGGCCAAAAGCAATCACCAGTGCCATCGCCTGCGCATACAAAGAGATCATACCAAGCCAGCTCAGACCAAAGCCCTGCAACCTGCCGAGACCTATCAGCAAAACCGAAACCTCGGTTACCGCCACCACAGCCAGCAACAGTCGCAAACGACAGAATGACGGTGGATAAACGCCTTGCATTGACATCAGGTAAAGCAATCCTGCAGCCAACGGCCGATATCCGCTAATTCAGGCTGAGAAACCGAGTGGGTAATGGGGTAACTATGCCATTGCACCGGCCAGTCTCGGTTGCTGAGTTCGTCCTTTGCGGCCAGCCCCAGCGCGTGTGGCACCATCGGATCCTGTGTGCCATGTCCAAAGAAGACCGGGGTTGCAGCGTTGGCCTGTGAATACTCGTGCTGCAGTCGTTCGGGAAACAACAGGTAAGCCGACAGGGCCATGATCCCGGCCAGTTTCTCAGGGTAGCGAAGCCCGACGTGCAGAGCCATTGCACCACCCTGGGAAAAACCGGCCACGACAATCTTCTCCGCAGGAATCCCACGTTCAACTTCGCCAGCGATCAGATCGCGAATCTTGTCGGCACTATGACGTATGCCCGCCTCGTCCTGACCCTTGCTGGTACTGATCTCAATGATGTCATACCAGGCCCGCATGACGGCACCGCCATTTATCGTAATTGGCCGCATCATTGCATGCGGGAAAACAAAGCGTACAGCGGCATCGGCAGACAGACCAAGAAACGGAATGATGGACTCAAAATCGTGGCCGTCAGCGCCAAGGCCATGCATCCAGATGACCGAATATTCCGGCTTGTCAGCAGTGGATACTTCTACTGTGTCGAGCAGTTTGACTGTATCCTGATCCGGTCGATTATCGTACTGCCGGTCATCTGCTGATTTGCTGTAATTCATGGCGTATAGTGTAGCAGTCTGGCTAACTGAGAACGCCTCCCCTAATGCAAACTGTAAAATTCACATTGCTGTCACTGCTTTGTAGCTGCCTGCTAAGTGCTTGTGGCCTCAGGGGCCCGCTCTATCTGCCCGTAGACGAACCCGTTACCGCGGCCAAATCAGCCGAGAGTGCTGATGACGCAGAGGAAAAAGAAGACAAGAAAGAGGAAAGCGGTAAAAGCTGATTGAGGACACCCCTAGCCATGCCCGTCACATTTCATAAAATGCACGGTCTGGGCAATGATTTCGTATTGCTGGATTTGCGCAACCAGGTCTTTCAAATCGATGCCGGAGTCGCGAGTAAACTGGCCGACCGCCGCACGGGTGTTGGCTGTGACCAGGTGCTGGTGCTTCGCGAACCGGATGATGAGCGCCATGCAGCATCTTTTGAAGTATGGAATTCTGACGGCAGCAGGGCAGAACAGTGCGGCAACGGGGTCCGTTGCATTGGCCTGTACCTGCGCAAGCAGACACCATCAAACCTTAAGTATTTATTGGGCGGACCCGTTGCAGAAATAGAAATACAGTGCCTGGATCAGGAACAGGTGCGGGTCAACATGGGAAGCCCCGTATTTGAGGCCAAACAGGTGCCGATCGACCTCGATGCCGTTGATGACAGGTATTCACTGGAAATTAACGCGAAGACCCACCAAATAGGTGCCGTATCAATTGGAAATCCGCATGCGTTGATGCTTGTGGATAACCTGGAAAACCTGGATATAGACAGCCTGGGTGCCGCGATCAGTCGTCATAATGCCTTCCCGGAGGGTTGTAACGCGGGTTTTGCAACGATTATTGACCGGCATAACATATCACTGCGCGTATACGAACGCGGCGCCGCTGAAACACTTGCCTGCGGCTCAGGTGCATGCGCCGCAATGAGCATACTGCGCAGGGCCGGTTTGGTCGATAAAACAGTAAACGTGACCCAGGCGGGCGGATTCCTTATAATAGAGTGGACGGGGGGGGATGATCCCGTCTTTATGACGGGGCCTGCAACTCACGTATTCGAAGGGATTTTGATATGAGCGAAGCAACCAGGTCAATGGAAGAAATCGTAGCAAAGTTTCTACGCCAGAACCCGGATTTTTTAGAGCGCGAACCCGCGCTATTAAAGGATTTGGAACTGAGTCATGCCTCTGGCCCGGCCGTCTCACTGATCGAAAAACAAGTTCATTATTTGCGCAGTCAAAACCAGAGCCTTGAACAGCGTCTGAACCAGCTGATTCAAGTCGCTTCAGACAATGAAAAACTGATGTCGCGTTTACACAAATTAACGCTGGAACTGATGGTTGTCAGCGATCTTCCAACGTTTTTTGACCGCCTCAGCGAAGCCCTTTTGAGCGAATTTAAAGCGGATATCATCAACATCACGTTATTTGACCTGAAGGTCGAAGCGGGTCCGAAAACACCCATATTCCACATCCGCCGTGATGCCCCCGAATTACAACAGTTCCAGGACCACCTTGAAAAAGGCGAAAGCGTCTGTGGCCGCCTGAACCGCAACAAGCGTGATCTGCTGTTTGCATCGCGCGCCCAATGGGTACAGTCAACCGCCCTGATACCGCTGGGAACAGACGGAATGATGGCGATTGGCAGCAGCGATCCCGCACGCTTTTATCCCGGCATGGGAACCCTGTTCCTGGATCTGCTCGCCGGTGTCGTCACCAGCCGCCTGGCCCTGGAAGAACCGCAAAAACAACGCAAATCAGCCTGAACGGCGCTAAAGCAACATTTTGCACCCGCGCCTGCCGGTGTAAGCTGGTCAATGATGGAAGCACACGCCAAAAACTTCTTTGCCTATCTCAAAAATGAGCGGCTCTTGTCAGCCCGCACTCTGATTGCCTACCAACGCGATGTGAACCAACTACTGCAATTCCTGGCCAATGAAAAGATCGACGAGGCCGACCAGGTAAGCCAACACCATATTCGCGCACTGATCGCACAAAGACACCGCCAGGGCCAGGGTGGAAAATCACTGCAACGCTTATTATCTGCACTACGCAGTTTTTACCGCTGGATGCTGCGCGAAGGCATTGTCAAACACAATCCGGCCAAAGCTGTCAGAGCACCCAAAAGCCCGCGTCACCTGCCCGCGACACTGGATGTCGACAGCATCTCACAACTACTCGATATTCCCACCGATACACCCCTGGCCATACGCGACAAGGCGATCATGGAGCTATTCTACTCATCCGGATTGCGGTTATCCGAATTAGCCGGATTACACTGGGACCAAATCGATCTAAGTTCGGGCATGGTGACTGTCACCGGCAAGGGCAATCGCACTCGCATGGTCCCTGTTGGTCGCATCGCTGCTGACGCATTACTGGAGTGGCGCAAGGTCCGTGGACAATACGCAGCCTTCGAAGAACCACACGTATTTGTCAGTCAGCGGGGTAATCCAATATCACCGCGCACCATCCAGGCACGCGTCCGCCATTGGGCAAAACACCAGGGCATGGCCCAGAACATCTACCCCCACCTGCTCAGACACAGCTTCGCCAGCCACATGCTCGAATCCTCAGGTGACTTGCGCGGCGTACAGGAACTACTCGGCCACGCCGACATCTCCACCACCCAGATCTACACCCACCTCGATTTCCAGCACCTCGCCAAGGTTTACGACAAAGCGCACCCCAGAGCCAAGAAAAAGTGATGTATTTAAGAGCGGGTTTACTTCTAAGGTTTCATTGAGATATGTGCCAGCCGAAGCGTGGGAGGGTGGTCATACCTGCTGAGCCACGCTGCAAGTATGTCCGTGTAAGCCCGGAGCCAGCCTGGCCCAGGCCATGTTTTTTCCGAGCCTTGTAGGTTAAATCCCAAGTCTGTGTTTAGTTGCTATGCTGATCCCAGACCCCGGGGTGAAACCGACATAGCCGATACCAACATCTGGTATGCCGGCGGCCAGTACCGCGCTACCACAACCACCGAGGACCAGCCAGAATGTGCCAATAAACTCGGCCGCAGATCGTTTGAATAAGCTCATTTTTCTCTCCCGATAAAATGTTTTTACTGCCGACCCGGCTTTACCCTATTTTAGCCAGTAAAAACCGGGAAAACTGTGCCCTGATTATTCTAACGTAAAATTTTTGGGTCGTGGTTCAGCTCCCTGAATTGCGTTGATTCAGTTGCTGCGCGAGCTTCAACCCCAACCAGTATCCAGTATATGCCGCCACAAACC
>SMVA01107132.1_pt1 | contig 16437 bp, 13 predicted proteins | sample 2456451 | NCBI WGS metagenome assembly SMVA01 (sample SAMN11095933, study PRJNA526329) | marine sediment metagenome | biome: Marine sediment; feature: Surficial sediment; material: Deep marine sediment; isolation source: Hadal surficial sediment | place: Pacific Ocean | collected 2014-05 | depth...
AGAATGAAATTCCCAGTTCTGCGTGGCGCTCGCCCTCATTCAGACACAAGCGGTACATGCGCAGCGCGGTTTCATCCAACAGTACGCTTATAAATCGTTCGGCAAACAGGGGTAAAAACTCCGGTGGCGGCAGTGACAGGTCAAACTGGTCGGCAGTTAGCTGCCCTTGCGTGCAACGGCGTTTCACCCCCTCCCGCAACACATCCGCTTTGCCTCTAAAGTGACTGTAGATGGTTTGCTTCGATACGCCCGCAGCGGCTGCTACCTGTTCAAGACTGGTGTCGGCGTAGCCCTGGGTGGTGAAAAGGTCGGCGGCAGCATCCAGTATCTGCTGCCGCTTTTCGTCTGATTTTGGTCTTCCGCGTGCAGCCATAGCGGGATTCTTGAATTAATGGACTAATAAGTCTAGTATATCTGACTACTTACCGGACTTACCAGTCCATTCTGCGGTGAAAACATGCGTTTAGTATTTATTCTGGCAGCCTTGATAGCCATCGTGCCGATGTTGGGGTGTGAGGCAAATGGTGAGGAAACCAGAGCTGTTATCTATCAGTCTGTTGCGGCTGTGCAGGTACACGCACAATCAGAGTTTGTGCTGACTCGCAATTTTACCGGTGTAGTTGTGCCAGCGCGCAGCGTGGACATTGCCTTTGAATTTGGTGGCACCGTACAGTTCCTGTTGGTCGATGAGGGCGACAAAGTGGCAGAGGGCGACTTGCTGGCCCAGCTGGATACCTCTCTGCTGGCCATTGAGCGGCGCCAGCTACAAGCCCAGCTATCGGAAGCCCAGGCCAACTTGCGCCTGGCTGAGTCCAGCCTGGCCCGCCACAAAACCCTGGAATCTGATGGTTTTGCCTCACAACAGCGGCGCGATGAACTCGAGGCGGGTCGCGATGCGGTAAAAGCCCGCATTGAACAACTACGGGCAACACTGGACGGCAACCAGATCAGACAGAAAAAAGCGCACCTGTATGCGCCTTTTACCGGTGTGGTCAGTGAGCGCTACATGGAAGAGGGTAGCAGCGCCGGCGTGGCGCGCCCGGTGTTACGGATGTTGGAAACCGGCAGCATGGAAGCCCATGTGGGTGTGCCCAGGCGATTGGCCGGGACCCTGCAGGTGGGAGATATCGTTACTATGGCGCTGGACGAGAGCCTGATTGAGGGGCGGGTGCTGGCGATTGGCGCGGAACTCAAGCAGCGCTCGTACACGGCCAAGGTTCGCATCCAGCTTCCCCCACAGGAGATGCTGATTGGCAGCCTGGTGGAGTTGCATCTGGACGATGTTATTTCAGGAACCGGTTTTACCGTTCCGCAATCGGCACTAACGGCGAGCCTGCGCGGCCTGTGGCGGGTTTATGTGCTGGAGCCTGCGGGTGATGATTTACATCGCGTGGAGGCCAGGGATGTACAGCTACGCTACAGTGGTGAATACCGGGCCTATGTCGAAGGCGGCCTCAATGACGCAGATCTGCTGGTCAGCGAGGGCGTGCATAAACTGGTACCCGGCCAACTGGTTCGCATAGTTGCTCTTGAGCAAGCGCTTTGATCACATCGTTCCTTCAAAATGGTCGTCTTATCAGCCTGTTGATGGCCCTGATAACAGTGGCTGGGCTGGGGGCGCTGATGACGTTGCCTATTGCCGAAGACCCACGTATGGAAAACCGTTACGGGCTGGTGTTAACGCCATTTCCTGGCGCAAACGCCGAGCGGGTTGAGGCCCTGGTAACCGAGAAACTGGAGCTTAAATTACGGGAGCTGCCGGAGATTAAGGAAATTTCCTCTTCCTCGGGGAACGGGCTCTCGAGTATTACCCTGTCCCTGCGTGACGAGATCACCGAGCCTGACCTGGTGTGGTCGAAAATTCGAGACCAACTTGCGGAGGTGGCGCCGGACTTGCCTGCCAGCAGCCTGCCCAGTCGTTTGCTGGATGAGCGCGGTTTTGCCTACACCATGCTAATCGCCCTGCGCGCCAGGGATACCAGCCAGGTGCCGCGCCAGATATTGCAACGCTACGCCAGGGAGCTGCAAAGCCAGCTACGGTCACTGGCCGGAACCGATATTGTAGAAATAGATGGCGAGGTGAGTGAAGAAATTCTCGTCAATGTTCACTCTGCGACGGCCGCTGCTGCCGGCCAGACCGTAGAAACAATAGCCGCGTCTTTGTCGCGCTTTGATACCAAGGCGTCGGCCGGGGTGGTGGAAAACCAGTCCAGCCGGGTGCAGGTAGAAATTGCCGGGGATCTGGATTCTATAGACCGGGTGGCGCGGGTGCCTCTGGCGAGCAGGGGTGAGGGGCAGGTATTGCGGGTGGGGGATATCGCCCATGTATCCCGCACCATTCGAACCCCCGAGACAGAAAAGGTGCTGCGCGATGGCAATGAGCAGTTGATCGTCGCGGCCCGCATGCTGCCGCAGATGCGTATCGCCAGTTGGCAGGCTGACGTCAAGGAATTGCTGAAGGAGTTTTCTACACTGCTGCCATCCAATATTGAAATGGAAGTGATCTTTGATCAGAAGCTGTATACCGACCAGCGTATGCAGCACCTGGCAGGAAATATCGGTATCGGTTTTGCGTTGATACTGGTTATCTTGCTGCTAACACTGGGTTGGCGATCGGCGCTATTGGTATCAATCGCCCTGCCACTGATGATGTTATTTACCTTCGCGATGATGAGTTTTACGGGTGTAGCCATCAATCAGATGTCGGTAACAGGGCTGGTAGTGGCATTGGGGATTACCGTCGACAACGCCATTGTTATGGTCGATGACATCGCCCAGCGCCGACGCCTCGGGGTTGCGAGAACTATCGCCGTGCAACAGGCACTGGCGCATCTCTGGCTGCCCTTGTTTGGTTCCACGGCCACCACGATACTGGCCTTCCTGCCGATTTACCTGACGCCTGGCGGAGCGGGTGAATTTGTCGGCACGCTGGCAGTCTGTGTGATATTTGCGCTGATCGGCTCTTATCTCATCTCGCACACGATAGTGGCGGCGCTAGCTGGCAGGTTTATCGGTGGTGAGAGCCGGATGACACTATGGAACAGTGGACTGCAACTGCCCGTCCTCAGTCGGGCATTTGAACGCGGCTTGTATCTGGCCCTGAAGTATCCGCGGCGCTGCCTGGGCCTGGTTGTTGTTTTTCCACTGGCCGGATTTTATGGCATTACTACTGTCCCTGAACAATTTTTTCCACCGGTTGATCGCGATATGTTTTCCCTGGAGGTTACGCTGCCGACTCGCGCCAGCTTTGCCAGCACCGAGCGAACTGTGCGTGAGATGGATGTCGTGTTACAAGCAAAAAGCGGGGTTGAATCCATTGACTGGTTTATTGGAAAAAGTGCCGCACCGTTTTACTACAACCTGATAGAACGGAAATTTGGCGCCCAGAATTATGCGCAGGCCATGATTAAAACCAGCAGTGCCGAGCGCACAGCACAAGTTATTGTGGAGCTGGAATCCGAGTTGCCGGCACTATTCCCCGAGGCACTGATCATTGTGCGTAAGCTGGAGCAGGGCCCACCGGTGTTCCAGCCCATAGAGTTGCGTTTGTACGGTAACGACCTGGCGGTGCTGGAGGAACTCGGCGAAGAACTTCGCTACCTGTTGAGTACCCTGCCCGATGTAACGGCGACCGTGGCATCGCTGGGTCAGGCGATGCCCACGGCTAAATTGCAACTTAAGGAAGAGATACTTGCCGGCGTTGCCTACAGCCCGGCAGATGCCACCGCTAGCATACGCGCGAGTCTTGACGGTGTGGTAGTCGGCGCCCTGTTGGAGGACACCGAGTTAGTCCCGGTGCGAGTGCGTGTGGATGCAGGTGAGCGACGCAGCCCACTGGACCTGTTGAGTTTGAACCTGATGCTGGAGCAGCCTCGTGCGGGGGAGCAGTTTATGCCTACTCCCTTGCAGGCTATTGCTGACATGACACTGGCGCCAAATATTGTTTCTATTCCCCACCGTAACGGCCGCAGGGTGAACTCGATTGGTGCGTATATTCGCAGTGGGGTGTTGGCAGACACGGTGTTGCGGGATCTGCGCGTGGCGCTGGCTACTTCTGGTTTTGAGCTGCCAGCGGGCTACCAGATGGAAATAGGCGGCGAGGCAGAGGAACGTTCCGACACCATTGGCTCCCTCGCGTCGCAGGTGCCTCTCATAATCGTGATGCTGGTGGTGGTACTGGTGCTGTCCTTTAACTCCTGGCGCTTGTGCCTGCTGATTTTCGCTGTCGCATTTATGTCGATAGGGCTGGGGATGTTGAGTTTGGCGTTGTCGGGTTTTGCATTTGGCTTCCAGGTGATAATCGCGCTGCTGGGCCTGATGGGCCTGGCTATTAATGGCGCGATTGTAATACTGGCAGAGCTGCGCTCGAGTCAATCAGCCTTACGAGGCGATATCGACGGCATTGTAGGGGCTGTTATGCACTGCGGCAGGCACATAGGTTCAACCACGATTACCACCGTGGCTGGATTTTTCCCCCTGCTGATTGGGGGCGGTATGTTCTGGCCGCCCTTTGCCACCACCATAGCTGGCGGTACCTTGTTGGTAACCTTGTTGTCCTTTTTCTTTGTGCCGGCGGCGTTTCTGTTGATGACCCGGCATTCGCGCTTTGAAGTAACCGTGGGCCCGGTAACGACCTAGGCGGCATCCAGGGCAGCAGTGGTTTTAGCCAGCGCCTGTGTGAACACCAGTGCACCATCATCAAAGCGCGCATCGCCGAGAATTTTGCGATCGCGTATATAGTCCTGGGTGTTTAGCCAGGGTTCTCGATCTCCCTGTTTGGGCAACAGGTGCATGGCCCGTTGCATGTAGCCGGAGGTAAAATCCTTGATAAACGGGTGCGGTTGCATATTGGCATCGCTGTCTCTCAGGGTCGGTGTTACCTGGTCTGCCCCAATGGCGTCCATATGATTGATCAACTGGCAGAAATACTCAGCGGTGAGATCGGCGCCCAGTGTCCATGAGGCATTGATGTAACCAAAGGTGTTTACCAGGTTGGGCATGCCGCTGAGCATCAGCCCTTTATAGGTCCAGCTTTCACCCAGGTTGATGGCCTGGCCATCAACCGTGAAACTGGCCTCGCCCAGGGCCACCATCTGCAGGCCTGTCGCGGTGACAATAATGTCTGCTTCCAGATGTTGCCCGGATTTAAGCTGTATGCCCGTCTCTGTGAAGGTCTCTATTTGATCGGTAACCACCGAGGCCTTGCCAGACTTGAGGGCGACAAACAGATCTTCATCGGGCACCAGGCACAGGCGTTGATCCCAGGGAGAGTAACTGGGCGTGAAATGGGTCGCCACATCGTAATCTGGCCCCAGGGTTTTGCGCACGCGATCCAATAGCATTTTGCGCATCTTGTCTGGCTTGGTGCGGGTCAGCTTGTAGAGCCTGTTTTGCAGGGTAATATTTTTCCAGCGGGTGAACGCGTAGGCCCAGCTCTCGGGCAGGATTTTTCTCAGCAGATTGTTAATGATGTCTTTGTAGGGCCTGGAAGCCATATAGGTGGGTGATCGCTGTAGCATGGTGATGTGTGCAGCGTCGTCCGCCATCGCCGGCAGCAGGGTTACCGCAGTTGCACCGGAGCCGATGATCACCACTTTCTTGTTGGCGTAGTCCAGGTCCTCGGGCCACAGCTGTGGGTGCACGATCTTGCCCTGAAACCGATCCCGGCCGGGAAATTCTGGCGTATAACCTTCACTGTAGCGATAGTAGCCGGCGCACATCAGTACAAATTGGGCGGTAATCTGGCGGGGTTGACCCTCTACCTCGACCTGTACAGTCCAGCGTGCCTGCTCACTGCTCCAATCGGCACCAGTCACGCGATGATCGTAGCGAATATTTTTCTCTATGTCGTTTTCGGCAGCGGCTTTGTGGATGTAATCGAGAATAGCGGGTCCATCGGCAATGGCGCGTTCGTGCACCCAGGGTTTGAAGTTGTAACCCAGGGTATGCATGTCGCTGTCAGAGCGAATGCCCGGATAGCGAAACAGGTCCCAGGTGCCGCCCATGCAGGCACGGCTTTCCAGGATGGCATAGCTCTTGGTCGGACAGTGCTGCTGTAAGTGGTAGGCCGCTCCAATGCCAGAAAGGCCAGCGCCTACGATGAGCACATCAAAATGATCCTGTGGCATATGTCGATCTCCCTTTTTTATTCGAATAGATAGTCGCGCATTAACTCAAACAACTGCGGCTGTGTAAGCATGGTGGGAACCAGCCCCACCCCCACGGCATTGGAGAACACGGGCACATTGGCGCCGGTGTGTTCTTCGTAGGCGAAATCATTGGTGGCGTAGTTAACGGCCATGATCGAGCCTTCTGGGGTGCGTATGCGCGCAAATTTCCCCGGGCTGAAAACGGCAATGCCAAAGGCGGCGAAGAGGCTGGTTTCGGGAATCAACTGCGCTGCCTGGCCGTGGTCGGCGGTCACCAGTATCAAGGTCTCGGGATTGTTCGCGGCGAAGGCGAGTGCGCTGTCCAGCGCTTCGTTGAGCTGCTCTACTTCGCCAATCGATCCGCAGGGTTTGCGTTCGTGGGACTGTTTATCAATGGAGGCAGACTCCACCATAAGAAAGAAACCCCGCTCGTTTTTCAGCCTGGCCAAGGCGGTATCTGTCATCTGCTTGAGCGTTGGCACGCCGGCGAAATCCGGGTTGGGCTCACAGTTCATAACGGCGGGAAGTTTCACGCTGCCGATATACTTGCTCACCTGGTTGGCCCAGCTGGGCTCTGCATTTTCTGCCTTGCGTCCGTTTTCGCCACGCAGGCGCACGGGTAAATGTGAGGGCGAGAATAGCCCCAGTAGCTTTTTGTCGCTTGGCGCGGAATCCAGTTGGTCGGCGGAATCTATCACGTAATAACCGTTCTCCTCGGCCAATGCTCGTACGGTTTTATCGCTGCCCTCGCCATTCATCTCGAAATGTTTGCTACCACCACCGAGCACCACATCTACCTGTGAAGCGGCAATTTGTTCGGAGATGGAGCCGGGCCCGCCCGCAGCAAGGGTGTACTGGGGACAATCGGGCAGGGTGATGCTGTAGTACTGCACGCCGTTAATGGATTCCGGGTTCTCGCAGAAGCGGAAACTAATATGTGCGACAAAACTGGCCGGCGTTGCATCGGTAACACTGGCGGTGGCCACCAGGCCGGTGCGCAAACCTTTGGCATGTGCCATTTCGACAATATTTTCCAGCGGCAGATCGGTACCGGCGCTGGTGCCGATGCGACCGCGACTGGTGATCACACCGGTCGCCATGGAGGTAGCGCTATTGGCGGAATCGGCCACGTACACCGGTTCTCCCTGCTCGGAAACTGTTAATACCTGGGACACTCCCCGCATGGGCATGTTGTCCAGGGTAAGTCTGCCCTGGGCGCCTTTGAGGTAATTGCGCGCCATGGTGATTTGCTGGTCATCCATGCCGTCACCAATAATCAGGATGACATTGCGTGCCGCCAGGACGTTAAAGCTGCTACAGCAGAGCAGCAGTCCGAAAAATACCGAGAGTGTCTTGTTAGTCATGCTTACATCGCCATCAGGTTGCGTACGGTTATGGCTATCAACACCAGCGAAGACAAACTAAACACCGAGAAACGGATCATTACCTTGTTGGATGTGTTTTGAACCAGCGAATGCACCACGCGCAAAACCACATAGGCCCAGGCCAGGTTTACATTGAGCACGTCGCCGGCGCCGGCCAGCTGGGTATAGAAAGCCAGTGCGTAAAAAACGGTTGGTTGCTCGTGCAGGTGATTGTAATTGTCGGCTACCGCGCGCACCTTTGACGGCAGCGCAGCCAGTGACCCGGGGTGTTTGGCATCATCGGGGTCGATATTGGCGGCCTGCATGGCGGGAATACGCAGGGCGTACATCCAACACCAGACCAGCAGGGTCCAGCTGATAAGGGCGATTACGGGCTCTAACATGGGAGTCTCCTTATTTGGTAGCGCACTACTTTACTGCCACGTTAGCGTAGCGGTCAAACTGGTTGTTTAACCTGTAGGGTCGAATTTATTCGACCAATAGCGGGCTTGATTGGGACTGCTGGCCGAATGAATTCGGCCCTACACCTGGAGGTCACTTCGTGGCAGACTTGGGCCGATGAAACTATTACTACTATCCCTGCTGTCCGTATTGGCAGCATGTTCCCGTGAGGCTCCCGTTGTCACTGCGGCCGACCTGATTTTAACCAACGCCCGTGTCTATACCCTGGATTGGCCCGATCCCCGACTCGATGGCTCCTCCTCAGTCGCCGCCCCCTACCGGGATGGTTGGCAACCGGATGCCGAGGCTGTTGTTATCGGCGATGGCAATATCCTCTTTGTGGGTTCGCACAAAGAGGCGGCGGCCTGGCGCGGCGAGCATACCCAGGCTATTGATCTCAAAGGTGCGACCATCATTCCCGGGCTGGTAGATGCCCATACCCATGTTTTTGAACTGGGCCAGTCCCTTACCCGGGTCAATCTCTATGATGTGGATACCGAAGCAGAGGCCGTTGCCAGGATTGCCGAGCGGGCCCGCAACGTGCCCAAGGGTGAGTGGATCATTGGCCAGGGCTGGGACGAGGGCAAGTGGGCCGACCGCTACCCGGATAAAAAACTGTTAAGTGAAGCCGTACCCGATCACCCGGTATTTATGCGCAGCCTGCACAGCTTTGCCGGCTGGTGTAACCAGGCCGCGCTGGACCGGGCCGGTATAAACAGCGCTACGAAAGTTCCTGAAGGCGGAGAAATGCGCCTGGATGAGAATGGTGACCCCAGTGGTTTGTTTCTCAACCGCGGCGTGCCCTTAATCGAAGATACTATTCCCGCTGCCACCGACGAACAGCTGCGCATAAATGTACTGGCCGGGCTGCGGCAAATGGCGGCGGATGGTTACGTCACCATTCATGATGCTGGCCTGCACGCCGACCAGATGCGCATATTGCAGCAACTGGAAGATGAGGGCGAGCTGCCGATACGGGTGTATGCCATGGTCTCGGTGCGCGATGAGGCACTGGCGCTGGAGTGGTTGCAGCGCGGCCCCGATACCGACGCCGACAGCATGTTGGTGACGCGGTCTATCAAGGCCTTCTATGATGGCGCGCTGGGCTCACGCGGTGCCAAGTTACTGGAAGACTATAGCGATATGCCCGGCCATCGCGGCGTTAGTGGCGACGAATACGGGTTCGACCAGCAGCTTACTGCCCGCATGATGGCCGCTGGTTTTCAGGTGGGGGTGCACGCCATTGGTGATGCGGGTAACCGGGAGACGCTGGAATTTATTGAGCGGGTGCAACAGGAATATCCCGCTGCGCGCTCCGGACGTCACCGCATTGAACACGCGCAGGTCATTCACCCGGTGGATTTGCCGCTGTTTAGCCAGCTACATGTTATTGCATCCATGCAGCCGCCCCACGCGGTGGAAGACAAGGCCTGGGCAGAACAGCGCCTGGGCAGTGAGCGCATTCACAGTGCCTATGCCTGGCGTTCCCTGCGTGAGGAGGGTGTCGTGATTGTATTCAGTGCGGACAACCCGGGTTCGGATCACAGTATTTTTTATGGTCTGCACGCCGCGGTAACGCGCCGGGACAAACAGCTTGAGCCGCATGCGGGCTGGTATCCCGAAGAGGCACTGACTATTGATGAGGCACTGCGGGCCTATACCCGTTGGTCGGCCTTTGCCGGCTTTCGGGAAAAATATACCGGTATCATCGAGCGCGGCCGCTGGGCTGACTTGACGGTGATGGACATAGACCCCTTCGTGCTCTCGGAAACCAATCCGGGTGCCATACTCGACGGGCAGGTGTTGATGACTGTTGTGAATGGCGAGGTGGTCTACCAGCAGCGATGAAAATAAGGCTATAGCTAGGATGGTGCCGTTACAGCGACCTTGAGACAACCGGAGCAAGAGGTACTTATGAATATACAAATTGAATCCAATTCTCCGCTGTTGCGACCACCCGATGATTATTGTCCGCAAGACAGCGCCAGGTGGTTTTTGATTCCCGACGGACGTGATGCAGGCAAGAAAATGTTTTACCTGGATCACACCGTGGGGGTAGAGCCAGCGGCGGCGACCATCGTCTTTGTGCACGGCAACCCTGAGAGTTCGTATACCTACCGGGATATCCGCGATGGCCTGATCGAATCTGGAAAATCGCTGCGACTTATCGCCATGGACCACATTGGGTTTGGTTTGTCGGATCAAGCCACGTTTGAAATGGTGGACATGCATCATTCAGAGAACCTGCTGCAATTGATCCGCCACCTGGACTTGAAGGATGTCACGCTGGTTGTACACGATTGGGGTGGTCCAATAGGCATCGGCGCATTCACCCAGGAGCACGCCCTGGTGCGTAATTTGCTGGTCATGAATACCACGATCTTTCCCATGCCCAGCGATGGTCTGACCTACAAAAATTTCCCGAATCGCTTGTTGCCCTGGTGTAACACGCCCAAGTTGGTACCCGACATGTTGTGGGGGGGAGTGGCGGCATACGTGGTTTCGCACAGCGCGCCCCAGAGTACGTTCAAGTTCGCCCTCAATGTGGGCAAGTACATGTTTCTACATGCCTTTCATTTACTCCCCGCAGGAACACCCGAGTATGTGTGGGCGGAGTCATTGCGCACCAGAGCCAATGCGAGAAGTTCCAAGCGAAATGTCTTGCAGACGCCCTTTTGGGGGCATGGCTATCAGTACACTGATCCCACGCACGGAGCGCAGGATAATTATGCCTATTACCTGGCCATGCAGGAAACGGTGCCGCACGTCTGGGGGCCGCAAGCTCGAAATATCCAGGTATGCGGCTATTTTGGCCAATGGGATGCCTGCGGCAAGGATTCCGTGATCAGCCAATGGCACACATCGCTGCCACAGATGAAGGATTTCACGTATACCTTCCCGGACATTGGCCACTTCATCGAGGAGAGTAAGGGTGCAGAGATGGCGGTTTCAATCCTGCAGATGAACGGGCTGGAGAATTAGTGGCTGTCTGAATAGATGGTGGTGACAATCACCCAGCGGTGAGTTTCTCTACCAGGAAAGCTACGGTCCGCTTCGTTTTTCCCAGTCAATCACATCCGCACCGGCATACGTTTGATGCTGTTCAGGAAGGAGGTGCGCATGCGCTCAACCTCACCGGTGGCCTCCAGCGTGGGATAGCGTTGTAGCAGTTGGCCGAATATTTCTGCGAGTTGTATCTCCGCCAGATGCCAGCCAATGCAAAGGTGGGTGCCATATCCAAAGGAGACGTGGCGCGCTTCATCGCGGCCAATATCAAAGTTAAATGGATCCGAAAATTTGTCCTCATCCCGATTTCCTGACATATAGCACAGGGCCAGCTTGTCCCCCTTTTTAATCTCCTTGTTCCCCAGTGTGGTATCGCTTAATGCCGTGCGGCGCATATACACCACGGGAGTTACCCAGCGAACAATTTCGTTCACCGCCCTGGGCATCAGGGACGGGTCATCAATCAGGCGCTGTTTCTGTTCCGGAAACTGCGACAAGGCCAGCAGACCACCACTAATAGAGTTGCGGGTCGTTTCATTGCCGGCTACCACTAACAGGACGAAGGCGCCGAGTAAATCTTCCACACTCATCATCTCGCCTTCCGCATTGGGTCGGACCAGCATGGAAATCAAGTCATCACCGGGATTTTGCTTGCGCTTTTCGCTGAGTTCAAGCGCATACATGACCATGTCGGTCATACCCTTCTCCATGTATTCTGAGGATAGAACAATGTCCTCATCGCGCGACCCCATGAGAATATTGGACCAGAGAAACAGCTTGTGCCGGTCTTCCTGGGGCACGTCAAACAATTCTGCCAGTACTTGAATCGGTAATTCCGCAGCCACCGCCTTAACAAACTCGAATTCTGACTGGCCCTCAATATCATCCAGTATCTGGGTTACCCTGGCGCGGATTCGCGGGGTCATCGCCGCCAGCTTTTGTGGGGTAAAACCAGGCGCAACCATGCGCCGCTGGAGTGAGTGTTCCGGTGGATCCATGGTTATCATGGCCCGCGAATTCCTCAGCTCGCCTATGGTTGCCGGTTCTTCACCCCGCTCTGCGCGTACCCGCCGTGCCACGTCTTGCGGATCCTCGAGGGTGACGCCGCCATGGGCGCCGTCAGAACTGAATAGCTGGGGATTTTTGGACACGTAGTGAATGTCATCGTACCTGGTGACGGCCCAGTAGCCCTTGCCGTATTCCTCCGGGCACCAGGCGACAGGATCTTCATGGCGCAACTGGGTGAACAGCTCATTCACCCGTGCCTGGTCTGTGTAGGTGTCCGGGTTCGACAGTGATAATCGATCGGCTTCGTTCATCATTCAACTCCTCCACACTTGCCTGTGAGCCAGCCGGGTCCGCGCACTACCCGGTAATGGCCCAGGGGACCACTTGCAGTCTTTCGTAGGATATTGGTTCACCGGTCACTTCACTGATACCATAGCACCCCTGTTGCAGCCTCAATAGTGCCAGATCGCTGGCATCAGCCACAATCATCGGCACCTCGGCCGGGATACCCATCTCGTCACGCACCTGCTCCAGTTTCTGCTGGCTGCGTCCGGCCATGGCCCAGCTGACATCACCACCCACGCCATATTGATTGTTCAAGTATTCGCACACCAGGCGACCGGTGTATCCGGTTGCGCCGTAAACGATAATGCCTAGCTCTCTGGTATTGGACATGGTGTTGCACTCCAGTTCTGGTTACTGACTATTAAGGAAGTATGATTCGTTGGATGGTGTTAGCCAAATTCGGGGATTTACGCTTCGATTGCCGCCAGCAGCTGCTCGCACAGGGCCTTCAATTCTTTGCCTTTTGCTCTACCCAGACCGATGGTGCAGGCCAGTTCTGCGGGAATGCCCTCGGCTTTTGCTTTCAGCGCGAGGCCCTGCCTGGTAATGCTGATAATACGCACACGCTCGTCCACCTGGCTGCGGCTGCGCGCGACCAGTCCCTTGCCCTCAAGGCGCTTGAGCAAGGGTGTTAATGTGCCCGAGTCCAGGCGCAGGCGCTGGCCCAACTCCTTCACATTCAACTGGGGCTCCTGCCACAGCAACATCAGCACCATGTATTGCAGGTAGGTGATGTCCAGCTCCGCCAGCAGCGGGCGGTATGCCCGCACCATCGCGTTGGCAGCACTATAGAGCGGAAAGCAAATCTGCTTATCAAACAACAGCTGCGGAGCACTTTTGGAAGTGGATGCCATGTGAGTTCTCTCTGCCTGAATAACTTACGCTTGCTTACGCAGCCAGTTCATTTGCATGCCAAGCAGTATCACCCACACCACCAGGATCACGCCAAAGGTCTTGAGCAAAAAGGGATCTTTGAGTGAGCTAACAATGGGAGCATCCATGGGAAAGCGTGTGAGGATTTCCGTGGCGGTCGGCAGCAGGTGAAACAAAACCGTGCCGGAAAAACACAGGGCGACAAAATACTTTTTGAATGCTCCCAGGAACGTTGTTTTGGAGGCTATGGCGCCGGCCAAAACCGCTGCTATGGTGAGTGCTGCCAGAAAGTGCGCTGAGTTAGGGCCGCCATGCTTGTAGATACCCAGTGCACTGGCCGCCGTCAGCAAGGTACCCAGCAGGTACACCTTGCCGAGAGTGCGCTCCATGGTGATTTGCTTGTCCTGCCACAGCAGATATAGCGCGCAGAATACGACGGCGCCGCCGACAATTGTATGAAAGATTCCCAATGGGCTTAATGGCATGCTGTCTCCCTATCGATTCGATGAGCTGAGCAAAGCACGCATCCTAATACACAATATAGATTGTGCGCAATATAATTTTATACAATTCTAATGATGCGGGCTTTTCTCCAAGTGTTGCCTGAGCATGTCCTCGCCGTAATCATTGCCCGGTTCACGAAACACCGTGTGGATATGATTGATGGGGCCTGCCTCAGTGCCCGGTGCATAGTTATTGTTAAACTCAATGAGGATCGTTGGCCCGTGCAGGCGGTAGTAATAAGGTTCGTTCTCTCCGGTACCCGCCCAGGCGAAATATATTTTGTCGATGCCCGCTCGGCGTATCCGTTTTTGCTGTTGCTGCGCAATAGGGTCCTTGTAATTGTGCACATACTCCTGCAGAAGCTGTTTGAAGAGAGTGCGCTGTGAGTCATTGAGGGCACTCACCGGCAGGCCGGAGGGCTGTTTCAATTGGTCGCCACGGGTGGGGCCGGTGATAACATCGGCGGGCGCCGCAGTGGCGATCAGTGCCATTTTCCGCTGCCCGGAATCGAGTGACTGAAACAGCAGCAAGCCTTTTTCATCCTCGGCCTGCTGAATCATCCAGCCGGCATACGCCCCTTCTAGAACCTCGGCAGGATCAGAGCCCATGAATGTCGGCGTGACGGCAACGGCTTCTCCCACCACGGTAATGTTGAGAGCCAGGTGGTGCCCGTCCAACTGCCAGCCCCAGGCAGAGTCTTGCGCCGGGTCGCCAAAGATGCCTATCCAATACAAGCCCTGACCGAACATAGCCGAGAAATCCCGCTGCGGTTGTCGCGCGCTTGCCAGGTTTTTAAGCACTTCATCGAGGTACATGATGCTGCTTGTTTTCAGATAACCCTGACTGCTGAGAGTAGTGCGCAGCAGTGCGTGGGCCAGCCGCGCTTGCGGCGCAGACATTTCCCCGAAGCTGATGCCTTTGCGCTCAAACATGTTCGTTGGCAGGTTGCTCCATTGCCTGCGTTCCGGGTGAACCAGGGAAAATTGTGCCTGCTTGCGCAACTGGGGTGACAGGGAATCCAGGAACTTACTTGCCGCCTCGCGCATGGCGGGGACAGCAGGGTCCTGTGCAACAACAGCCGTGGCAGGCCCTGTTAGCAGAGCAATAAAGAGCACGACACGCAACATATCACCAATCTCCAGATGACCAGAAAGTCAAAGCAGTATAGACGCCGTTGGAGAATTGGGGTCGCGAGACCCTGCATTTGAACTATACTTTTTTACAGGGACTACACTACAGACTGAAGGAGATAATAATGATCGCAAAATGGATAGCAATACTGCCGCTCACGCTACTGCTGCTGACGGCACAAAGCGTGTATGCAGCCGGTGGTGTCGTGAAATCACCCACCGGCATCGCCCCGGATCGCTACGTGTACTACCCCGGCACTGAAGCACTGGCCGAGGGTGAGATTCGCCTCACCGCCTGCGGTACCGGTCTGCCCGCGGCCCGGCACAGCCAGGCCGCGACCTGTTTCCTGGCAGAGTTAGGCAACGGCGAGAAATACCTGTTCGACGTGGGCACCGGCTCCATGGCCAACGTGGCCGCCTATATGATCCCCTACGACATGCTGGATAAGGTGTTTCTCACACACCTGCACACCGATCACTGGGGCGACCTGTCATCCCTGTGGGCGGGCGGCTGGACCGCGGGACGCACCGGGCCACTGCAAATTTGGGGGCCCAAGGGGTTGACGGAGGATATGGGTACCGCCTACGCCATTAATCATTTCCTCAAGGCCTATAACTGGGATAAGGTTACGCGCAATTTCTTTCTCAGCCCCGAACCGGGCAAGATCACTGTGGAAGAATTCGACTACATGAAGGTCAACAACCTGGTCTATAAAAGCAAGGGTGCGACCATCAAATCACTGCCGGCGATCCACGCGGGCGACGGCCCGGTAAGCTTTATCCTCGAGTATGCGGGCCTCAAGGTGGTGATCGGCGGCGATACTTTTCCTAACAAGTGGTATATCAAGCACGCCACCAATGCCGACCTGGCTATTCACGAGGTCTTTCTGACACCGAAACAGTTGGTGGATTGGTATGGCCAGTCACCGACCGCGGCCCTGGGTGTGGGCACGGTGATTCACACTTCACCACAGGCCTTTGGCAAGGTCATGAGCACGATCAAACCGGGCCATGCGGTGGGTTATCACTTTTTCAATGAAGAGGGAACCCGCAACACGGTTTACGACGGTGTACGCGAGATCTACGACGGGCCACTTTCGCTCGCCACGGACAACATGGTCTGGAATATCACCAAGGACGGTGTGAAAGAGCGCATGGCTATTATTGTCGACGCGGCATGGGCGGTGTCTGGCCCGAACCGTCCACCGAGACCGCCGGCTCGCGGTACGGTACCAGACCCAATGAGTGACAAGATCAAGGCCGGTCGTTGGGATGTCAGCGATGCCCAGGGTCCGATGATCAAGGAATTCAAGAAAGAACACGGCATGAAGTAGCTACTGGGTGGGCCGGTGTGTGAGTGCGCCCACCTCAACTCGCCACAGCAGCGAAATTGGGTTCCAGCACATCGAACTCAATTGACTCTAGCGTGGCGTCGTCTATTCCGACAATTTCCAGTAAGCTGCTCCAGCGCGGATCTTCGTGCAAAGAGACCAGCAAGCTATCAATTTTCATGGTGGAAATTCCAGGATCGTTTTGCTCGACAGCTATGTTCAGCCACTCGAAGGCGAGGTCACATTCACCGCGAAATGCATGAAC
>SMVA01135095.1_pt1 | contig 16437 bp, 10 predicted proteins | sample 2456451 | NCBI WGS metagenome assembly SMVA01 (sample SAMN11095933, study PRJNA526329) | marine sediment metagenome | biome: Marine sediment; feature: Surficial sediment; material: Deep marine sediment; isolation source: Hadal surficial sediment | place: Pacific Ocean | collected 2014-05 | depth...
CGAGGCCACTCAAATAATAAAAAGTGTTGCTCTGTCGAAACACGATAAATCCATTATCTTCTTCGGCACCCTGAATGATCGCGATGTTGTCGCCGATTGCTGCATACACGGCAGAGCGCCGCATAATAAATTCCTCAGCAGAAAAGTCAGTCTGGTAGTTAGTGTCCTGCGCAACCACCTGGATGAGCGGCAGGAATGCAAGAACTGCTACATAAAATAACTTACTCATTTCGCTTTCTCCGTAAGAAACCATTGCGCCAGTAGCACTGTTCTCGGATCAACAACAACCTTCTCGGGTTTGACGGCAAGCGGAATCGACAGGCGTCCAGATTTGCCGGTCAAATCCAGCCGGTGAACAGAGGGCACTGGATCATCGCTGGTATAGACGCCAACCTCGACATCGACGGAGAAGCTGAAGCCGCCGTTTTGTAACTGCAACATGGATATTTGGAGAGTACTGCTTGATTCGTCATAGTGCCACTCGCCACCCAACACGACATTGCCACCTTGATACAGCCACTGATCAAAGAACTGCCCCAGGTCACAGCCACACGCGGTCTCCATTTCGAAACGGAAGTCTTCTGTCGTTGCATGCGAATTCATGTTCTTTCGATAGTAATTTCGAATACCCAACCACCAGCTTTCATCACCAATCTCGTTCTTCAGCATGTGCAGGATCCAGGCACCCTTATCGTAGGTCTGGCGTGTAGTGACTTTACTCATGTCATCGAGGTTGTCGTGCACAATTCGATAGCCGGGGTCTTCGGCATGGAATTCGAAGATCCGATCCCGCGCCGCAATCATTCTTGTTACGAAAGCGTCATGGCCATCCGCATATTCGAAAAACAGTTGCGTAAAATAGGTAGCAAAACCTTCGCTGAGCCAGACGTCGTCCCAACTCGCCTCAGTGACTGAGTTACCAAACCACTGATGAGCCAGTTCATGAACAATTATGCTGCGCCAGCGCGCCGTCCGCTGGCCGGTGACCGAATCCTCTCCATACAAAATTGCCGATGCTGCCTCCATGCCACCGCCGACGCTATTGGACTGAATATTCGCCAGTTTCTCGTATGCAAACGGGCCAACGTAACTGGAAAAGAACTCGAGCGCCTGCCGGGTCGGTACAGCAAAATCGTAAAAGCCTGCGTCCCGGTCCTGATGATAAACCCAGGTTTGAATCGATTTGTGATCGAACTCGTCAACATACTGAACAGCAAATTTCGCGGCCGCCAGGACGTAAAGCCAGGGGGAAGTCGGCACCGACTGTTTCCAGTGCGTCAGGCGCAAACCACCAGCGAGATCAGATTGTTCCTGTAGGAGACCGTTGGAGACAACCTGATAATGACTAGGAGCGATTATCAGGAATTCACTTGTCGCCTTGTCAGAAATGTGATCAACGGTCGGCAGCCAGTTACGGGTCTTGTCCGGCCAGTTGTCACTAAAAAACGTTCGCTCTCCATATTTGTTTTCCGTGATCAAAAGGCCCGTTATCGGAACACCAGAATATTTGATTTCGAAATTAACTACTTCGTTAAGGCGGGATGGTGTCGGCAAATCAACCAGGAGAACGTCGCCGCTGTGATCGAAAGTCAGCACCTCGTTATTGTGTGCGACGGAGTGGACCACCATACCGCGATCATCACGATCCGCATTGCGATTGATCAGGTCCAGGCGAAGTTGCCGGATTCCTTTTCGCAAAAATTTCGCCTCGATGGTCGCGGTACCGATTATCTCATCGGTTTCATCGCTCAACGTGAGTTCGAACCGGTAATGAGTGATGTCGATGAACTCGTTTACAGGATAGGAGTCGGCGGAGACTGAAAGCGGACCCAGTATAAGAATTACCGATGCTGGGATACAGCCGCGTGTAATTATGAACATTCAACAAGCCCTCAGGTTCTTACTATAGTTCGCTGCATGCCACCACTGGTGATACCATGGCTTTGACGAAGCCCTCGATTCTGCATCCGACCCTGCCGCCAGGTATCGGTGCAGAATGTTGCCCGCCTTCTATGGTGGCGATTCTTAATATAATATATTATATACTCAGGGTTCCAGCCTGGGAGCCGGTAGAGTCAATAGCCGCCGTAGCTCTAACATCTTGATATTCATATAAAAACGATGATGAGGTACCTTTTGGCAAGCGAGTATCCGGGAGAAATGAATGCAGTTTGAGGGCATTTATGTGCCGATCATCACCCCGTTTGGCGATGATCTGCAAATCGATTTCGATGTCTTCGGTGACGTAATCGATTGGCAAATTGATAGCGGTACGCACGGGATAATTGTCGGTGGATCGACAGGCGAGTTTTTTTCACTGTCGCAGGATGAACGGATTGAACAATTTCAGTTCGCGGTCGAGCGCATTGGAAGTCGCGTCCCGCTGATTGCGGGTGTTAACGACCTTTCGCTTGATCGATGCTACGAATTGACTGCTGCTGCGAGAGATGCGGGAGCAGACGCATTGTTAGTAGCGGCACCGCCGTATTCGCTGCCCAGTCAGAAGGAGCTTGTAGCGCATTGCCTGAAAATCGATCGTATCGCTGACTTACCCATTATTCTCTACAACTACCCCGGACGCACCGGAGTTTCTATGGAAGAGGAATTTCTTGAGCGCGTCGCGCAAAGCAACAACATCTGCGCTATTAAGGAATCCAGTGGCGACATAGACCGAATTCACCTTCTCGCTCGTGAATATCCGCATTTACAGCTGAGCGCTGGCGCCGAAGACCAAGTGCTGGAGTTCTTCGCATGGGGCGCACGCAGTTGGGTATCGGTTGTTGCGAACTTCTTTCCGAGAGAGGCAGTGAGTTTCTACGAGACCTGCGTATTGAACGATGACTTCGTAACCGGCAGAAAAATAATGAGCGCCTTCTTGCCGTTAATGTATTGCCTGGAAAAGGGTGGCAAGTTCCTGCAAAGCGTGAAATATGCCTGCGAAATTATGGGCCGGCCGGGAGGACCGGTACGGCCACCCATGCAACCGATGAAAAAGGAACTGCGCCGTGAAGTGTTTCAGATCGTGCAGACCGCGAAAAAGACGCTTCACGCAATCCTGAATGACAAGGGTTAAATCATGCCGACTCTCCTGACACACGAAGAATACAATGCTATTGCTGCAGATCTGTCACTGCCGCTCAATGCCTATATCAATGGCAAATTTACCAAACCGCGTTCGGGAAAAACAATGGATACGGTCAATCCGGCGACAGGCAAGCTGCTTGGAAAAATGGCGGCCTGCGACGCTTCGGATGTTGATTACACGGTGTTAAAAGCACGCGAAGCCTTCGATCGCGGCGACTGGTCGCGTATGCATCCGAGTGACAGAAAACAAGTACTCATTCAATTGGTCAAACTGATGAAGCGACAGGAGCATGAGCTGGCCGTCATTGAGAGTCTTGAGTCTGGCAAGCCTATTCGCGAGTGTCAGTTGACGGATGTTCCCGAGACCATGCACTGCCTCAAATGGCACGCAGAAGCGACGGATAAAATATATGACCAGATATCACCATCGGGTGACGATGCGCTCGGCCTGATCGTTCGCGAACCGGTCGGTGTGGTTGCATGCGTCCTTCCGTGGAATTTTCCACTGATGATGCTGGCCTGGAAAATTGGACCGGCGCTATCGGCGGGCAATTCAGTCATTGTCAAACCAGCGGGGCAGACCAGTATGACCGCATTGCGGGTAGCTGAGCTTGCCACTGAGGCTGGGATGCCCGATGGCGTATTGAATATTCTTCCGGGAAAAGGCTCCGACGTTGGCGAACCACTTGGACGGCACGACGACGTTCAGGTTGTTTCATTCACCGGTTCGACCGAGATTGGACGGAAGTTTCTTGAGTATTCCGCACAAAGTAATCTGAAGCGCATTGTCCTGGAGTGCGGTGGCAAGAATCCCGCAGTCGTTCTTGCGGATGCTGACAACCTGGATCATGCGGCCAAGCATATCGTGTATGCAGCACTTTGGAATATGGGTCAAAACTGTACGGCCAACTCCAGGGTGATCGTACATAAAGATGTCAAGTCGAAACTCGTTGAGCGAATTCTGGAACAGATGAGGAACTGGAAAACCGGCGATCCGCTGGACCCGACCAACCAACTCGGTGCGATTGTGAGCAAGGAGCAATACGACAAAATCCTTGCTTATATGAAGGTGGGAGAAAAAGAAGGGGCGAAGATCCTGGCCGGTGGTTCGGCAATGAAGATCGGTGGCGGTCTGTTCATCGAGCCGACTTTATTCGATGATGTGACAGCCGAAATGACCATTGCCAGGGAAGAAATCTTTGGGCCGGTTTTTGCGATAATCGAGGTCTCGTCCGATGCCCGTGCTCTGGCCGTCGCCAACGACACCTGTTACGGCTTGCAAGCATCCTTGTATACGTCCAGTGTCAAGAACGCTCACCGCTATGCCAGGGCGTTACAAGCTGGCACTGTTTCTGTGAATTGTTACGCAGAAGGAGATATCGCGACACCGTTCGGCGGCTACAAGCTATCCGGCTTCGGCGGTCGCGACAATTCCCTGCAGGCGCATGAGCAATACTGCGAGACAAAAACCATTTGGATCGACCTTAGCGATGATCCGATTGATGATACCGTCAGCGCGGACTAGAACGCGCTCGGCTGTAAAATGATCAAGGATTTTGTGCGAAACCATAGGATGACCAATACATTGAATTTTGCATCAGTCTGGCAGACGTATTTATTGGTAGTACGAACCGTCAGTTTCCTTTTTTGTGCTGCAGTTGTTTTTCTAGCGGGGTTGGATCCTGCAATCGCACAAAATACGATTGTAATCAATGATGTCAAAATTATTGACGGCACTGGCGCTCCTCTCCGGTCGGGGATGACTGTAATGGTCGAGGGCGGAAAAATATCGCGCATTGGGTCCATCAGAAACGCGGCCGTTCCCGTCGGCGCCATTGTAATTGATGGCGCAGGAAACTATTTGCTACCCGGATTCATTGACAGCAACGTTCACGCATCGATTTACGGCAATTCCCGGCGGCGAGAAACCGTCGTGAAATACGGTGAACGTAATGCGGACCTGATACTGGAATTCGTTCAACGTCAGCTCATGCATGGGGTAACGACGATACGCGATAGTTACGGTGCCCTCATGCCACTGATGGAAGTGCGCGATCGCATTGATCGCGGCGAGGCCATTGGTAGCAGAATGCTGGTTGCCGGGAATATTGTCGGCTGGGGCGGGCCATTTTCCATAACATTTTCACTGATGGCGGAGGCGGACCTGACTCTGTTTCAGGCGCGGTGGAATGACTGGATCGCCCAGGGAGTGGGCGAAGAAATGATGGATATGGGGCCCGAGGAAGTACGAAATGCGATCAATCGCTACCTGGACAAAGGTCCCAACTTCATCAAATACGGGGGCACCAGCCACTTTCGCAGGCCATCGCTAATCGGCTTCTCGCCGCGGGTACAGAAGGTAATCGTCGAAGAAACGCACAAACGTGGCCGCATCGCCGAGACGCATTCGACGAGCCCCGAGGGATTGCGGATGTCGGTGGAAGCTGGCATCGATCTGATTCAACACCCGGAAATCCTAAGCCGGGATTATCCGGACGACCTGGTTGAATTGATCGTTGCCCGGGACGTTTTGTGCGCAATACGCTCCAATACTTTGACGGGCGAACTGTGGCAAGAACATCTTGCGGATAAAAAGGATGTTGAGGAGTCGCTACGGGAAGAGCCGGAACCGAAGACACTGGCCGAACGCCGGGAACGCGAAGACCGTCTGAACGTGCACTACGAAATTCAGCGACGAAATGCCGAAAAGCTGATTCGTGCGGGATGCCGCGTGACTATAGCGACTGACAACTATCAAGGTCGTGCACCCGAATTCAGAAAGGAACCAAAGCCACAAGATCAGGAAGCTGGTATCGGCAGCATTCTTGCAATAGAAGGCCTGGTCGAACTAGGCATGACTGAAATGGAAGCGATCGTTGCAGCGACGCGAAATGGCGCAATTGCAGCAGGCATGCTCGACTCGATTGGAACCATTGAAGTTGGAAAAGACGCAGATCTTATATTGCTTCGCGATAATCCGCTCGAAGACATTAGCAATATCAGGAGTCTCGAACAGGTTATTGCGCGCGGCAGAATCATTGATTTTGGCACACTGCCCCAGAACAGAGTTTTTTACCTGGGGCCAGGTCGGTTGTCGGGTGAACGCCAGTCCGAGCAGCCTGCAGATACATATTTTCCATCAGCTGCAATTGTTGCGGAGGTGGCTGGGCCAGAGCCAGAAGATGACCACCAAGCAATTTCGACGCAAGATGAGTTTGGCGATAACCTGCCAGTGGCAAGCATCAGGAAGACGCCATTTGGCAACCTGATTGTTGAATTGGAAAATGGCCAGCACTGGCGACAGCTGAATTCTGACCATACGACAGTTAGATTGCCGGCGGATATTTCCGACCTGAGTGCCGAAATCAAGCATTCGTTTCTCGGCTCAGTCACGATGAGAATCAATGGAACCGCCGGTTCCTTCAGGGTTTCACGCATCAAATAAAAACACGAATCAAGGGGAGCCAGGAAAATGACATCATCAGCGCGGGGCGGGACGCAGGAAAAGTGGTCTTCACAGACGACGTTTCTCATGGCGTCAATAGGTTTCGCTGTCGGTCTCGGCAATATCTGGCGATTCCCGTACGTGGTCGGTGAAAATGGCGGTAGTGCATTCGTCCTTGTGTACTTACTGTTTGCGTTTGGTATCGGCGTGCCCCTGGTAATGGCCGAATGGACGATCGGCAGACGTGGTTCCGGCGCGGCCTCGGCATCCGGAAGCATTAGAGAGGTAGCCAGACAATCTGGTGTCTCGACAGCGTGGGGCAATGTTGGGGGCCTCGCTGTATTGGCGGTGTTCATGTTGATGTTGTTCTACACGGTGGTTGCCGGCTGGACGATGGACTACCTGGTGCGCGCTGCCAGCGGCACATTTCATGGCATAAACGCCGAGCGGTCAAAGGCAATGTTTGACAGTTTGATGGCGAACCCACTGCGTCTCGGATTCTGGCATACCATCGTGGTGGTGCTAACAGTGTACATCAACTCTCGCGGCATCAAGGCGGGAATCGAGAAAGCGGTCAACATCTTAATGCCAGCACTTTTCGTGTCCCTATTGTTAATGGTCGGTTACGCAATTTCTGTGGGCGACATAGGAGCGACCGTCGAATTTTTGTTGACCCCTGATTTCAGTCGCGTTACAGCAGACACGATGCTAATGGCGCTGGGGCAGGCGTTCTTTTCAATCGGTATTGCGATGGCGGTCATGATTACTTATGGATCCTACCTCGATAGGCACATATCGATACCAAGAAACGCGTTCATTGTCGTGGGTGCAGATACGCTGGTAGCTTTGTTGGCAGGATTTGCGATTTTCCCGTTGGTATTTGCACATCAATTGGCGCCGGATTCCGGTGCTGGCCTCGTTTTTCAAACCTTACCCATAGCTTTTGGCGAACTACCCGGTGGGCAGGTATTCGGTAGTATCTTTTTCCTGCTCCTGATTGCCGCCGCCATTACGTCATGCATTGGTAACTTCGCACCAATAGTAGCCTGGACCGAAGAAAGATTCTCAATGGGTCACGCGCAGGCTGCTCGCGCAGCAGGATTTGTTCTGTGGCTTCTTGGGTTGGGTACGGTATTTTCCTTTAACCTATTGTCAGATTATCACCCGTTGTCGTTTATCGCCGGCTTCGACGGAATGACGATCTATGACAGTATCGATTACGTGATGTCCAATGTGTTGTTGCCTATTGGCGCGTTACTCACGTCGATATTCATAGGCTGGTTTGCCTCGAGTGACGCTATCAGGGAAGAGATGGGTTTGCCAGATGGATTGGCGTATAAGACGTGGCGGATTTTGATTCGTTTCATCGTCCCCGTTGCGGTGGTAATCATATTTGTGGTTAGCATCACAGGTTGAACAATGAGGCAATTGCACCGAATCAGGAATTGCAGGTTCAGGATTGTCTGTCTTCTGGCGTTCATGCTGTTTCCGCCGTTTGTCCCGGCACAGGATGACAGTAACCCTTTCGAAAAGCTCGAGTTTCGTAGTATCGGCCCTGCTGTAATGGGTGGCCGGGTCACCGATTTCGCGTTTCACCCCACGCGCCGGCAGGAATTTTTCGCGGCGCACGCAGTGGGTGGTTTATGGAAAACTACAAACAATGCGATCACCTGGACGTCAGTTTTCGACAAGGAAGGTGCTTATTCTATTGGTGTCGTGACCATCGATCCAACAAACCCGAATATCGTTTGGGTTGGCACCGGCGAAAACAATAGTCAGCGCTCCGTGGCTTACGGAGACGGTATCTATAAATCGCTGGACGGCGGAAAATCATGGACTAACATGGGTCTTCGCCAATCCGAGCATATCAGTCAGATTCATGTGGACCCGAACAACTCACTCAATGTCCTGGTTGCAGCGCAGGGTCCATTGTGGAGCGCGGGCGGCGACCGTGGCCTCTATCGGACAACGGACGGCGGAAAAAACTGGAGCAGAATTCTCGAAGTTGACGAATACACCGGCGTCAACGATTTCGTCGTTCATCCCGGAAACCCGGATCACATCATTGCGACCTCCCTACAGCGCGGCCGGCATGTGTGGGGAATAGTTGGTGGTGGCCCGGGCAGCGCGATGCACAAAACCACCGATGGCGGTGCTAGCTGGCGTGTTGTCGAGTCTGGTATCCCGTCCGGGGACAAAGGCCGCATCGGATTGGGTATGGCGCCATCGGCACCGGACATCGTGTACGCCATTATTTTTGCAGAGGATGACGAAAGCGGTTTCTACAGGTCGGTGGATTTCGGAGAAACCTGGGAGAAGCGATCTGACCGCATGTCGAACGATGCCCAGTACTACAATGAAATAACAGTCGATCCTAAAAACCCTGATCGAGTCTATTCGGTCGACACTTTTTCCTGGGTAACGGAAGATGGCGGCTTAAGCTGGCAACGTCTCGGATTCGATCGGCGTCACGTTGACGATCATGCCTTCTGGATCGATCCGGACATGACCGATCATATTTATATCGGCGGTGATGGCGGGATCTACGAAAGTTGGGACCGCGGTCAGACCTGGAGGCACGTGAGAAATCTGCCGTTGATGCAGTTTTATCGTATCCAGCCGGACAACGCGTTGCCTTTTTACAATGTGTATGGTGGCACACAAGACGCCAGTACGTGGGGCGGTCCGTCGCGGACTTTATTCATGCATGGCATTGCAAACACCGACTGGCGAAATATTCGAGGCGGAGACGGTTTTGAGCCTCAGATCGATCCGACTGATCCAAATACTGTTTATGCGCAGTCACAGCATGCCGGACTGGTCCGCTACGACTGGCGCACCACTGAGCGGGTCAGTATCGTGCCGCAACCTGAAAGTGGCGAGAAGGAATTCACCTGGAACTGGGCCACGCCACTTATCATCAGTCCGCACAATCCGCACCGGTTGTATATCGCCGCTCAGATGGTTTTTCGCTCTGATGACCGCGGCGATAACTGGCAGGTTATCAGTCCGGATCTGACTCGAGGCATCGATCGCAATCAATTGCCGATTATGGACCGGGTCTGGAGTATCGACGCATTACAAAAAAACCGTGGGATTTCGCGCTATGGTGCGGCAATCGGGCTGAGCGAAAGCCCGCTGCAGGAAGGTCTGATCTACGTTAGCCTGGACGATGGCCGCATTAGCGTGACGGACGATGGCGGCGAAAACTGGCGTTCGGTTGATCGGCTATCCGGCGTCCCTGACATGACCTATGTCGGAGACATTGTTGCGTCACAGCACGACGTGAATGTGGCGTATGCAACCCTGGATAACCACAAGCGAGGTGATTACAAACCGTATGTCTATGTGACGCACAACCAGGGCAGAAGCTGGCAATCGATATCCGGAGATCTGCCCGCACGGGGTAGTGCACATACCATCGTAGAAGACCACGTCGATCCGAATTTGCTGTTTACCGGAACCGAATTCGGTGTTTTCGTTACGCAAAACGGTGGCAGAAACTGGTTGCCTCTGCGTGGAAACTTTCCAACGATTGCGGTACGCGACCTTGAGATACAAAGCCGTGAAAACGATCTGGTCGTCGGCACCTATGGCCGTGGAATTTATATTCTGGACGATTATTCCCCGCTACGTAAGCCTATTGAGGAAGTCACGGCGGCAGAGGCAACGCTATTTCCGATAAGGGATGCACTCTTATATATAGTGGGTGACAAGTGGAATTCCGGTCAGGCAATCGGTGGCGTTGGCGCGTCCGGGGCAGCCTTCTTCAACTCACCCAATCCGCCGTTTGGCGCTGTATTTACCTACTATTTACGGGACGGATTGAAAACTGCGCGTGAGGCCAGGCGAGAGGAGGAGAAGCGGGTACAGAAAGAAGGCGGTGATAATCCATATCCGTCATGGGATGTGCTGCACAACGAAGACGCCGAGGAACCAGCAGCCCTGATTTTCACGATCAAAGACAGCGGAGGTAACGTCGTGCGGCGCATGACCGCCCCGCACGATAAGGGTTTGCACAGAATAAGCTGGGACCTTCGATATCCCGCCCCACATCCGATTGACCTTGAAAACGATGACTTCCGGGCACCGTGGTCTGCGGAGCCGACTGGTCCACTGGTATTGCCCGGACAATACAGTGTCACTATATCGGCGCACTCGAACAACGCGCATCGTGAGTTACTTCCAGCTCAGACATTTATTGTTCGTGAATTGAAATTGAGCCCTGAGGTAGCCGAGGATCGCCGATCGGTGCTCTCGTTCCAGCGGCAGGCAGCGGATTTGTACCGGCGCGTGTCGGGCGCGGTTCGATCAATGCAGGAAATTGATACTCGCATCGAGTCCCTGGCCCTTGCGTTGCTGAATACACCCGCAGAGGGCCAGGAGCTGCACAGTGGGCTTCACGATCTCCGGTCACGCCTCAACGATATCAATATTCTGCTTCTCGGAGACCAGGTTGTTCAGTCGCGGCGTGAGGCAGTGCCCTGGTCGCTACAACGTCGCATGAGCAGTCTTTTGAACAACTGGGGCAGCCAGTCGCCAATCACCGGAACAGATCTGAGAGCCTACGAAATTGCCAGCGCAGAGTACCAAGGGGTGAGCGACAGGATCCGGCAACTGGATGAGCATCTTAACGAGTTTGAAGCCGAGATGAACGACAGCGGCGCACCGTGGACACCAGGACGTCGCATGAACTGACGCGCCGCCCACAGAGGACTGCGAATGAAAATAACGGCAATACGAGTCTACCAGGTTGATCTTCCCTTGCTTGAAGGCCGCTACACCTGGTCGGATGGAAGACACGTTGATGTTTTCGACAGTACAGTAGTGGAGATCATCACTGACTCGGAATTCGTCGGTTACGGTGAAGTGTGCCCGCTCGGCCCGTTCTACCTGCCAGCTTTTGGCGCGGGTGCCAGGGCCGGAATCGGTGAGCTGGCGCAGTATCTGATCGGCCAGGATCCGACGGCGCTCGGGCCAATCAATGTTGTCATGGATACGGCCCTTCTGGGCCACCCGTACGTCAAATCAGCGATAGACATGGCGTGCTGGGACTTACTTGGCAAGTCTGCCAACAAACCGGTTTGCGACCTTTTGGGTGGCCGGCATGGCGAAAGCATTGAGCTCTATCGAGCCATCAGCCAGCGGCCTGCAGAGGAGATGGCCGAGAATGTTGCGAAGTATCGGGATGAGGGTTATCGCAAGTTTCAGTTGAAGGTTGGCGGGGACCCGCTGGCAGATATCGCGCGAATCCATGCTGCCTCCAAAGTGCTGCAATCAGGTGAGACGCTGGTTGCAGATGCCAATACTGGTTGGCGGGTAGACGATGCGGCGAGGGTCGTAAATGCCGTCAGCGATGTCGATGTGTACATCGAGCAACCTTGTTTGTCATACAACGATTGCCTGGCGACACGCCGCCGGACACAACTCCCATTTATTCTGGACGAAACCATCGATGGCGCTGATGCGTTATTGCGCGCTCATCGAGATATTGCGATGGACGCCATTAATCTAAAGATCTCGAAAGTTGGTGGCCTGACCAAAGCGCGATTGATACGCGATTTATGCGTAACGCTGCAGATACCGATGACCATCGAGGATAGTTGGGGCGGGGACATCATTACCGCTGCCATAGCACACCTGGCTCACTCAACGCCCGAGCGATACAGATTTTCATCGACCGACTTCAATAGCTACGTGACGGTACACAATGCATCCGGCGCACCACAGCGACAGGAAGGATGCATGGTCGCCGGTCACAAGCCGGGTCTCGGGATTGCTCCGGACTTCGAGAGCCTTGGACCGCCGGTCGCCGACTATCAATAGCACGCAGGGCAGCGAAAAGTTTTAGCCGATTTGAAATATAAACAGGGGCAAATTGAAATGAATTTATCGAAAAGAGAGTTTTTGCGCGGCGCAGGGCTGGCTGGTGCAGGTACCCTGGCGGCACTTAGTGGCTGCCAACAGCGAGAAACAGAATCATCTGGCGTTGCGGATCCTTTAGCCAACCTGCAATCGATGGTCGAGGGCGTGGAACCGATAACGGTTACAGAAAGGCTGGCGCGGATTGAAAAAGCGCAGCGGCTCATGGCCGAAAACGGGATTGATGCATTGTATCTGGATGCTGGCACCAGCATGGAATATTTCACCGGCGTTCGCTGGGGGCAAAGTGAAAGGATGCTGGCGGTCGTTATACCTGCGGAGGGTGAACTTAAATACATCAGTCCGGGCTTTGAAGAAGAAAGACTCCGCGAATTGATGACTATCGGTTCGGATGTTCGAGTCTGGCAGGAACACGAAAGCCCTTACAAGCGCGTTGCCGAAATTCTTGACGATTTCGGCGCGGGCGCTGGCACAGTGGCTATGGAGGAACGGGTACGGTTCTTTCTTTTCGACGGAATTCGTAAGGAAAGGCCGCAAGCGGAATATGTAAGTGCCGACCCCGTTACTATCCCTTGTCGTATCTACAAATCGACTGACGAAATTCGCCTCATGCAAAAGGCGTCTGACATTACGATCGAATGCTACAAAGCCAGTATCCCACAGCTTGAAGTCGGCATGATGCCACAAGACTTCATCGACCTGAGCGCGCAAGCAATGACCCGCCTCGGGGCGCGGGGCGGCCGTTTATGGTGTTCGTTCGCCGAAGCAACTGCATTCCCACATGGGAGTATCGAGCCTCAATATCTCAAAGAGGGCGACATGGTCCTGATGGATGGCGGCTGTGGCGTGCATGGCTATCGCGCCGATATTAGTCGGACTACCGTATTCGGCGAGCCCACTGCTAGACAAACTGAAATCTGGAATCTTGAGAAAGCAGCGCAACGCGCAGGCTTTGAAGCGGCTCAACTGGGGATGCCATGTGAAAACGTGGATATCGCGGCGCGCCAGGTACTGCTCGATGCGGGCTTTGGACCGGGTTACGAGGTGCCAGGGCTGCCACACCGTACCGGCCACGGGATCGGTATGGATGGCCACGAGTGGGGCAATATGGTCCTGGCCAACAAGCGGCCATTGGGTGTCGGCATGTGCTTTAGTGTGGAACCCATGATCGCAATCTACGGTGAGTTCGGCGTTCGCCTGGAAGACTGCGCACACATCACAGGGGACGGACCAAAATGGTTCAGTCAGCCGAGTGTGGCGATCGATAAACCAGTCTGACAGGTGTCCACATGCAAGACATTCGCAGATTACGGCCAATCTGGCTGGTCGCTTCGCTCGCGTTATGCGGCTCAGTCAGCGCACAGATTCACCTTGTATCCGATGACATTCGTCGCGCTGCGCTTGAAGACGAAGCGCGAATTGAACGCACGGTTATGGCGCCAATGCGAGACGGTCGCCGCCTGGCTTCAAGGATATATATCCCGCAGAATGCAACCGGCCCTGTTCCGGCCGTTTTCTGGTGCACTCCGTACAACTTTAGTGAACTGAATGAAGGCGATCCAAGCCGGCCGAGCGCTTACCTGAAGTTTGCGCTTGACGCAATTCAACACGGCAAAGAAGCTGATTCGGACCTTATCGTCCACGATCCATCAAACCCGGTACCGTCCCTGGCCGGTAATCTTTGGAGGTCATAAGCTGGCTCCTTCGACAACCGCCAGATCGAAATGCAGAATGACGTCCTGGTTTATTCGACTGACCCATTCGATACACCGCTCGATGTTACCAGCAAAATCGAAATTGTCCTTTACGTCTTGTCGGACGCGAAAGATACAGACTTTACCGTCAAGTTACTGGATTTTTATCCTGACGGTCGTGCAATGAACATTGACGAAACGATTCAGCGCATGCGCCATAGAAACGGCTATGACAAGCAGGCAATGATGGAGCAGGGCGAGGTTTACGAACTTCACGTTAGCTCAATTACTACCAGCAACGTCTTTCTGACCGGACATCGCCTGCGGATCGAGGTATCGAGCAGTAACTTCCCAAGGTTTCAGCGAAACCTCAACACGGGGGGTGATAATTTCACCGAGAGTAAGCCGGTGATTGCGAAAAACAGAGTGCATCATTCCGTGGATCATCCATCACGGATAGTGTTGCCGATCATACAGTGACATAGCGCGCATCTGGAGCGTCGCCACAAGCGTGGTATTTTCAGGCTGTTCATCCGATAACAGGCGGCCGGTGATTGAATTCACTACCCACCGCACGAACCAGTTTGCGACACGCCTCAGTATTGTGGAAGCTTAGTGATTCCGCGCTCCCGCATCTGTACGTTGACCATTTCCTCGACATCGCGCAGCAATTGCTTTGCGTCGTAGATAATGCCGTCTTTAATGGTGTACTTGACGCCGCCAACCCTCTCTGGCAGCCCCGTGTCATCATTTAGTCGAACCGCGCCGGTTCCATAAAGCACCTTGAGGTTATGCAACGGGTTCTCATCGATAATAATCAGGTCGGCAAGCAGCCCCGGCCGAACGACACCAAATTGAATCTTCTCACCCTTCGGTTCGAAGAGTGCCTGGGCCGGATGCAATGTAGCGGCACGAATGACTTCGAGTGGCGTGAGCCCAGCCTCCTGCAACAGCTCCATCTCTTCGATATAACCGAAGCCGTACTGGTTATATATGAATGCGGCGTCCGCACTGACCGTTATGCGGCCTCCAGCATCTTTGTAATCGTCGATAAAATCCATCCATTTCCGGTAGAAAGCCTTCCACGCAATCTCGTCGGCCGTCGTCCAGTCGTAATAATAGGAACCGTGATTGAGCCGACTTGGGGTATAGAAGTCCCACAATGACGGTAGCGTGTACCTGTGCCAGTCGGCGTTGCGTGCACGCATGACGTCGCGGCCGGCGAGATAGGCGGTCATGGTAGGATCCAGGAAAGTATTATGATCGAGAAAGTGCTGGATCAGCTGATTCCAGCCTTCACTACCTTGTGGGTCGATCATGTTCCACTGTCGTGCTACCTGCGTGAACCGATCCTGCTCGTTATTGTAGTTCATGTCATCCGGCCATGTCTGAATGTCATGGTCCTCGTACATGGACTCGAACAGCCCGTAGAAATGTGTGACCGTGCCAAGCCCCATGTCGACCGCCTGCCTGGCGTTCGTTTCAGCTACCATAAGCTGCGAAAGATGCGCCGTGCTGCCGAGTCCATGCTCCTTCGCTTCGTCTAACAATGCTGCCAGAACGTCCGGCGGATTGTTGAATATCTTGAGGCCATCAATACCTTTGCGAGCGGCCCACCGCACCCACTCGCGTGCATTTTCAGGTGTGTGGATCGGGCCACCCTTCCAGTCTTCTCCCTGCCCCGGCACGTGATAGGCGAATATTCTCGGTGCCACGATCTCATTATTGGCGCTGCGCTCTCGTTCTCGTAGCGTCCAGTTGAGTGGACCTGCAGGGACGCCGCGAATAGTCGTAATACCGTGTGCCATCCACAGCTTGTACGCATATTCGGCGTCCGGCGCCTTTGGTACATCGCCTACATGCACATGATTGTTGACGAAGCCCGGCATAACATACGATCCGGACGCATCCATTTCCCGGGTCGCACCTGTCGGGCGCTCATCCTCATCGATTGGAGCATGTGGGGCACCGACGCTTTTCACCTCGACTATGCGATTTCCTTCAATGACAATATCAACCGGGCCGCGTGCCGGGGCGCCGCTGCCATCTATTAACGTGGCACCGCGAATAATCAGGCGCTCAAATGGCCCCTCACCTTCATCCGCTCTGCGGTCCGGCGCTCCTCTTACTGTTTCCTCAGGTTCCTGCGCGGCGGATTTGCTGATGGCGCCGAACGAATGCAGCACAGCAAATGCGACGAACACCATCGTAATATGGACGGCGTGCTTGATATTCATACGCACAGATTTCCCCTTGTTCAGTTTCTGTAAGACGTTCAAAAAAAAGCGCCGACCTGTGTCGGGCCGGCGCTTTTCAATTGACGCAATGAGC
>SMVA01240490.1_pt1 | contig 16432 bp, 12 predicted proteins | sample 2456451 | NCBI WGS metagenome assembly SMVA01 (sample SAMN11095933, study PRJNA526329) | marine sediment metagenome | biome: Marine sediment; feature: Surficial sediment; material: Deep marine sediment; isolation source: Hadal surficial sediment | place: Pacific Ocean | collected 2014-05 | depth...
ATTTCTATCCCAGGGATTACGTGCCTCGGAATCGGACGGTGCTGCGTGCGTTCAACTCCGGACCGATCGATATCGCCCCTGGCGAGATATCTGTGACCCAACAGTTCCATGTGCTGCAGGCGCCGGCCCGATTCGAGAACTTCCAACCGCACATGCACATGCGGGGCAAGGCCATGTCCATGAAGGCCATATATCCCGACGGGCGCCAGGAGATGCTCAGCATGGCGGACAACTTTCAATGGAACTGGCACATCAACTATGTCTACGCTGAGGACGTGGCTCCTCTTCTCCCGAAGGGAACTACCTTGGTGTTCACGTCCTGGCACGACAACACCGAACAGAATCCCAACAATCCAGATCACAGGCAGTGGGTGGGATGGGGTGACCGAACCGTGGACGAGATGGCGCATGCGTGGATCGACGTGACGTATCTCGAGCAGGAAGAGTACGAACGGCTCGTCGCCGAGAGAGCAGCGAAGATCACGGAACCTCAAGAGGACGGTCGCAGATAGAAGCATCCGAGGGCGCGTGACGCCCTGTTCCTGTCGTAAAGGCGCGGGTGGGCCGACTTACCGGCTCACCCGCTCGTCCGTCTGGCCCAAAAGTGCGCTCTAGATTTGCCAGTCCCGCCCCGGTCGCGCACTTTGGCGTGTTCTCTACGATGTAATGCCTCTTCTCCGACAGTGGGAGGATCGTGTCGTCTAAGTGCGTTGCGCGTCATACTTCTTCAGCCCGTACGGGCGGAGGGGCCGTGGTCGTGTGTATTGACGCCCTGATTCTTCGGAACCAGGAGATGGTGATGCTCAATGCCTAGGCCCGGCCCCCGGGGACCCACGTCGGCGATCGTGCGCATGTTGCGGCGCATCGATCGCAAAGTACGGTTGAATGGGTTTCTGGAGCGGCTCTCGGTGGCCCTATGCCTTGTGCTGGGCTCGTTGTTGGTGATTCGAGTGTCGAATCTTCTCGTGCCAATCGCGACGCCCCCGGTGCTCACCATCTGGGTTGCGGGCGCTGTTTTCTTCATCGGGTTCCTCTTCTGGTCTCGTCTTCACCTCAGGCGGTTGGGACACGCGGCCGGTGTCGCGGATTCGCACGGCGGCCTCCACGACGAGATGAAGACCGCCCATTGGTTCCTGAGTCAGAGGGAAGGCTCGCCGTGGGTCGATCTCCAGCTCGATCGCGCAGAGAAAACGGCAGGTCGGCTGGACGCGAGCGAGCTCGTGCCTGTGACGATGCCACGACGGCTATGGGTGGTCCTCGTTCTTGCTGCAACGATCCAGGGGTTGGCCTTGCTCCCTGTGGATGGGCCGCTGCTGAACTTTGCCACAGCTGCGGATTCCAGTTCGCTCGGCAACTCGCAACAAGAGCGGTTCGAAGATATCCAGGATATTCTGCAAGCGGACGACGCGGATCTGTTGACCGATGAGGCCCGCGAGAGTCTCGAAGCCGCTCTCGAAGCGCTCCAGGCCGAGGACATGTCACTCGAGGAGCTTCTACGAGACCTTCGTGAGGCTCAGGCGGAGCTCGAGGAAGGAAACATCGAGATGAGTGCGATGCGTGATGCACTCGACGAGATGTCGGAGGCGCTAGAGGGATCTGAGGCGTTGGCACCCCTGGCAGAGGCACTGCGGGATGGGGACCTCGAGCAAGCCGCCGATGTGATGCGTGAGCTCTCGGACCTCCTGTCCGGGATGGATCCGGGAGAGGCTTCGGAGATGTTGGAGGAGCTCCGGTCGGCCGCTGGTGACGATCAAGCGGCGATGGAGGATCTCCGTGAGGCGCTCGAGCAGGCCCTCGAGGCGTTGGCCAACAACGAGATGTCCGATGCCCAACAGGCCCTGCAGGAGGCCGCCGACGCGATGGACGAGATGGCCGAACGTCAGAGCGCACAAGAGGGGCGGAACGAGGCCTCACAGCAGATGCAGGCGCTCCAACAGAACATCCAACAGCAGCAGATGGCCCAGACCATGATGCAAATGCAAACTGCTGAGAGCACGGACGAATCCGGCTCGGCCGAGGCTGCGATGAGCGTGTCGAGCGACGAAGTCAAGAGATCCGCGGGTGGGGAGTCCGGGGACCAGACGGGTCCTCCCGGAAATTCAACGAGCGATCCAACCGGCGACGGTCAGTCGGACCTCGGAGAGTCCACGACACTTGAAGTGCAGTTGGCTCTAGAGTTTCTGGATAAGGAAGAGCCAGAGCTGGAGGAAGAGATCGATCCGGAGGACATCTTCCAGGAGGCCAGCCGGCAGCAGACCTCCACGGTGCAGTACCAGGACGTACGCAGTCTCTCGAACTACGCCGAGGGATCGGCGCTCGAGGTCGAGCACGTGCCTTGGCGTTTCCGAAGTCTCGTAAAGCGGTATTTCCTGGCCATACGGCCCAAAGAGAGACGATGACAATCACATTAGACAGCCAGACGTTAGACAGCGAAATAGATCTGTTCACCGCGCAGTTTCAGCAAGTCAAGGACGAGATCGGGACCGTCATCGTCGGGAACGAAGAAATCATCGACGGGACCTTGATCAGTCTCTTGGCCAAGGGTCACGTCCTACTCGAGGGTATCCCGGGGATCGGGAAGACCAAGATCGTCGCGACCGTGGCGGACGTACTCCACCTCGCGTTCTCGCGAATCCAGTTCACCCCGGACCTCATGCCGGGAGACATCGTGGGTAGCGACGTCGTGCATGAGAGCGACACAGGGGAAAAGCACCTCGGCTTTCAGAAGGGGCCCATCTTCACCAACATCCTTCTCGCGGACGAGATCAATCGCGCCACCCCGAAGACCCAGTCTGCGCTGCTGGAGGCGATGCAGGAGAGGAGCGTGACAGTGGGCACGACGACCCACACTCTGGAGCCTCCGTTTTTTGTGCTGGCCACCCAAAATCCGCTGGAAATGGAGGGCACATATCCGCTCCCGGAGGCTCAGCTCGATCGATTCTTCTACAAGCTCAGGATTACATATCCCACGGCCGACCACATGCACGAGATCATGGATCGGACCACACGGCGAGAGGAGCCTGAAGCCAAGACGGTCCTGGATCGAGATCAGATCCTCGCCATGAGAGATACGGCGCGGTCCGTACCCATCGCTCGGTCCGTTCAGGACTACGCCATTCGCCTCACGCTGGCTACGCATCCCGATACGCCTGAGGCCCATCCGATGACCAAGCGCTACGTTCGTTTCGGGGCGAGTCCTCGGGGTACTCAGACGTTGGTCATCGGCGGGAAGATCAACGCGTTACTCCACGGCCGTGTGCACGTTTCGTGCGAGGACATTCGGGCATTCATGCTGCCGGCTATGCGACATCGAGTGCTTCTGAATTTCGAGGGCGAGGCGGATCGAATCGACCCAGACGTCATCTTGGCCGAGATCATGAACGACGTCCCGGAGCCAACGGAGTAGTGACCGAACAGGGCACCCTCTTTGACGACGACTTTCTCAAGAAGCTCGAGTATCTGAAGGTCGTTTCGGGTCAAATGATCCCGGGCCACATGCACGGTGAGCATCGCGCAAAGAAGAAGACGGATTCGGGGATCGAGTTCGCCGATTATCGCCAGTACGTCTCGGGCGAGGATACCAAGAACGTCGATTGGCGCACCTATCTGCGCCACGACAAGCTGATTCTGAGGATCTTCGAAGAGGATGCCGACCTACCGATCTACATCTTCTTCGATGCCAGCAAATCCATGGACTACGGGACTCCGCTGAAGTTCGATTACGCTCGTAAGATCGCAGCGGCGTTGTGCTACATCGGCCTGCTCAATCAGGACCGGGTCAACCTGGTCGGATACGCCGACGGAATTGCGCAAGAACTCTCGGCGCGCAGGGGAAAGAACCAGGTGTGGAATGCATTTCGGTTCCTCGAATCCGTTGAGCCTCGGGGTACGACCTCGATGGAGAAGGCGATCAAGAATTTTTTCTCGGCCCGTAGACGGCGCGGCCTCGTTGTGGTCGTCTCCGACTTCTTCGACGAGTCCGGGTTCGAAAAGGCCTTCGATATGCTTCGCCACTTTAGGCAGGACCTTTTCGCGGTCCACATCCACAGTACGGACGAAGCCCATCCTGAGCTTCCGGACGAGGTTCTGTTGGAGGACTCCGAACTCGGCACGACGGAGCGAATCAAAGTGACTCCGGCTCTCCTGGACGCGTACGCAGAGAAATTTGAGGAACACTGTGACCAGGTAGGGAACTACTGTCGCAAGAATGGTTGGGGTTACGTGCGTGCGACCACCGATGTGCCGTTCGAGGATCTAATTCTTCGGGTGTTTCGCCAGGGAAGGTTCCTCGGATGACCTTCCTGGGCATGAGCGCGGTTCTCGCGGGGTCCCTTTTGGCCGCCACGGGTGCTGTCGTCGGGTTCTTGTACTGGCTGAAGCCCCGGGCGCGACGAGTGGTGGTACCGTCCAGGTTGCTCTGGAACCGACTTCTGAGAGAGAAGAGAAAGAGCTCGATCCTGGATCGGCTGCGGTGGTTGATCTCGTTGATGATCGCGCTCTTCATCGGGCTGTCGGTGGCGACGGCGATTGGACGGCCCGAGTTTTCCACGACCGGCCTGGACACGAGAGCGATCACGATCGTCATCGACAACTCGGCCACCATGTCGACGAGGATGTCAGATGGGTTCACGCGCTGGGACCATGCCGTGGAGCATGCGCGTCGGCTTCTTCAGGGCAGGAGCGCGGATGGTGAGTTCCTCATCGTCGACACGTCGGGTCAGGCTCCTCCCACGGCTCCGGGGCAACGCCCGGAGGCTTTCGACGTGCTCGCAGGTCTCACCGTGTCGCTCGGCGGTGATCCTCGCTTTCCGACCGTGCCCAACTCGGACGCGGATCTCTTCTTCATCTCGGACGGCGTCCTGGTGGATGATGTGCCCGACGAGGCCATCGTCATCCCAGTGTTCCAGCCGGCTGACAACGTCGGAATCACCGCCTTCACGATCGACCTCGCACCGTCGGGCCCACTCACATATCAGGCGTTCCTGGAAGTCACGAATGCCTCGTCGACGGCGAAGGAGGTCTCGGTCCGCCTCTCCGGTACAGGTGGCCCCGGTCGTCGATACGATGTGACGCTACGAGCTGGAGAATCGCAAGTGCGATCGATCGATCTCTCGAGCTTCGATCGGGGGGCCGTCCGTGCCACGGTGATCTCGAACGGTGATGCGTTCGTGGCGGATGATCATGCGTACGGATTTCTTCCCGTTCAGAGGGCGACGAGGGTTGCCCTGATTACACGAGGAAGCGTCTATCTGGAGAGCGCCCTCGCAGCCGAAGACAGGCTTGCCCTGGACGTATTGACGCCGGATCAGTACGCCGCTGGGGTCGTCGCCGACGTGTATATCTTTGACCGTTTCGCTCCCTCTACGGCTCCTCCAGGTCCGTCCCTACTGTTCATGCCACCGGACGCCCCGTGGCTGGCTCGCACGACCGAAATCTTGAGTGCGCCGGAGGTCGCGGGGTGGGACGTCGAGCATCCGCTACTTCAATTCGTTTCCCTTGTGGATCTTCGGATCGATCGGGCGGCGCGCATCGCTCTTCCCAGTCGGTCGAACGAAGCCTCTGGAAGCCTGGAGAACCGCCCGTCCGGCAGCGTAGACGTCGTTGTGGGGACCAGAGAGCTTCCTCTACTGGTGGCGTGGGAGAGGTCGGAGGCGTCGGAGAGGATAGTCCGAGTGTCCTTCGCACTGGACGACTCCAACTTTCCGTTGCAGCCGGGCTTCCCGATTTTTCTAGCGAATGCCGTCGGATGGTTGATGGGGGAGCGCGTCGCTTTGTCCAGTTCTCCAGGTCGCATCGAAGTGCCTGTTCCGATGGCCGAGGTAGTAGATCTTCTGGGCAACGAGATGGTAACCTGGCCACTCCCGGACCGTACGGTGTTCGCTGCTCCGGAGCCGGGTCTGTACACCGTGGCTGGCTCCAGTCGTCGCCTTCGCGTGGCCGTAAACCTTACGAGCCGGAGACACTCCGCGGTAAACGCCTCGACCTTTGGCTTCGACGCCGAATCCTCTCCCATCGAGGTCCCGTTCCCGGGGAGCGAAGACGGGGGAGCTCCTGAGCTGTGGGTGCTTCTCCTCGTCATCGCTACCGTGCTTGTCCTGGGCGAGTGGTTCACCTATCACCGAAGGCTCACGGTATGAGTATGGAGGTGGGGCACTACTGGCCGCTGATATTCGTGCTCGGGACACCTCTGGTTTGGCGGATGACCCGCCGGACGGCTGTCGGATTGACGCCGCGACACCTGGCCCTCTCTACGGCTGTACGCGCGTCGGTCGTTTTGCTGCTCGGCCTAGCGCTGATGCAGCCAGTCTGGCATAGGGCCGGGAAGTGGATGTCGGTGGTCTACGCCCTCGACATCTCGAGTAGCGTCGACCCCGCTTTCGTCGACAACGCGATCGATTGGATCGCAGCGACTAATGCGCGTGGAAGACCTGCACATTCCGCCTTCATCGCCTTCGCAGGCTCGGCTGCGAATGTGGCAAGCTCCGAGGCGATCCGCACGGTGGAAGTGTCGGTGGACGGGCGGGATCGGTCGATCAATCAGAATGCCACCAATCTCGAGATCGCGGTCGCTCAGTCGCTCCGGAGCTTTAATCCGCGCTACCTCAAGCGTCTCGTACTGATTACGGACGGCAACGAGAATGCCGGAGACCTGAGGAAGGTTCTCGGCAGAGCACAGGAGGCCGGCGTCCGTATCTTCACGCTGCCGGCCACGGTCCGTGGCGAGGGGGACAGCTGGATCGAAACCATTGTCTTGCCGGGAGCGATCCGTGAACAGGAGCCCATCGTCGCGACTGTGCAGGTGTTCAGCCGGATCGCGACCGAGGCCGTCGTCACGCTGTCGGGGAGTGAAGGGCTTATCGAGACCAAGGAAGTTGAGCTGCAGCCGGGACTAAATTCGGTTGATTTCGAGGTTCGCTTGAGCGAGAAGGACTCCCATACCCTGTCGGCCCAACTCCAGAACGAGCTAGATCCGGTGGGTCGAAACGACGTCCATACCCGATCGGTCTCCGTCGGCACCCGACCTCGCATTCTTTATGTGGAGGGTCATCCGGAGGGCGCCCACTATCTGCGTGACGCGTTGGTCGGAGAGGGAATGGAGGTGGTTGTGGCCCTGCCTGAGGCGTTGCCGATGAGCTCCGATGGCCTCCAGGAGTACGACCTGGTGCTCCTGAGTGACGTGTCCAAGGACAACCTCCTCGACCCTCAGATGACGGCGATTCTCGACTATGTCAGGGACGACGGAGGCGGCTTCATCTTCGTTGGTGGGGAATCCAGTTACGGCAAGGAGGGCTATTCGGACTCGGCTGTGGAGGAGGCCCTCCCGATTTGGTTCGAGGTCGACGAAAAACGGAAGGAACTGGCCCTGGTCATCGTGATGGATAAGTCCTATAGCATGGTGGGGTTGAAGCTCGAGCTTTCCAAAGAAGCCGCGAAAGCGGCGCTGGATCTACTGGAGCCGACACACAAGTTTGGCCTGATCACGTTTGACGACACCCCCTACAACACGGTGCCGCTACAACTCGCCGTCGAAAAACCGCGGATCAACGAATACATCAGCCGCGTCATTGCCGGTTCTCAGACCAATATCTTTCCGGCGTTAGAACAAGCCTTCGAGGCGCTCTCTGGTACCGACGAAGAGGTCCGGCATATCATTCTCCTCTCGGACGGCAAGACGTACTCCGACGACTACGAGACCCTAGTCTCGAGTATGGCCGATGCCGACATCACGGTCTCGTCGGTCGCGGTGGGAGAGGAAGCCGATCGAGACTTGCTGAGCAACATCGCCAGGTGGGGCAACGGGCGTAGTTACTTCATCCGCGATGTTAGGCGCGTCCCCCAGATTTTTGTCGAGGAGACCCAGATCGCCTCTCAGGCCACGCTTGTGGAAGAGCCCGTCGTGACCTCGGTGAGGCGGTCGGTAGAGGCATTCACGGGTATCGACTTGGCTTCTGCCCCGGCACTCAGGGGATATGTCAGAACACGCGCCAAGGAAACGGCGGAAGTGTTGCTCGAGTCCGACTCAGAGTCCCCGATTCTTGCCCACTGGCGCTACGGGTTGGGGAAGACGGCAGTTTTCACCTCCGGCGTAAAGAATCGCTGGGCCGTGGACTGGCTGACGTGGGACGGTTACGGAAAGTTCTGGTCGCAGTTGATCCGTGAGACGATGAGACGGGATGGGGGTGGGGAGTTGGACTTCGTCGTGGACCGGGTCGGAGACGAGGCGGTGGTCACGATCAGGGCCATTTCGGAGGAGGGCCTCTATAGGAGTGATCTTCGCCCGAGCCTGGAAGTCGTCGGGTCGGACGGCGTCGTGATACCGCTGAGACTGGATCAAGTAGGACCAGCCACTTTTGAAGCCAGGTATCGCATCGAGACGTCGAGCGACGAGCCTTATGTGTTCCGACTTACCGCAAATGGTGTGGAGGAGCGGTCGGAGGCCATCTACTATGCTTATAGCGATGAATATCGACTGTATCCACCCAACGCGGAGCTGTTGAGCACGATCAGCGAGCAGACGGGTGGCCTTTTACTCCCTGAGGTCGAGGACATCTTCGACGACCATGGAGAGTTCGCTTCGGTACCGACGCCACTTTGGCCATGGCTAGCAGGGTTGGCGCTGTTCACCTACTTGCTGGATATCGCCATAAGAAGGGCTCCATGGGTTTGGGCATACTTTGCGTAACCGGTTGGGTGGCCAAGGTCCGGAAGGGCCCCTGGCGAACCTCCTTGTGACGGGCCTCCTACCGACGTGTGCCACTGCACACTAGGTTTCAGAATCCTTCGAACCTGGGTCCGTTTAGATGAAACGCTTCGCAGATTGGTTCCGCTCGGGGTCTTCGGCCCCCCCCAAAGGGGTGCCGGGAGTGGACGAGTCTGCGATTGCCGTGCTTGAAGCCAAAGCTGAAGAGGCGTCCCTCGGCTTCCGGTGGATCTCGCTCAACCGGGCGGGCGACCTGTGTGAAAAGGGAGGGGATCGTTCACGTGCCCTCACTTTTTACGGGCGTGCCATTGATGCCATGCTGGAAGACGGACAACCGGAACCGGCACGTGGAATCGCGACCAAGATCGTCCGCATCCACCCCGAGGCGATTCGAACCTTGTGCACGCTGACGTGGCTAGATTTGGCGTCGGACCACATGGCTTCGGCAATGGTGCACTTGGGGAGGTACGTCGAGGCGGCAAAAAGGGGCGCACGAGAGACACTCGCCGTCGAGCAGATCTTCGAGATGGCGAAGCTGGTTCCCCGACGCGAATTTCTGGAGGTGGCCGCGGAGGTTCTGGATCAACTCGGTCATGAAGCGAGGGCGAACCAGGTCCGGGAATGGGCGGAAGCAGGGAAGGCACCAAACGCTGTGGAGGAGCCTCACCATCTAAGGGAACGCTGCCACAGCTGCGCTATCGGATCGAATTTCCAGAAAGTCGACCGCACATCCAACCGGCACGACTCTGCCTTCCCCCGCGATTCCTTGAGTGGCCTTGCGGATTCATCCGAGTGGAAGTCTCTCCCGAGTGACCCCCAGCGGCCAGCATCGCCTCCAGGCCGCTCGCCTCAGTAGTCCCGTTCGCCCAGCGACGATTCTTCGACCAGCACGAGGATGTGGTCTGGCTGTCTAGTCCAGTCCAGGATCACTGAGGTGACAACTCTGACCGCTCGAAGCGAGTCATCGGTCATCCTCAGGTTTCCACTTCGTTCGGAGGGCGCCTCTTCTCCTTCCTCGAGCCTGCGGAGCTCCTCCGCTACCGCAGGCCTTTCTTCCTCTGCCCAAAGTTCCGAATAGTCCGTCGAGAGAAGATCCTCCTTATCCCGTCCGGACAGGGAACAAAAAGCGGCGTTGGCATCTTGGATCTTCCCAGAAAGATCCAAGATCATCATCCTGACGGTACCGTGGTCGCACATTGCCCGAAAGCGAGCCGCCTCCTGATAGACTCCAGCCGTCTGCCATGAAGCCGATATGTCTTCGATTACGCCCTCGATGTACTCCGCCTCGCCTTCGGCGTTTCGATGGACACGCGCCGTGTTCCTGAGCCTGATGTTTTTCCCGTCGGCACGATGGAGTTGCGTCTCGAAGCCACGAACGAGGCCAAACTGATCCAACCGGCTCCTGAATCGTTCGCTGTCATCCGGTGCCACGTAGAGCGTGGGCGCGTAGACTCCGCCGAGTGCAGTTGTGTCGGGATAGCCGAGAATGCGGATCAGGGCCGGGTTGGCATCCAGGAATTCACCATTTGGAGTACAGCGGTATACGCCTATCGGAAGATTGTCGAACATCCCGCGGTGACGTTCTTCGCTCTCCCTGAGCGCGCGTAATGCCTCGACCCGGTCAAGCGCGTACCGGATGGAGCGCTCCAGGTCTTCCGGCTCGATCCGGCCCTTGACCAGGTAGTCCGCCGCTCCGGCCCGCATAGCATCCAGATCTATGTCGTGGCTGCCACGGCCGGTCAACATGATCACTGGGGCCTGGAGTTGACGACGTCCGGCCTCTCTGAGGAGATCGAGGCCGGTGCGGTCTTCGAGGAAGTAGTCGACAATGAAAATGTCGTACTCGTCGCGCTTCAGAGCCTCTCGACCCTCTTCGAACGTCGCCACCCAATCCAACTCGATCTTTGGATTCTCGATCTGCTCGACAAGGCTACGGGTCATCACGTAGTCACCTTGATCGTCGTCGACCAAGAGCGCGCGGATGGTTTTTTTCGCCAACAGTCCCCTTCTTTAACCTATCGGATGACGCTCGTACTTATGGCTAATGATACACCGGAGTCCTAATCATCGTCTAGGTGCGGGGTTCTGCGACGATCCTTTCGCAATGAGCGTTGTTGTTTCGAACGTCTGCGACGTTCCAGCGTCCCTCTCGAGACACTGGTGGGGATCCTTGTTTTTTGGCGATGCTGGCGTGCCCTCAGTTTGGTCCGAAGCGAAAGAAGAGCCACCCGTTTGTTGGCAGGTTGACTGCGACGACGTCGACTCGACGCAACGACCCCGGTAGGAAGATGGGTCAGGCGTACGCCACTCTCCGTGACGTTCTGATGCTGACCGCCCTTGCCGCCCGCACGAAACACGTCGATTCGGCACTGAGCGAGTAGTTCTCGGTCCGAAGCGGGGACTGGAACCCCGGGATCGGTACGGTGTTCAGCCACCGGAGACCCTTGGATGGTACGAAGTTTGCTATGATCTTTGATAATATTCGATCAATTGCCTTAAGGAGATATCGACTTGAGACGGTGTCCTCAACCTACTTGTTACCGTAGATGATTTACCGTAGATGATTTTCGAACGCACTGACACCCCGGGGGCACGGTTCCTTCTCATGGGCGCTAGCCTGGTGATCGTTGTCGCGGGACTCCGTGAAGGTGGGGCCATACTTCTTCCCTTCGCTCTCGCTCTCTTCTTGGCCGTGATGAGCATGCCGCTGATGTTTTGGTTGCAGCTCCGTCGCGTGCCCTCGAGCCTGGCGATCGTACTCACGATGCTCGTCATGGGAGCGGTATTCGGCGCCCTCATAATGCTCGGCACTCAGGCCGTCGCGGATCTTCAAGACCAATGGCCCGGATACCAGGCAAGGTTCGTTTCACTCTATACATCTTGGGTAGCTGGCGTGAGCATGCGGGTTGGGATTCCGCTGGAGGAATATCTTACCGTCGAGCTGATCGACGCGGGTTGGGCCGTCGATTTCTTCGGCAGAACCGCCGCAAGAGTCGCGGGCTTCTTGACCAACACTTTTCTCGTCTTGCTCATCATGGCGTTCATTCTTGCCGAGGCCATGGTTTTCCCGTTCAAGTTTCGTGCGATCATGGGACCACCCCACGGTGAGCGGCGTCGCGTAACCAAGCGGGTGACTCCAGATCGACGACGTGTGACGAAGATCGTCCGGGAGGTACAGGAGTACCTCGGAATCAAGACGGTTGTGAGCTTGGCCACCGGCCTCTTCATCGGAGTCCTGACATGGCTTCTTGGTCTGGATTTTCCGATTTTGCTCGGGCTCATTGGGTTCGTCATGAACTACATCCCGACGGTCGGATCGATCTTGGCGGCGGTCCCCGCACTGCTCCTCAGTGTCGTTCAGTTCGGCACAGTTGGAAATTTTGTCCTGGTGGCGGTGGGTTACGGAGTCATCAACACCGTTTTCGGCAATATCATCGAGCCCAATCTCATGGGCCGACGTCTGGGACTATCGACCCTGGTCGTCGTACTCTCACTGCTGTTTTGGGCCTGGGTTTGGGGCCCCGTCGGTGCCCTCCTCGCCGTTCCCCTCACGATGGTCGTAAAAATCATGTTGGAGAACACCGAAGATCTTCGGTGGGTGGCCATCTTGCTCGACAAGTCTCCGCCCCAACTCGACAAGTCTCCGCCCCAAGATGTACGCCCCGTCGGGATCCCCACAGTCCCGAATCCTGAGGATCTTGAGGAACCCAGAGAGGAGCCCGGTGAGAAGCCCGGCGAGGGAGAAGCTGCCTGACATGCCAATCGTTTCCTTTGAAATGCTCCCAGCCGAATCCCGCCTTTGGGTGTTCGGAGTCGAGCGAGCCCTCGGTCATGAAGAGCAAGAGAGCTTCTTACGGGCCGTCGACGGATTCCTGGAGAGTTGGGTCGCTCACGGATCGCCCCTGCGATGTGGACGTGACTGGAGGCGGGGTCGCTTCTTACTGATCGCCGTCGACGACGCTTCTATACCGCCCTCCGGGTGTTCGATCGACGCGATGGTCCGCGTCCTCAAGGATCAGGAAAAGGAATTGGCTGTCGAGATTCTAGATAACTCGCCGGTTTGGTTCCTCGTGAATGACGAAATCCGCCGGGTGTCCCGCAAAGAGTTCGGTGATCTGGCCCGCAGCGGAACCGTCGGACCGGATACGGTCGTCTTCGACAACACGGTGACGCGCCTCGCAGAGGCGCGCTCGGGTGGTTGGGAGCGACCGGCCGGTGAAAGCTGGCACGGAAAGGCCTTCTTCGGCCGCCTCGCCTAAGCGCCTTCGCTGCCCTTCCGTCCACACCACCCTAGGAATTCGGCGGTCTGCTCCTCCAACCACATTGGGGACAGATCGCGTGACGCACGTCGGATGAATCCCATATGCCCGCCACGTGCGGTAACCACGAGGGTCAGGTGGGGGTTGGCCTCCACCTCTTGGATGGGAACGGAGGAGAACGGAAGGAACGGATCGTCGAGAGATTGCACGAGCAGCGTCGGGGTTCGAATCGCTGACACGAACCGCTTCGAGCTCGATTGGCGATAGTAGTCCTCTGCGTCGCTAAAGCCATGAAGGGGAGCCGTAGCCGTGTCGTCGAACTGGCGAATCGTAGAGCTGGACCAAACGGCTGGCAGGTCGATGAGATTCGCCAGCATCCCTTCTTTGGCTCGGACTTTCGTCTTCAGTGATCGGACGAAGTAACGCGTGTAGATTCCAGCCATGAACCCTCTCTCGAGAGCGTCGGCTCCCGCCGACAGGTCATAGGGGACCGAAACCGCGACCGCAGCCGAAAGGGGTGTTTCTCCCTCGCTGCCACGTTCTCCAAGGAACTTCAGGAGCACGTTCCCCCCGAGAGAAAAGCCCACGGCCATGATCGATCTGTGTGGGAATCGCTCACGGAGATGGGTGACGACCAAGCCTACGTCGGCGGTTTCACCCGAGTGGTAGGATCGAGGGGTCCGATTGGATTCACCTGAGCACCCTCGAAAATTCAGGCCCACGACGCGTATGCCCTGTTCGGACAAAGCATGGCAGGCCTGAAGCACGTATCCCCGACGCGTGTGCCCTTCGAGCCCGTGCAGCAACAAGACGAGCGGTGATCGCGGGTCGGTCTCAGGCGCCCAGTCGAGGTCGAGAAAATCACCGTCAGGCGTCTCGATGCGCTCACGTGTGAAGTACGGATACGATGTCGAGCGGAGAAACTTGCCTGCCAACGTCTGGACATGTGCACCCGCCAGCCACCAGGCAGGTGCGAACGGCCTCGGGCTCCAGTTCGGGGAATCCCCGCTGGTCGAGTGAGTTGGCGCGACCGGCTTGCTCCTGGTCATCCTAATGCCCACGGGGGATGAAGCCCCAGGATGCGCTCGTGAACGGGGCACGCGGTATCGTGGGCGCCGGAAAGATAGCCGGTGCTCATCAAGAACTCTCCGGTAATCTCTCCACCGGTGAATCGAAACGTCTTCTTGAAGAGACGAACCCAGTCATCCTTCGATCGCGGGTGATTCGCCCCCAGCCAACCCGAGAACGATCCGTGAGAGTTCTGCAGATCCAAGATTACTTGGGCATTGTGAATCGCGGCGTCGATCTTCAGTCGGTTCCGAATGATTCCAGGGTCGGTCATGAGGCGGGCCCGATCCTCGCTACCGTACATCGCGACGCTGGCCACAGCAAAGCCGTCATAAGCCCGCCTGAAGTTTTCTTTCTTCTTTAGAATCGTGAGCCACGAAAGTCCGGCCTGGTTCATCTCCAGAACGAGACGCTCGAAGAGTCGATCGTCGTCATCAACGGGGAAGCCGTATTCCTCGTCATGGTAGGGCCCGTGAAAGGGATGCCCTTCGGCCGCACCGCAGTAGCCACTGAGGGCGGAGGGAGAATCATCCATTCCGAGAATGTAACGCCGATCCGTGCGGACAGGGATGAGCCGTTACGCTGCCGCAACGCAACCTATTCGTCCGTTGAAACGTCTTACATGGTATGGGGACGGTCCGGCCCGGGGCCCCACTTCGGCCGGAGCCGTTTTTCGGGATCCTGCGACGATGAAGAGGAGGTTGAGGACGATGTCGATGCCATCGGAAGATCGAAGCCGAAGGGGTTCGCCGGGAGAGGACACCACCTCGTCTGACCAGAGACGACGACGAGGTCTGGATCCGGAGGACGAGGCGCTACTGGGCGAACCGGTATCTCGTCACGACCGAATGATGAAGGTCGCCATCGCCGGCTTTCTGAGCCTCTTATTGGTCACCTTTGCGGTGGCGCAGTCGAGCCATGACGTCCCGATGGCCCCCGACCCGGTGTTCCTCGACGTACCCATACCCATAGAGCCCGTGGTTATCGAGGAGGTGGCGCCTCCACCGCCGGCACCGGAGCCCGTCGCTCCGCTTGCCTTCGGTGACAACCGACTTTATGGCACGGTAGTGACGAGACACGGCGACCGGGTCAAGGGCTACATCCGATGGGACCAGAACGAAGGGAGCTGGGCCGACCTTCTGGACGCCAGCAAGACGGTCTCGCGTCGACAATATGAGGGAGTACGGACCGACGATGGTGACGGTCGGGCCGAGCGTCGCTGGCTCATTCGGGGCGTTCGCATGTCGAGGAGATACCAGAATCGGTCGAGGAGCGTCACCTCGGGGATCCGGTTCGGCCATATCCGGCGGATAGTGGTCCTGGATCGGCGCTCGGCTCTTTTCGAGCTCAAGTCCGGAGAGGAGATGGAACTGCGGGGCAATGCTACGGACCTCGGATCGAGCCTCCGCCGTCTCATCGTAACCGGTACGGACGGTAGGGAAGAGCAATTCCGCTGGAGCGACCTCCACGCGATCGAGTTCGAGGGTGCTCCAGAGGGGCAGGTGCTCGGCGAAGAGAGGCTGTTCGGCACGCTGACCACTCGCTCGGGTGCCGAGTTCACGGGCTACGTAGCCTGGGATGTCGACGAAATTTACTCAACCGATGTCCTCGATGGAGAACAGGATGGGCGGGATTACGAGATTCCGTTTGGGGACGTCGCAGTCATCGAGCGGTACAGTTCGAGGGCGGCGCGAGTCGTGCTTGACGACGGCGTGGAGCTCATCCTTCGGGGGACCAACGACGTGGATCGGCGTAACAGAGGCGTCTCCATCTCGGACCCGTCACTCGGCCAAGTCCGGGTCGACTGGGACGACTTTGATCAGCTTCGGTTCCATACGACAGAAAACCACCGGGGCTACGAGAGTTTCGACGGTGGGCGCCGCCTATACGGAACGTTGACGACGCTAAGCGGCAGCGAACTGACGGGGGAGATTCGGTGGGACGACGACGAGGAGTATACGTGGGAGATGCTCAACGGTGAAGCGGACGGAGTGGACTTCAACATCGAGTTCGGACAGATCCGGAGCATCGAGCGTCGCTCCCAACGAGGGGCTACGGTCACGCTTCTCGACGGACGGGTCTTCCAACTCTCCGACTCCAACGACGTCGACGACGGCAACCGAGGCATCTACGTCTCGGACGCGTCAGGTGCCGTGACTGATGTGGACTGGAGTGACTTCGAGGAGATTCGCTTCCACCGACCGTGATGGGGGGCTAGCAGAACTGTTACGGGTAACGCACGACGAGGCCCCTTCGGAGACATATCCCGAAGGGGCCTCGGTGGCTCTACGGCGGAGCTGGAGGACGACTGCCACGCTAGAGCTTTGGCAGCGTCACCCCGACCTGATCCTGGTACTTCCCCTGCCGATCCGCGTAAGTCACGCTCGGCTCTTGGTCTCCCTCG
>SMVA01372949.1_pt1 | contig 16423 bp, 15 predicted proteins | sample 2456451 | NCBI WGS metagenome assembly SMVA01 (sample SAMN11095933, study PRJNA526329) | marine sediment metagenome | biome: Marine sediment; feature: Surficial sediment; material: Deep marine sediment; isolation source: Hadal surficial sediment | place: Pacific Ocean | collected 2014-05 | depth...
GTTGCTGTCAGGGGCTTCGGCGCCACAAATGGCGTTTGCTGCGTTGATGAGCTGGCTGCCGGCTTATGTTTTGGCGGCGCTGCTCGGAAACTGGCGTTCACTGACATTGACGCTGCAGGTATCGGTCATTGCCGCATCGGTCGGACTGTTAGGTTTTTACGCGGTCCTGGGAGATCCGAGCGTATTTTGGAGTAGCTGGCTTGCTGACGAAGCTGCCATGCTGTTCCGGGAAATGGGCCTGCATGAGCAGGCCGCGGCGCTGGTTGAAAATCAGGCGGCAATCGCGCAACAGATGACAGTATTGTTCGTTTTTACAATATGGTCGCTGTACGCTTTTGGATTATTGCTTGGCTACGCCCTTTACTCGGCGTCGCTCGAGCAAAAGTCGGTTTTTGGCCGGTTTTGCGATTTGAATTTTGGTCGCGTGCTGGCGCTAATAATGGCAGTTGCTTCGGTTGCTGCTGTGCTAAGCGGAGCTATCTGGCTACGGAATTTCGCGTTCCTGGTGTTCGTGGTTTTCTGGATTCAGGGGCTGGCAATCTTGCACTGGTTGCATGCCGAAAGGCGGTTTCCTGCAGTTTTGCTGGTGGTCGTCTATGCCCTGATTCCTCTGTTAAGCGCGTTGCCGGTGCTTTCGTTGGCCGTAGTTGGATATACAGACGCGTGGTTCGGGTATCGGACCCGCAGCGCTCGCACCTGAGCTGGTGTAGTTGGGACAAGTCATTACAAAGGTCTGAAATATGAACGTCATTCTTCTGGATAATGTTGAAAACCTTGGCGGTATCGGCGACCTTGTTTCGGTCAAAGCCGGATACGGGCGCAACTTCCTGTTGCCACAGGGAAAAGCAGCGCTGGCGACGAAGGAAAATATTACTGAGTTCGAAGCGAGGCGGGCCGATCTCGAAAAAGCGGCCGCTGAGGAGCTGACTGCCGCGAAAGCGCGGGAAGCGCTCATACAGGGTATGGAACTGGTCATCGCCGCGAACGTCGGCGCCGAGGGCAAACTGTTCGGCTCGGTCGGTCCGATAGATATTGCAGAGGCTTTTTCCAAAGTCGGCGTGGAAGCGCTACGCAGCGAAATCCGCATGTCGGACGGACCGATTCATGAGGTCGGTGAGTTCAAAATCGGCGTACATTTGCACACGGATATCAATGTTGAGGTCACCGTCAACGTCGTCGCCGAAGAATAAGTTTTTTGTGGTACGGTAAGGGACCACCGGCGAGGATGGGGTCAGAGCCCTTTTCCACGGGGTCAGACCCCAATTATTGTGGGTCGGAGAAAATTCGAAGAAAATGCCAAAAAATTGGGGTCTGACCCCAATTCGTCTGGGGACAGGAGTACATGGTTCGAGCACTGGATGACGGGCTAGGCATAGAATCAGCCGAACAACGGCTGAAGGTACCGCCGAACTCCATAGAGGCTGAGCAATCCTTGCTTGGCGGTCTGATGCTCGATAACCAGGCCTGGGAGAAGGTCGCGGACCTGATCATTGCCGACGACCTCTATCGCAAGGACCACCGCCTGATCTTTGCCGCAATTACCGAGTTGGCCGAGAACGGCAACCCCTGCGACGTCGTGACGATTTCCGAATTCCTGGGCAAGCGCAATGAACTGGAGGCTGCCGGCGGGCTCGAATACCTGGCGACGCTCGCCAATGAGACCCCCGGTGCGGCCAATGTCAAGGCCTATGCAACGATCCTGCGCGAGTACTCGACCCTTCGCGCGCTCATTCATGCCGGCAATGAGATCAGCGGCAGCGCCTTTACCACCGACGGGCGTAGCGCATCTGATGTCGTCGATCAGGCAGAGCGCCTGGTATTCGAGATTGCCGAGAAAGGCGCCCGTGGCAAGGTAGGGTTCAGATCGCTCAAGACGATTCTTCCCGAGGCTGTCGATCGTATCGATTTGCTGCATCAATCCGGCGGCGACATCACGGGTATTCCGAGCGGTTTCACTGAATTCGACAAACTGACCGCAGGATTGCAACCCGGCGAACTCATCATTGTCGCGGGACGCCCGTCGATGGGCAAGACCACATTTGCGCTGAATATTGCGGAAAACGCCGCCATCGGCGCCAGGGTTCCGACCGCAATCTTCTCGATGGAAATGCCGTCCCAGCAACTCGTATTTCGATTGATCTCGTCACTCGGACGCGTGGACCAAACGCACCTGCGCACCGGAAAATTTCCTGACGAGGACTGGTCACGCATCAACACCGCGGTGCAGCTCATGTCTGATGCGCCAATTTTCATCGACGATTCGGCGGGTCTTTCGCCGACGGAGATTCGCGCCCGGGCGCGACGCCTGAAACGCGAAGCCAATCTTGGGCTGATCGTCATTGATTACCTGCAATTGATGCAAATCCACGGCAACACAGAAAACCGTGCCACCGAGATTTCGGAAATTTCACGCTCTCTCAAAGCGCTGGCGAAGGAACTCGAATTGCCGATCATTGCTTTGTCGCAGCTCAATCGTAGCGTCGAACAACGCCCAGACAAGCGGCCAGTGATGTCCGACCTGCGTGAATCGGGTGCCATCGAGCAGGATGCCGATCTGATCATCTTCATCTACCGCGAAGAGGTCTACAACCAGGATACGCCGCGAAAAGGTATTGCCGATATCAGTATTGCGAAGCAACGTAATGGTCCGATCGGTGACTTTCCGCTGACCTTCGTCGGCCGTTTTACCAGATTCGAAAACTGGGTGCCGGAAGCTTATGCGGATGAGGCCTATCAGTGACTTTCGGAGCGCGGGCGCTCATCCGGCTCGACGCAATCAGTCGCAACTTCCAAACCATTAAAGAAAAATCGCAGGGCGCGCGAGTGATGGCCGTGATCAAGGCGAATGCCTATGGCCATGGCTTGCTACCGGTCGCAAGGTGCCTGGCTGCTGCAGATTGTTTTGCCGTGGCACGGCTCAGGGAAGCTGTCGAACTGAAAGATGCCGGGATCGACACACCGATCGCGTTGCTCGGCGGCGTTTTTTCCGAGCGGGATCTGGTCACGGCCATAGATCTGGACTTGCAACTGGCGGTGCATAACGAGGCGCAGGTCGCGTGGCTGGAGCGCCTCGGTCGGGCGGATGCCACGATCTGGCTGAAAATTGACACCGGCATGAATCGTCTTGGATTTCGGCCCGAAGAGGCGCCAGTTCTGATTGACCGTTTGCAGGATTGTGCGGCAGTTGCTGAATTGCGGGTCATGACGCATCTGGCCAACGCGGACAATCTGCAAGACGACACCAGCGCATCGCAAATCGCCCAATTCAGCAAGATTGTCACTGCGTTCGATGGCGCTATCAGCATTGCCAACTCCGCTGGAATCCTCGGCTGGGAAAAGGATCTGGAAGTGTTCGCGGTGCAGCGCAACAATGGCAGATTGTGGGTGCGGCCTGGCCTGGCTTTGTATGGTATATCGCCGTTTGCCGATCAGTGCGGTGCGGATCTCGGATTAAAACCAGCGATGCAATTTGCGTCGCGGCTCATTGCCGTCAAGACCTTGAGCAAAGGTGCATCGGTTGGCTATGGTGGCACCTGGCAGTCGCGGCGCGACACGGTGCTGGGCATCGTTGCGGCCGGGTACGGCGACGGATACTCGCGTCATGTGCCTGCGGGATCAACAGTCATCGTTAACGATCGTCGAGTAAAGATCGCCGGGCCTGTGTCAATGGACCTGACGGCGGTTGACTTAGGCCCCGCCGCGACTGATAAGGTCGGCGACCCTGTCTTGCTGTGGGGTGATGAGCTTCCGGTCGAGGACGTTGCAAAATACGCAGGTACGATTCCCTACCAGCTGGTTTGCGGGATAACGAACAGGGAAGAAAGTGTATTCGAGGACTAGCAGGGCTTAGCTCGCAAAGAACCCCATCTTGACACCGGCAAGTTGCAAAACATCATTGTCAGTCAACTTGCGTGCCTGTGCCCCGATCGGCTGACCGTTCACAAGCGGATAATCGCCTTCCTCGCTACTTTCGACGTGTACAACGAAATACCCTTCGGCCCTGCGCGTAATAGCGGCAACTTGCACACCAGGACGGCCAAGCGTCGTTAACGCTTTGGTCAGTTCCAGCTCACGTCCTGCAAACGCGCCACTTAAGACCTGAAGTTTTGCAAACGGTAGCGCTTTTGGCGCGTTGCTTGGATCGATGCCTGCGGCGGTCGCGGCATGCGTCTGCGGTTCCGGCGCGGATGCAGCGACTGCTTGACTTTCAGCGACTGGTTCAGCGACTGGTTCAACGACTGGTTCAACGACTGGTTCAGCGACGGGAGCGGGTGCCGGCTCGGGTGCCTTCTTCGGTACCTCGACGCTGACATCCACCCGGGCAGCAGCGGCTGCAGATTGTGCTGCGGCTTCGGCGACGGGTGCTTCCGCTGCTGCAGCAACGTCTGCCGCCGCTTCTGCTTTTGCAATCTGCTCAAGATTCTGCTGACCGGCCGGAATTACCATGGTCTTTTCGAACTCATCTTGCTCGTTTTGGCTGGTCTGATGATCGGAGAATCGGAGCTGATGGTGACCGACCGTGATGACATCGCCATTCTGCAAAGCGTGTTTCTTGATCAGCTTGCCATTGACGTAGGTGCCGTTGGTGCTGTTCAGGTCTTCCAGAAAGGAATCGTTCAGAATATTGATGATCAGGGAATGGTGACCACTGACCGCCGGATTATCGATCCGTACATCGTTGTCCGGAAGGCGTCCAATCGTGTATCGCTCTTTGGACATGTTGTACTCAGCCAGGACCTGGCTATCCAAACTCAGGATTAAACGTGCCATTTCAGTATTGTCGCTCTAAGTGCATCAGAATATGTCGCAAAGTGTCTACCTTGACCCCTTGCCTCCCTATGACCGGAACAGGCCTGCCAGTCTTGCCAAAAGGCTCTTTTTCGCTGCAAACGAATCCAGAACCTGGGTCAGCATCACCGACACGTTATCCCGCCCTCCATGATCGTTGGCGAGTTTCACAAGCTGTTGACCAACCACATCAAGGCTAGCATTAAACGTGCTGATAGTTAAGTGAATATCTTCATCTTCCACCATGTCAGGCAGGCCGTCGGAACAGAGCATATAGATGTCCTCCGGCAGTACGTCGAATTCCTGTACTTCGACCTCGACCGTCGGTTCCACGCCTAATGCGCGGGTCACATAGTTCCGATTCGTCGATCGTTGCGCTTCCTCCTCTGAATAGAAGCCGCGGTCCACCAGTTCCTGCAGCAATGAATGATCCAGGGTCAACTGCTCGAACCGTTCGTTGCGCAGCCGGTAGGCTCGGGAATCGCCAACGTGAGCGATCGATATCTTATTGTCGTAGAACATCGCGGCCACGAGGGTGGTGCCCATGCCTTCACAATGTGTCTGGCTTTGGGCTGTTTGAAAGATGATTTTGTTGGCTCTCGATACAGCATCCCGAAGCACGATCGTTTGCCGCATCAGCCCGGTGGTCGGATCGCGATCGTTTCTGTCCTCGCGGGTAGCACCTTCGGCTGCCAGCTCCGTAATTGTTTGCACGGCGATTTCGCTTGCTACCTCACCTGCGTTGTAGCCGCCCATACCATCAGCAAGCACCATGAGCCCCATTTCGGCATCTGAGCCGATGGCATCCTCATTGTGATCCCGAACCATCCCGGTATCGGTGATCTCAGCGAATTTTATTTTTCCACTCAGGCTCATGTGATCGCTCTGGACTCCGCTTCAGGACGCATATTTAGCACAATTGCGCAGCGCAATGGCCATTTCGCCGCCATTGGCGAACCGTTGTTCCGGGCGCTTTGCAAGCGCCTTGAAAAGTACTGCGTCCACAGCTGGTGGGATGCCTGGCCGCCGATTCGACACCGGCGCCGGATCGTCCGTGGTAATCCTGGTCATCAAGACCGCAATATTGCTGGCATTGAAAGGAACTTCCCCAACCAACAGCTCATATAGCGTAACACCAAGGGAGAACAAGTCCGAGTGACCAGTCAGTTCTTCCGCATTGAGTTGCTCCGGCGACATATACATAGGAGTCCCAAGGACAATACCGGTCTTGGTGCGGTTATTGTTGGTTATTCGTGCGACACCAAAATCACTGATTTTCAACCGGTCGTCCCGGAGACTGTACAGGATGTTTGCCGGCTTGATGTCCCGATGAATGACCCCCTGGTTGTGTGCGTAGTCAAGCCCATCGGCCGTTCTCGCACAAAGCTCGAGCGCCTTGTTCGGCGCCAGCAGTTTCTTGGGGTCGGTGTATGCTGCCAGGGAATTCCCTTGCATATATTCCATGGCGATATAGGCAAGGTGTTTGTCTTCGCCACAATCGTATACGGTAATAATGTTGGGATGCGTTAGGCGTCCGGCCGATTCAGCCTCGCGGAAAAAACGCAGCCGTGCTTCTTCAAGCTCTTCGTCTTCGAATTCTTTCTCGATCGGAATTACCTTTAACGCGATCGGACGATTGATGCGTGGATCACGCGCGAGATACACGGCGCCCATTGCCCCTTTACCGATCCTTTTCTCGATGACATAGCGACCCAATCGCTGCGGGGTTCCGTTGGTTGTTGTATTCATCGAAAATTTATTCGGTGCGCTGGTACTGCTGTGGGTTTCCTTCATCCACTCGAGCACGGCTTCGGCGCGTTCCGGCTTGGCCTGTTCCTCGAATGCCAGCGACAATTTGTACAAGACATGGGCGACCGATTCGTTCGGTTCGCAGCGACGGAATTCCGCGAAGGCTGGTTCCAGTCTGCCAGCCGTCAAGAAGTTGCTGCCTTTCTTGAAGGCATTGACGGATGCCTTCTTCACGCCGCTGGCCAGCCACCAGCTGAGAATTCCGGCGCCCAGGAACATAAACACAGGGCGTCCGAGATCCACGCGCACGCGACCGACTAGCAGGAACATTGCCTCGATGAGAATCAATGCAGCGATAGCGATTGTCACGACCAGCAGGATTTCGCGTCGTTTCCGGCCGGGAAGTAACAGCGTAGCAGCAACCGCCAGCAGCGCGGGTACCAGCCATTGCAGGGCGCTTACCCACGTCGGTGCAATTACGGTCTGATCCTGTTCGATGTTGGCGAGCAGGGTGGCCGTGATTTCCGAATGGGTGACGAACTGCCGTGATGGCAGCAACGCGGCTGCACCAACCAATGGTGGTGCCGAATCAAGGAACACCGTCTTGCCGGTGAGTTGACTGCCTTGAAAGTCTGGTGCGAGGACTTCCTCTGCGCTGAGCCGGTCAATCGGATTGTAGTTCGTCAGGTAGATTGTGATATCGGCGGTCGAGATCTGCGGATCAATCGCGAAGTTCTGATTATGCAGCGCCACCGACAAGGGCAATGATGGCGACATGATGCCGCCTTGCAGATGCCACAGGCTGGACCGTCGAAGCACGTCGTCCGAGTCAGGTTGCAGACTGAGGATACCCGTTGTCGTGACCCAATCAGCCAGTTGATGATCAGACGGTGTAAATACAGGCACACCGGTTGCCAATGTAACGGCCCAACCCGGAAGCTCGGCTTCGCTCCCCATTTTGGGCCCCTGCGAAATTATGATCCGCGCGGCATTGTGAATGTTTAAGACTTGCAGGATGCGCCCATACTCGGCGTTCACCTCGTCCGCAGATTTTTTCGACGGATTGACGCTGACGATAAGGCCGTTCTCCAACGGCGCATTTCTTACATGGGTTGCGAACTGGTCAAACAGGAATCGGTCAGCCCCCAGGAACCACGGCGCAGCAGGCCCATAGATCAGGACCAGCAATACGCTGACAAAACTCAGGACGACCAGGCGGTCGCGATATTCTTTTCGTTTCTTTTCCAAGTCGGGTTTCTCTACATAACGCGGCAAGTATAGAAAATAGCAATAGTTATTAGTGAGATACGGTTTGCAGTTTTGGTGCCGTATCAGCCTTCATGGCGGTGCTATGATCGGCTTCCATTGCCGCAAAATCGGAGATTTCCTTGCCATATATGGGATTTCCCGACCGGCAATCGGATTCGGGTCTGATTCGGGGAATTTGTCGGTGCCGCGAGCGAAAACTGCGTACGTCTGCACGGAATGTGGCGCCCACAGCGTAAAATGGCAGGGTCAGTGCCCGGATTGCGGTGCCTGGAATGCCCTGAGCCAGACCAGGGTAGCCAGCGGGACAGTGGATCGGCGCGTGGGCCCGGAACCCTCGGCCCTCGGGGCGCTGACTGAGGACTTGGGGCTGCGCTATGCAACCGGCTTCGACGAGTTCGACCGGGTGCTCGGTGGCGGGTTGGTACCGGGCTCTGTGGTGTTGCTCGGTGGTGACCCGGGCGTCGGCAAGTCCACTTTGCTGCAACAGGTCGCGGCACAGCTGCCCGAGACGCTCAATACCTGTTACACGACTGGCGAGGAGTCATTGCGGCAAATCGCACAGCGGTCGCAGCGGCTTGGGCTCGATAATCCGGCGCTCAAACTGCTGGCCGATACTTCGCTCGAAAATATTCTTGATCAGGCCTCGGCGGGACAGACTCGGGTACTGGTTATCGATTCTATCCAGACGATGTCGACCTCTGATCTGCCCTCGGCGCCTGGCTCAGTGGCACAACTTCGGGAATGTGTCGCCCGTGTCGTCCAGTTTGCGAAGCAGCAGGAAGTTGCCGTATTCCTGATCGGCCATGTGACCAAGGAAGGTGCAATTGCAGGACCGCGCGTCGTTGAGCACATGGTGGATACTGTCTTGTATTTCGAGTCCGATCCGGCCAGTCGCTACACCATTGTTCGCGCCGTCAAAAACCGCTTCGGCGCCAGCAGCGAAATGGGTGTATTCGCGATGACCGAAGCCGGGTTTCGCGAAGTCAAAAATCCTTCGGCGATATTTCTGTCGAGAGACGACGGCGGGGCGCCGGGAAGTATTGTTTCAGTGGCCTGGGAAGGCAGCCGCCCATTGCTGGCCGAAATTCAGGCACTGGTGGCGGATGCCAACAGTAATTATCCGCGGCGACTCGCACAGGGCATCGATCAAAACAGGCTCGCGTTGCTCGTGGCCGTGTTGCAGCGACACGGGGGTATCGCGCTCTCGGGCGAAGATATTTTCGTCAACGTTGTTGGTGGCCTGCGAATTGGGGAAACATCTGCCGATCTGCCGACATTGCTGGCGATTGTTTCCAGTTTTCGCGACCGGCCTTGCCCGCAGAAGCTGCTGGCCTTTGGAGAGATTGGACTTGCCGGCGAGGTACGGCCGGTCAGGTTCGGCACCGAGAGGATCTCGGAGGCTGCCAAGCAGGGATTCACGCACGCGATCGTGCCGGCCGCAAATGTGCCGAGAAAAAAAATAGAAGGTATCAGGATTATCGGCGTGCGGAAGCTTGCCGAAGCGTTGGCCGAAGCTTTTGATTCAAGCGCCCGCTAGGGCGGGCTCCTACGAGACGATTCTACAATTCTTGACGTAAGAACTGACCGCGGCGGGCGATAACCAACGTTAATTGGTGGTTTCCGTAGAGTCGTTGAGATAAATCCGGGCTAGTTGCACCCGGTTCTCGCGCGTCTCGATGATTTCGATCGGATAACCCTCGACATTCAGTCCGGTTCCCGACTCGGGAATCGTTTCCAGGTATTCGAGAATCAAGCCGTTCAGGGTCTTTGCGCCATGCGTTGGCAAATTCCAGTTCATGATGCGGTTCATCTCGCGAATATTGGCTGTGCCGTTGACGAGATACGATTGATCACTTTCCTTGACGATGTCTTCGTCATCGGCCGCCGGATCGGTGGTAAATTCGCCGACGATTTCTTCCAGAATATCTTCGAGCGTGACGATGCCCTGAATGTCGCCGTATTCGTCAACGACCAGCGCAAATCGTTGCCGGGCCTTCTGGAACTGCACCAGCTGCGTGCTCAGTGGCGTACCCTCGGGCACAAAATAGGGCTCGACCAGCAATTCTTCAAGGTCACTTTTGGTGAATCCCGACTGGCTGGCGAGGTTCGCCAAACGGCGGAGATGCAGCAAACCGGTTACATTGTCGATGTTGTCGCGGTATACCGGCAAACGAGTGTGCTCGCAATGCTGAATCATCTTTGCAATTTCCTCGATGTCGTCTTCAAGGTCGATGCCGATGACTTCATTGTGCGGTACCATGACGTCGTCGACAGTTACTTGCTCGAGATCGAGAATGTTGATCAGCATATTGCGGTATTTCTGTGAGATACGCGCCCCGGCTTCATAAACGACCGTACGCAGTTCTTCGCGACTTAGTGCATAGCTATCAGTATCACTTTTGCGCAGGCCAAACAGATACAGGACACCGTTGGCCAAGGTGTTGGTCATCCATACCAGCGGGTACAGGATCTTGAGTAACGGGACGTAGATATAGGCCGCAGGGAATGCCACTCGTTCCGGATGCATTGCGGCCAGCGTTTTCGGTGCGGTCTCGGCGAAAATAAGCACCACCAGCGTCAGGCATGCCGTACCAATCGCAAATCCCAGTTCGCCGCCGAGTTGGACTGATACCACACCGACGAGGGCGGAAGCTGAAATATTGACGGTATTATTGCCGAGCAGGATCAGGCCGATCAGCCGCTCGGGTCGCTGCAACAGTTGGTCTGCGAGCATGGCGCCACGGTGGCCGGCACGCGCCTTGTGGCGCAGCTTGTACCGGTTCAGGCTCATCAAGGCTGTTTCCGAGCCGGAAAAGAACGCGGAAAGGATCAGAAGGACAACAAGCAAGCCGATCAAGGTTGCCAGCGGTATGTCAACGCCCAAAAGCTGGGCACCTCCTAAAATGGAATGGACACCCGGAGTTCATCAGGACCCACGGGGTCTGTCAAGGGTCTCAATTCCAACTACGGCCCAGAATTTCCTCCAGAACGTAGCGGCTGCCGAAGTAGGCCAGGCACAGGATGGCAAATCCCCACAGGTACAAATAGACCGCTCGCTTGCCGCGCCAGCCGGCGAATTGACGGCCGGCAAGCAAGATACCAAACAGCAGCAGCGCCAGCAGCGACAAGGTGGTCTTGTGTACCAGGTGCTGTGAAAAAAGGTTCTCGAACAATGCAAAGCCGGAAGATACCGCTAGCAGCAACAGCAGGAAACCGGCGGCAGTTATGCCGAAGAGCATTTGTTCGGTGGTTTCCAGTGGCGCGAAAAGCTGGTTGATGGACGATAGCTGCGCGGTCTGTAAGCGATGTTCCTGCATCAGCGCAAACAGGGCAACGATAGCCCCAACCGTCAGCAGGCCATAAGCGAATAGCGAAATCAGGACATGCGCCTGAATCTGCCAGCTGAGGACATCCCCGCCCACACCCGCGGAGTGCCAACCGGTCAGGGCCGCAGCCCCTGCAGCCAGGAGCAGGAGCCCACCTGCGAGTCCGCGAAAAGACGGCTGTAGCCCGCCGAGCAGCGCGATCAATGCGAGTTGCAGCCCGATCAGCGACGCCGTATTGCCGATCGACAGCGACAGCCCGTCGTGCACCAGGGTTAGCGACCAGAGGGTCTGGCTGTGCCAGACCAGTCCGGCGACACCTGTCAGGAAGGCCAAAACCAGGAATATTTGAGCTCGTGACACAAAGTTGGGCAGGCGGCTCAGGGCGAAAGACACGCCAGCAATTATGTACAAGAAAAGAATTGTGATTTGAAACACAGAAACCCGACTGGCGATACCCTAATTTTTAGCGGAACAATCATCCCATATGGTGCTGGTCATTAGAACCCTGGTTCTCGATTAGCGCCTCGAGGCCGCAACAGAATGCGAATACGAATACTGGGCTGCAGCGGTGGAATTGGTGCAGGCTCCCGTACCTCCGCAATGCTCATCGACGACGATGTCCTGCTGGATGCCGGAACCGGCATCGGCGACCTGTTGCTCGAGGAACTGCATTCGATTCGACACGTATTCCTGACTCACGCTCACCTCGATCATATTGCCGGATTGCCAATGCTGGTCGACTCGAATTTCGAGGAAAACTTCGAAATTCCGATCACCGTTTATGCGCGGCAGGAAACGCTGGATGCCCTGAAGGCACATTTGTTCAACGATGTGATCTGGCCCGACTTCGCCAGGATACCGGACGCGGACAATCCAATGCTGCGTTATGTTAGCTGCAATCCGGGCGATACGGTGTGCATCGACCATCGTGACTTCCACGCGGTGGATGTTATGCACAGTGTGCCGTCGCTGGGGTTTACGGTGCGAAATTCCGGCGGCGTATTCGCGGTGAGCGGCGATACCAAGACCAACCAGACGTTGTGGCCGGTGCTCAATGCCTGCGAAGATCTCAAAGTATTGGTGATCGAGGTTTCGTTTTCGAATGAACAGGAAGAATTGGCAACGACTGCGGGTCACTATTGCCCGAGCACGATGTGCCGGGATCTCGAGTTGCTGATCCACGATCCTGATATCTGGCTGACGGGCATGAAGCCGGGTCAGGAGGACATCATTCTCGGGCAGGTCATTGCCGCTGTGCCGGACAAGAATGTCCGTATGCTGTCGCGGGGCACGATTATTACCGTTTAAAAGGAATCGCGGCTTGGTCGCTCACGCACATCCATGTGCTACGCGACATTAGTACGTCCTGTACATCGCGCCGCTCCTACGATACGAATGGCAAGAGCGTAGGAGCGGCGTCCCGCCGCGATTCCTTATATGATCTAACGCATGTTCGATCATCTTTCCGACCGTCTTTCGCAGGCGGCGCGTAATCTATCTGGCAAAGGCCGTCTCAGCGAATCCAACATCAAGGATACGCTGCGCCAGGTACGCCTTGCATTACTGGAAGCAGACGTCGCGTTGCCTGTGGTCAAATCGTTTGTCGAAAGAATTCGCGAACGTGCGATCGGCGAGGAAGTCGGCAAAAGCCTGACCCCGGGACAGGCGCTGGTCAAAATCATCCATAGCGAGCTGGTGGCAATCCTGGGCAGCGCCACTGTGCCGCTCGATCTGAGGGCGCAGCCGCCGGTCGTCATTATGCTTGCAGGCCTGCAAGGCGCAGGCAAGACGACGACAGCCGCAAAACTTGCGCGACGACTTATTGAGAAAGAAAAGAAACGCGTGATGCTGGTCAGTGTCGACGTACATCGGCCAGCCGCCATACTGCAACTGAAAACACTCGCCGGCGAGATCGGCGCCGAGCACTGTGATAGCACAGCAGAAGAAAAACCGGTCGACATTGTCCACCGCGCATTGGATGAAAGCCGCCGCTCTCATATGGAGGTGCTGATCGTCGACACGGCAGGTCGATTACACATCGATGATGACATGATGGCGGAAGCCGTCGCTATTCATGGTGCAGCGTCGCCGCACGAGACACTGTTCGTCGTAGACAGCATGGCGGGCCAGGATGCTGTCAATTCAGCTCGCGCGTTTGGCGAATCATTGCCATTGACAGGCGTCATCCTGACCAAGGCAGATGGCGACGCCAAAGGTGGCGCTGCGTTGTCAGTCGTCGAGGTAACCGGCAAGCCAATCCGATTTGTCGGCTCCGGTGAAAAAACCGATGCGCTCGAGGTGTTTCATCCGGAGCGCATGGCATCGCGAATCCTGGGCATGGGTGACGTGTTGTCGCTGGTCGAGGATATCGAGGGCAAGGTCAATCGTGACCAGGCCGACAAACTTGCCAGGAAACTGAAAAAGGGCAAAGGCTTCGATTTGCTGGATCTCAGGGACCAGCTCGAGCAAATGCTGAATATGGGTGGTATGGCGGCGATACTCGAGAAGCTGCCGATACCCGGCAATGTGAACCCGGCCGCGCTCAAGGAATCCGCCAATGAACAACAATTCAAGCGCCAGATAGCCATTATCAACTCCATGACGAGGGGCGAGCGACGCTTTCCGAAGACCATCAACGGTTCCCGCAAGCGGCGCATTGCGAACGGGTCGGGGCAGGAAATTCAGGACGTCAACCGGCTCCTGAAACAGCATCTGCAGATGGAGAAAATGATGAAAAAAATGTCCAAAGGCGGCATGAAAAAGATGCTGCGGGGTATGCCGGGCGGCGGACTCCCGCCAGGGCTCGGCTAACCGGGGTCAGAGCGGGGCTCTGACCCTATCCACTACGATTGACCGGCTAAGCCTTTCATTCTAAACGGGTCTGCCGGTCGACTGCTCGTGGTCTGTTCCCGACTACCGGCCCCGGTTTTTGCTTCACTTTTGTCCCAGAACCAGTACAATGCGCCGTCTATTCGGGCCGGGTCCCGAGCGTAGGCATGCCTGCCTGTCATTAATTTAGCGGAACTGAAATGGTTAGTATTCGTCTTTCGCGCGCTGGCGCGAAAAAACGTCCCTTTTATCACCTGGTGGTCACCGACAGTCGCAATGGTCGGGACGGCCGGTATATAGAGCGTCTTGGCTTCTTCAATCCTGTCGGCAAGGACAATCAGGAGAATCTCCGTATCAATCTCGAGCGGATCGACTACTGGATAGGCCAGGGAGCCCAGCCGTCGGATCGGGTCAAGACGCTGATAAAGACACAGCGCAAGGCCGTCGCCGACGCCTGAGGGACGTCCACCAGCCAAGCGATTGCGATGCGGCAAACAGCGCGAGCCCGGACAACGAGGAAACCAGTAATTCTCGGCCGGGTGAGCGGCCTGTACGGTGTCAAAGGGTGGATCAAGGTGCATTCCTACACCGACCCGCGAGAAGCAATTCTGGATTACAAAAACTGGTTGCTGCTGCGGGATGAGGATCGACAATCAGTCAGACTTGCCGAAGGCAAGCGGCACGGCAAGACGGTCATCGCGAGATTCGATGGTGTCGGTGACCGGGACGATGCAGCCGGCTACGTGGGTAACGATATTGGTGTTCCTCGGGAACAGTTGCCGGATACCGGGCGAGGCGAGTTTTACTGGACAGACCTCGAAGGATTGCAGGTCGTGCACCGTGATGGCAGGACCTTGGGCAAGGTTGCCCACCTGCTTGCGACAGGTGCCAACGATGTACTTGTCGTGCGAGGGGATCAGGAAATACTGATCCCGTTCGTGCAGAGTGAAGTGATTAAGGACGTTGATCTCGCCGCTGGTGTCATCAACGTCGATTGGGAATGGGACTGACGCGATGCAAATGCAGGTCGTCACACTCTTTCCCGACATGGTTTTGACGATTGCGGAATACGGCGTCGTGGGCAGGGCAGCTGAACGGGGGCTCATATCCCTTGAATGCCAAAACCCGCGGGACTTTACGGTCGATGCGCGTCGGACGGTTGACGATAGACCGTATGGCGGTGGGCCAGGCATGGTCATGATGTACGAACCGTCTGCTGCTGCCATTGTGAGCGCGAAGGATCATTTGCCTGCTGGCTCGCCGGTGCTGTACCTGTCACCGCAGGGTGCGGTGTTCGATCAGGCAACGGCGCAGAGACTGGCAGGGCTGCCCGGCCTGGTTTTACTGGCGGGCAGGTATGAAGGAATCGATGAGCGGCTGATAGAGTCGCAAGTCGATGAAGAGTTGTCACTGGGTGACTTTGTTTTGAGTGGCGGCGAGATTGCGGCCATGGTCGTAATCGATGCGGTAGCACGGTTGTTGCCCGGCGTACTGGGAGACGCAGCGTCGGCATCGCAGGACTCCTTTATGGATGGACTGCTGGATCACCCGCATTACACAAGGCCGGAAGAAACAGATGGCCGCCGGGTACCGGAGGTGCTGTTGTCAGGAGACCACGCGCGCATCGCAAAATGGCGTTACCAGCAGGCACTGGGAAGAAGTTTTCAACGGCGGCCTGACCTGGTGGAAAAACTTGAATTAAATGATGAGCAGCAAAAACTGCTTGACGAATATTTGGAAGAACTGAGATGAGCAAAATAATCGAAGCACTCGAAAACGAGCAAATGACCAAAAAGATTCCCGAATTTTCACCGGGCGATACCGTCATCGTCCAGGTCAAGGTGAAGGAAGGTGCCCGGGAGCGGTTGCAGGCTTTCGAGGGCATCGTGATCGCAAAGCGCAATCGCGGATTGAATTCCTCTTTTACGGTGCGCAAAATTTCTCACGGCGAGGGCGTCGAACGCGTCTTTCAGACTTACAGTCCCGTTGTTAACGAGATTCAGGTAAAGAGACGGGGCGATGTACGCCGCGCCAAGCTATACTACCTGCGTGGCCGTACCGGCAAGGCCGCCAGGATCAAGGAAAAGATCTAAGCTGCCAGGGATATTTCAGAATTGTGCGGAGTGCGATTCCGATTCATTGTGAGATGTACCATAAGGGCCTGAATCAAAACCCTGTACAGGCGTCTGTCGAGGCATGAGCACATTGCAAGGAATCGGTGCGCGAGTCGGCCACTTCATCGTGATTGGCAGCCTGCTGCTAAACACAGGCTGCGCGTCCCTGATGTCAAACGCTGCCAGCAGTTTCGCTGATAATTTGTCGGCCGCGGTCCTTAATCAAACTGATCCGGAAACGGTGCGCGATGGTGCGCCGGCATACCTGTTGTTGCTGGATAGTTTCCTCGAAAGCAGTCCCGAGGATCCGGCCCTGCTTTCCGCGGCGGCCAATTTGTACGCAACCTA